>Ga0156446_1028_pt1 | contig 10658 bp, 9 predicted proteins | sample RifOxyA2_FD_108089 | JGI IMG/M metagenome (GOLD analysis project Ga0156446, IMG submission 108089) | Candidatus Melainabacteria bacterium RIFOXYA2_FULL_32_9 | reverse complement strand
AGCCGTATTAGATTCATTATTTTTATCATTTATTAGTTCTTAAATTCTCACTTAATAATGAAGAAAAAAAGTTTAGAAGCAAAGTCTCAAAACAAGCATTTAAATTATCAGAAAATTTCTTCGTTATTAATTTTATATTTTACTTCTTCACCTTTTTCATTCGTAAGAACAAAATAATATTCTTTTAGCTCAAATAAATCATTGAATTTCAACACATAGCAATTCACAGCTGAAAAAGGATGCAATGGCGCAAAATTATCTTTTTCTGCAATTTTTTGAATGTCTGCTTTTCTTGGTTTTATTATATTTTTCTTTTGATTTGGGCCATTATACTCGTTTACATCTATAATATGAGCTTTATAGTTTTGAGCGAAATCTTCAGCATCACCATAAAGAGCTACAAGGAACCTGACTTCATTTTTGTCAACTATTCTGTCAATTTTGGTACTTAAACGCTTTTTGACAGCTTTTAAATCTTCTTCTACTTTACCAGTTGAATTTTGATCTGTTGTTTTGGTTGCTATTTGGATAAATGGGGAATATATGTTTAAAATTTGGCCTGTACCATCATTTATCCAGTTTGAATTTAAAAGATCCCTTGTCGACATTCCTTTTGATTTAAGTCCATATGTAATTGCAATATCAATGCTCTCATCGTCAATTTTAATTAAAGCTAAAGATGAGGTTGTACCGAGAATAAATGTAATTATACTTAGCAAAAATAGATTTAAATATTTCATAACCTGACTCTCCCTATAAATATATAAATTTGGTAGAGGTATAAAAATAAGTGATATAGAACATATTCGGAAATCAAATTTTCCTAATACACTGACAAGTTAATTATGATGTATGAGTGAGCTGATTTTCTCCGTCGCTGATGCACCTTAAAATTGACATGGTGCATAGGCTTCCTCCGAAAACCTACTCACTCTCCATAATTAATTGGTCAGAGTACTAGTGTCATTGTGAGGAACGAAATGCAATGAAGTGACGAAGCAATCCAAAAGAAGATAGTAATAATATTATTTGGATTGCTGCGCACCTACGGTGCTCGCAATGACAGTGCGACGATTAGCTGGATTATGACTCTATTTATCACTTTAATTTTTACCATTACCATAAATTTTAAGAAAAGTTTATCAAATATAAACAAGCTAAAAAATTAGCCATATGGTAATTTAAATAACCCTCATGTCTAATTGCATCAACTCCTTTTAGTTATTTTCAGCCTTCTTTCTCATTATTGTAAAGTGCTTGTATATTTTATGAGATTTTTATATGCTACATATATGTGTACTAAGGACAGCGTAAAAAATACGTTAGTATTTTTGTAGCCTGCTTCTTATAACCAGCAAATAAGCGAGCAATAAATCAATCTAATTCTGGACTAAAAGTCGCTCCTGTTATTGTGTTTACAAAAATTTATTTATTTATTTAAAATTAGGGAATATAATTGATTTAAGAGAAATCTATTAATATAAAAGTTTAAAAGTATGAAAAAGACTGAAATTGATTATAATATTGTAATTGTTGATGATGAACCTATTGTGACATCAACTTTAAGAACGCTTCTCAAGTTTGAAGGGGATTTTTCTCCTGTTATTTTTAACTCTCCTGTGGAAGCTCTTGAATACATTAAGAAATCAGAAATTGATCTTGTAATTTCTGATTTCTTAATGCCTCAAATGAATGGTATTGAATTTTTATCAGAAGTTAAAAAACTTCACCCGGGAGCAAGTCTTATTTTACTTACAGGATATGCCGATAAAGAAAGCGCGATTAAAGCTATTAACGATATAGGGCTTTACAGATATATAGAAAAACCCTGGGATAATGAAGATTTAATATTATGCATAAAAAACGGGCTTGAAAGAAGCCATTTATTGGAAAAACTAGAGCAAAAGGTCAATGAATTATCAGAAGCCAAAAAGCAATTGGAAATTTATAATGAACAGCTAGAATCTATAGTTAGTGAAAGAACTGCAAATCTCATAAAAGCAAACAATAAATTAAGCGCCATAATTAACCATAGCGCTGATGGAATTATAACCATTTCTAAAGATGGTAAGATAAATCAGGTTAATCCGGCATTTGAGAAAATTTGCAGTTTGTATAAAAAAGAAATAATTGGCGAAAACTTCTCAAAAATATTTTCCGGTAATGATAATGAACCAATTTATAATAAACTAAATCCTGAAAGCGATGTTCTCTTAAGGGATTACAAAGTAATAAACCACAGAAAGGGTAAAGATATACCTGTTGAAATTAGCTTTGCCCCTATTATTCCTGGGGAACACCAGGAAGCTAATTACTATGTTGGAGTTGTTAGGGATATTACGCTTCAACTTGAGGCAGAAAGATTAAGAGAAGATTTTATTGCTACTCTTACTCATGACCTTAGAACTCCATTACTAGCTGCAATACAGACATTAAAGTTCTTCCTTGACGGCTCTCTTGGAGAAATGTCCCAAAAACAATCCAAACTGCTTGAAACAATGCTTTATAGTAATCAGGATATGCTTGGCCTTGTAAATGCTCTTTTAGAGGTTTATAAGTATGAATCCGGTCAACTTGTACTATGTAAAGATTATTTTGATTTAAATGACCTTGTTTCACAAAATATGCAGGAAATTCAGTCTTTAACAGAAAAAAAGCAAATAAAATTAATTGTTAACAAAATAAATAACGATAAAGTTTTCGCTGACAAACAGGAAATAAGGCGTGTTCTTGCAAATTTACTTGGTAATGCTATAAATTATACATCTCAGGGGGGTAAAATTAATATTTATACAGATCTCAGCGATGATGCTGTTACTATAACAGTGGAAGATAATGGAACTGGTATCCCTGCTGAAGATATACCTAAATTATTTAACAGATTTTCTCAAGGAACAAGCAAAAAACGCTCTTGTAGTACCGGTTTAGGCTTGTATTTATCAAGACAAATAATAGAAGCTCATGGCGGAAGAATCTGGCTTGAAAGTGAGCTTGGTAAGGGTAGTAAATTCAGGTTTACTATTCCAAAAGCAAAAGAATTAGTGTGTAAGGAATAAGTGAGTAAGGGAACAGTATGGCAGAGAAAATAAAGGTGTTATTGGTAGAAGATCATACTATGACAAGAATGGGTCTTCAGCTTGTATTAGAAAAAGCTGATGACATAGAAGTATACGGTGAAGCTGAAGATGGAGAAAAAGCTGTTGAGCTTACCAAAGCTTGCAATCCTGATGTGATTTTAATGGATATAGGCCTTCCACTTATGGATGGGATTGAGGCTACTCAAAAAATCAAAGATGCAAATCTTGGTTCCAGAATTATTATGTTCACTTCAAGAGATAGTGAGCAGGACGTGTTTGCAGCATTAGGTGCAGGAGCAGACGCTTACATAATGAAAGGTGCTTCACCTGAACAGTTAATCTCTGCTATAAGAGCTGTTAATGAAGGTACAGCATGGCTTGATCCTGCCATTGCAAAAATAGTTTTGAGAAATGTCACACAAAACAAGCTTTCTCAACAGGATAATTCACAAAATATTAACAAAAAATCTACTAAGACGGGATTTTCTGCAAATTTAACTGAAAGAGAACTGGAAGTCTTAGGACTAATCGTAGAAGGATTAACCAATCCTCAAATAGCTGAAAGATTATTCATTACCAGGGCTACAGCAAAAGCACATGTACACAGTATTTTACAAAAAATGTGCGTGGATGACAGGACTCAGGCAGCTGTTACTGCTATGAGAGAAGGTTTGGTTTAAGTAAATAGCCTGAAAAGAGAATTAAATAATGAAAAATTCTCTAAAATACTTGTTTATGTTCTTTTTACTATCAATTTTAATAATTGATAGTAATATAGCCTTTGCACAAAAAGCACCTAATAAAGGCCAAATTACCCAGCCCAGCCTTAAATTTGAATATTATAATATATTTCCAGGAGGTCAGGAGCTTAATCTTTTTGGGATAGAAAAGAAAAGAGAAACCATTGGCCCGGGAATTATATCTCCTGATATGGAAAAAGTTGCTTATTCAGAGGTTTATTTTTTTCCTCAAAACAAGCAAATAAGTAGTAAAGTTTTCTATATTAATGCCGGCCCATTAGAGAAGCTTGATGATTTGTCAACAACTCTTTCTCCATCTGAACTGGCAAATATTTTTGCAATTAAAAAAGTTGATAATCCCGGCAACCAAATTCTTCAGTCAGGAAATGACACCTTTGATTCACAAATATTTAGAACTTTAACAATAATAGACTGGTCTAATGATAGTCAAAAGCTGCTAATAAAAGAAACTGTTGGTGAACACCTTAGAGGGATCTGGGCTACTAATTTATGGATATACGATTTTGATGTCAAAAAGGCCAGAAAGCTCGATGATATCAGAAAAGCAATAACTTATTATTGGAAAAACAAATATCATCTTTATTTAAATGATTATAGATGGGATATTATACCTCTCGGATGGGACACCACTAATCCTGATATGATAGTTATAAATGCTTATGGATATAACAATAATAATAAAGAATTCCTCGGATGTTGGGGGATAGATTTTAGAGGAAAAAGGTCTCAATTATTATCTTTAGATAATGAAAATTGGCCTGTTGAGAAAAATGGATTTGTAATAGCTGATAAATAAACTTTTTGATATTTTAAAACTAACTATATAAAATAAAATTAATAAGAGACGAGGGAAGAGTTGAATGAGAAAGCCATTTTTTTATATATCATTATTTATTATGAGTTGGATTTATACAACTCAATTTAAAAGTGTGGATTGGGATCTATGGGCAAGATTAGCGGTAGGAAAAATATTTTTTCAAACAGGGCATATATTAAAAAATGATATATTTTCATATACGACAACTAAACCCATTTGGATAGATCATGAATGGGGATCAGGAGTAATATTTTACTTTTTAGCAGATCATTTTGGAGATGTGGGACTCTTATTGCTAAAAATAGTCGGAACTTTTCTGATTATCTTTCTGATAAGCAAGATTGTTGAGCTTCAAAATATTCAGCCTAATAAACATTTAAATCTAGTTTTCTTTATCCTGGCTTTAATGGGACTATTTTATGGTGTAGCATCAACCGTAAGGTGCCAGCTATTCACATTTATATTCTTTACTCTCTGGATATATGTACTGGAAAGAGTGAGAAGAGGTGAAAACAGGTTATTATGGATATTTCCTGCTACATGTTTAATATGGGCCAATCTTCATGGAGGCTTTGTATCAGGATTAGGCCTTATTGGAATATATGGAATTGGAGAATTTTTAAATAAAAAACCGTTTAAAAAATACTTTTTAATCCTGATTCCTGCTGTTTTAATAACCCTTATCAATCCCTATGGAGTTAAATATTGGAGTTTTATAGCTCATGCAGCTACAATGTCAAGATTTACTATATCTGAATGGCTACCAACAGGAATCTTTCCTCTGGATAAATGGAAAGGATTTAAGATATTTACAGTTATTGCCTTATTAAGTTTCTTATTCAGCATTATAAGAAATTTACCCAAGCCTCAAAACCTGGCTAAAAAGTATTATGAACTTGATAAAGTCAAATATTTACTATTAATTATTACTTTTTATCTAGCCATGAGGTATAATAAGCATCAAAATTTATTTGTCATAAGTGCTGCAAGCTTTCTTTATTATGATTTTTATGGAATATTCGATACCTTTAGAGATTATATAATCTCACTTTTCAATAAGGTAAAGAAAACAGAAAATACAACCTGGGGCGAAATAGCAGCTAAAGTGCTAGAGAAAGGAGCCTTAGCAAAAGATATTTTAGTATATTCTATAATAATCGGAATTGGAGGGGCTTTAATATGCACAACTCCTCTCAAATTTGGAATTGATCCTTCAAAATTTCCTGTTGAAGCTGTTGAATTTATTAAGAAAAATAATTTATCAGGAAATGTCCTAACTCTTTTTCACTGGGGCAGTTATGTTGCCTGGAAACTTTATCCGAATAGCTTTATAGCTGAAGATGGAAGATATGAGGAAGTTTATCCTGAAGAAGTACATTTGAAAGTTTATAATTTTAATTACAAAGTCAACAATTTATGGCTCAATATTCTAAGAGAATATCACACTGATATCATACTTATGGAAAAGGCAAATTCACGATCTTACCTCTCTATGCTTGAAAATAAACAATGGAAACAAGTATACGATGATTCGATAAGTGCAGTGTTTATACCTTCAAGGGAATCTAAAAAGTCTTATGTAATGCCAAGGATTAATGAAAAACTCATTTTTGAGAATAAATTTGATACAGCAATTAATTTTAGATAAAGGATTAAAAAGTAAAATTGGAAAAGATGAAAATAAGGAAAATTCTTTTCTATACAGTTATATTTATTTTGATATGGGTATACTTGGCTACATTTAATGAATTTGATTTTGATCTATGGGCAAGATTAGCAGTAGGAAAGATATTTCTTGAAACAGGGCAGGTATTAAAGAATGATATATTTTCATATACGACAACTAAACCCATTTGGATAGATCATGAATGGGGATCAGGAGTCATATTTTACTTTTTAGCAGATCATTTTGGAGATGTGGGACTCTTATTGCTAAAGATAATCGGAACTTTCCTGGTTCTTTTTCTGATAAGCAAGATTATTCAACTTCAAAATATTAAACCTAATAAGCATTTAAACCTTTTATGGTATTTTCTGGTTTTTCTGGCAATCTTTAATGGTGTAGCATCAACCGTAAGGTGCCAGTTATTCACATTTATATTCTTTACTCTCTGGATATATGTACTGGAAAGAGTGAGAAGGGGAGAAAACAGGTTATTATGGATACTTCCTTCTACATGTTTAATATGGGCCAATCTTCACGGAGGCTTTGTATCAGGATTAGGCCTTATCGGGATATATGGAATTGGAGAATTTTTAAATAAAAAACCGTTTAAAAAATACTTCTTAATCCTCATTCCTTCTGTTTTAATAACTCTTATCAATCCTTATGGAGTTAAATACTGGCAATACATTATTAACGCCCTTTATATGCAGAGAACAACTATAGCTGAATGGATGCCAACTTCATTATTTGGCCCATTTGAAGAATGGCAGTGGTTTAAGATTATATTAATCTTGTCTATAATAAGTATAATTTTCTCTTTTGTGAAACAAAGACTTAAATTTAAAGATTTAGACAAGGTTAAATATCTTTTAATACTAGTTTCCTTATATATGGCAATGAGACATATTAAACATCAGCCATTTTTTGCTATTGCAGCAGGAAGTTTCTTATATTATGACTTTTATAGAATATTTAGCTCTGTTAGGGATTTTATAGTTTTAAAAGTGGGAGAAATTGCTGATAAGATACTGAAAAAAGCAGCTCTTATTAAAGATATTACAGTTTATACGTTTATAATTATTGTCGGCAGTCTGATAATATTAGGAACGCCTATGCAGATTAGTGTGCCTGACTACAAATACCCGGTTCAAGCAGTAGAATTTGTCAAGCAGAATAATTTATCAGGCAATCTATTGGCTCCTTTTCATTGGGGAAGTTATATGGCCTGGAATCTGCATCCACAATGTCTAATAGCAATTGATGGAAGGTATGAAGAAGTTTATCCTGAAGAAATTGATAAGTTAACAGCAAACTTCGATTATGTTCTTGATAAAAATTGGTATGACTTTCTCAAGAAATACCATACTGACATCTTGATCCTGGATAAAAGGCTTGATTCTTATCAGGCAATTTTAAATATAAAGTTTTGGAAAAAAATTTATGATGATAAAATAAGTGCAGTATTCGTTCCAATTCATACGGTAAAGAATTCATACACAATTCCCAAAATGGAAGAACATCAAGTTGAAAAATACAGTACAGCAATTAATTTTCTGGATTGAGGAATAAAGAAGAGGATATAATGAACGACTTGCATTATAAAACATCTGTAGAACTTAGACAGGCCTTATTAAATAAAGAAATCTCAGCTAAAGAACTGGTTGATAATGCTTATACAAGAATTAACCAGGTTGAAGATAAAATTCAGGCATTTACCTCTTTAACTAAAGAATTAGCTTATGAAGTAGCTGAAGAAGTTGATAAAAAAATCGCAAATAATGAAGAATTACCTCCTCTTGCAGGGATTCCTATGGGGGTTAAAGATAATATTTGCATAAAAGGACATATAACTACTGCCAGCAGCAAGATGCTGGAAAATTTTGTTGCTCCATATAGTGCTACAGTTGCACATAAATTAAGAGAAAATTTAATTCCGGTTATTGGAAAAACCAATCTTGATGAATTTGCAATGGGCAGTTCTACTGAAAACAGCGCTCTAAAAATAACCAGAAACCCATGGAATCTTGATATGGTACCAGGAGGCAGCTCTGGCGGCTCCAGTGCCTGCGTATCTGCGGGAGAAACAGTTATATCTTTAGGTTCAGATACAGGAGGAAGCATAAGACTTCCGGCTAGTTTCTGTGGAATTGTTGGAATGAAGCCTACTTATGGTATGGTTTCAAGATTTGGTTTAATTGCTTTTGCCAGTAGCCTTGATCAAATAGGCCCTTTAGGAAGAAGTGTTGAAGATGTAGCAACAACTCTTCAGGTTATCAGTGGGCATGATTGCTATGATTCCACTTCAATTGATATACCTGTCCCCAATTATCTTGCTAATCTAAAAAAAGATATTTCCGGTTTAAGAATAGGCGTTGTATCTGAATTATCAGGTGAAGGCCTACAACCTGAAGTTAAAGAGGCACTGTCAAATTCAATAAAAGTACTTGAAAATCTTGGAGCTAAGATTGAAGAAGTATCTCTTCCTCATAATAAATATGCTATTGGAACTTATTATATCATCGCAACAGCAGAAGCTAGTGCTAATCTGGCAAGATATGACGGCGTTAAATATGGATATAGAACTCCTAATGCTGAAAATCTAATGGAAATGTATACTAAAACCAGAGCTGAAGGTTTTGGCGATGAAGTGAAAAGAAGAATTATGCTTGGAACTTATGCTTTAAGTTCAGGCTATTACGATGCTTACTACAAAAAAGCCCAGCAGATTAGAAGTTTGATTAAAAAAGATTTTGATAAAGCCTGGGAAAAAGTGGACCTTCTTATTTGTCCAACCTGTCCAAGCACTGCTTTTGAGATTGGATCCAAAGTTTCTGACCCATTAAGCATGTACTTAATGGATATAGCAACAATTACTGCAAATTTAGCTGGAATTCCAGGCATAAGCCTTCCATCTGGACTTGATAATAAGGGGTTACCCATAGGACTCCAGATTTTAGGCCCTGTATTATCTGAAGAAACTATGTTAAGAGTTGCTTATTCATTTGAGCAGGCTATAAATTTTAATAAAAAACCTAATATTTAGTAAAATTAATTATTTGGGTTATTGAGTAAGATGTGTTTAAAGCATATTAATAGACTATTTCATAAATTTGGGAGGGCAAATTCTCTCCGTCACTGGTTCTCGGATGCTACCGCATCCTGCGGAGGTTCCTCCGAGAACATACCTTCCCAATCATTATATTTTTTGGGACATAGTATTAGTTGGATTATTATCGTATTTATATTTTTCTCTATGGCTAGTGGAGATAGAGCTTTTGCCGTTCAAAAAGCAAAAATTATTAAAAATGAAGTAAAAAGTGCAATATCTAATCCGGAAACTCGATTATACAAGCAGGCTGAAGAAGATTTAGACAGCCGTTTTTATCAGGCTTACAGAATAGTAGAAAGACTTGCAAGAGCTAATAAACTTGACAATTACCCATGGAGAGTTATAATTCCAAAAAATAAAGACTATGAAATGAATGCTCATGCTGATTGTAGTAATGCAGTTATTATTGAACGAGGTTTTATAGATAGTTTTTCAGGAGAAATATCTGTTCTTGCTTATGTAATAGCGCATGAAATGGCTCATTTGATAAACAAAGATGCTGCAAGAAGTGGTCGAGACAATCAGGAATATCGCAGAAAATTGGAGGAATTAGGAGTTACCGTTGCAGAATCCAAAGGTAAATCTGCTCAAAAAGGATTTATAGAACAAATATTGTTGGAATACTATTATAAAAAAGCAAATGAGGAAACAGAAGAAATCAAGAGAAAAGTGAAAGAACTGGAATATGATTTATTAGCCAAAAATAGAAATAGAGAATATGCTGCTGATAAAGACGCCCTAATTTATATGACAAAAGCAGGTTTTTACCCTAAAGATTCAACAAGATTTTTAGAATTAATAAAGAGGCAGGATGATACTGTAGATCAGGAAATATCAACTCATCCAAAACCTGATAATAGAATATGGCAGATGGAAAATTTGTTAAAAACAATTGATGTTCAAAAGCTTAAAGCAGAAGGAAATAAAAATGTTGCAAGTTCTAAGCCTCTAACTTATCAGAAATTTTACGATGTTGAAACTCGCAGCAAGTATAAAATTATATCGGCTATCGTAGTTAATTCAAAGTATGGATCTGTTGATAACGTGAATAAGCCTTTTGAAGAATTATTTGGCAAATAAATTAAGAAACAGACAAAAATTTTGACTTAAAAATTTTATAATCAGTAAAAACGTTATCCCGAACCATGTGCTAAACTTGCTTCAGTATTGTTTCGGGATCTATCCGGTTGGTAACACTATATCAGTCATAAAAAGTAAACAGTAATAT
>Ga0156446_1097_pt1 | contig 11132 bp, 9 predicted proteins | sample RifOxyA2_FD_108089 | JGI IMG/M metagenome (GOLD analysis project Ga0156446, IMG submission 108089) | Candidatus Melainabacteria bacterium RIFOXYA2_FULL_32_9 | reverse complement strand
CTTAGGGTGGATAAAGGGCAAAAGCTGAGAATGAGCTTATTTAGCTCCCGCTTCGCTCTTTATCAAATCTATATAATTTTTGAGAATTTTAATTCAGTTATATCAAGCTTTTTATTGATCTAGCAATTTAGGTTATATAAGCTTTAGAACAGGATTTATGACAAATAATACTCTATTTTTATTTCCAAATCCTGAGTTCGATCAAAGAAAACATCACGGTATAAGTAAATTATATCGAATATTTTGCTTGAAATTTGGTTATAATCTTAAAATTGTCGATTTAGATTTCCTAAGTCGTTATATTCCTGACAAAGATTATTCCCAAACTCTTATAATTGCCGGAGGAGATGGGACTATTCATAAGGTGATTAATACTATACCTGATGAAGCATTTAAAAAGTATGTTTTTGGCATTATTCCGTCAGGTACAGCAAATGAGTTTGCTAAATCGTTGTCCATACCATTATCTATTTCTAAATCTGCCTGTATGATTGCTAATCCTAAAAAGTTGTATTACCAACATATTGGAATTATTAACGGGAAATATAAATTTGCTACAGGGATAATGTATGGAATTGCCAGCAAAATTCTTCAGTATACTCCAAGAATAGCAAAACATTACTTAGGAGGAGCAGCTTTTCAGTTTGGTTTTTTAAGAGTTTATGTTGAGTATTTAAGACCCTGGTCAGGTTTTATCAAAAAATTTAAAATTGATTCAAAAGAGTTTAGAACGAATTATTTGTTGATAAATAATGCAAGCTTAAAAAGCAAAGACTTGACTGTAGAAGATATTGATGGGGAAAATAGGAACTTGTTTTCAATTATATATATACATTCCAGATTAAAGTTTCTTGATATTCTTAGAGTTATGTTTAAACATCATATGCATTATCGTATATTGTACGATAATGCATTAAATTATGTGCAATTACCAGAAGTAAGTCTCCAATTTGAAGGAGAATTAGAATTTATGTTAGACGGAGATATGTATATTTATTTATCTCCGTTAATAATTAAATATTTTGACAGACCTATGGCAGTAATTTCCGGGTAACACTTTTATTACATTGAATTAATGCTGTATTATTCCTGATTACCCACTATTTTCAAGCATAGGTCTTCTAATATAGTACCACTTTGATAACTCAGATTAATTAAGGCTAATTTATATTCATTTGTACTTGCTACAACATTAGCTCTTGTTCTGTCTAAGCTAACCTGCGTATCTGATAAGTCAATAAATGGACAATTTCCATTTGTATATTCGCTTAAAACTGATCCTTTACAACCTTGAGCCATTTCTAATGCAGAGATAGCTAATTCTAATTTCTTCTTTGTTTCTTCTGCTTCAAGATAAGCTTGATAAACCTGAAATGAGGCTGTATTTTTTAGACCTTCCAGCTCTTTTGCAGTAGATTCAACTAGTTCTTTTGCTCTTGCTACTGCATATCTTGTTTTCGTTCCATCAAATATATCCCAATTTATAGCTCCAAAAACCTGAAAGCTTTCACCTTCTCCAAGAAACGGTGCTCTATGATCATTAAACAAGTAGGTTGAGCCCGCATCAATTCTAGGATAATAGTCTGCACGTGCCAATCTTACATCATTTTTTACATTTTCATATCTTAGCTGTAAAGCTTGAACATCTTTTCTCGATAATACAGCGTTCTTATAATAACTATAATCATAAATTGGAACTTCTATAATATCATTAGTTACATTAACTTCTTTATCAACACCGAGTAAAAGACCTAACGATCTTTTTGCAATGTTAAAATTTTTTCTTGCCGTTATCAGTTTCTGCTCAATTTCCATTAGGGCAGTAGAAGCTCTCATTACATCTGAACCGGATCCTGTACCATCTTTATATCTTGCATTTACAACTTTTAAATTTTCTTTTGCTTCATTTGAAGCCTTCTGCGTAGCATTAAATAATTCCTCTGCTGCATTGATAGTTAAATACGATTGAGCAACTTTATATACAAGCTCTTCTTGTTCTCTTAAATACAACTGTTCTGCAACTAAATATCTTTTTTTAGCTATTATATATGTCACAATATCTCTTTTGAAAAATATTTTCTGATCCACAGTAAATGATGTTAAAAAATTAACTACAGGGTCTGGATCATTCACTGTTGCAGGGTTTAAGTCTCCTAATACAAACCTTTCCTGATTAAGTATTATTGCGGTTACAAGTTGAGGAGTATTCGTATATAATGTGCTCTCTCTAAAACTCAATCTGGGTAAAAAAGCGCTTCTTGCAAATCCTATATCTTTTTTCTGTGATTCAAGAGAATTTTTAAGAGCCATAAGTTCCTGGTTATTTATTAACGCATATTGAATGGCTTGTTTTAGAGTTAATGGTTCTTTGATTGACTCAATTTGAACAGTTTGTTTCAATGTCAGTGGTTCAGCTACTTGCTCCTCTGCCTCAGTAATTTTAGTAGTACCCATTATAATTAAGATTATAAAAAAAAGTATTCTAAAATCCTTAAACATCTTTAACTCCAATTAACTTATTCCTTATGTCTCTTTATTCTTTAATATGAAAAATTTCTGTATTTTCTCATAACCATATAGTTATATGATTATGAGAAATTCCTGTAAATTAGCAAACTTACTATACTCTAAACTTTTTAGTGGTTATTAGATAATGACCTTTATAGTTAGTTAGTTGATTGACCGATGCATAAGATAATTAAAGTTGAGAAATATGTTTATCAGATCAAAATATCTCAAAGGCTTAAAAATCAGATACTCCAAAATTAATAAAAAACATCATCTTTGGTTTGATAAAGATATAAATAGTTGAATAAAAAACATGAATCATAATCAAAAAAATGATAGCCACAAACATATGATAAGAGAATTTAAGAGGAGATTATTAGTTTCTCTTATACTAACTATTCCGGTACTGATTTTATCTGAAATGACACAGGAATGGTTGGGTTATACTTTGAAAATTCCATATCAGGGTTTAATTTTGATCTTATTATCGTCTGTGATTTATTTTTACGGAGGTTTTCCTTTTTTAAAAGGGAGTATAAATGAGCTAAAAAAACGCCAACCTGGAATGATGACTCTTATTGCTATGGCAATATCTGTTGCATTTTTCTTTTCCAGTGCAGCAATAATCTTTAATTTAGGGAGTGACTTTTTCTGGGAATTAGCAACTTTAATAGATGTGATGTTACTGGGGCATTGGATTGAAGCTAAAAGCGTAATGGGAGCCTCAAGAGCACTTGAGGAGCTTGCTAAAATAATGCCAACAACAGCACATCTGATAAAAAATGGAAACGTAGAAGATGTTAAGGTATCTGAATTAAAAAAAGGTGATATGGTACTGGTTAAACCTGGAGAGAAAATACCTTCGGACGGTATAATAACAGAAGGTAAGTCGGACTTAAATGAGTCAATGCTAACAGGTGAGTCCAAACCTGTTTCTAAGAAACCAGATAATGAGGTTATAGGAGGATCTATAAATGGTGAAGGTTCATTAAAGATAAAGATACAAAAAACCGGGAAGGAAACTTATCTGGCACAAATTATAGATTTAGTCAGAAAATCTCAGGAAAGTAAATCCAGATCACAGGATATAGCAAATAGAGCTGCTTCATATCTTGTTTATTCAGCAGTCTTTATTGCAATAATAACATTTATTGTCTGGACATTTCTTGATAATTCATTTTTTGCACTTAGAAGATCTGTAACAGTTCTAGTTATAGCCTGTCCTCATGCTTTAGGGTTGGCAATACCACTTGTTGTAGCTTTATCCACCACTATTACTGCAAGAAGGGGAATTCTTGTAAGAAATAGATCTGCTTTTGAAGTAGCAAGAGATATAAATGCAATTGTTTTTGATAAAACCGGAACTTTGACACAAGGTAAATTTGGAGTAACAGATATTGTTTCTTATATAGATGAGAGTGAGTTACTAAGATTAACAGCAAGTATAGAATCAAATTCTGAGCACACTATTGCAAAGGCAATAGTAGAATACGTAAAAAATAAAAATATTGAGATACCAGCTGTCTCAGATTTTAAAGCATTATCAGGTAAAGGAATTTTTGGAAAAGTTGAAGGAAAAGAAGTATATGCAGGAAGCCCGGGACTGCTTGAAAAATTCCATATAAAACCTGATGATAATAGAATACGAGAACTTGAAGAACACGGAAAAACCGTTATATTTTCTATCATAGATAATAAGCTTGCTGGAGTTTTTGCCCTATCAGATATTATTAGAGAGGAATCTTATGCTGCTATATCAGAAATAAAAGATATGGGCATTAAAACATATATGATAACAGGTGATGCTGAAGCTGTAGCTAGGTCAGTTGCGAATGAACTTGGAATCGATGATTATTTTGCTCAGGTTTTGCCTGATAAGAAGGCTGAGAAAATTCAAGAATTGAAGAAAAAAGGTTTTAAAGTAGCTATGGTAGGAGACGGAATAAATGACGCCCCTGCTTTAGCAGCTTCTGATGTTGGAATTGCTATAGGAGCAGGTACAGATGTTGCAATAGAAAGTGCTGATATAGTTCTTGTTAAAAGCAATCCTCTTGATGTGACGCAGATGATATTTCTATCAAAAAGAACTTATGCAAAGATGATTCAGAATTTATGGTGGGCTGCTGGTTATAATATCATAGCAATACCTTTAGCTGCAGGAATTCTTGTTACTTATGGTATTATAGTAAATCCTGCAATTGGAGCTTTATTAATGTCTTTAAGTACGGTAATTGTAGCAATAAATAGCCAGACTTTGCGAAGGTATATGCCAGAATCCAGTGCCTGATTATATCAGTCACTAATTTTCTTTTCAGTAATTTTAATGTCTAATGGTGGAGCCTGAACGAGCTGGAAGGTGGCTGAGGCAACGCTTACCTTCCCTTCAGTCATATTAAATTCGTCTAATATTCTTGTAAAAAGTTGATCTTTTGTTGTTACTCGTCTTTTATAATCAACAATATATCGAATAGAAAACTCAGCCCAGTTATCATTTGCGGTCATAGATATCATAGGTTCAACTCTGGCAGGTTCTACAAGATATTTTCTGCGTACAACCTTCCAGGCTGCCTCAGCTTCCTCTATATAATCTTTTACAATATCATTAACAATATTTTGCAATATTTGTCTTGCTAAACGATAATCACTGCCATATTTTACCGGAATTGCAATCTGGTCCCATAAAAATGGAAAATCTCCTGAATAGTTATAAACAGGTTCTTTAAACACAAAACTGTTTGCTATTCTGACTATTCTGCCTGTATATAAGTCAGCATCAACCCATTCACCAAGCTCCATTATTGTAGTACGCAATATACTTATATCGATTACGTCACCTTTAATCCCCCCAAGCTGAATCCTATCACCAATTCGATAAAAGTGTTCTGTTGAAATTCCAATCCATCCAGCTATACTGGTGATAACTTCCTGTAAAGCAAAGGCTATTCCTGCACCTATCACACCAAATGCGATTGTTAGACCTCTTAATCGTTCATAAAAAACAACTAATAAAAAAAGAAAAATAACAAAATACCCAATAAAAGTTATTATTTTTCTTGTACGATAACGTGCTTCAGGATCGCTAATTCTGCTCGATATTTGTTTTCTAATAAGTTTAATAATGAAATTAAGAATTATAATTCCAACAATAGCAGTCAAAATTTTTACAAAAAGTGGGTGTGAAAATATGGCTACTAAAGCATTTTCCATATGTTAACCTTTCAACTATGATATTGTGTTACTTAGAGTCTATCCGAGAATTCAAAAAATGATGCTTAGAGATTGCTTCACAACATCGTTTTTAGAATATATTCACATTGCAAGGTTCGCAATGACTGCAATAATTTGTTTATCGGATAGGCTCTTATTCTTCTGATTGAGATTCTTGACTGGAATTATTGAAAATTTCAGCAGATGATACTCTAAACGCTGAGGGCTGATAATCCTCTGGCAGATATTTATGAGGAATAGTTACTTTATTTCCATCTCTAACAGCAGTATAGTGCGGTGACATAATTTCTATTCCTGCTTCATTAAATTTATCGTGTATGTTTCTATGCAAGTCAGAGTATGTATTTTGCATTATTGTTGGTTTATCCGTATATGCATTTATTTCATAACTTATATAAAAGTCATTAAGCTTTGTTATTAATACAAAGGGAGTCGGATCCTCTTTTATATTTCTTGTTATTTTTGCTGATGCAATTAGAAGCTCTTCTACTTTTTTAGAAGACGCCTCATAACTTATTGAAACAGTAGTATGTAAAATAAGCCCTTCCGCAGGAGCATCGGTACTATAATTAACAATATGACTTCCAAGAACAACTGCATTTGGAATTGATATTACTTCTGATTTAATTGTTCTTATTCTAGTCACAAGAAGTGTGCGTTCCACAACATCTCCTGTTGTATCAGCTATTCTTAGCCTATCACCCACCCTAAATGCCCTTGTATAGGTTAGAATTATACCCGCAATAATGTTAGCGACCGCTGCTGAAGAGCCGAATGAGACAATAACACCGAAGAAAATTGATAATCCTCTAAATGCCTCAGATTCCCAACCCGGAATATAAGGGAGTATAATTACTAGACCGAATGCAATTATCAGAAATCTAACAATTTTTGCTGTAGGTTCTGCCCATTCACTATAAAAACCAGGAATACTTATTCTCTCTACTTCTATTTCCTTGAAAATAATTTTAATAAGCTTAATCATATAGTAGATAAATATTGATACTATAGTTATAAAGAATAAATTCGGAATGAAGTTTATAAAAGCATTTAAAGTAAAATTTAAGGATGAGAAAAAATAATTTTGCAGATTCTGCGATAAACCAGCTGTCAATGGAAACAGACTAAAGACCAGAGTAAAATATATATAAATTAAAGCTATTTCAATCGTTATTCCTATTGCTTTAATAAGCCAGATTGTGACATCTAAAACTCGATTTACGGTAAAAAACTCAAAATTCTGAATCTTTATAGGGTGTATAAGTGTTCCTTTCCAGGAATACAATTTATCTATAGATTTTACAAAAATATATTTAAATAACTTAAAAGCAAAAACAAGGAATATTGTGGCAAGTACAGTAAAAAAAATATCAAACAGCATATTTTTCCAGAAGCTGCTATTTTCTGGTTGATCTACAGCAATCTGCAACCTTTTTATATATGCTCTGGTTAAATCAGGCCGAGAAATACCTGTAGCTTCTGCGTCAATATCTGTAATGCTCATTATAATCACGTTACCAGCAAGTATATCGGTTGATTTTTCAGCATTTTGAATAGTTATTGAATTAAGCCTATTAAAAGGATCTTTATATAGCTTTTCTAATCTATGCGATATGTCACTAGCTCTAGTTTCTGGGGTAAGTGACCCAATCCTTGCTTTGATGTGAAACAATGTTTGCCCTTTAAATATTACTGGAGCCTTAACTGGTTTATTTATATCCTGTGCAATTACTTGTGAGTATGCAAATAAAGAGCTTATTATGCATAATAATACAAAAGTAAGCCCCATTATTGATTTAAAGTTTTTTAAAGCCCTATATCTCTGAACTGTCATTGTCAGTCCTCAAATTCAGAGTTAAATATCTAAAACTTGCATAGTAAGCTTATATTAATAAGTCATATAAGAAAATAAGAAATATGTATAATTTCTTGGTAAATACTTGGCTATTTAAATTTAAAAAATTGGTAATGGTAAAAATTAAAGTGATAAATTTTTTCAGAGCCATAATCCAGCTAATCGTCGCACTGTCATTGCGAGGCAGCAAAGCTGCACCATTAAACTCTACAATCTTAGTCTTAATTACAGTGATTTATGAGTTATAAAAGGTGACTGTGTCACCAATCCAAATAATATTATACTATCTTTTTTTGGATTGCAGCGTCACTTCATTGCATTTCGTTCCTCGCAATGACACTAGGAAACTTTGATTTCTGAATATGTTCTATATCACTTTGTTTTATAACACTACCAAAATATTATATATTATTAAAATTCAAGTTTTAATCCAACACTGACTTCTCCTAAACGGGTAACTTGAGATAATGCAATTTTAGAATGAAGATCGGTGCAATGACAGGCATGTAATTGATGGAGATTCAAGGCCTTTATATATTCAACTGTTTTTGATAGTTGCTCATCTGAAGGATTTACCAGATGAAGACCTCCTATGATATCGAATATTCTTTCATCCTCACATACTTGCTTTGCATATTCGACTATATTACATATTCCTGAGTGTGAGCATCCTGTTACAATCACTAAACCCTGTTTAGACTTGTAAACTAAAGCTGAATCTTCGATTATATAATCATCTATCCAGTTTTCATTAAGATAAACTTGACCAACTGAAGCTTGATTTTCGAAATTATTATTTCTAGGGATTTCTCCCAGATAAACTAATTTCTCAGTTATCCAGAGAGGCTTTTTGCTGAGTTTTAATTCAAAATTTCTGGATAATTTTTCTTCTGAGATTAAAGAACCGATTTCTCCCATTTCATTTCTGGATTTGGATAAAAAAGTAAACGGATGTGTGACAACTAAAGGTTTTTTATTGGGGATATTTTCTTTGATTGCTTCTTTATAAAGTCTGATAAGAGGAACTAATCCCCAGGTGTGATCATAATGCCCATGAGAAAAAACTAGATAATCCAGATTTCTTAGATTAATATTCATTTTGAAAGCATTTTGAATAAAAATGTCTGAATATCCTGTATCAAATAAGATTTTTTTGTTGTCTATTTCAATATAGAAAGATAATCCAGGCTCTCCAAAATAGCATTTACCTGTTGAAGTATTATTATCTACAAGTACGGTTAATTTCATCCCAATTATTCTTTCTAATTATTATTTTCTTATGTTTTTTAATAATCATATGTAGTTAAGTGTATAATGCTAATTTTTTGAATACCAGTTAATTTGTTTTTTATCTTTACTTATGAATTGGAGAGAAAAATAATGAATAATTCAGATAAATTACAAGAACTTGAAAACAAAATGAATGATATAGAAAATTCAATAAAAGATTTAGATACAAAAGTTGAGGAGATTAAAAAACTTATTATATCTCATCAACGTCATACTGCATCAGAACATGGGCATAGTTATAAAGTTTAAACAATTAATTTAATGTTGCGCATTTTTTTAATATTACAAACTATCAGGTAGGCTAACAAAGTTAGTTAAGAGAAATAACCTTATTAATAAGTTATTATTCTTATCTTATAAATCATTTTTTTCTAAATTATTTAAAAGAGATCAATGACTAAAAAACCTCTTAAATATTTGACAATCCTGATTTTTACAGCAGGAATGTTGAGAAATTCTGCTTGTTTAGCGGAAGAACTGCTCTTGGAAGAAATAGTATTTGATAAAAATCAGATAGAAACTTCATTTCATGCGCAAGAATTTCAACAGGATCAAATTAAGGAAATCAGTTGTGTTGAATTACCTTATCTGGAAAATAAGCATTTTTTTGGCTATTTAGAAGCTCGCAAAGAGCTTGTAAAGCACGGTATTGCTCCAGAAGTTAACTATACTACGGATAGCTTTTTTAAGTTGAGAGGAAAAAATATTAGTCAAAATATCAAGTCTATCGGTCTTGTAGATTATTCTCTTACCATTGATACAGAAAAATTAGGTTTAATACAGGGTGGTACACTGTATGCATTAGGTCAAAATTTGCATGCCTTTAATTTGGCGACTGATTTTGTGGGTGATATACAAGGAATAAGCAATATTGATGCTCCTGTGTCTAATAGATTAGGTGAGCTCTGGTATAAGCAAAGTTTATTTAAAGATAAAGTTGGTATAAAGCTAGGTAAACAAGATGCTAATTGTGATTTTGATACTCTTGAATCAAGCGGAGATTTTATAAACTCATCATTTACATTAATGCCTAATATTCCCATGCCATCATACCCTGCTCAGGCACTCGGAGCAGCTGCTTTTATAGAGCCAATTGAACAATTTAACTTAAAAACTGGTATTTATGATGGCTCAAGTGAACCAAGTACTCTCGGGTTTAGAACAGCTTTTGATGGACAGGAAGGAGTTTTTACAATAGTTGAATCGGGAATTAGGCCTACAATTAAAAAACTTCCCGGGAATTATATTACAGGCTTTTGGTTTGATTCGGGTTACGTTGATGAAATAACAGAAGCTCCTGATGCAAGGACTTTTTCATCAAATTATGGCTTATATGCGGGAATTGAACAGGCTATTTATAGAGAGAATAATGAAGATGATCAGGGTTTATATATACAGGGACAATATGGCTGGAGTCCGTCTGATAGAAATGAAATAGCCAGATTTTACAGTGCTGGTTTTACGTATTTTGGGCTTATTAATAAAAGAGATCAAGATGTACTGGGTTTTGGTACAGCAATCGCTAACTTAAGTGGGAGAACTCAAAAAAAAGATGAGATAGTACTAGAATCTTTCTATCAGATTCAGTTTACTCCCTGGTTTGCAATTCAACCCGATATGCAATATATATTTAATCCTGGTGGAAATAATAAAAATGCGTTTATACTAGGAGTCAGAACGCTAGTTAGTTTTTGAAGGAGAATGAATAATGAAAACTTGGAGATGCACAGTATGTGGATATATACATAAAGGTGATACTCCACCTGAGCAGTGTCCAAATTGTAAAGCCCCTAAGGAAAAATTTGTTGAGGTTGTTGAAAATTCTGATCCTATCCATATAAATTATGTGCAGAAAACATCTGATACAAAAGAAGTAAATGTCGTTCCTTTTTTTGAAGATTATAATTCATTAGCACCATTTATATATAACCTTCCAGTCGCTCAGGAAGTTAAATTTCACAAACATCCTACTACTGATGAATTGTTCTATGTTATAAAAGGAAAACTTGAATTTAAGGTTGGAGATGAGAGTTTTATTACAAAACCAGGTGATTTAATACAAGGAAAAATGAATATTCCTCATACATTTAAAAATATTGGAGATGAACCCGCCTGTTTCTTGTCTGTAAAAGGTCCAAAACCTGTAGACCTGGAAATGCTTGAAGAATAATTGGTTTTAAACTTATCAAAATCAATAGAGCTTAACTTTCAAATAAAAGTTAAGCTCTATTAAAATAATTATACCAATAAA
>Ga0156446_1053_pt2 | contig 11305 bp, 10 predicted proteins | sample RifOxyA2_FD_108089 | JGI IMG/M metagenome (GOLD analysis project Ga0156446, IMG submission 108089) | Candidatus Melainabacteria bacterium RIFOXYA2_FULL_32_9 | reverse complement strand
GCAATGACAGATTTGCGTTTTAAAATACGCAATAATTTTTTGTTTGTTCCTTATTTCGTCGCTACCTGTTTGCTTCGCACAGGTAAGGTTCCTTCAACAATACCCTTAAAATACTCAATAAATATTCAGCGTTTATATTGGAAAAAGATAATTTCTGCAAACTACCATTGAAATGCTTTTTTCTGAGCTTCGTTAAATTCTTTAATTTGACCGCCATAATAAATATACCCACCTCCAGAAGCATGCCTACCTGGATTTTTCGCCACGCTAGTATGTGATAAAACTGCATAAGTACTGTAAAGTCCTGCTATTGTTGCAGTAATAACCAACATTGCTTTTATGGTTTCTCGCATAAAATCTTAACTTTTGCTCATTGTTATTTATTATTTTAAAAACAATTCTAGTATATTTATCGTATATTTTTAACATTTACTTATCCATTAAAAATATTAATTTTATCCAGCAAATAATTTCGTTTTTCAGATAAAAATAGAGCCTGGTGGATTGTCCCAAAAGTTTAGAGGATATATTATTTCCGTCGCTGGTGCTAATGCACATAATTAAGACTGGAATAATTGATGACTTAAATAAGTGACCTTGTCACCTTCGCATTTCATAGGCTAATAACATATCCCCCATCATAATTTTTGGGACAGAGTACTAGTGCTTTGTTAATTTAATTATGCAAAGTGAGAAGCAATTCCCCTGCCATTGCAAGGGCTTTAGCCCGTGGCAATCTATCCATTTTACATTTAAAAGCTAGCATTCATAATTGGTAAGATCCTCACGTCGCTTCGCTCCTCATGATGACAATACGTATTATTGGAAGGGTTGATGACTAAAGTTCATGCGTTAGCACTGACAGAGAAAATTTACTCCCTTCGCCACAACTTTTGTATTAACGCACTAATAACAAATCTGCACTATTACGCTGCGAGTACGTGGCCTATTATCAAAATCTACAAGTATTATTTGCTGCCAGGTGCCAAGTATTAACTCTGAATTAACAACTGGAAATATTTCAGAATTTCCAATCATTGATGCCCTCACATGCGCATAGCCATTACCATCATGCCATGTTTCATCATGATGATAAGTCTTATTCATTGGAGCAATTTTCTCAAAAGCCTCAGGCAGGTCTTTGAGAAGCCCGGGTTCATATTCTATTGTAGTAATTGAAGCGGTACTTCCAGGAACATAAACCAATACCTGAGCCTGTTCAAACTGAACTTTTCTGACTATTTCCTGAACCTTACCTGTTATATTAATGATATCGGTAAAACCTTTTGTATTGATGCTAAATCTTTCACTAATTATTGGCATATTTCCTCCACTTGTATAAATTATATGACTAGAATGGGATTAGAAAAAATCCAGGGACGATTTTTATAGTACACTTCAACTCTATATTTTCCCTTTTGTACATCTTTATGAATAATTTCTTTTCCCTCAAGTTCCTTGATTATTTGCCCATTATAAATCAGCCTTATTCTTGCTTTTCCAGGAACTCTTATTACCAAATGAGCATCATTATCAAGATTTATTGCATTTCCAGGTACAGCGCAAGTTTCTTTGTTTTTTAAACAAAAACAAAATTCTTCTTTATCTCTGTTCCATACTCTATTAATAATAGTATTATTACCCTGTTTAAGAGCATTATAAATCTGTTCTTTTGCTTCATCAAAGTCATTTGATAACTTTTTATCAAGATATAAATAGTTTGCTAGAGTTTTAAAGCTGTCATAATAAGGAAATATTTGAAAATTTATACCCCAAAATTTATGATCTATGGCATGAACATCTAACCCTCCAATTGCAGGAACTATATTAGCATTTGAATTATTCAGATCATCCCACCACTTAATTGTTTTAGCTGTTGGACCGGTTAATATCTTGTCTTTATTAAAATAGCAATAAACAGGATTTTTAGGGTCGTAATTATCAACCCAATCAGACAAATGATTCCATATTTCAAGCCCATGAAATCCTTTAATATTCCAATCCTGCCATCTCAAAGGTTTATAGTCATTTTTTCTGTTTAAACTCTCGTCAGGATGCGCTACAAATCCTATTCCATTTTGCTTTTTAACTTCATTAATAAAATTCTCAGGATTTATCTCATCTTTTATTTCCTGATTAATGTTCAAAGCTAGATAATGATTACAATCACCAGTGCTTATTTCTTCTCCAATAAGCACAGCAACTCCATCATACCAGCCTTCTTCACCATTATCTAAGCCAATAAGCTTATCATGGTCTGTTATTATTATCCAGGATAGTCCTGCTTTTTTTGCTGCTTGAGCTATACTTTTAATACTTGCAGTCCCATCAGAATAATTACTATGAATATGTAATGCACCTATATATGTATAATTCATAATTTTGGAAACTCTTCTTTGCTTAATATTTTTCCCTACAGTTCTTACTTCTCAGATGTTTATAGACTAAAAGTCTTTTTAATAATGACAAACTAAGAAACTATCTTTACCCCTGAACTGGTTCCAATTCTGACAGCACCTGCTTTTATCATATTAATCGCAGTCTCTTTATCTCTTACTCCACCACTGGCTTTTACTTGAAGACCATAAGGTGATACGGTTTCATACATTAATTTAACATTATCGACAGTTGCGCCAACTCCGCCGTTGACAAAACCTGTAGAAGTTTTAACAAAATCAGCCCCAGCTGATATACATAACTTACAAGCTTCAACTATTTCTTCTTTTTTAAGTAAATCAGTTTCAAGAATAACTTTAACGACTTTATCACCGGACTTATTAACCACTTGTTTTATATCTTCTTCAGCCTTTTTATAATCTTTATCTTTTATAGCACCTATATTTATTACCATATCCAGTTCATCAGCACCATCTTCGACAGCCTTTTCAGCCTCAAATGCTTTTACTTCACCTAAACTGGCTCCAAGTGGAAAGCCTATTACCGTAACAACTTTAACAGGGTTATCTTTTAAATATTCCTTAGCAAATCGTACATATACTGGATTTATACAAACACCAATAAATTTATAATTAATTGCCTCATCTAAAAGAGTTTTTACTTCCTCAATGGTAGCTTCTGGTTTTAAGATAGTATGCTCTATATACTTTTCCAGATTTAAGACCTGATTCTCCATAAAATTCCCCTCTCTAAAATAAATCTGATAGAACTATTATACTTCGGAAATGTAATATAATTTATATTATTCTAGCACGTAAAGTTTCATATGGAGTTAAGTATGTATAGTATAAACAATGAATCAGCAATCAAATACGAACCGGTTGAAGTAGTATTAAAAAGGTATATGACAGAATTAGGGGAAAAAACATCTTCTCCTGAAGAAATAAACGTCGAAGACTCAATGTCAAGGATTTTGTATGATGACATAATAGCCCAATATGATTTACCTACTTATAATAAATCTTTAGTTGATGGATATGCTGTAAATTCTAGAGATGTAGCACAATCTGACACGGATACTCCTGTAATACTTGAAGTTATTGGAGAAGTACAAGCTGGAAATACTGCTAAATTAACGATTTCAAAAAAACAAGCTGTTAAAATATCAACGGGATCTATACTGCCAGAAAATACTGATTCCGTAGTAATGGCAGAATATACTGCAACAGAAGGAAATAAGGTTAAAATATTTAAAAGTGTGCTAATGAGCGAAAATATTGCCAAAAAAGGTGAAGATATCACCAAAGGAGAGATATTTATCAGAAAAAAAAGGAAAATTCGTCCTCAAGATATTGGCGGTATATTAGGTTTGGGATATAGAAAAGTTAGAGTTTATAAGCAGCCTATTGTTTCAGTTATTCCTACAGGCAGCGAGTTAGTCTCTATTGATGAATCACCTAAACCAGGGCAATTAATCGAAACAAATAGTCACGTTCTGAAAGGATTAATCAGACAACTTTGTGGCGTTAGCATAATTAGGCCAATAGTAAAAGATAATATAGATACATTAAAAGAATCAATTTGTAATTCTTTAAAGGATTCTGATGTAGTCATAATCTCAGGAGGAAGCTCATTTGGCACAAAAGATTATACGTTAGATGCCATAAAAAGCATTCCAAATTCAAAAATTATAGCCCACGGAGTTGCAATGCGTCCTGTGAAACATACATTGCTCGCATTTATTGATGGGAAACCTGTAATAGGCTTACCGGGATATCCTGTTTCCTCCGTTACATCTTTCTTGACTTTCGCCAAGCCTGTTTTAGTACAATTAGCAGGCAATCCTAGGTCATTTTGGCAAGAAAGGAAAGATAATGTAAAGCTTGATGCAATCTTAGCCAGAGATGTCGAATCTCCAAAAGGAATTGAAGATTATGTCAGAGTTAGATTAAAATTACTAGATAATGGAAAAATTACTGCCTATCCATACGCCGGTAAATCTTCATTCTTATCCACACTTGTAAAAGCCCACGGAATAATTAAGCTAACGCCAGATTGTACAAAATTATATGAAGGTGACAGAGTCCAAGTTTCGCTATTTTAAAGTAAAATTTTATATTTTAAACAAATCAGATATTGAGTAATTTGTTCAATATCTGATTTAATATATAAATCTCTTGTGTATAGATGATAAATTTAAATAAATCTATTTTAAAATATAAAGGTAAAATCAGATTCTTAAAAAATACCAATTAATAGTGTATAATTTTTACTTTGATAGTGAGTTAGATGTATAATTTTGTATTAGTACAAAAATATTGTAAGGAAGGTTTCTATGAGCAATTACGACACTTCAGACATTAGAAACGTAGGGCTTGTATCACATGTAGGAACAGGTAAAACATCTTTGGCAGACGCCATGTTATTTAGTGCGGGTCAAAATACCAGACTGGGAAAAGTTGATACAGAAACATCCCTTATGGATTTTGAACCAGAGGAAGTAAAAAGAAGAACAACAATTAGTTCATCAATTGCAAGTTTCAATTGGAAAAAAGCTCGCATAAATCTTATAGATACCCCTGGAGGAGCAAATTTTGTAGCAGATGCCAGAAACAGCTTACAAGGAATGGATTCAGCTATTATAGTGATAGACGCTATTGATGGATTAAAATTGCAATCAATTAAACTTATCAAACAAGCACAAGAATTAGAATTACCCCTTTGTGTATTTATAAATAAACTTGAAAGAGAAAATGCCAATTATAAAACAGTAATCGATAAGCTAAATTCCACATTTGAAGGAAAACCTGTTTTACTTCAATTACCTATAGGACAAGAATCCTCATTTAAAGGAGTTATTGACTTACTTAAGATGAAAGCTCTCATTTTTGAGCTTAATGAAAGTGGAAAATTCACTGAACAGGACATTCCTGCTGAACTAAAAGCTGAAGCTGAATCTATGAGAGAAGCAACTTTAGAATCAATAGTTGAATGCGATGATGCAACTTTAGAAAAATATCTTGAAGGAGCTGATTTAACAGAAGAAGAAATCACTTCAGCTCTTAAAAAAGGCATATTAAATAGACAAATTACTCCTGTAATGTTCGGAGCAGCAACAAAGAATGTTGGAGTTCATCAAATCCTTAATTTTATTGCTGATTATATGCCATCTCCTATCGAAAAAGGAGCAATTAAAGTAAAAAAAGCTGATGGATCCGAACAAACAAGAGAACCCGCATCTTCTGAACCATTAGCAGCTCTCGTATTTAAAACAATTGCAGATCCATATGCCGGCCAGCTAACAATAATGAGAGTATTTTCCGGAGAAATTAACTCTGATACCAACATATATAATTCAACCAAGAAAGCAAAGGAAAGAGTTGGTCAAATGCTGCACCTAGTTGGTAAAAAACAAGAACCAACAGCAAAAGCGGTTGCAGGTGACATAATTGCCGTAGCAAAACTAAAAGATTCCCATACAGGTGATAGTTTTAGTGATGAAAAAAATCCTGTAACTATTCCGGCTATTTCACAACCGGCTCCAGTTATATCTTTTGCTATAAAGCCAAAAAGTAAGGGTGATGAAGATAAAATCCAATCAAGTCTTAAAAGGTTAATGGAAGAAGATCCAACACTTCAAGTATCAAGGGATTTACAAACGAAAGAAATCATTCTTTCCGGTATGGGACAAGTACATTTAGATGTTGCTATTGAAAAATTAAAGAGAAAATTTGGCGTAGAAGTAATACTTGAAACACCAAAAATCCCATATAAAGAAACAATTACAAGTGACGCCAAGGTTCAAGGCAAATATAAAAAACAATCCGGTGGTAAAGGGCAGTATGGTGATTGCTGGATTGAGCTTCACTCAATTGATAAAAATAAAGATATGGAATTTATTGATAAAGTTGTAGGCGGAGCTATTCCAAGACAATACATCCCAGCCGTAGAATCAGGTATAAGAGAAGCAATGCAAGAAGGTGTTCTTGCAGGATATCCTACGGTAGGAATTCAAGTAGTGCTTTTCGATGGAAGCTACCACCCTGTTGATTCATCTGAGATGGCATTTAAAGTAGCAGGATCAATGGCATTTAAAAAAGCTGCCGCTGAAGCAAGACCCGTTCTCCTTGAACCAGTTATGCATGTTGAAATCACCGTTCCCGAAGAAAATGTAGGTGATATTATGGGTGATTTAAACAGCAGAAGAGGAAGAATGCAAGGAGTTGAAGCAGAAGGAGCTACTCAAACGGTAAAAGCACAGATACCAATGGCAGAAATGCTTAAATATGCTCCTGATCTTAATTCTATGACGAGTGGCGCAGGTATATTCACAATGGAATTCTCTCATTATGAAGAAGTTCCTGCTCACCTTGCACAAAAAATTATTGAGGAAAATAAAACAACTAAAGAAACTACTGCAAAATAATCATTAAGGGTGCGTAAAAAATTCATAATCTAAGAGGGGACGGATTAGTCCTCTTTTTAGATTATGAATTTTTAGAGGTATTACCGTCTAACCAGCTTTTAACGAGTAATAATCGAGCAATAAAAAATACTTACGCATTTTTTATTGCTCGATTATTTGCTGGTTATAAGAAGCAGGCTACAAAAATACTTATGGATTTTTCATCAAAATCCATAAGTATTTTTTACGCTGTCCTTAAATCTAAATAAATATAGAAAAAGCTCCTTTCGGAGCTTTTTTTACATAAGTAAAAAATTAAGAAGAGAGAGCTTTATTTGTCCTAATTATATAAAAACAGTGAGTTTGGAATAATTGACATAATTTAATATATAATTAAATTATGTTAAGCATTTTTTATAGACTTATGATTTACATGTAAATCATTTACATTATTATATTGATGTAGTAGTATTAATCATTATCTCGTATGCCGAAGTGGTGAAATTGGTATACACGCATGTCTCAGAAGCATGTGAGCGCAAGCTTGTGTGGGTTCAAGTCCCGCCTTCGGCAGATATTATTTGACTACAAACACTGTTTAAATTGTTAGTTACTACAACAGGAGGAACATACTTATTAGTAACGTTAGATTTCAAAGTTCAAAGCCAACCGGAATCCTAAATGAAGACATACGAACAAAGGAAGTTCGATTAATTGATGATGAAGGAAATAATCTGGGAATCGTTAACACGCGAGATGCTCTGAATATGGCATATGATAAAGAGTTGGACTTAGTTATAATCAGTCCTAATCAAACACCACCCGTTGCAAAAATACTTGATTACGGCAAATACAAATTTGAATCAGAAAAAAAAGCAAAAGAAGCCAAAAAGAAGCAACATGTGGTAGAAGTTAAAGAAGTAAAAATGCGTTATAAAATAGATACCCATGATTATGACGTTCGTATTAAAAATATAAAGAAATTTCTAAAGGCTGGAAATAAAGTTAAGGTTATGATAATGTTGAGAGGACGTGAGATTCAGCATTCTAAGTTAGCTTTTGATTTAGCTGAAAGAATTAAGAATGACCTTCAAGACATTAACTATACAATGGAAAAACAAGCGGGTTTAGAAGGCAAAAACGTAGTAATGATTCTTACAACCACGGAATCTTAATTTATTAAGACAAACTAGCAATATTAGGAGTAACACAATTATGCCAAAGATGAAAACTCATCGAGCCGGAGCAAAAAGATATAAAGTCACCGCAACTGGCAAGATTATGCGCAGACAAGCAGGTAAAAAACACTTGCTTACACATAAAAGCGCTGAAAGAAGAAGACATTTATCTGGAATGGTAGAGGTATCCTCAACTAACCTCGAAAAAATTAAATTAGAATTACCTTATATGCAATATTCTCGTTAAGAAGGAGTTAAACTATGGCAAGGGTTAAGCGTGGAAATGTTCTTCGCAAAAGACATAAAAAAATATTAAAATTAGCAAAAAGCTTCAAAGGTTCTAGAAGCAGATTATTTATAGTCGCTAATCAGGCTGTAATGAAAGCTTTAAAGTATCAATATCGTGATCGCAGAAACAAAAAAAGAATGTTCAGACGCCTTTGGATCTCCAGAATTAATGCAGCAGCAAGAATGTTCGGTCTTAGCTACAGCAAATTAGCACATGGATTAAAAGAAGCAAATGTTAGCATAAACAGGAAAATGTTAGCTGATATAGCTGTTAAAGATCTTGATGCTTTCAAAAAAGTTGTAGATATTGCAAAAAAACAACTTAAAATTTCTGCATAAAAACATTATTTATATACACCCCTCATTTTTATGAGGGGTGTAATTCTAAGTTATAATATTTTTAACTAGATATGTCTTAACTTAAACTAGTAATTCTGCAAAAATAATATTAAAATCGAACTATCACTACTTGTATAAATAAATTGTCTAACTTAAGATTTGCGAGACCGATTAATACATAGTTTAAATATTTTATTTATGCTATAGTAAAATTAGAAAAAATAAGACTGCAAGAAAAATTCTATTTGATTTAAATCTAAAATTGAGGGAACAATTAGTAGTTAAAACCGAATCAAGATTTGTTGTTAAAGTTTCTAGCAAGGTTAAAATGTTTTAGGAGAGGTAAAGGACAGTCCTTGTCTAGACAATATTAATGGGGCGAAAAGCAAGTATGTATGTAAACAAATGTTCAAAGTGCGGCGCTGAATTTGAAACAAAAAATCCTAAAAGAGTTATTTGTCCTGGTTGCTTATACCCAGAAAGAAAGCCGATTTTAAATTCTTTTACTCCAGGGGTACAACAAGAAACACCTAGTGAAAGTACACAGGTAACAGAGAAACCTGACCAGCCACAACAAGCTGGCACACAGCATCATTCAGCTCATTATGGGGACGGACAAAGACCTCCTCAAGGTGGTTATCCACAAGGCCAAAGGCCGCAGCAAGGACAAAGACCACCCTATGGTGGACAAAGACCTCCACAAGGTGGTGGTGGATTCAGAAGACCCCCGCAAGGTGGTTATCCACAAGGACAAAGACCTCCACAAGGTGGTGGTGGATTCAGAAGACCCCCGCAAGGTGGTTATCCACAAGGACAAAGACCTCCACAAGGTGGTGGTGGATTTAGAAGACCTCCTCAAGGCGGTGGATTCAGAAGGCCTCCACAAGGTGGCGGTAACTTTAGAAGACCACCTGGAGTTCAGAAAAAACTGTTAATTAGCAGGGAACAAGTCGAGCAAATTGAAAATCTTTACAAAAAAATGTTACCTCTACCCAATCCTGACGTACATGAGGTAATTGGAAAAGAAATTAATCTTGAACCTAATAAAGTTTTCTTTGGTATCAATTTGGTCAGACAAAAAATGATGCTGCCAAAACTTCCTTATCCTAAGAGAAAGTTAGCAGTATCACCAGATCAGTTAATGGCCATTCAAAGCTTATATATGCCACTTTTGCCATTACCTCCTATAGGCTGCCACAAATTCATCTCAAAGCAACTTAAAATGGATGAATGGAGAGTTCACGTAGGTATAGGCATTATAAGAAAACAAATGGAATTACCTCGCTGGAACGTAGACCGTGAAGATGCACCAGCAGAATTCAAAAAACAAAAACAGGAAGAATTAGCTTCTCAAGAAGCTGTTAAAACTGAAGAATAATTTTTAAGTTATTTAAATAAAAATGCTAGGAAAATTAAAATCCTAGCATTTTTTATTTCCTGTACAGCTTTTGAAAAATGGTGCCAGATATTTAGAAAACTTAACTTATTCATTGAATTGATTAGCAAGTTAATAACCTGTTTTGCTATAATACTCCTTTATAAAAGCAATTATAAAGTACGAGGTAGAAATTAGTGTGTGGAATAGTAGGGTATATTGGCTCTAAACCTATAATCCCAATATTATTAAATGGACTGACTAATCTTGAATATAGAGGCTATGACTCTGCAGGTATAGCTGTTTATAATGAAGATCATGTGGAAACATATAAAGCATCAGGCAAATTATCAAATTTAAAACAATTATTATGCAGTAATAATGATATTCACAAAATTGGAATAGGTCATATCAGATGGGCAACACACGGTGCTCCAAATGAAACCAATGCTCATCCACATATAAGCTGCTGTAAAAAAATTGCACTTGTGCATAACGGGATAATAGAAAATTATAAAGAATTAAGAGAAGAATTAACCTCAAAAGGACACGTTTTTATATCCCAAACTGACACCGAAACTATCGCTCACTTGATTGAAGAAAGTCTTAAAGTCCACTCAAATATAACTGTTGCAGTCAGAGAATCCCTTAAAAAAGTGCAGGGGGCTTTTGCTCTTGGAGTAATTTATGAAGATGCACCGGATACTCTTGTTGCGGCTAGAAAACATGCTCCATTAATTCTTGGATTAGGAGAAAATGAGAATTATATAGCTAGTGACGTTCCAGCTTTGCTTGAGTATACTAAGCAAGTAATTTATCTTGATGATGAAGAAATAGCTGAAATCAAAACAAACAGTATTAAAATATATAACCTTAATGGTGATGAAGTTATTAAAAAAGTAGAAAATATTCCCTGGGAACCAGTTGCTATAAGCAAAATGGGTTATAAACACTTTATGCTCAAAGAAATTCACGAGCAGCCTGATGTAGTCAGACAAACCTTGTGCGATAGACTAATAAGTGCTGAAGAGCCCATACAGCTTACAGAAGTAAAATTAACCAATGATTATCTAAAAAATCTTGATCGTATTCAAATTATTGCTTGTGGTACCTCAATGCACGCAGCAATGGTGGGTAAATACTTAATAGAAGAATTAATTGAAATCCCTGTAGATGTGGAAGCTTCTAGCGAATACATATACAAGAAAACTATCTCAAATCCAAATTCACTTGTTATCGGGGTTTCACAATCTGGAGAAACCGCTGATACATTAACAGCAATACGTCAAGCTAAAGCTAAAGGATCACACATATTAATCATAA
>Ga0156446_1048_pt1 | contig 11498 bp, 9 predicted proteins | sample RifOxyA2_FD_108089 | JGI IMG/M metagenome (GOLD analysis project Ga0156446, IMG submission 108089) | Candidatus Melainabacteria bacterium RIFOXYA2_FULL_32_9 | reverse complement strand
GCAGATTAAAGGCTGAGAAACATTATACACCTGATACCTATTACTCTAAATTAATTCAAGTTTATAATAACTGTACATTTGGCGAATGTGTCAATCTTTAGAGTGGATTAGTGTTTTAAAAGCTTTTTTATTGTTTATTTTGTATGAGAGGTAACTTAAGATGTTTTTTAGTGCTTATTTAGGCAATAAGGATAACATGTCCAACTGGTTAAATATGATAAATGATTATGCTGACTGGTTAGGTTTTGATTCATTCATAGAAATGAGAAGTATTAATGATGAAAGAGTTTTTTCATTTGCATGGTTAAGGCATAAATTATCAAAAACAAATATTCAATTTATTGAGACTGACGGATACATAGTCTTAAATACAGATTGTTATCCAATTAACAGGAGGAATTTTGCTACTCCCTGGGAATACTTTACTGATAATTTAGACAAAAACATTATTCAGTTAGGTATATCACTTAATACAGGAGAAATCAGGGTATTGTCTCCTTTAGTTATTCCAGAACAATTTTGTTTTGCAAGTGACTCAAGGGGATGGGTACTAAGTAATGATATAAGGCTGCTATTGCAATGGAGCGATCTTGATATTGATGAAGTTGCTGTTTATTCTTTGTTTAAATACCGTAGTATCCCGGCTCCTCATACAATATCAAAGAATATTAAATGTATTCCGAATGCTCATATACTTAAAATTCTTCCTGATACTACAGAACCAGTATTTGAGTTATCACAGGAAGTTAGAGAATATATTTTTACAGGTTCATCGTCTTCAGATTTAGGAATAAAGGAAAAAGAATTTGAAATTATACTTGATGGTATCTTAAATGAATTGCCATTATCATCAATCCTCTTTTTTAGTGGAGGAGTTGATTCAACCCTTCTGGGGTTGAGATTATCTGAAATGAACCGTTCTGATGTAAGTCTAGTTAATTATACTAATGGTAGAAATGAACCTGGAGATTATTTGGCATCAGAAGTATCCAAATATATTAATTTGCCATTTAAGCAAGTTTGTTACGATCCTTCAGATATATCAAATATGGTAAATAGAATTTTTAATGAATATTCTTTTCCTTTCACTGATCCATCAACATTAGTAGCAAATAGTCTTGCCCGTTCAGCACTAAAACTATCAGGAGGATATACTCCAGCTGCTATTGATGGATCAGGGGCTGATTGTAGTTTGGTAGGAGATATACCTGTATATCACAGATACAGCAAAATTTATAAAATGCCGATGCCAATTCGTCATTTTGCAGCAGAAATGTATAAATCATTAAATATGTGGAACTATGATTCCTTTATAACAAGACCCTTCCGAGCAACAAGGCGCTCAGTATTAATGCCGTTACAGTGTCTTGAACTCAGTAATGTATTTGACGGTATTATCTTTAATACTCCAGATGATACTCTTAAAACTATAAAAAGGCGCTATATTGATGATGTGCGTCTTATTTTTGAAGGATTCAACGAAGAAAATAAGAGATTTAATGACTACAAATATACAAGTATTTTGAATCTAATATATGCTTCTGCATTAAGCAGTGCTTCAAAAACATTCGATTTTTTGCGTATGAATGGTGCAAAGCTAATATTACCATTTTACGATCCCAAAATATTAAGATTAATTTATTCAATAACCTGGAGTCAAAAAGTCTCTGAGGAACCTAAAGCTATATTAAAACGAATGTTGGCTCCTCAGATCCCACAGAATCTAATAAATTATCCTAAACAGGCATTTACACCTATATATGACATATTAAAAAACTCAGAAATGAAAGATTTTATGTACTCTACAGCATTAGATCAAAATAGTCCACTTAGTGCCTTTTTTGATATTAAGACAACAAAAAGAATCCTCGATCGGTTAAACCATATAGACCCTGATTTATTCTCTCTATTATGGGCTATTACTTTTACATCAGCCTGGATAAACCAACATAAAGGTGCTTTTAAAAATAATTATCAACTCATAAGCTAAATGATTGTTATGAAATTAAGGAAAAAAACATTTGTAAAAATTATGATTTTACTGCTATTTTACCTGGCAGGATTCTATATATTGTTTTTTTCTACAGTCTTCTCAAGCAAAACTGATATAAAAAAGTTTGAAAAAGACTCCTTTGGAGGAGTAGTTATCAATAATACGAATCATAATACAGAGATTATAGATAACGGAAAAACAATAATTTTACCTCCACATAAGTCATCAAAACAAGTTGGAGTATTTGATGCTGATTATTTTATAGTAAATCGCCCTACGTCATACAGGAATAAAGTTTATATGCACGGCATGATAAAATTTAATGATTTTTCTTCATTAAAAGTAGATTCGGACAAAAATTCTGACAAAGTCTCAGTCTCACTCAATATAATTGGTAACAAAAAATGAAAATACTCCTAGCAAATAATCATTTTTCAAATAATGGCGGAGCAGATGCTTATACTTATAATACGGGAAATGTATTAAGGGAAAACGGGCATCAGGTTTTCTTTTTTGCATCTGATAGAGGTAATTTTTTTGAAGAAAATTATGAATATTCCAGGTATTTTCCACAGTATATTACTTACAGATCACTAGCAAAACCTGATTTATTAAAGAATATTTTTAGACCTCTATATAATTTTGAAGCGAAAGAGAAGCTAAATTTATATTTAAAAGAAATAAAACCGGATATAGTTCATTGTAATTCTATTAGTTATCATTTAACACCATCTATTCTAGACAGTTGCTATAAAAATAATATTCCAGTTGTAATGACGCTACATGATACAAGATTTTTATGCCCTGCTGGAACTATGCTGTTAAGTACTGAGAATTATTGTCAAAATGAACTTTGTATTACAGGCAATCCAATTCATTGTTTAGCTAACAGATGTAAATATAAGAGCTTGCCAGCCAGTACCTTGGCCACATTTGAGTATTTTTTCAATAAATACTTGAGATTATTCGATAAAGTGTCAGTTTTTATCTGTCCAAGTAAAGCCTTATTAGAATTAGCTGCAAGATCAGGTATACCAAGAGAAAAACTGGTTCATATTAATAATTTTATAGATGATTCTTATTTTAAAGCTGAACCTGAATATAGTAATAAGGGATATTTTCTTTATGCAGGGAGATTGGTAAAAGAAAAAGGTGTTCATTATCTGTTAGAAGCCATGCGTAAAATCCCTGATATAGAGCTTCACATTGTTGGTAGTGGATTAGAAGAAAATAATCTTAAACAGTTAGCTTCAAATTTATCTAATGTCAAGTTTCTAGGCTTTAAGTCAGGTATAGATCTGGAAAACGAGTATAAAAATTGCATAGCTTCTATTATTCCCAGTAATTACTTTGAGATTTTTGGCTTAACTATTGTTGAATCATTTGCCTATGGTAAACCTGTTATAGGAAGTAACATCGGAGCTATCCCTGAAATTATAGAAAACGGCAAAAATGGCATTATATTCGAATCTGAGAATGCAGACGATTTAGCTCAGGCAATTAGGCAATTAAACACAAACAGAACTTTACTTTATGAAATGGGGCAAAATGCCAGACTAAAAGCCAAATCTATGTATATTTCTAATATTCATTATTCAAAATTGATAGAAGCATACAAATCATTAACTTAATTAGAGCCTATCTGACAAATAAATTATTGCTGTCATTGCGAGTACTTCGTACTGTCATAGGTCATCAATTGTTGCAATAATACCCCGCTGTCATTGCGAACCTTTTGGCAGGGATATTTTATAAAATCGATCTTGTGAAGCAATCTCTAAGCATCATTTTTTGAATTCTCGGATAAGCTCTTAAGCTTGATACATATTTATTACTTATGCTTTATTTCTGATTTATGAAATGAGGAACAAACAAAAAATTATTGCGTATTTTAAAACGCAAATCTGTCATTGCGAGCGAAGCGAAGCAATCCATTAAATAATGCTATAATTTGGATTGCCATGTCGGGCTTTCAGCCCTCCTCTCAATGACAATATCACTTTATGCGTAAGTATTTTTTGTTGCCTCCTTATCACTGTATATTTGTCAATTTACTTCAAATATATCTTAATTTTTGTAAAACTCTATTTAAAAAAAAGCAATTTTTCTTCTTTAGACGCATTAGTTACATGTATGCAATTTTTAGATAATAGAATGGAAGGGATCGAATGGAATTAAGAGGAATTAACCTTGGATGTAATAACAAACTTATTCATAATAACAAGTCACAGAACCTTAATTTTAAAGGAAATTCTGAAAAAATTGGTGATTCAGTAAGTTTCAGCTCTAATGGTAAAAATGAAAAAACAAATAAAGAATTTATCGATTATTTAAAATCTGCTACATATCAAGAACTTGATCCTAAAATAGTTAAAAAATACGTTAAAAACGGTACTAGAGTGAATGAAGCTAAAGATGAATTTGGCAGAACTCCTATTCACCTTGCCAGATCAAAAGAAGTAGCGAAAATTCTAGTCGATAATAATGCTGATGTTAATGCTAAAGATGATAAAGGTAAAAATGCTCTTTCTAATACTATATTATGGCAAAATGAAGAATTAATGAAATTTTTAATAGATAATGGCGCTGATGTTAATAGTAAAGATAATAATCAAGAAACACCTCTTTTTGATGCTGTAAGGTTAGGGAAACGTGGCTTAATAGAACTCTTACTGCAAAATGGCGCTGATCCCAATGCTAAAAATAAAGATGAACAAACTGCTCTTCATAAAGCCGCAATTTGGGGAGATATAGAACCAGCAGCAATTTTAATGGAAAATGGCGCTGATATTAATGCTCGAGATAAAAATGAGAAAAATCCTATTCAAACCGCTTTAAAATGTGATAATCTCGAAATGGCAAAAGATATGCGAATGATTCACAAGTTACTTAATAGCCTAAAATAATAATACTGATATAAGAATAAACACCAGCCTCCGAGAACAGAGACTGGTGTTTATTCTTAATTTTTGCGTCCTTAGATCAGGTATTCTCTAAAATTTGAAGTTCATCATTAATATTAATATTTAAATATGCCAGCTTAGCTGCTTCTAAAAAGCCTAGTAAACAGAAGAATAAGATTGTTATCGGTATTCTAAGCCCATCACTAGAATGGTATATAAGAAAAAATATTATTATGGCAAGGCTAATATTGCTGAATATCCTCACATTTTTATCTGTATCTTCAGAAAGAATATATCTTAAATTATTTATTGCTACTGAAATAATGGCTCCAAAGTATAAAATAGCAAATAAACCGTACTCATAAAACATAGCTAGATAAATGTTATGTGTACTCAGTAGCAAATCAGTGCGTGGAAACATGCTGGAAATGAAAAATATTTTTTCAATGGATGAATCAGCTCCAAAACCAAAGAGAAACTTGAATAAATCTAATTTATCACTCCAATCTCTAATAAAGTACTCCCAAATCATAAATCGAGTATCCAAAGTGTCAGCTGAAGAAAACCTATCAACTATGTTTGTTGCAGAATTAGCTATAAACTCTGAATTTTTTAGAAATAATAAAATAAATATAAAAGGTAAAAACTGGATAATTCTGATAAAAAACTTTCTACTTGAGCTTCTCTTATCTTTAAAAAAGCTTTTAATACTACTGATTTTAAAGTTTAAAACCATAACAGTTAATAAGGCTATAACCAAACCAAGAATTGATGTCTTATTTATTTGCAGTAAAACTACAGACAAGTAAACTGGAATAACAAAATTTAGCACTATATTTAATTGCTTTTTCCCTTTAAAGTCCTCCGTTTTGTCTAAATAGTACTTAAACCCAACAAAAAGCAGTATGAACATAGATACAAAGATGTGAAATCCAATGGTAGATCCATAGAAATTCCCTATTAATCTACCACCTTCAAATGTAAATTGTGTTATACCAAGTATTATGCCTAATACAGCAGCAACAAAATATGCTACAAATCCATAAGTTATGCACTTAATTACTTTTATTAGTCTTTCATTCACTTTATCAATAGTATTTAAACCGAAAAAAATCATCGATGAGATAATTACCGAAACAACAGGACTTAAACTAGTTAAATACATAACAATACTTGAATCATCCCTAAAATTGTTGTAAGTGAAGGAATGTGTTTTCATTGTTGTTTCATTAATCTTGGATAGCCAGATATCTGGATAAGTTGAGGTCCTGAAGTCAGAGTGATAAAAAAGAAAATAAGGTATACTTACCAGGAAAAAAATAAATAAGTATCTAAAAAGTGGAAAATTTGACCATAAATAGTTGAAGTTCTTAAAAATATGATAAGCCGCAATTAACAATGAAAGCCCAAATGACATAGCATATAGCTTTATATTTACTCCTAGAGGACTCAGGTAAACAAAGTCAATAAGTATCCAGAAAAATACCAACTGTAGAATTATATATGGTATTATTGTGGACTCAAGGGATTTTTTTATTATAAATATCCCAATAGTAAACCCTGCTGCTAGAATTGCAAGTATTATAAACGGATCAACATCAGATTTAGAACCAAGTATTTTTAGTAGAAACAGTGGTATTACAATTGTACTTATAACTATGATTAGCCTTGTACTTATGAGTTTTAAAAGCTTTTTATCTAGTTTATTCATAACCTAAACCCTGGCTACCGGATCTGAATGCACTGTATCAACATCTTTATCTAAGAAATATTCTTCTATTTCAGAGTTTTCTTCTCTTGTGATAACTCCAAGAATCTTAGTATTAGATCTATCAAAGTTATCAATAATATTAACCAGTTTTTCTCTGTTTGTTTCTAAAGCAGAGATTATAATTACTGCGTCTGATACACTTGCTATTGCAGAAATCTCTGGGAAAATAAATGGTTTAGGCGGAGTTTCTATCAATACAAACTCATTATGCTGTTTAAGGAAATTAACTACAATAGAAAATCCTTGAGTAGCAACATAATCATATATATTATCAATCTCTTTATTGATACATAAATAATGGAAGCCTATATCATGGCCATTGTCAGACTTAATAACAACCGGAATAAGAGCATCTTTTAATATTTCAGCCAAAACATTATTATCTGCTGATTTAGAAAGTCTTAAATGTTTGTTTACTTCATTAATAACATCAATTAAGTCTTTACCTTTGCAGGTTTCGCCACAACCCAATGTTTTAAGCAATTTTTGAGACTGAGTTGGATCAGTATCGATAACTACCAAAGATTTATCTAATTTTGACAGGGTTGCAGATATATTAGCAATAATTGATGACTTACTTCTTGATGATATAGTTGAAACAAACGAGAGAACCTGAGCTTCATCAAGATAAGACTTGGATACAATATTCGAGGTAATTGCTCTATATGCTACACCTAATGGCGAATATGAGTGCTGGATTAAATTCTCCATTACTTCATATCTTGATTTTATCCAAGGGATAATACCAAGTACTCTTTTTCCTGTTATATCTTCGATTTCTTGTGAATTTATCCATTTATCTTCTATTTCTTCTTTAATCCAGGCAAGCCCGAAAGCGCCCATTAAACCAAATGCCAGAAAACCGAAGAATCTAATCAAGAGTGTGCTCATAATAAATTTAGGATTAGATGAATTGGTTAAAACTATTATATTGTCTATAACTTCATTTTCTCTAATTTGAGCTTCTAATTGAGCTTGTTTTGCATTGTTATAAGCGGTTGCAAGTGCTTCTTCTTGTTTCTGTAGTTCCCCAAGACCAAGAACTTTAGCAGGTAATTTAGATTCTGCTTTTGATAGGTTTCTTATACCTTTTTGAATTCCTTTTAATTTAGCTGCAGAGGAAATCTTCTCAGCCTGAACTCTTGCCATATCAGTAACTATATCCTGAGAGGGTTTGTCATATATGCCTCTTGCAAGTAATACATTTCCTAATGATTCATCTTGTCTACTTACAATATTTCTTTTAATAGTATTTATTTCTTTTTTAGCACCAATTACATCCGGATAATTATCTGTAAATTTAGCACTTAATTTAGAATAATTTTGCTCAGCAACAACTAAATCCTGACTTAATTTTGCTAAATACGGATCTTGTCCAATTGCTGTTGCCCTAAGTGCCATTCTTGCGTTAGGTAACCCTAGTTGTGAAGATAAATCTGCTAATTTTCTATTGTAATAACTAACGTCACTTCTTAAAATTTCTGCTTCTTTTTGTAATTCTACTCTCGCCTTTGTGAGCTCAAGACTTTCATTTTCAAGATCAAAAGCCCCATTTTCAAGTTTAAAATCTTTTATTTGTCCTCTAACAGAGTCTAAGTTAGCTCCAATATTAGCGAGTTGACTATCTAAATATTCTCTTCTTTTGGTTTCTGCAGATTTTCTTATTTCAAGATTAATGATTTTAAACTCGCTTATTGTTTCATCTAATATTTCTTTTGTATTATTTTTGTTTATCCAGTTTAGTGAAACATTAATAATATCAGTAGAAGGTTCAATTTTTGCTCCAACTAAAGCAGGAAATACAGCTTCCCAATCTTCGGTAGATTTTACTTTTAACTTTTTCAGGTCTTCAGGATATTTTTCTTTTATATTGCTGTATACCCTTGAAGCCAGACTACCGGATTTAAGCATACGTGTAAGGTTAAAAAGTGGGTTACTATACCCGCTTTCTGATTGAATCATCGATTGTGCTTCAGTAGGAGTAAAAATACTGTTTTGAGAGATATTTCTTACAAAAAGTTCTGAAGTAGACGAATAAATTGGAGTATAAAAGAAGAGGAAATAACATACAAATAAAGCTAACCCCAAAACTATTCCTGCTAGAACAATCCCCTTCTCCTTGAAAATCAAGGCCAATATCTTGTTTTTCATAACATAATCACCTTATTCCTAACTTTCTAAATACTTGCAATTAAAATCTCTTTGGATCAAATATTAATGCCCAGTTATTATATGAACTTGCGAAAGAATTTGTAGGGCTAATAACTCTTGCTACATAATCAAATGCTTTACCAACAAGTGGTCTGGACTTTTCTGGCACATAGATTATGTCATTTGGCATAAGAATCAAATCATTGCTCATAGGATTAACTACAGTAGTGACAAGTTTGCCATTTGAATCAACTCTGCTTAGATAAATTTGCTTTGGAGCATATGCAGAATCAAGTAAATAACCTCCAGCTGATGTTATTGCCGAATTTAGATTTAGTGAATCTGATGGGTCAAGTTTGATAAGTCCGGGGCTGTTTACGTAACCGTATACTTTTACAGGCACAATTCTTGGAGAAAAAGTAGCACTGGCATATTTTTTATATTTTTCATCACTTATTGCAAGTGGTGTTGGTAATTGTGGAACATGAACACTGTCACCTGCCATAAGGTAAATATCCTGACTTGAATCTCCTTCTTCAAGAAGCTTCAGTAGATTAATTTCAAAGTTTCTGCCGTCTATATTATTCTTAATTTCTACACGCTCAAGATCAGCATCATGATTAATCCCACCAGCTGCAACAAGCATGTTTGAAAGAAGCGGAGTTTTTCTTTCAATTGATATTTCAGGCTTAGTACTTTGTATGTACCTATAATCACTAGTACTTGTGCTTAATTCATAGCTTCCAGGGTTTGCTACAGCACCCGTAATATAAACAATAAAGGGTTTGCTTTCATCCAAATTAACTGAAACTTGAGGATCTACAAGATAATAACTGTATTTTTCAACAAGTAAATTATGCAATTCATCTATAGTAAGGCCAGCGACACTTATTGATCCTAAAGGTGTAATTATAACCCTGCCGTCAGGCTGAACACGTACTTTTTTTTGATCAAAATCAGGAACATTGTATATAGATATACTTATAATGTCATTTGGTCCAAGAATGTATTTTCTAGTGGTAAAACTTTGGTCTAGATGTAAAGAAAATTTCCTGTTATCACTATTTTCCTTAACGGTAATATCCTCAGGCATAGCATGTGCTGCTTGTAACATACAAGCAAAAACTAAGCTCATAAGTGTTATTTTTTTCATAATATTATTACCCTTAAATCTACCCGCTAACATATATAAATGAATTACATAGAAAAAGACGATTTATCATAATCCCCAAATATACAATCCTTCTGTACACCTTTTTTTATAACCTGGATTTGATAATTAGAATTATTAAAGATTTAATCCTTAATTTAATCTCATTTAGAACATTCATTAGCTTATTAAAAATACTAAATAGCCCGAGTCGCTAGTTAGCTAAAACCAGCATGAATATTAAATAATAATCATTTTTTGCTAATTAATTTCAAAGCAAAAATTTATGTAGATGGCAATTCAAGTTAACTAGATAAACAGCAAAATGCCTGTAGGTAATACCAAGTGGTTAAAATTTTATTAAAAGCAGCTGGAATATATTTAAATATAGACGATGGTTTAATGAAATTTAAATTTTCAGGAGTAATATATATTTAATTATTTTCAAAGTATTTTTATTTTGAAGAAACTAAGGAGAAGGAGTTATATTATGGCATACGAACATTCAAAACCAGGACCGGAACCAGGACATGCTTATGGTGCAGCAGCAATTACTCAAGCTATTAGAGGCGCTGATTTTCCAATGTCAAAGCAAGACCTTATTAACATGTATGGTGACAAAGAAGTTGAATACACAAAAGGTAATCCTCAAAGATTAAGAGACATTCTAGAAAAATTACCAGGTGAAACATATAATTCACCTGCTGATTTAGAACACGCTGTTCACGAAATGATGATGTAAACGCTCAACTACAAATAATAAAACCCGCAATATTGCGGGTTTTATTATTTGTAGTATTTTAGATGATATATTTCCCAGTGCAGATAAGTTTTCTGGGATTCATGTTTATCCTTTTGTCTAATGTATTAAATTTAAATAGTTATAACATGTTCCTAAGTAAAGTTATAATAAATAACTTGATAAGATAAGGAGGAAATCATGGGCGAACGTGGACCAGAACCAGGACATGCTTATGGTGCAGCAGCGGTAACAATGGCAATTAAAGGTGCTGACTTTCCAATGTCAAAAGAAGATTTAATTAGCAAATATGGTGACAAAGAAGTTGAAATTACAAAAGGTAATCCTCAAAAATTGAGAGATGTACTTAATAACATTCCTTCTGAAACATTCAATTCACCAGTAGAATTAGAAAAAGCTGTAGCTAAATACATATAAATTTATCTTAAGTAGATAAAAGCCCTCAGCCAATGAGGGCTTTTATCATTTCAATCATACTATATAAATATTATTTATAATTAAAACAAAAGGATTTAGAATATGGTCATTCATTACTATGAAGAAATTGTACATATAAAAGTAAATTCAATTGAAATAGAAGGTTCTCTTGAAATTCCAGCTAATGCTAAAGGAATAGTATTGTTTGCGCATGGAAGCGGAAGTAGTAGATACAGCCCTAGAAATAACTTTGTAGCTCAAGTTTTTCGCCAAAACGGACTTGCTACATTACTTATTGATCTATTGACTGAAACAGAAGACTTAATATATAAAACACGTTTCGATATAGATTT
>Ga0156446_1047_pt1 | contig 11542 bp, 11 predicted proteins | sample RifOxyA2_FD_108089 | JGI IMG/M metagenome (GOLD analysis project Ga0156446, IMG submission 108089) | Candidatus Melainabacteria bacterium RIFOXYA2_FULL_32_9 | reverse complement strand
GTAATATCCCTACTTATACATTAATAAGTTGGATAATAACTTAGACATATATTATCTTTTTATATTAAAATTCTATTAGGATATATATATTAATAGGAGATAAATATGTCTGGTCATTCAAAATGGGCTAATATAAAACATAAAAAAGCCAAAGTTGATGCGCAAAAAGGTGCTGCATTTGCCAGGTTTTCCAGGGAAATAATTGTTTCTGCTAAGACGGGTGGTACAAATCCAGAAGCAAATTTTAGATTAAGAACGGCGATAGATAAAGCAAAAGCAGCTGGTTTACCTAATGACAATATAAAGCGTGCCATTGAAAAAGCTTCAGGCATGGCTGGGGGAGATAATTTTGAAGAAGTTATTTATGAAGGTTATGGTGCAGGTGGTGTGGCTATATTAATTCAGACCATGACTGATAATAGAAATAGGACAGCTGGAGACATTAGGAGCTACTTCAATAAACAGAATGGAAATCTTGGTGAAACAGGCTGTGTTGGCTGGATGTTTGAGGAACAAGGTGTTATTTCCATAAATAATGTGGGGGTTGATCAGGAGCAGTTGTTTGAAATTGCAATAAATGCTGGCGCTGAAGACTTTATTACTGATGAAAATGAATATAGAATCGTAACCACTCCTGATACTCTTCAGGAAGTAGCAGAGCAAGTTGAGGCTGCCGGGTACAAGTTAAATAATGTTGAATTAACAAGAAATCCCCAAAATACGATAGCTATTGAAGATTCTGAAACCGCTAAGCAGGTTTTAAGATTATTAGATAGCATAGAAAACCATGATGATGTGCAAAATGTATATGCAAACTTTGAAATTGATGATAGTTTGCTAGAAGAGCTTTCTTAACTACATTTATCAATTAAGTTGTGGTTTATTCTAATAACTTTTACTATGTAATAAAAGACCTCCAGGATATTATTCCTGGAGGTTCTAACTAACTGCTGGAAAATTAAAGTTTAGTTAGTAGAATTACATAAACAGAACATAAACTTATTGAAGTAAAGGCAAACCACCAATACATAAATGGGGGTTGGTTTTCTAAAATCTCAACAAGTTTACTTTTTTTGCCTGTTAATTCTTTGCCTACATTGTCTGCCCAAATTTCTTTCATATTTCCGGCTCCCCTTATTTACTCTCATTAAAATTGATAACTCATAAACCCATTTCTTATATAGTAATTTTGAAATATTTTTCTCATAGCGGCATCGGCCAAATGGTTTAGACTATCACTATTTGGAACATTTCTTTATATTTAAGAAAGAAAAAATACTTACTATGTCATGCCGGACTTGTTCCGGCATCTATCAAATGTTCGCTTTAAGCTTATAAATAGGTTAGATCCCGGGTCAAGCCCGGGATGACATTTCTACTATTTTATAATTTTGTGTAAAAATTTTTTCTTGCTTACTTATTTATAACTGTTACTTAGCGTAGTTAAAGCTTTTTACATTGTTATCAACAAATTTCTGTGCTGCTTCAATTTCTGTTTGTATTGCACTTAGTTGTGTTTTATATCTTTCTATAGTTGCATCCAGTTTTTTCTCAACTAAATGAAGTCTTTCTCTACGTTGTTCTAAAAGTTTCATTTCAGGAGCACTAGGGTCTAAATCACTGCCAACATCAACTAAGTCATTTATGCTGCCTGATAAATGCATCTTAGTTTGGGAAATAAGCTGGATTCTATATTCAAGATCGCTCTTGAACATTGTCAGATAAATTAATCTAAGTTGGCTTGAGGCTAGCCCCATTGTTATTCTCCCCGTGATTTTGTTATTTTACACATTGCTATCTTAACTGATTAAGAATGTCTCCTGAAATATGTTCCATTGGTGTATTTTGGTCTATTATTCTTTCCATTTGATTAAGTCTGTATCTTAAATGATTTACTCTATATTTGGCAATTCTTAGTTTTTGATTTGCGGTAAGCATATTTTTAACAGAATTTACAAAGTTTGTATAAGCAGTCTCAAAAATCCGTGCCCTTACTAGATAGTAATAAAATATTCTGAAAAACGAGAAGAAATTATCTGCAAATTCCGGGATATTATTTGCCGTATTTGTTGAGTTTGCCATATTGCAGTTTTTCTCCTTGGCTTTGACGACAACAGTTTTTTGAGTATTTTATCATGTTCTAGTTTTTAAGGCACTAGTTACCTATATATATAAAAACAACGAATTGCTATAAATTAACTTTAATTCATTTTTTGTTAACATTTATTAATAAATAAAGGAATTTTTACGTTTGCTCGTAAATTCGATGGTTGATTTTAGGAGATACAAGTTTTATGAGGATTTAGCGGACTAAATTTATTGTTTTTGCAGTGTTTCTGGAATTTAAGTCAATCAATGATTTGGCTTTTTCTAACCGGGTCTTATTTTCTTGTATGCTTTTAAAAATTTTTTTATGTTTTTGAGGAAATTCAGTAGAGTTATTTAAGATTTTTTTTAGCTGAATAAATATAAAGATAATAGGATTATTTTCAAAAATTAAACTCTGAAGAGATCTTATAAATAATCTGGGATTGGATCTCATTATTACTCCTAAAGCTTATAGTAGGCTTTGTAATGCTTTAGAATCACCTTCTACGGATTCTTTCAACATTTTTCTAACGATATCACCTTGTGTGTCAAGTTGTTTTACTACAGTTTCTATGTTTTTAACTCTCATAGAGAGTATAGTATCGGCGTTATTTAATACTTTGCCAGTAACATGTTGATATGCATTAAGTACGGATCCGGCGTAGCCTGTAGCAAGGTTGCCTGTTAAGCCTGCAAGTAGTCCGAACGGCCCAAAATATGGCCCTAATGAAGATGCAATTCCTCCTATTCCGGCTATTAAGCCTGCTGCAGGTAGAAGCATCGACCCACTTTGCGAAGCTCCTGCTAAACCTGATACTCCTCCGGCCATGGTAGATGCAGCGCCGCCAGTCGGGACACCACCAATAGAAAAATCGTTATCAAGAGAAGAAAAAGTATTACCCATGCCCATTAAGAGAGGTAAAGCCATTGACCCTACAGCATACGGTAATGCTGACGCACCACCGGTAGGTAATCCGGGATAATTGCCAAGTGATCCCATTCCAAAGGCTGATAATCCTCCAGCTGTTATAGAATTTCCACCGCTAATTGGAGATGAATAAGAAGTTCCGGGTATATTCATTGAATTACCGCCAAGTACCGGCATGAAGGAAGCAGGTGCAAATAGCCTTGCCATTTCCAGCATAAAATTAGCCGTGGGGCCAAAGCCTGAACCATTTAATGAGGGCCCACTAACTGATAAATCTCTTAATTTATCCCAGGTTTCATATAATTCTGCTTTTGCATCACCGCCAGCTTTACCATATTTATTAGCAATTACCAGCAAATGGTCATTTTTATAACTCATATCCTCTACCTTCCCTTGGGAATAATAACTCTCTCCGCTTAACTATTTGTGTTTGTTACGCGAATGTTTTGAATGTCATTTCAATATTCTTATCTATGACTTTCTTAACTGAATCAATTTCGGTTTGAACTTCTTTTTGCTGTGTTTCAAGGTTTTTAAGATTAATTTCAAGAACACGGTCTTGGGAATGATAGCCTTCTGTAAGCGCATTTATTCTTGATACTTCAGCTTCATATGCCAATTGATCAGATTCATATAGGTCTGCTAAACCATTATTATTTGCGTCTGGATGAGTAGCATCAATTGGATAAGGGCTTGGAACTTTTAGTTTTAAATATTCTTCAAATAAAGTTTCTGTTTCGCGAGCTAACCTCATTCTATCCTGGTTAACTTGTTGCGCATTAAATTCTAAGTCACTTTTTCTTGCTGTTAGTGATAAAAACCTTGCCTGGCTTGCAGCTAAACCCATACTTATTCACTCCCATGAATGATCCTTAATCTTCTTAATTTTTATATCGGCAGAAAGCACAGATTTCTTTAACTGTTTTTTGTAAAACCTTAAAGAATTAAATAAATATTAATATTTCTTAATATTCTGAAAATACATAAAATTTCCCTTCCGACCCTGCTAATAAATTTTCTTGAATAATAAACTTCCAGGAGGATTAGCATACAGAATAAAGAATAATGTTTTTTAGTGGGATTTCTATTTAATTTGTTTAAGTTTAACTTTTGTAACACAATTTAGAATCTAAAATAAATTTTTTGGGTTTTATGAAATTTATTCCGGTAATTTTGATGAGAGTAAAATAAGGGAAAGGTGTTACCGCTGCATTGTTATCTGTTAGCAATATAAAACTGTATTTAATTAGTATTATTAGTAATATTAATTCTAAAGAAGTTTAAATTAATCTGCATGGGTGGAAAATTCAGAAATTACAAGAAAAAAGCATTAATTTTTCTATAGAATTCTAATGTTAATCAAAAAATTTTTATAGACTAAAAAAAAAGTTTGTTATAATATCTTTTTGCAAAGAGAAATAGAGTATAATATTACTGGACAATAAGGGAGATGCCCTGGTGGCGGAATCGGTAGACGCGTCGGACTTAAAATCCGATTTGGTTCACCCCAAGTGCCAGTTCAAGTCTGGCTCAGGGCATTTTTTTAAAAGACTGTTTAAACAGTCTTTTTTATTTTGTTCATGTTATGTGTATTTTCAAAACAGTATTTCTTGTAATAATTACTATCTAAGCCTATTTTCTAAATTTCTTTGTCTGATCAAAAAAAGGGTAATGGAAAACAAGTGTCTGAAATAATCGAGGGAGTCATTGCGAACAAAATGGATATTTTGTGTGATGAAGCAATCTCTATTCATATAACGTTATTTGCTTTGTGATCACTTCGCAATTAAGATAAATAATAATCTTCCATATTTAATGGCTCGTGATGATTCATTACTTGAACATTACCAAAAATAGATGATGCTACTTTTTAGAGTTATCCTTGGATTTCCTTAAAACTTTATATGCAATAATTGGATCAATCCAGACTGCACCTCTATGAACTGTCTGAATTATCATAGTTAAGTGCTCAAATTTAATATCTTTTCTGGCATAAGAAACAGCTCCGGCGTTTAAAGCATCCATAGCCTCATCTTCATTACTGTGAGATGTAAGTACAATTATCTTGATGTTTGGATTTGCAGCCAATATTTTCTCTGTAGCTTCTATACCACTTATTTCAGGTAATCCTAAATCCATTAATATCATATCTGGATTAAGTTCCTTAGCGAGTTTAACTGCTTGTTCTCCATTTTCTGCTTCCCCTATCACATCAATATTTGGATTTTCTTGAAGAGAAACGCTTAAAGTCGTTCTAAATAGTTTATCGTCTTCTACTATTAATAATCTTATTTTTTCTTCTATAAATCTTCCGTACATCTATTTTCTCCAATTAATGTCTTATAGTAGGTAGAGTAAAGTAAAAGGTTGTACCTTCACCTAATTTTGTATAAAACCATATTTTCCCTTGATGAGCGTCTATTATTTGTTTTGAAAGGTATAATCCAAGGCCTGTACCTATTTTTCTCTTAGTAGTTGGATATCTTTGGAAAATTTTTGATCTTTCTGACTCTGGTATTCCTTGCCCATTGTCACTTACTGCAATTTGAATTTCATTATCTGTTTTATGAGCTGATATAGTGATCGCAGTTCCTTTTCTAGTATGTTTTATTGCGTTACTAATTAGATTAGTAATTACTCTATTGATTTCATCTCTATCTATCATGATTTCAGGCAAATTTTCCTGTATATTTGTTGTAATCTCTGATTGTTGGTCTTTAGCAAGGGGTATCATTGATCTGACAGCATGAGAAATAATATCTTGAATATTGTTAGGTTGTAAGTTTAAAGTGAATTTTCCAGACTCGTAATGATAAATACTTAGTAAATTGTTTACTATTCGGAGTAATTCTTCATTAATTCTATAAATGTCTTCAAGGTAATCAGAAAAGTTTTCTAATGATAAACCAAGTTTTTTGGATAATATTGCCTCAAGGGCTTTTTGTTCTGCACTAATAGGGCTTCTTAAATCATGTGTAAGTGTAGCGATGAATGTGTTTCTTGTATCTTCAGATTCTTTTCTCTCTATAAGCTCAAAGTAAACCAGGGATGTCGTATCAATAGCTAATTTAAATGCATCTATTTCATTTGACGCCCATAATTTTGGATGTATTGAGCATAGCATTGTAGTTGCAGTAATTAATTCCCGTTTTTCAGCTGGTAATCTTTTTGCTAATGGATATATTACAAAAGATTCAATGTTTTTGCTTTTCAGATATTCTTTTAATTCTGGATTACTTATTTCTTTATCTATATCATTAATAACTATTGCCTCGCCATATGTTTTTGGTTCAAGCTCTTCTGTAAATTTAGCAAGTAAAATAGGTTGGTTAAGTATGGGTTCTAGTTCCTTATTTACTAAAACTTCATTATGTACTGTTAAATTGCGGTTTTTATCATAATGTAAATGTAATACTCTCGATACATCAAAGAGTTTAGCAAGTTTTTCTAGCAGGTAATTATAAATTTGATCGTGTTTTTCTTGTTTCCTGGATTCAAAAAGTATATCTCTTATAATTCTTTCACTATTAAGTGATTTATTTAGTTTGTCAGTTAGCTGGAACATATTTATTCCTATTGCTATTTGTTGAGCTATCAGTGCTAATAGGTCACTACTACTAGGACTTATTGCATTATCTTTCTCTGTGTTAGTAAGAAATATAGCAGCAAGGGGTGTGTCTTTATAGGTAATTGGAGCTATAACTATAGATTTAACATTAATTTCTTTCCAATTATCTCTTACTGCTTCAGGCAATTTGGGGTCATTAAGATTATTTATTACTAAAATTTCTCCTTTTTCAAAAAGTTCTTGTATTAAGAATTGATCAAGTTCAGGTGAAATTTTAGTTGCACTTTTAACAGGTGGGATATTTTCGCTTTTTCTATATTGACTTGCAATATCAGTGAATGCTTTTAGTATTGGATCATATAATCTTAAAGTTACTCTATCTATATCAAATAAATTCCCTACCTCTGTTGAAATACTATTAAGGGCTTCTATTAAGCTTTCACTTGTTAAAATTTCATTAATAATTGTTCGTAATAAATTTTCTCTGTCAGCCAGATTCTTTGTATCTGAGTATAGTTCAGCTTGTCTTACTGCAATATAAACTTGCTTAGCAATAATATGCATAAGATCGACTTCTTCATCCGTCCAATGTCTAAAATAACTGTTTTGATAAATTGCCATTATTCCTAATTTCTTATCCCCTCTTCTAATGGGGATGTTAAGAATAGATTTTGTACCTATTTTATGATGAAAATCTCTGTAAAAATCGGGTACTTCTTCATCTTCTATATTATCTATTCTTACATCTTGTCCTTTTTCGACAATTTTCTCTCCTAGATATTTATTTAACTCAAATGGAATATCTACTTGATAATGCTTAATAATAGCGGGATTTGAGGTAACCTCAACAATTCTTGACAATTTTGAATAGTCTCCAGGTGCGATAAACTCGCCTATTGCTACTCTATCAACTTTAAATAAATCTAGTATTTCATTACAAACAATATTAAAAATAGCTTCTGAATCAAGGGTTCCGCCTATTGCTTCTATGATTCTTCTTATTAAATCAGACTTTTCTGCTTGTTTTTTAGTAATAGAGTATAATTCAGCCTGATTAATGGCAATATAAATTTGGTCGGCTATAGTTTCAAGCAGGTTTATCTCGTCTTCTGTCCAGTGTTTAAGTCTAATAGTAGATAAGCCAAGTGTGCCCCATTTATTAGGTTCTCTCATGATAGGCACATTTATAATAGAGTTTATTCCCATTGTAAGATAATTAGTTTTAAAATAATCAGGTGTGTCTGATTGAGATATGTTATCAATAGCGAGGGTTGTTCCTTTATTTAATACGTTTTCACCCCAATATGCTCCGGCTCTTGGATCAAAGTTTTCAGAAAAACCTTTTACTTTCGGATTTGCCAGATATTCTCTTCTAACTATATATTCCTGATAATTTTGATTATTTGGATATTCAACTATTACTGCTCTATCAGCATCAAATAAACGGGCCACTTCTTCACAAATAATTGTTAATACTTCATTAATATCAAGACTTTCTCTTATAGTTTCAGTTATTCGTCTTAATAGGCCTTCTCTTTCGATGTAATAATTTAAGTTTTGGGTCATTGTATTAAAAGATCCGCTTAATTCGCCAATCTCATCTTTTGAGTGGACTTCAGCCGGCTCAATATTAATATTACCCCTAGTAACTTTCTCCATTTTATCCTTCAATGCATTAGCTGGATTTGATATAAACCCCGATATAATTAATCCTAAAGGTATTGACAAGGCTAACGCAAAAAGAATAGCTAATGGGATAAGTATAATTGCAAGTATAGCAATCGAACGATATTGTCTATATGCTTTGGCTGCTTCATTTTCGTTGTATGCAGCAAGATTTTCAATACGCTGGTTAAAGTCATTAAGTAGTATTATATATTGTTGATAAGAGTTGTATGCTTGCTCTCTTTGTCCTGCAATAGCTAATTGGATTATTGTATTACGGGCATTTGCAATTTGTGAAATCTCGCTTCTCATTATCTGTATGTTTTCTATTTCGTATGGGTCTCGACGAACTGCTGTATATTTTTGAAATAAATTTTGCCACTCAGCTGCTCTTCTATTTATGTCTGCTAGATATTCCTGTCTAAGGTTTGGATTTGGAGTAAATATCAGTTTATACAAGTCAGCTTCTATGACTTGTGTGTTTGCACGAATGGTATTGAGATATTCAACAGACAATAATCTGTTTTCATACATGTCATTTATTACTGTAATAGACCTTATTGTAAAGAATAGGCCGACTAATCCTACAAAAATCATAAAAATAGAGGTAACCGCTATAAGAAATAGTTCTTTTTGCGCTATTTTTAGGTTTTTTAGCCAATCTAAAAATAGATTCATTCCTGATTCCTTATATGGCTGATCAGGGTATAATAATTATCATTAGTTGAAAATTCATAGGTAATATAGACATAATTATGGGATAAATTCTGAATTCGCCTTATACTTAGCGAAAGTTAATGCTTAGATAGTATGTTCTTTTTATTAATTTAGAAATTCGGGCTAACTAAGTTATTTTATTAAGGTTATTTGTATTATTTTTGGTTGGTGATTTTACTGAGTTTCCTAGTACTAAGATTCTTTATTCGAAATTTATGTAATTTTATTCTCTATAATATTCATAATAAATGTTTGAGTTTTATTTCTATTTTCTTTAATATATAGTAAGGTTTTCTCAAACTTTATGCAGTTTAATAAATAACAAAGTAATATACTTATATTTAAATTAGGAATTGGAGAAAGTATTATGCCATCTGATGCAACATTTGAAAACTCAAGTGTAGAAGTGCAGGTGCAAGCCGTAGATCAGCAAGTGGCAACACCTACATTTACTTTGCCAAGATTAAATGTTTGGCAACTATTAAACTTATGTATCGGTTTTATCGGTATACAGTTTGCATGGTCTATGCAGATTGGCTTATCTGCAAGAGTTACTGAGCCATTAGGTGCAACTCCTTTGATATTTGGCTTAATATGGCTAGCAGGTCCAATTACGGGGATACTTGTACAACCTGTAATTGGTGTTGTAAGTGATAACATTTGGACAAAAATTGGAAGAAGACGTCCTTTTTTATTAGTTGGAGCTGTTTTAGGCAGCCTAGGATTAATTGCATTTCCAAAATCAGCTTTTATTGCTGAAAATTTTGGAATACTATCAGCAATAGTTGTTGCTGCTGCATTTTTATGGATTATTGATGCTTGTGTAAACATAAGTCAAGGACCATATAGGGCTTTAATTCCAGATGTTGCCCCACCTGAACAGCATGCTTTAGCTAATTCATTCTTGAGTTTTGCTATTGGTGCAGGTGCTGTTATTGCATTTGGAACTGCTCCTTTTATTAATTGGGCTTTTGGCTATCAAATGTCTATTTTTCAGCAATTTGTTATGGGTGCCATTGCATTTACTGTTGCTATGATCTGGACAACTGCTACAACTCCAGAAAAAAATAAACCTGTAAAAACAGCTGATAATACCGAGAGTGCTTTTGAGCCTGTAAGAAATTTTGCAATTAGTGCAGTAATCTCTTTGATAGTAACAAGCTTAATTTATGTATTTGGTAATTTTGATCTTTCAAATAAAGATTCTATTGCGCAATTACTATCCTGGTTTGTTTTAATCTTAAGTATTCCAATGCTTACAGTAGCATTAATCAGTTTTCCATCAAAAGAAGCTTATAAATTATGCGCAATGCAGTTCTTTACCTGGCTTGGCATTATGTCTATGTTTATTTATTTCAATAATTATGTAGTTCACAATGTTTATATGATTCCAGACTTATCCGTTGCAACTGAAGCTATTAAAGCACAATTTGCGGATAAAATATTAGCAGCTACCAACGTTTCTCAAACAGCATTTGCTATATTTAATGCTGTTTGTCTGGTTATATCAATTCCACTTGGAATTATTTGTGGCAAATTAGGAAAAAGAATAGTACATGCTCTTGCGCTTATGGCAATGGCAGCTGCTTTCTTCGGTTTAGCATTTGTTGCTAAGTCTGCAGGCAGTGTCCTCATATTTATGGGTGTAGCTGGTATAGGTTGGGCTTCAGTCCTAGCTTTACCTTTTGCACTTTTAACAGAACATATCAAGCCTGGAACAGAAGGTTCTGCTATGGGGAAATTCAACTTATTTATAGCCGGACCTCAAATCCTCTCTTCTGTTGCGGTGGGTTATCTGATTACCAGAAGTCCATTACAAGTAGCTGATGGTGTGACTCACCATTGGGAATACGCATTTATTGTGAGTGGATTATCAGTCTTACTTGCTGCTTTAATTACATTAACAGTTAAAGAGAAATGTAAGGCGCTCGATGTAACTTCCTGTTCAAAATCCGGTCATTAATTATAATTAAATATTAAGAAGCCTGACTTTAAAAGTCAGGCTTCTTAATTATTTAGATTAGAATGATAATTAAATTAATTTTCTGAATCTTTTTGTGCTTTTTTATGTTTGTAAGCATCAATAATACCATTAATATATAAAGCTGTTGCAGCTACAAATGTTCCGCCAATGCCAGCGCCTTTTGCCTGTGCACTTAATTTGGCAGTATCCATACACCATTTACCAAGTGTACAAATAACACCCATTCCAACAAAACGAGCTACACCTTCTTTAACTTCACCGTTAATAAGTTGTCCTGCACCAGGCATAAGAAATGCTGAAGCTAAAGCTGCACTTTTATTACCACCTTTTTCGGCATCTTTACCTTTAAATTGCACTTGTTTTGGCTGTGTTGTTTGAATACTTCTTACAGGGCTAATAGTGTCCATTCTTCTTTCTTCCTTTCCCATTTAAACTAACTATTATAATTAAAACATTAGTGTACAAAAAATTGCTAATTTAAATAAGATTTTTTAGAAAAATAATTTTACCTCTAAGAAGCTGTTTTGTTAAAAAAAGAAAAATATGTCAACTTGTAATTGTAAGCAATTATGAGGAAGAGACGTGTATCCGA
>Ga0156446_1050_pt1 | contig 11617 bp, 12 predicted proteins | sample RifOxyA2_FD_108089 | JGI IMG/M metagenome (GOLD analysis project Ga0156446, IMG submission 108089) | Candidatus Melainabacteria bacterium RIFOXYA2_FULL_32_9 | reverse complement strand
GAACCATATTTTCTATATTTTCTGAAATATCAACACCCGGATAAACCACACTGATATTTTCATTATTAACATTAAAATTAGTCATTATATCGTTTTTAAGAATATTTGAGACAGTAAATATGTGTCTAAACCCCTTTTTTAACCATTTTTTCTGATATTTAAAATGATTAAATTTTTTGAGTTTAAGTAAAATTGCATCAAAAGGATTTTCCAGTTTTAGGCGATGAGCTAAAGAATGTCCCTGAAAAAATGCCATATCAACAGGTGGTGCCATACTATCAGTTATTACCAGATCATAGTTATTTTCATCTATATGTTTTTGTATTTCTTGAAATAATTTTTCCATAACAACCGGATCTTTATAATAATACGATTGCCCAATTACTGTTATATTATTTATTCCGGGAAGATCAGGAGTGTCTGATTTGCCTATATATTTGCTGCAATACAAGTCTACAGTGTAATTACTTTCAATACACTTATTTATAAGCTTATAAAACAGCTTTTCTCCACCGCTGTGGAAATTATTTTCTCTAAAAACATTAATTATAAAGGCAAACTTCTTCATACTTCTCAGCTTTCTATATATGATAATTATAGCAAGATAAGTTCTTCTAATTATGTATAATTAGATATTTATAATAAACTAATTATATTATGGGTAAGCTGATCGATTTTAAAAAATTTTATCAAAATATACTTTTTGCTGACAGGTTTTTGAAAATAGCAAGAATTTTTCATTTTGAAAAGATCTCCTGGTCCTTGTTAAACCTGGAACCCAGGGATAAATGTCTGTTATTAGCTCCTCATCCTGATGATGAAACTGTCGGATGCGCCGGATTGCTTCTAAAATACCCTAAGAACTTTGATATCGTATGTATAACTGATGGCAGATGTGGGAGTTATGATCATACTCCTGATGAAACAATCGATATAAGAAAAAGAGAGTTTGAAGAAGCCATGGAAAAATTTGGCATAAGCTCTTATTCTTTCCTGAATATTGAAGATAGAAAATTAATCAATAATTATTCTATATTTAAATCACTTAATATTAATGATTATAATTATATTTTATTGCCAAATTATTTTGACCAGAACAAAGACCATAAAGCTGTTACAGTCTTATTGCAAAAGCTTTTACTAAATAAAAAGTATAAGAGTGGCCTAAAAATTGTATTTTATGAAGTATGGAGTGCGCTTCCATTGCCTAATTACTTTTTTGATATTTCAGATGTAATTGAAAATAAAAAAGAGCTTATCAATCTTTACCAGTCTCAAGTGAAGTATGTAAGCTTTGTTGATGGCATAATAGGACTTAACAGATATAGAGGAATGCAATCAAATTGCCATTATTCAGAAGCATTTAGTATAATTGATGTTAAGACTTTTATGAAGCTTTAGATAGAAAATTCAAGAATGAGTGAGATTTTAAAAATAGAGAAAACTGAAAAAGAATTTATAGGGATTAATTATGGAATTAAAGTATTTGAAGAATTCGATGATACTTTAATTTTAAGATGGTCAGATTTATATAATAAAGGTGCAAATTATAATTTATCTCATGAATGGTGCCAGCTCTGGTTTAAGTATTTTGCTAAAAAACAAAAACTACATATAATAACATTCTGGGAAGATAGAGATTTAAAGCTGTTAGCACCTTTTCAGATAAGTAGAGGCAGATTATCGCTAATAGGTACAAAGCCTGATTTATATGATGAATTTAATATTTTATATCAAGATTCCAGATATATTGATAAATTATTAGAATATATAGATCAGAATAAGCTTGAAATTAACTTTAAACACATAAATAGCGAAACAGAAATTGCAAAACACCTGATAAAAAGGTTCTATACTAAAGCAGTAAGACAAATATCTCATGTTACAGAGACAAAACCATACATTTCGGGCTCTTTTTCTACTAAAAATACTATTGAAAGCGACATAAAAAGATGCAGGAAAAATGCCATAAAGCAGTATAAAGAAGATTTTGCTTTTGAATATTCAGTAGAAAATAAACAGGGTTTTATCGATGAATTTATCTCTTTCCATACTTATAGATGGAATGGTGGCATGTTTGTTAAGAAGGCTAATTTAATTAATTTCTTCAAAGATGTACTATTAAATACAAATTCAGCTATATTATCAAGGTTATATTTCCCTGTTAATAATAAAACGGCTGCTTTTGGCTTTGGATATCTGGATTCAAACAACAAATACTGGTATAGCATGACAGCTTATAATCACGACTACAAGAAGGTTTCTCCCGGCAAAGTTATGTTATTTGATATGATAACTGAATCATTTAATAGGGGGATAATGCATTTTGACTTTGGTAGAGGCTCGGAAGCCTATAAAAATTGGTTCTCAAATAGTGAAAGCATTTTATTCAATATAGCAACTTACAAACATCGAGTAATGGTGGTTAAAATCAGAACTTTAGTTGAGAAAATTCTAAAAAAGATATACGGATAGTTATAATTGGGTCTATGAAGGAGAAAGATATTGACTGAAATAAATTCAAATAAGTTTGCAAGTGTTATCGCAAGAATGATGGATAACAAATTAGCTAAAGACATAGTTATTCTTGATATCAGTAATGTATCTATAATGGCGGATTACTTTGTAATATGTAGTGCTGAAACAACCACTCAGGTTAGAGCTTTATCAAGCTCTATACGTGAAAAAGTGAAGGAATTATTTGGTAGAATTCCTGCAGGGGATGAAAGCGATGCTAGAAATAGATGGAATTTGCTAGATTATGGCGATGTTATAGTTCATGTCCTTCATAGAGAAGAAAGAGAGTTCTATGCTATTGAAAAATTCTGGAGCCATGCCTGCACAATAGATGAAGAAACCTGGATGAAAGAATCCGAGGATATGAAAGATCAGTTAAGATAAGCATTATAACCAAATAAATAGAATGATTGCAGATCTTAATTGCAGCAATACTCTAAATTTGCTTATATTTTACAAGTCCCATCAGTGCACTAAATATTATGAAATTGGGAATCCATGCAGCTAAAACTGGCATTATTATCCCTATATGAGCAAGCATTCCTATAAACGGAATCATTATAAAGTATAAGAAAATTAAAGCAACACCTATGGTAAACCCGAGAAACTTCTGCTCCCTTGGTTTGCCAAATCCTAATATTACTCCACATAAAGCAAATAGTACGCAGCTGAATGGCTGAGCAAATCTTTCATAGTATTTGCTTAATATGTAATTATACTCATTTTGCATATCAGCTGAATTTAAAAGCTTTAAGTAAGATTTGAGCTCTGATAACCTCATCTGTTCAGGCTTTTTTGTAGAATATTTTAAAAGATTATAAGCTTTTGTAGCTGATTCAGGAGTAAGGGTTTTGATAGCTTGAAATGGTTTAATACTCTTATAAACTCCATCAGGAGCAATCTGATACTGAATTCCATCCCTTAATGTCCAGTAATAGTCACCTTGTATAGCATAACCTGCTGTACTAATACTGCTTATAAGAGGTTTATCTGCACTTACTGTATCTGAAAATTCAAATGATTTTATATTCCTAATGTCTTTACCGTTATAATTGCCTATAATTAATATTTCTTTTGGCTTACCTGATTTTGTTTTATTAACAAAAACAAAATGATCTTTGTTGACTTCGTGTTTCAGCACTTTAAGTGTAGTTGTGCTATATGGAATCAAGTATTCATGAATTAAAAAGCTTGATACAACACCAAACAAGCTAAGAATAAGTATTGGAATAACTAGCCTGTAAAAGCTGACTCCAATACCTCTTAATATTGTCAGTTCTGAATCTTTGCTTAACTGGTCAAATACCCATATGCTTCCAAGCATTAAACTTGCCGGAATTAGGGTTCCCAGGATTTCTGGTATTTCAAGAAAGAAAAATTTAACCGCAACCATAGGTGATATTTGTCCATCAATAGCTTTCTTTATGATTTTAAAGAGTATCTCAGGAGAGATCCAGACCACTACAAATGCAATTAATCCTACTATGGTTGCAAATGCTACTTGCTTGAAAATGTATCTATCAATTAATTTCATCTTATTCACTTTATTTATAACTGAAAATCTTGACCGAGATAATATTTTTTAGCTATAGGATCGTTGGAAACTTCAGTATTTGTTCCAGCTACTTTAATACAACCGTCAAAAATAATGTAAGCCCTATCAGTAATGGATAGCGTAGCTTTGGGATTATGATCAGTTAATAAAATTCCTATACCCCTTTTAGTTAAACCTCTTATATTTTGCTGGATATCCATAATTGCAATAGGGTCAATTCCAGTAAAAGGTTCATCTAATAGAATAAATTTTGGATCAGCAGCAAGTGCTCTGGCTATTTCTACCCTTCTTCTCTCTCCTCCGGATAATTGAATACTGGCACTTTTTCTGATTTTAGTGAGGCCAAAGTCTTCTAGTAGGCTATCTAGCTTTTCTTTACGTTGTTTATTATTTATTTTTTTATTCATTTCAAGAACAAGCATAATATTTTCTTCTACAGTTAACTTTCTAAATATTGAAGGTTCCTGAGGAAGATAACCAATGCCGGCTCTGGCTCTTTCGTGAATAGGTCTGCATGTAAGGTCTTTTTCATCAATTATAATTCTTCCCCCGTCAGGCTTGACCAGACCAACAAGCATATAGAATGTTGTTGTTTTTCCTGCTCCATTTGGCCCTAAAAGTCCGACTACCTCACCAGGATGAACTTCAAAAGTTATATCATTAACCACAGTTCTATCGTTATAAATTTTTTTTAGTCCATGTGCGATTATTGTCATTGATTTTTCTTGTCCTTTATTCCTGTTTATTTTATGTCATTTACCGGGGTGAAATCATCCAAGTTGATTTTTTCTTCTTTGTTAGTTTCTTCAGTGGTTTTAGGTTGTTTTTTAGTGCTTGAGTTTAGTTTGTTATTAAGTCCTATCTGAGTAAATTGGCTTCTTACATTTCCTTCTGCTGTGAAGGTTTTAGGATTGACACTAAGTTCAAGCTTATCTGCTTCTACTGTACGGCTTCCTTCCTGAATTTTTGATCTACCCATAAAGACTATCTTATTAGGTTTATGAGTCTTAGTATCCGGCAAAAATGTGGCTTTAGGCCCTGTTGCAATATAATCTTTATAAACTATCTTTACACGACCACTTGTTATTAAAGTATGGGTATTTTGATCAAATTGCTGATAATCTGACCAGATTGATACTTGTGTCATATCTTCTAAAGTGGTTTGTGATTTAGCGCTACCTGATGCTATAAGCTCATTAGATATTGGATTAAAAAGCAAGTTTGTAGCATTTACAATATTTTTACCTTGAACTACTTTAGCTGAACCTATAAGATTTATTAGTTCCGGCTTACCTGATTCGTTTATTTTAATTTTTGCGTTAGTTGAATTAGCTTTAATTTCTTCATAATTTATAATTACATTGCCTGTAGCTGTAATTATGTTACTCTCCATATCAAATTCTTGCTCATCAGACTTGATAGTGGCTATAGGTTTTTTATTTTCAGTAATCGTTGAACTTGGATTTCCCTGAGCTCTAATCTTGTTTTCAAGTATAGATACTTTGATTATATTAGCCTTAACGCTACTTTTTGAATTACCATCAATTTTTATGGCTTCAGCCCCTTGTACAAATGTTGCGGCTTGAGGGTTTCAATCTTGGCCGGGTTTCAGAAAAGCTTTTGGACTTTTAATTGAAATGTTGTCAAAATCTACTTTTACATTTCCTTCAAAAGTCATCAGGTTGTTTGCAGCATTATAGTTTTGTTTATTTGCCTGAACAATAACATTTTCAGCCAGGGCTGGACAAATAGCCTTTGATATAACAATTAGTAGCGTGATTATTAAAAATAATTTTCTCATATTCCAGTCTCGCATTTATTAGATTTATTGTAACCCATTAATTTTTCTTGTACACATTAGTCTCAGAATTTCCCATTAATTTAAGGTATGTAAAATCAGTATTAAAAGATGATTTGTCGCTGGTTATAATTAGTTCATCTGATTTTTTGATTTTAACGTTTCCTTTAGCCAGAATTTCATCTTTACCACCAGTCCAAGTTAATTCCTTGGAGGTGATAAGAATATCGTTGTTTGTAGCTGCTCTTGAGCCACCTGATAATCTAATTTCCTTATTTCTAGATATATATGTAGCTACTGGTGCATCAAAACTTAGAACAACCTTGCCTTCTTTATAAAAGTTGCCCTTTATATTGGTTAGTACCGCCATATTTTTATTATCACTATATTGTCCTGAAGTTGCATAGACCTCCCAAAATTTTTGTCCTTCTCTTGTTTCAGTGATAACAAGTTCCTCAATATTGGCTCTTTTGCTATCGTTATTAGATTCATCAGATAAAAGATTTATGTCACGTGTTATATTTGAGGATATGTTGAATGCCAAAAAGCCCAGAATAGATAAAATTCCTATTACAGTTGTTAGAATTACAGATTTTTTTGACATCTAAATTTTTCCCTGGTTTTTTATCAATTAGTTCGGATAAATACAATTAAACAACAACTAAATTAACATGAAAAGCTTTTATGTATAAACGTTTTTAAATAATTAAAATTATAATAGTAACTACGAAGATAACTTAGAACTTTAAGACAAGTCTGAATGCTTCAAAGACTATAATCGATAACTTAAGTTAGGTGATATTATCACCAAAATTATTAATCGATTTCTTAAAATTTTCAAATTTTAGTGCCGCAAATTATCTCTTTTGCTTTATAAGAACTTCTTACAAGTGGAGCTGAAATAGGGTATTTAATGCCTGTTTCAAGTGCTAATTGTTTTATATGGTCGAATTCTTCTGGCTGTAGATACCTGGAAACTTCCAGATGATTTCGAGTTGGCTGGATATATTGGCCTACTGTTACAATATCGCAATTATGCTCTTTTAGATCCTGTAAAAGCTCACTAATTTGTTTAAAGGTTTCTCCCAATCCAACCATAAAGCCTGATTTTGTATATATTTCATGGTTTTCAGACTTAATATATTTAATCATTTCAAGAGATCTTTTATATTCGGCCTGAGGTCTAACTTTGGGGTAAAGCGTCTCTACAGTCTCAATGTTGTGATTAAAAACATCGGGCTTAGCCTCAATTACTACATTGATGGAATCTAAATTACCCTGAAAATCAGGTGTTAAAACTTCAACTTTTATTTCATTGTCAATTTTCTTGATTGATCTTATTGTATTGGCAAAATGCATTGCTCCGCCATCTTCCAGATCATCTCTGGTTACTGATGTCACAACTACATAATTTAGTCCTAATTTTTTTACTGCTTCAGCTATGAGATCAGGCTCATTGGGATTTATTGGTTCAGGAATTCCACTATTTACGCTGCAAAATTTACAATTTCGTGTACAGGTGTTGCCTAAAATCATAAATGTTGCAGTATTTTTTGAATAACATTCACTTTTATTAGGGCATCTTGCGCTTTCACAAACAGTGTTAAGATTATTTTCTCTCAGTATTTTTCTTACTGTTCTTGTTGTTTCGGTATCTATTATTCCTCTTTTTACCCATTCAGGCAGCTTTTGTCTCATTATCTTTCAAGTCTTTCTAGTGGTTAATTTATAAAATCCTAATTAATATTATACAGTGAGTCATTCCCTGTATTCTTTATTATTATTTGGGCAAATGTAAAGGATGTCCATCTATTCCTAAAAAAGCTTCATAAAGAGCTTCCGAGTTTGTCGGATGTGCAAATACTGTTTCTTTTAATTCTTCTGGAGTTAAATTTGAATTCATGGCTATTGCAGCTTGTTGAGTCATATAGTCTCCACCATCTGCAATTAGATGTACTCCTAAAATCTTGTCTTTTGAGGCTAAAACTTTAATAAAACCCTCTAGTTCATCTTCTATAATTGTTTTACCTATAGCACTCATGGGGAATAAGCTTTTTTCATAGTCTATATTTTGAGCAATTAATTCATCTTCAGAACATCCTACAGAGCCAATTTCAGGAGTGCCATATATAACTTTTGGTATGGTATTGTAGTTTATATTAGCTTGTTTACCAAGCAGTATATTTTCTACTGCTTTAACTCCCTGATGAGAGGCAACATGAGCTAAAAGTAGCTTTCCTGTAACATCACCAATTGCATAAATGTTGTCAATATTTGTTTTGAGATTATCGTCAACCTGAATATATTTATTGTTTGTAATAATACCTATTTCATCTAACCCTTTTATATCTGAATTAGGAATCCTACCGGCTGCTAAAAATATTATGTCAGGCTGAAATTCCTTACAATTTTGAAGAGTTACAGTTTTATTTTCAATTTTTTCAACTTTTGTTTCGGTGTAATACTCGATTTTATTTCTTTTAAATATCCTTTCGAGCCTTTCGGATATACTGCTATCAAGCATAGGAGCCAGTTTTGAAGCAATTTCCACTAATATAACTTTTTTACCTAAACTGCTAAATATTCTTGACCATTCAATTCCACTTGCGCCGCTGCCAATTATCATTATGGAATCAGGAAGTTCTTCTAAAGCTAAAATATCATTCGTATCAAGAATAAATTTATGATCTATAGGTAACCCTGGCAGTGATACAGGTCTTGATCCTGTAGCTAAAATCAGATAATCAAATTCTACTTCCTGAATTCCTTGAGAATTGGTAACTTTTACCATATTTTTGTTTTCTATGGCTGCTTCACCGGAAATAATATCAATACCATAGCTTTTAATGAGTTGAGAAAGGCTTTTTCTTAGTTTTTCAACTATAGTCAATTTGCGATCTGATATTTTTTTGTAATCAAAAGTTAAATTTTCAATGTTTATTCCAAATTTAGAGAACTTTTTAGCTTCATTATATCTGTCAACACTGGCTAAAATAGCTTTAGTCGGAATACATCCCCAGTTAAGGCACACGCCTCCAATGTTTTCTTTTTCTATTAAAACGACTTTAGCGCCAAGCTGTGCAGCTCTTATTGCGCTAACATAACCACCAGGTCCTGCTCCAATGATTGCTATATCGTATTTCATAAAATTTATCCTAATAATATTTCATTAAAACAATATCATTAATATTTCTATTATTAAATGGTTTTTCTAGCCACATTTCCAATCTTAAAATATTAAAAACTGGGTTAAAAGTATAAATATTAAAATCATGGAGATAAAAATGAGAAAGATTATAGTTTTTATTCTTGGATTGTTTTTAATGGTTTCTTCAAATGCTTATGCTGAAAAACCCTCAAACTTAGCGGAAAATGTAAAAACAATAAAAAATAACAAAAAACAAGTCAAAAAGAATTCTAAATCAAATGCACCTAAAAGAAGCGGGGCTCGTAAATCAAAAAGCTGTAATTTACAAAATGGTAAATTAACAGGTTGTGGTCATTAATGGATGAAGACCTAATGCTGGCAAAGTGTAAGGTCTTTTTTCTATTGACTGCTATTTATTAGAAATTTAAATCTCCGATTAATAAGGATAAGAAATAATATTACTTGGCTTAGATGAATGGCTGATGATAACTCCTTATCTAAAGAGGTAATATTCTTTTAAAACTTGTCTAATATTTTAATATCCATAGAGATTAAATCTATATTTTCGTTTTATTAGAGAGATTTTTAGGGGTTATAAAAAGTATTAATTATCATTAGAGAAGGAAGAAGATTATGCCAAATAAGATAAAATTGCTTATGGTAGAGGACCATAAATTATTAAGAGTTGGTTTAAAGGCTATTTTTGAAGAATATCCAAGTCTTGAAGTAGTGGGAGAGGCAGAAGATGGTCAAACTGCCGTTAAGCTTGCTAAGGAACTTAATCCTGATATAATTTTAATGGATATTGGCCTTCCTATAATGGATGGGATTGAAGCTACCAGGAAAATTAAGGATGCAAATCCTGATGTAAAAATTGTTATATTGACTTCTCATAGTGATGAGAATGAAGTTATGCAAGCACTTGCAGCTGGTGCAAATGCTTATGCAATGAAAGATATCAAAACAGAATATTTAATTATGGTTATTGAATCTGTAAATGAAGGTGCAATTTGGTTAGATCCTACCGTAGCTAAAATAGTTAAGGAAAAAAATCCGGCTTTATTACACGGACCAAATGGAAATAAATCTCAGTCAAGATCTGACTTTAAAGCTGATCATGCTAATTTAACTGAAAGAGAATATGAAGTATTGAAGTTAGTTGTGGAAGGCAAATCCAATAATGAAATTGCCAACGACTTGAAAATTAGTGAGCATACTGCAAAAGCTCATGTGTGTAATATTATTCAAAAATTGGTGGTTGATGACAGGACACAGGCTGCTGTTAAGGCCATAAAAGAGGGTATAGTATAGATTTATTCATGTAAAACCCATAAGTCGCATGAATTAATTCCATAATTTTCATGCATGCCAAGTTCAGCACTTGACTGAATCCTTTGTGCTGCATATTCTATTTATACTCTGCAGGACTATTTAGAGAGAAATGTAAATAAAAACTCAATTGTCGTTTAAGTGATAAAATATAATGTAATGCAAGTAGATTTTGAAAAAGGACTCTAAAATGGCTGACGATGCAAGACAATTAGATATTTTGCAAGACTTGAAGCCAGATAAGTATGATTGTCAAAAAAATGAGCAAAAATATCAATCAAGTGAGCTTGTTAATCCATCTTTTGCTCAAAGGGGATATATACAGGTTTATACAGGTGATGGCAAGGGTAAGACTACAGCTTCTTTAGGTTTGACGATGAGAGCTCTTGGTAGAGGATGGAATGTTCTTATTGTTTTATTTACTAAAGGTGGCGATAATTATGGAGAGTTGTACTCTTTCAGATCATTAAGCCCTGATCTTATGAAACATTTAACTATTGTGCAAGCAGGGTTAAATAGAATTGTCTATGCGAATAATATGACTGAATCGGATCAATTAGAGATTACTAACGGTTGGGAAGTGGCTAAAAAAGCAGTGCAGTCCGGGAAATATCAGCTTATCGTTTTAGATGAAGCTAATATCGCTATTGAACTTGGTTTGATTGATCTTGAAGATATGAAAAATTTTCTCAAGAATAAATCTCCTGAATTGGAGATAGTTTTAACAGGTAGGCATGCACATCCTGAAATTATAGAAATGGCTCACTTAGTATCAGAAATTAGGCCGGTTAAACATTATTGGGATATTGGTGTTGCTGCAAGAAAAGGTATTGAATATTAATAAAGGTGCTTACCTAGAATAAAGTGTCATTGCGAGGTGGCTAAGCCACAGTGACATTGTCAACAATCTTTCTTTAATATACAAAATCATTGATAATATGTTTGTGCCTCTGGCGCCGTGGCAATCTATCCACTTTATACTATTTTCAATAAAGTATATTTATTCCGTCACTGGTGCTAATGCACATAATTAAGTCCTCGTTGGAATGATTGATGACTTAAATAAGTGATGTTATTACCTTCGCATTTTCAAGGCTCCTCCATAAACATACTTTATTTTCATACTCGATAGACTGCGAATTAGTATGAGAAACAATTCCCCTGTCATTGCGAGGGCTTTAGCCCGTGGCAATCTATCCATTTACAAGCTATTATCCTCACGTCGCTTCGCTTCTCAGGATGACAGTGTGTATTGTTGGAAGCAGGAGAG
>Ga0156446_1064_pt2 | contig 11670 bp, 10 predicted proteins | sample RifOxyA2_FD_108089 | JGI IMG/M metagenome (GOLD analysis project Ga0156446, IMG submission 108089) | Candidatus Melainabacteria bacterium RIFOXYA2_FULL_32_9 | reverse complement strand
TTTTTTACAAGTTTTTGAATCTATTAAAGGTTTGGCTACCATCAACTCCATTAAGATATTTTGCACCCAGTCAGGTATGTAATCAGGGAGACTCTTATATCTTACAGGAGGTAATTTAAAATTATGAGTTCTTATTTCATCAAAAGCAAGTATATTAATGTCCTCTAAACCTTTATAATTAGCTAAAGTAGGAACAGTATTAACCGGCATGCCCATAATATGACAAGCAAGAATATCAACCGAACCTGAATCCCACCCACCAAATAATGCACCTGCAAATTTTGGTTCTCCTTTGCTGCCCGGTCCTTCACCTTCCATGCCAATAATACCATCAACAATATGAAAAACTTTATGCTCAAAATGCTTGTTTATATCTAACAGCATCTGTGAAAACACTTTAAGATCCGGCATTACAATATGCTGACGATATTTCAAGACTCCAGGCATAATCCCAAAGAGGTTTTTTGTAGCACAAGTAAGCCTTGTTAAAGTGTGTGTCTTAAGTTTAGCTATGTTAATAATAAAATCTGCTTCAACAGCAGGCTTAATCATCAAACATTTCTTTAGAACTTTTCCTTCCGGTAAATTAATAACTTGATCAGAAGCATCAAAATTTAAACTACAACCCGTTTCTCGTGCTATAGTGTCTATTTGGCAAGCTTTATATAATTTCTCAAGAGCCTTATCATTATAAACACCAGCCGGACTATCAGCTATAGTTATATTACAGTTAAACTGTTTGAGATAATCAATTACTGCTTTTAAAACTACAGGATGAGTTGTTATCGCTTTATCAGGGTGCCTGGCAGCTAAAAGGTTGGGTTTTAATAAGACATTTACAGGTGTTTGTGATCTAAATTTGTCCTCTAAATCAGGAAAAGAAGAAAAAATTTTCTCTATTGCTTCTCTTACCTCATTAAGTTCGTATTCTGGACAAAAAGTATAGCTTACTTGCTTTTTACTCATTATCTTTTCCCATTTAAATATCATTTATCGATATTATACAAAATTTAAGCGCCTAAATCTAACATATTTGTATTTACTAAGGAGGTAACAAAAAATACTTACGCATAAAGTGATATTGTCATTGCGAGGAGGGCTGAAAGCCCGACGTGGCAATCCAAATTATAGCATTATTTAATGGATTGCTTCGCTTCGCTCGCAATGACAGATTTGCGTTTTAAAATACGCAATAATTTTTTGTTTGTTCCTTAGTAGATTGTATAAGTTAAGGAGGTTATATTATTTCCGTCGCTGTGAAAATTGCTCCGCATTTTCAAGGCTCCTCCAATAACATAACCTCTTACAACAATCATCAGAATTTTTTATTACATCCTTGAATAAAAGAGCTAGTGGACCGTTCTAAAAATTCTAAAAATTTGGGTTATTTTAAATCTTCTTAATAAAGCAATGTTTTTTAGCAATTAATTTAGTTTGTTTATTTTTATATATATAGAATATATTATGTAATTTGGGGGGAAATATAAAATATGTCTCCATACATAGGTGCACGTGATCGAATTGATCAACTACTTGTTCAAAAATATGCAGATATGAAAACTAATAATCTGGATAATCATATGGAAATGTCTGTAGATAGATTTTGGAAATTAATGGGTATTGTAGCTCAATATGAAAAAGCTATAGTCGAAATGAAAAAACCAAAACAAGCAGCAAAATAACCATCATTCTAATTAGTAGGTCTTATGAGAACGATTGTATCCAAATTAATCTGGATAAATCCGTGAAATTCCTGCTGCTCAGGATTTCTTTTATTAGTTATTTTAGCATCTTTAACTGCCATAAAACGTCTTGAACCATTTAAAATATCTGATAATATCCTATTTTTTTTGCCTGTTTTAGGCATAAAAACATAGCCTTCAATTTCATAATCATTAGTAAATACAAGAACTTTTTCTGCCCATACACCAGATAAAGCAGCAGATAAACTTTTTTCATTTCCTTCAGGTTTTATATCCATTTTTTCTCTCTCTTATTATGTTGTATCCAATTATTACATCATATTTGAGTAATTCTGGAATAAAGGTAAGTACAATGCTAATGCCAGAACTAATACTATACAACCAATTACTAAAAGTAATATAGGTTCAAATAACTTGTTTAATAGTTCAATCAGACGTTCTAATTGAGTATCAATATAAAGCTCTGATTGATATAATGTTTCACCTAATTGACCTGATTCTTCACCTGTAGCAATCATACACATGACAATACCAGGAATAAATCCTGTCAATCTTAAGGCTGTAGAAAGAGATTGCCCGTGTTGAATTTTTGATGCAGATTCTCTCAATGCTTTTTTTAATTCATAATTTGTCACCGTTTTGTTTGCAAGCAAAATACCATCTACCAAAGGAATACCAGCATCAAAAGATACCTTTAATATACTTACAAAGTTCGATAAATAAGCATATTTAATGAACATACTAACTATAGGAATATCAAGAACATATTTATCTATAAATTTTCTAGAGGTTGGCCAGGTAAAAAGAAAATAAATAGAATAAATTACGCTTGCAAACATTAACGGAATAACAAACCAATATTTTCTTAAGAAAACGCCTGAATCCATAAAGAATTGGGTAATCCAGGGTAGATTACGCCCTGATTGTGCATATGTCTCTTTAAAAGCCGGGAATACAAATGTTATCATGACAGTGCTAACAAAAATCGCAAGCAATACAATAAAACATGGATAAATTAATGTACCAATAACTTTACTTTTCAGCTTTTCTTGTTTATTAAGAAGAAACACCAATCTTTCAAGAGTAGTATCTAATTCTCCACTTTCTTCACCTGCTCTGACTATACCAGCATAAACCTGATCAAAAACTTCCGGCATATTTAAGATCGCTTCACTAAAACTTGCACCGGAAAGCAATAACCTTCTCAATTCCGCTGATAAAAGTGCGACTTTTTTACTGCCGGCATTTAGTTCAATAAAAAATAATGCCTCAACTAAAGAAATACCTGTTTTAGATAAAACAGAAAGGGAATTAGTGAAATCTATTTTTTCACGTATACTTAGACTTTTAACTTTATCTTTTTTTTCTGTAGATTTTTTCTTGGTTTCAGCTTTATCTTTAGATGTTTTTTCCTCTTTAATTTTAGTTGGTATAAGATTTAAACCTCTTAAAGCTTCTCTAGCCTCTTTAAGAGATAAGGCTTCTACTTTACCATTAATTATATCTTTTCCCGCTTTTAATGCTGTATAACTAAAAACCGGCATGCTTATTCCACCTAAAATTACTACTCGTTATTAGCTCCTAATACTCTGATATATTCATTGATAGTAGTCTCACCTTTAAGAATGGCGTCCAAACCAGATCTTTGTAAGGTTTTCATCCCACAGGAAACCGCTATTTCTTCAATTTCATGGGCAATATTAGAGTTGGTAATTATCTTCTTAAGTTCACGATTTATAGGCATAATTTCATATATACCCATTCGACCTACATAACCCATATCATCACAATTACTACAACCTACTGCTTTATATATTTTATTTCCTATAAATCCATCATAATCCTCAGAACTAGAAACTATTAGTTCAAGTTCTTGCTCTGTCGGGTTGTATAATTCTTTACACATTGGACATAGTTTTCTCATAAGCCTTTGAGCTATAACTCCAACAAGAGAAGAAGCTATTAAATATGGTGCAGCACCCATGTTTATAAGTCTTGTAATAGTAGCTGTGGCAGTATTTGTGTGAACGGTACTTAAAACAAGGTGACCTGTTAGAGAAGCATAAATTGCTGCATCAAGAGTCTCAATATCCCTAATTTCTCCAACCATTATGATATCAGGGTCTTGTCTCAATATAGCTCTCATACAAGATGCAAATGTAATATCAGCTTTAGCGTTAACCTGAATTTGATTTATTCCTTCAAGCTTTATTTCTACAGGATCTTCAACTGTAGTAATATTCACCATTTCATTATTTACTCTATTTAAAATTGAATAAAGAGTTGTGGTTTTACCACTTCCTGTAGGACCCGTTGCAAGAATAATTCCGTGAGGTGAAGTTGTCATAAGCTCGATCTTTTTGATATCTTCTTCTAATGCTCCAACAATCTCAATTTTCTTGTTTTCTTTATTGACTATTCTCATCTCAGATCTAAGAATACGAATTACCATCTTTTCCTTAGATCCAACAGGCAATGTATTTAACCTTAAATTGTATAATTTATTGTTATATTTTAATGTAAAACTACCATCTTGGGGCCTTCTATGTTCAGCAATATCCATCCTTGCAACAACTTTTAACCTGGAAATCAAGAGGTTTTCTATCTTTGAAGGAACCTCAAGAATCTGTCTAAGAATACCATCCGTACGATAACGGACTACATATTTATCATTGCGAGGTTCTATATGAATGTCACTGGCCTTTTTCTCTATGGCTTCTGTAATTAAAGAACTTGCAAATCTAGCTACAATATTAGATTCATCTTCAAATTCTTTCTCAACTTGATTCCATAGGCTTTCTTCCATAATAATAATGTTTTCATCAAGAGAGATCTCTTCCATAAGTTTCTCTGTCTCTCTCTTGGTTTCAAAGAAGTTATTTATACATTTTTCATACTCAATGTGAGTAAGAATTAGAGGAAAAGGTTTAAGTCCGGTGAGATAAATAATATCGTTTAAAACTTGTTTATTGTCAGGATGAACCATTCCAACTACGATGGTTTTCCCATCAGTGCTTATTGGAACAGCTTGATTTTCTTTAACAAAGTCTTCAGGCAAAAGCCTAATTACGTTTGGTTCTACCTTAAGATCTTTAGATTCAACGTGAGCATACCCTTGCTGCCTTGATAAAGCTTCTCTCAATTGTTCAATATGAATGAATCCCAATTTTACAAGAACAGAACCTATAGGAGTACCTGTTTGTTTGCTTTCTGCAAGAGCCATGGTTAGTTGCTCTTCAGTGATTAAGCCATCTCCAATAAGCTGTTCTCCAAGTTTTTTCTTAGGAGGAGCTCCAGACGCGACATTATTCGATCGTATATTAGGAATTACAGCGTCAATTTGACTATCTTGATTTAATTGATCAACTTGACCAAAATGGTTATCAGGCTTTTCAGGTTGATTAAGAGGCTCAATTTTAATTAATACAGGCTCATCAGCCACATTATTTTGTTCTTCACAAAACATTATAAGCTCATCAAATTGTTCCTCTGTTAAGGCTATTACTTTGGGTTTTAATTTGGTAGTAAGGATAACCTTTGTTAAAATAGAATTTCGTCTTTCCCTATTTTCTGCGTCAACAATTCCGACATATAAAAAATCATCCTGCTTGTTTATAGGAACAAACTTCTCCTGCTTTAATATATCAATAGAAAACTTATTTATATATTCTTTATTGATACTTTCTTTTAAATTTTCTGGAATAAAACTGCTCATTCCATCACCTTTGTTAAATTATTAATATCTATCATCATATAATATTTGCTTATATAGCACTTACTTCATCTTCTTGAAGTATTTTTGGAGTTATCATTAAAATAAGCTCTGATTTGGTTCTTTCAGTACTTGAATCTCTAAATAATGCACCGATAACTGGTATATCACCAAGAATAGGAACTTTCTTAACATCCTTAGTATCTGTTTCCTGAACTAAACCACCCAATATCAATGTTTCTCCATCTCTGATTCTAATATTATTTAAAGATAAATCACGTCTGTTTAATAACGTTGCTACAAGTTGATCATCTTCTTTTACCTGCTCTTTTATAGCGGTGTATGATGGTTTCATATTGATATTAACATATCCATTAGAACTAATTTTAGGGGTAATATCAAGTTTAATACCAGCTTCTCCAAGACTATATGTTGTCTCAGTAATTGGAACACCACCCTCAACAATTGTTCTTTCTACTGTTCTGGTTTGAACATAATCAGAAGAAATATTAACCTGTGATGTCCTATTATTTGTTGCAATAATACGAGGATTTGCAAGTACTTTTCCTTTACGTTGCTCAACCAAAGAGTTAATTTCTGTAATAAATATCCTTCGGCTATCTGCATCTAAATTACGCAATATACCACTTATATCGTTTATAGTTGTTGAACTGCCAGCGAAAGCAGCTGTAGTAGTCCCAAATCTACCTGACATAGTTCCTGCTAGTCTTTTTGAACCACTTTCTGATAATTCTATAATAGAAACCTCAATATAAACCTGTGGCTCTTTTTTATCAAATCTTTTAATTAAATCTTCAGCTAAATCAATTTGTTGCTGAGAGCCAGAAATCGTTAATTGATTCATATTAAAATCAGCTATTACAGAATAGCCATTTGTAACTAATGGTTTTGGAGTAATATTTATACCCGTAAACCCACCTGTAGAATTACCTGAAGATGATGCAACACCACCTGAGTCAGACGTTCCACCATTATTTGTGGCAGCTGTACTTTTACAAATCACCCTGGTTCCTATTTGTCCAGAGGCACCACTCCCGGAACCACTTGTTGAGCTTGATCCGGATCCTGATGAACTTCCTTCACTGCTTGATCCGGTTGATCCACCTCCTGAATTAAAAACAGTAAGGCATATATTGCTTGCTATTTCTTCAGGATTAGAATAATTTACATTAAAAGTTTTCATATCAGGCTTTACATCAATAATTTCAACAGTCTTTTTAGCAAGAATATAATCACTTTCATTTCCTAATATAAGCACCTGGTTTGTTCTGGGATTTGATATTGCAACCTGGTTAACGCTTATATCAGGTCTATTAATGGAGAAAATGTTTGTATTCAAAAAATCAACTACAGATGCTGCATCAAGATATTTAATTTGAATAGGTTTAAGTTGAGTCTTATTTATACTTAATCCGCTCGCCACACCTTTAGATGCAACAATTAAGGAATTACCATCTTGCCAGTATGTTAAACCACTTATAGTCATCACATACTCAAAAGCTTTATTAAGAGATACCTTTACAAGATCCAGAGTTATTTTACCATTAACTGAATCATGAAAAACAATATTCATGCCAGCTTTATCAGCAAACATTCTTAAAACCTGCTTAACATCAGAATCCCGCAAATTGAGACTTATTACTTGATTATTTTTATCAATTTTTACTCCGCCTTTAAGCTGAATACTGGGATGTATATCGTCTATTGTCCCTCTTAATTGAACTCCATTAGATGTTTGAGTCTCTGAATCATTTAAAAACTTAACTTTGTCAGATGCAACAGGAGCAGCTAACACAGGATTTAAACCTAAAAATCCTACAATGTAGAAAATCAAGGTTAATTTTGATATATTTGTACCGCTTCTATTCATTAATAACAGCTCCTTAAACTATTTATTATGGACCGTAAGATGGAGTAATTATTTTAATCTCAGGCAATGAAGAGATTTTTTGAGAACCACCAAACATTTTATCAATTCCTTTAACCGGATCTTTATTAACCTCAGCAATAACCTCACCTATTCCCGCCTTATAAACATTGTTGCCATACTTTATGACAACCTTATCAGCAGTAATATCTTTTATGTAATAATCAAAAACCAGATCACCTTTATGAACAAGGTAATCATTCTCCCCAATATTAATAATAGCTGATGATCCTGGAGGATCATACAGAATACCGCTCACTTTTACTCCTAAAAGTTTCTTTATTTCCGGACTCGGAGGACTGTACATTGGAGGTGGAGGAATATTGCTTACATTAGCAATTAAACTTCTTTCGTGAAAAGGCTTAAAAGGATTTGTTCTTCCAAGGTTATTTATACTAATAATAACTTTTTCTTCTTTATCCTCAAAGAGCTCTCTATTTATCTGGTTTAGCTTATCACTTATCCTGTTTGGCTGGTTATTAACTTGATTTGTTTGATTCATTTCATCATTAAAACGTGATCCAGTTTCATTATTAAAACGCGATTCAGGTTTTTCCACCTGCATAGCTGCTTCTTCACTCATCACCTGAGCCATTTTGCCAGTAACAACTTGTCCAGGTTTTCTACCTGGAATCATTGCGTTTTCCTGCAAAACAGGTTTATTGTCTATTTGGGTTTTGGAGGGACCAAATAGACAGCCTGTTAACATTGGAATACTCATTAATAATATAAAAATTATTTGTAAGATATCCCTCACCTTTTAATGCCTTTTAACACTAATATTTAATGCTATTCTAAGAAATACTGGTTAAAGCAGTATCCTTCATATATAGTATTTTAATTTTTTGCTTTTAAAAGTATAAATATCTTATACTTAAATTTGAAAAAATACTCTAAACGTATGAAAATTCCAAAAATTTTAACTCCAATAAATGATATTAAAGATTTTGACTTAGTTACAAAAACTAAGTGTAAAAGTGTTTACACTTATCACTCAACTTTTCTTGAAGAAAAAAATTTCCAAATAATTCAAGATTATATAGATAAAGCTAAAAAATATAATTTTGAATTTTATATAAATTTTAAAAGTAATATTAATGAATCAGATCTTGAAAAAGCTAGAAACCTACTTGAATTTTTAATTACCTGCCCTATTGATGGCATATTAATTAACAGTTTCGATATTTTAGAATTTATAAAAAATCGAAAACTACCATTTAAAGTGCTTATTGACTCTGGATTAAACATACATAACCTTGCGGGAATTGAATTTGTTAGCTTATTTCAAAAAATTGAAAATTTTAATATTACTGAAGAAATATATGTAAAAAATCTCATAAAAATTAAGAAATACACTAAACACAATCTCTCCATAGATACAGACCATTTATCCTGGATAGCTGATGAGGTTATTAAAAGCAAAGCTATTGATGTAGTTGTAATAAAAGGAGGTTTTGAAAAATCTAAAACCCTTCTCAATGCAATTCATCTAATTGAGCAGATTCTTGAAAATCCTGCATTATATAAAAACCAGAAATTACCTTTTAGAAATCTTGAAAATAGTTATTATAAATCCAACCATTTTTCAGGAGAATTTTTAAGCTCTAAGGGTAAAGATTTTAAGTTTTCAGGAAACATCCAACAATTTAACTGGAAATTCAAGAGAGTTAGATTAGCTCAAAAACCCAAATTTGGAACTCTCAAGATTCCCAAACTAAATATCAGGTTAACAAGCTTAGAACAATTAAAAAATCTAAAACAATACATAAAAAAGCTTAAATTTAATCCTATAAATTCCATAGAATACGGAGAAATTATTAACACAGCTGATTTATCCAGATACAGTTTCAACAAGATTATTGAAAAAGTTAAAAAAGACTGTCTTGATTATGATATAAAGCTACAACTAAGCACTCCTAAGATATTAAATGAGAGAGATTTTGACAGGGTATATGAATATGTAAAGCTATTATGCATTCAATTACCTTTTCCATCTTCTATTATTGTAAATAATATTGGCTATTGGTGGACACTAGTAAATGATGCGGATTTAAATAAAACATCTTTTGAACTTGGTCAGGGATTAAGCCTATTAAACAGTTCTTCTGTATTATGCTTAGCAAATCAGCATAATATTTCTACTGTAGATCTCAGTAACTTTACAAATATCGAAAACATAAAATTATGTATAGATGAAATCAAAGATAAAATACCGAACAGAAAACTAACTATTGCAGGTAGTGTAAGAATCCCAAGCTTAGGATTATGTCCTTTAAATAATGATTCTGCCGTTTTATCACGTTTATCCTGCACTGCACCTTGTCATCGTGGAAACGTCGCAGTCTCAGACCCAACTTTAGGAAAACTATTTCCAATAGCAGTAGATGGATTTTGCAGAATGCATTTATTTAAAGATCAGGTTTTAGACTTATTTAAGCACTTAAGATATTTAGAAAAAATAGGAATTAATGAATTCGTAATAGATTTTAGCGGACTTTCAGCAGATTTAGTTCCTGTTTTATTAAATAGATTTTTAAATTCTTTACTGCAAGAGGATTATGTATCTGATCCTGATTTTTTAATAAATCAATACGAAATAAAGTAAATATTTTTATTTGTAAAGCAGTCTAAATAAATTTTACAATAATGATTTAAAGGCTAAAATAGAAATAGGTGAACATCTATTTCTGGAGGAACTATGATTAGTTGGGATAATTATTTCTTCGAGATAGCTAAAACTATAGCCCTAAGGTCAAATTGTATTAGAGCGCAGGTTGGAGCAGTTGTTGTTGATCAAAATAAACATATCAAAGCAACAGGCTATAATGGCGTTCCTAGTAGAGTAATTTCGTGTATGGAGAACGGTTTTTGTTATCGTATAAAGAACAATATCCCATCCGGTACCAGATATGAAACTTGTAGATCAATTCATGCTGAGCAAAATGCAATAATGCAAGCTGGTGAGGAAAAATGTAGGGGTTCTATAATGTATATTTATGGACATAACCAAATTTGCATCCTCTGTAAAAGATTTATCGTTCAATCAGGTATTTCCAGAGTTTTCTTAAAGAAAGATGATCAGTCAGATATTGTTGCTGTTGATGCTGAAGAATTGAGGCATGAACTTAGTTATATGCAGCCTGAATTATTAGAAAATTAACATTTAATCAAAGAGAACCTTTCAAGGTTCTCTTTTTAAGATTTAGAAGATAAAGCATTATTAAAATTATGAAAGAGAGGGGCAAATGCCAGATTTAGTTTGTTTTGTAGGTTGCATGGGAAGTGGCAAGGATTATCAATCTAAATTATTAATTGAAAATGGCTTTAAACTAATTAATATCGGTGACTCTCTAAGAGAAATGGCATGGGATATCCTCGGATGGAAGCCTAACAATGATGAAGAATATGAGGAATTTAAGAAGAAAAATCTTATATCCTGTGAGGGTTTAATTCATCAAGAGCTATCAGGACGGCAATTTTTGCAGAATTTGGGCACTCAGGCTATTAGAAAAAGATTTCCTGATTTTTGGATTGAATTATGGAAAAACAAAGTATCTAAAGAACTAAGCAGAGGCAGTAATATTGTATGTTCTGATATCCGCTTTTTAAAAGAGGTCGAAGTTGCAATAAATATTTCATCTAACGCTAAAATAATCTTTTGCAATTATAAGTCTGAGCGTTATAACTGTACAGACAAGCATGAATCTGAACAATTGGCTCAAAAAATCTTAAGTGATGGTTTTAACGACCTTGATCTCGTTTCTCATCAATATATTAAAGCTTTATTATAGATTTATTCTTATCTATAAAAGATAATCTTGTTTAATTAATGAGTTATAACTTTAGAGATTTCAGCAGCTTTCCCGATAGAGAAATAAGTAAAGCCACGTCTATACATACGTTTGGGTTCGTATTGATTTCTGCCATCGAAAATAACAGGCTGCTTAAGGAGTTTCTTGATTTTATCAAAATCAGGTCTTCTAAACTCATTCCACTCAGTAACAAGAATTAAAGCGTCAGCTCCTTCAAGAGCTTCATAATTATTCTTTGAGTATTCTATGCTGTCTCCAAATATGGTTTTAGCTTCATCAACGGCTTTAGGATCATACGCTTTTATCTTTGCTCCTTTAGAAAGAAGTGTATTGATAATGGTGATCGCAGGAGCTTCTCTCATATCATTCGTCCTTGGTTTAAATGCCAGTCCCCATAACGCGAATGTTTTTCCATTAACGTTATTATCAAAATGATTAAGGATTTTTTCTACGAATAGGGTTCTTTGAGTCTGATTCATCTTATCTACTGATGAA
>Ga0156446_1046_pt1 | contig 11756 bp, 13 predicted proteins | sample RifOxyA2_FD_108089 | JGI IMG/M metagenome (GOLD analysis project Ga0156446, IMG submission 108089) | Candidatus Melainabacteria bacterium RIFOXYA2_FULL_32_9 | reverse complement strand
TGGATTGCCACGTCGGGCTTTCAGCCCTCCTCGCAATGACAATATCACTTTATGCGTAAGTATTTTTTGTTACCTCCTTACTATAGATTTATTCATGAGATTCTTCACTGCGTTCAGAATGACAATGCAGACTTTACACTATAACTTGAATCATATTAGTTTATACAAAGCATGCAGACAGCTTACTAATAAAGGAGATCCGCCGTATCTGCCTTTCATTATAATACCCTCTACTCCGGTTTTATTCATAAAATCAAGGGTGTACTCCTTGCTTTCTACAACATTTACAAAGCCTACCGGCATAGCAAGAAATATAACATTGGCTAAATCTCGCTCATTTTTTATCAGATATTCTATTGCAGCATATAAAAATGTTGGGGCATTTCCACAGGCTAGAATTACAGGAGTATCTTTTAGCTCTGCTAGAGCCTTCTTAACTGCTGCAACTGTTCTTGTAGTCCCGTCCTGTTCAGCAAGATATTTAACTTCCGGTTCTGCAACGTAGCATAATACACGATTTTGGAATTTTTCGGTATAAACCTTACTTAACCCTGATTTAATCATATTTGTATCGGTAATTATAGCCGCACCGTTACTTAAAAAATGTTTGACAGCATCAGTAGCACCTTTTGAGAAATAAATATTATTAGTAACTTGATCAAAGCAAGTAGTAGTATGGATCATTCTCTGTGCAACTTTTTGTTGATCAAGCGTAAATTCCTGAAACCTTGGATGTTCCTTAACTTCAGACATTATAGTTTTCATAGAGAGATTCTCAATTTCCTCAGGATCTTTTATTTCCGGCTGTTTTATTTCAAAATCAATCATTATATATCTCCTCTTAAACTCTCGGGGGTAGAACACTGGGAGTCAAATACTCTAATACCAAATCCGGCTGATTAAAGAACAGTGAATGCAAATAAGTGCCTAGAACATTCTTATTCTCATTAGTCCAGGCCCCTGCTGTTGCCTTTTTATCTCTTTCTTTAAATAATCCCCATTTTATACCTGAGAGATCTTCATTCACAGGTACAGGACGTGAATAATGGAAGGCATGCCCTTTATATATATTCAGATTATTCTTGTCTACTGCTTTATAATAACCTAATCTATGTCTAATTTTTTGGATTTCGAAGTTTAACGGCAGAATTCCAGCTCCTTCTATCCACTTGTCATCTGTTGTTTGAATTTTCTCACCAAGAAACATTAGACCAGCGCATTCTGCATAGATTTTTTTGTCAGGATTACTTGCAAACTTTTGAAGACTTTGTTTAAAGCGTGTAGCCTTATGCACAATTGGTGCTACTTCAGGAGTTTCTACGTATCCACCTGGAATATATACAATGTCAGTACCAGAAGGGATTTCTTCATCATTTAAAGCTGAAATTCTATGCACTTTTCCAAATACTTTTTCAAAGAAATGCAGATTCTGTGGATAAATAAAAGAAAATGCTTCATCATTAACTACTGTAAGAGTTAAATTTCCGCAAGTTTGCTTTATTTCATCAACTTCATGGAGCCAATAATCAGCTCTAACTTCTATTTCATTCTTATACTCCATAAACTTTAATAGTTCAGGAATATCAATGTTTTTCATTACAGATTCAGAAAGCTCACTAAGTTTCTCGTTATTAAGCTCCGTTAAATCCAGCCCAAGATGACGAGATGAAATAGTATCAAGGCTTTTTTGAATCCATCCCAGAATATTTAACTGTGGGAGCTCCTTTTTGATCTGATTTTTTATAGTTTGAAAATGTTTTTCAGAAGACAGTTTATTCAGAATAACACCTTGAATAGTATTATTAGGCTTATATTCCATCATTCCTTTTAAAGTGGGAACTATGGTAGCATAAGATCCTTCAGCAGAAACAACCAGTATAGTTGGCACGTTTACAGCCTTAGTAACTTCGTAAGTAGAAGTACCATAATCTATCCCGTCATAAAAACCCATAACACCTTCTATAACAAGGTTTTCTACGCCTTTTGCATAATATAAAAAGGTACTCTTGACTTCATCTTCAGTCATCATATACAGATCAAGGTTTATAGAATCTACGCCTGTAATTTTTTCGTGAAATCTGGGGTCTATATAATCAGGTCCGACTTTATAAGGTCTCACTGAACCTATATTAGTTTTCAACCAGTGTAAAAGAGCCATGGTAAACATGGTTTTCCCTTGTCCTGATGATAAAGCTGATATTGCTACAGCTTTCATATTTATTTCTCCTTATCTTTCATAGATGGAGCAGCTTGTGAAGCAAAATTTATTATTACTGTCAGGTAATTCTCAATAATTCCGGGTGTACCTTTATTATAAGATTCATTTTCTAAACCAAGATTTTCAAAGTAATATAAATCATTACCTTCTAAATTACTTACATCATCACCTTTATGAAGCCTCATATAAACCTTTGTAGACTGTATTTCTTCAGTATGCATAGGAACAATCTCTAATTGAGAATTACCTAAGCATAAAGGTTTTTTAACCAGTGAAGATGCGTAGGAAATTGAACTTATACCTGGTATCACTTCAGTGTTTTGAGAAATATTTGGATATTGTCCATCAATTATACCAAGGAGATAATAAGCAGAACTAAATAAACCAGCATCTCCAAGGGTTACAAATCCAACCTTAGCATTAGAATTACAAGCATTTACAATCTGGCTTACCTGATCTTTCCAACTATCAGGATCATAAATCATTGGAGTATAAATAGGAGCAAATTTTTCTTCCCAGCTTTTAATGAAATTAAAAGATTCAGCTGAGCCTTTAAACCACTTTTCATGAGTATTATATATATTTTTTAGGATTTGATACGCTACAGACCCCTTCCACTCTAGATTAGAAGATCTAACAGGTACAAAAATAACATCACAATCCTCTAAAACCTTAAGCGCCTGAATTGTAATTAACTCAGGATTTCCAGGTCCTAATGAAATTATATAAAATTTAGCCGTCATTGCTTCTCCTTATTACAACATCTGCAAATTAACCAACTTATACCGGTCATGATTTCACCGATAAAATATTCTCTTGTTTTTTGTAACTTTAGAAGTGAAAAATCACCATTACTCAGGAAATCTTTTGGAATTTCTACTCTGTCAAAATTTTCTGACAATTCATCCTTAATTTCCTGAATATCATTTTTGCTGTGAATTCCTGCCACAAGAAGTAATGGAACAACCAGAATGTCGTTAGTTTTACCATTTACTTGATCTAGTTTCTCTACTTCTTTTAGTAAAAATTCTTTTTTATAAGGATATGATCCTTCAATAGTATAAAAAAAGTTTCTATGATTTAGCATTTGAAGGTAATCTCTTACATAAGTAAAAGCCTGACTGCCTGGAGAGCTGAGATTTGGTGCTCCATGAGCTATATAAACAATGTTTGATACATTATATTTAGCACGCAATTCACTATTCAGATAATCTAAAAATTCATTTGTCTTCTTAGACCTTGAAAAAAGCGGGACTGTTATCTCGTATCTGTCTGATATATTTTTAAAAGCATCCACAATACGCTCTAAATACCTATGCTCTTCAGTTGGAAACACATTAATTGAGCTTACAATTACCTTTCTATGCCCTAACCTGTCAAGATTTGCTAGCTGTTCTGCCAGAGTATAGCATTTTTGCCCTCTTTTCTCTAGCTTTTTTAAAACTGTTCTTGATGATATAGCAATCCTAACTCCTATTTCATCAGGTATTGCTTGCTCCACTTCTTGCTTTAGCTGTAAATACTGCTCCATTGCTGAATCATCTGATGATCCAAAAACTGAGAGTACAACCGCTAAATCTTTATCATAATGCCTTAATCTTTTCATTAGATTATATTTCTCCTGAATAATTTCCTAAATTATAAATACTTTAAGTGCTAAGAATGAAACTAGAACTAGCAATACTATTAAATCTAGTCTCATATGAACATCTAAAAAGTTCTTAGCAGCTTGTTCGTAATTATCAGTTTTTTCCTGTCCAACTTCAGCTTTATTGACTAAATCATTACCATAATACACAGGCCCACCCAATTTAACACCAAGATTGTACGCTGCTGCAACAACAGGATATCCTGCATTGGGGCTTGAACTATACAATTTTGCCTCTACAGTTAATTTCTTCCAGGATATTCTTTCATTACTTAATATCCATATTATAAATGCAGTTACTCTTGATGGAATATAATTCATTACATCATCAACCATAGCTGAAACTTTGCCGAAATTCTCATATCTTGTATTTTTGTACCCAATCATTGAATCAAGAGTAGAGATGGTTTTATAGACCATAAGTCCTGGAAATCCAAACATAATTAAATAAATTAATGGAGCCACAACTCCATCTGATAAGTTTTCAGCATGAGACTCAATTAATGAACTATAAACCTTTTTATCATCCAATAATTTTGTATTTCTAGTTACAATAATAGCTAAATTTTCTCTTCTTTCTTCATCATTAGCCGCAAATAATACTTTTTTTACATATTTTTTTAATGTTTTACTTGCTAATCCTGTAGATGCAAATATTCCTAATATTATAACAGCTGGTATCAAAGGCAGAACTAAAACAAGAGTTTGCACAAAAGCTGTAATTGTAGCAACTAAAGCAATAAGTAGTACAGCTAAAATGAATCCTCTAATTACTGAATCTTTATAAGCTACCTTTTCAAACCATTTAATAAAATCACCTAGATACTGCACAGGATGCTTTCCAGGCAATTCTCCAATAATAAGGTCAATTATTACCGCTATTATAACTATTAAAATCCAGCTATCGCCCCAGATCATTATCCTAGCATCCTTTCCCAATTAATTATCTCTTCTATTCGTAAAGATACTTTATCTTGAACAGCTTTTTTCCAGGAACTAAAGCTCCATTCTTGCAAAGTCTTTCCTGTATTATGTGTTAACCACCAGTTTCTAAAATTATCATTATGGAAAATTTCGTGAACCATTGAGCCTTTTATCTTAGGTGAATCAAAAAATACAGGATGACTGTCTGATATGCCTGTATGCATTTCAAAACCGTGAGCTATTATTCCATCATATAAGGAATAGTCTTGCCTTTTTAAGACTTTTTCTTGTTTGAATTCGATAGTACCCGGGATAAAACCTAACCCTGCTTCGCTTTCAGGATCACCAACTCCACTTTCAGAGCCAAGCGGATCATTAATTTGTTTATGCAGCATTTGATATCCGCCACATATTCCATAAACTTCCGCTTTAGTATTTTTTAAATCTTCAGCGATACCTGTTTTTTTCAGCCATCTCAAATCATCCAGCACTGCTCTTGATCCTGGTAATATGACTTTATCAAATATATCAAGATTTGTTCTCTGAGTTATAAAAGATACCTGTACATTAGGATCATGTACTAATGGTTCTATATCATTAATATTACTTGCCCTTGGATATTTTATGACACCAACTTGAACGAGGTCTCGATTCTTATCATCATAACTTTGCATTATAGCGAGTGAATCTTCACTATCTAAACCATAGTTAATATTAGGAATAACTCCTAAGACAGGAATACCCCATTTCTCAATTATTTCTCTACCTTCATCAAAGAGAGTAACATCACCTCTAAAGTTGTTTATAATTACCCCTTTAAACCTTGATTTAATGTCATCAGACATCAATTGATAAGAACCTAAAATTGACGCAAATACACCACCATCTTCTATATTAGTAATCAAGACAGTATTGACATCTTCTTTTTCCATCATGTGCTGATTAGCAAGATCTCTGTTTTTTAGGTTTAACTCAAAACCAGATCCTGCACCTTCAATAACTAGCATATCAAAAACCTGTTTTAATTTTTCATAAGCAGCATCTACTTCAGGCTTTAGGGTATCAATTTCCTGATAATAAGTGCGAGCAGAAGTAATCTTCTTCGGCACTCCTCTTACAATAACCTGCGAACGACCTTCTCCTAGTGGTTTTAATAACACCGGATTCATATCTGCTTTTGGTTCAACATTCATTAAATGCGCTTGAGAAGCTTGAGCTATTGATATTTCCTTGTTATATTCACAGACAATTGCATAATTAGACATATTTTGAGCTTTAAATGGACAAGTTTTTATTCCAAATTTTTCTTTAAGAATTTTTCCTGCAAAACCAGTTATAAAAGTTTTACCAGCGTTAGAAGTGGTTCCTATAAATAACAAATTTTTATGAATACTCATCCTATATCCTTTATTGCTTTTAATAATGGTATATTCTCTTGCGGTAACCTTAATCCGACTCTAAATGAATTTTTAGAGCAGCCAAAAAAGTCTGCTGTGGGTCTTATATAGACATTATATTCTTTCAAAAAGAACTTCCTGAAGTCCTCTATATTGTTTTCTATTAGAAATTTCTCACTTATCTCTAAAGTTCTATAACTTGTTACAGATTCAGGGAAATATAATACATTTTTCGACCCTTTTAAAATCTTATCAATCTCGCTATTAATCTCATTAACCCACTCTAAAGTTGCTTTTCTTATCTTATTGTAATGAATTAACATGGTTTTGTAAAACCAATTATCATAAGCAGAAATATTCCAGGGAGGTAAGAGTACACTTAAAAAGCTTTTTAATAAGGGATTACTGCTAATAACAAGTCCTAATCTTGCACCAGCTGAGCCGTAGAACTTAGTAAGTGATTTTATAATATAGAGATTAGGATGAATAATGTCAGCGACTGAAGGTTTTTCTGTAAAATCTATGAAACTTTCATCAATTACAACAATTGAACCTTGGCTTAGCAGCTTTTCAACGTGATGCCTGAGATCAAAATAAAACCCGAATGGAGTATTAGGGTTTACAATTACAATTATTTTATCTTTTAAACTACTCAATTTGGAGTTAAAATCTTCAAAACTTAATTTAACACTGTCAAATCCATTTAAATCAGTATATTTGTTATACTCAGAATAAGTAGAACCAACTAAAACTACTTGTTTATCCTTGTAATCCTGTAGTAAAAACATATGAAACAAACTTGAAATTGCCTCATTTGCCCCGTGCGTCAATAAAAAACTTTCAGGGGATAAATTATATGTTTCCCCTATTAACTCTGTTAACTCAGTATAATTCGCATCAGGATATTCTATGCTTTCCTGATGAAGATATATTAAATGTTCTGGATAAAACTCAGTAGCCTTCCAGTTGATCGAAGTGGAATAATCCGTAGCCAATTTCCAATTAATACCTTCTTTTAAAGCAGCCTGACGATACCCGCCACCATGCTTATACTTAGAAAACATAATTAGCCTCCTGGTTAGAGGTAAACAATGTATTACTTATTATCAGGCTAATTATAACCATATGCAAATTCCTGTTTCTGGCTTAAGAAGACAACTGCTTGATTACTTCCTGAGCATTCCTCAATCTTAATTTCAAAGAGTCCGTTTCAAGATTATTATTTTCTCTAATTAGATTATATTCTTGATACAAGCTCATAATGTATGTATTTATTGCCTTTAAATCAACATTAGATAAACTGCCAAAATATTTCGTCAAAAATAATTTATATTCTTCAGGATAGTCATTAAAAGCCCCAAGTAAAGCTGAAGCTATATCAGGATATACGGTTTCTCTTTTTTTAGATAATCCCCAATCAATAAAATACAATATATTTGAGTTATTACAGACCAGAAAATTATCTAAAAATAAGTCTTCATGGGTAATATATAAGCCATAAACCTTATATGAATTAGAGTGTAAATTTTTCAGATATGACACCAAATTTTCAACTAAATAATCTCTCTCATCAGGAGTATCCATCTTTGGGCTTTCAGCTTCTTTAATCCAATCCATTGAAATAGTATAAACTGATTCCTTCTCTGGATTAAGATCCATAATTCCCTGTTTAGCCAGAAAATCCAACGCAAAATACTCATTATCTACATAAGAAGAATCTTCGTAAGTTTTAATAACTCTAATTTTCTCCTTATGTAATTTGACCTGAGCATGCTTACCCTGGATTAGCATCCTGGACACCTTATCCTTTAATTCTCATAGGCACACCTGAGACTACAAAAAACATCTCATCAGCGTATTCACCTACAATTTGATTTGCTCTTCCTGCTACATCTCTAAATTTTCTACCTAGAGGAGTATCAGGCACAATGCCTAAACCTACTTCATTAGATACAATGAATGAATCATATTTAACCTCTTGTAAAGCTGACATAGTTTCATGGATTCTAGTTTTTATTGCTTCTTCTTCAAGATTGCTGTCCATTAAAAGATTAGTCACAAAAAGCGTAAGACAATCGAGAATAATCACATCAACCTGAGAGTCAATTTCTTTTAACTTAGGAACAAGATTTACAGGCTCCTCAATTGTTATCCATGTGCTAGGCCTCTCTTGTTTATGCAGCCTAACTCTTTCATGCATTTCATCATCATAAGGCACACAAGTAGCAACATATGCCACTCTTTCACTTAATTTTTCTACTGTTTTAACTGTATAACTGCTTTTACCACTTCTTGTTCCACCAAGAACAAAAGTTATCTTACCCATTTTAAATTTTCCTATTTAATTAAGATTTCCAGAAATGTTTAACCGTAAACTCTATAAAATTGTTCATTAACTTTTATCAGCTAAATCTCAAAAAGCATGACTTAATGATACTATAAATCCAGATATCTTAGATACTTTAAATAAACTATTAACAATTAGTCTTTACTACAAATTTTATAATTCAATTTTATACAAAAATGCTGTAATATAGAAAAAGCAGAAACTGGATCTCATATACAATAAACGTTTAGGAATATTGACAAATGTTTAAAATAAAGTCTTACTTCTTAATTAGCTTAGCAATTATCTTATTTTTGCCACAGCCAGTATTTGCAATGCATATAATGGAAGGGTTTTTGCCTTTAAAATGGTGTGTTTTCTGGTCTGTATTATCATTACCATTCCTTATAGCCGGACTTATCTCAATTCAAAAAATAACTAATACTAATCCAAAGCTTAAAATGCTTATTGCCCTTGCAGGGGCATTTACGTTTGTTCTTTCAGCATTAAAACTTCCTTCAGTAACAGGAAGCTCATCACACCCTACAGGAGTGGGCTTTGGATCTATCCTGTTTGGCCCTATAATCATGACTGTATTGAGCAGTATAGTATTATTATTTCAGGCATTATTACTGGCCCATGGCGGAATTACAACATTAGGAGCTAATATTTTCTCTATGGGGGTAGTAGGCCCATTTATAGCTTTTGGGATTTATAAACTTTTTAGTAAATTTAATTCTCCCAGATGGTTATGCATATTTTTAGCAGCAGCATTAGGGAACTTGACTACGTATATAACCACATCATTTCAACTAGCGCTGGCGTTTCCTTCTCCTACAGGTGGATTTGAACTTTCATTTATAAAATTCATGGGTGTCTTTGCTCTAACTCAAATTCCGCTTGCTATTAGTGAAGGCTTACTTACTGTATTAATATTCAACTTTCTCTCTACTTACAATTTAACTGAACTTATGGAACTTAACGTATTAGCTGACAAAAATCCCAACTCAAAATCGGAAGAAACCTGAAAATGAGCAAATTTAAAAATATAATTCTTATTGTACTAGTTATTATTATATCGGCGATCCCACTGGTTACCATTAAAAATGCAGAATTTGCAGGTGTTGATAGCCAAACTAAAGAAATAATCAGTTCAATAAATAATAACTACAAGCCCTGGTTTAAGCCATTATGGAAGCCTCCCAGCGGTGAAATTGAAAGTTTATTATTTGCTCTTCAAGCTGCAATTGGTGCCGGATTTATAGGTTACTTTATTGGCCTTGCTCATGGAAGGAAAAACCAACAGAAATGATTTATATAGACAAATGTGCTTATACTAATCGACTAACAAATATACATCCTCTGGAAAAACTTATGTTTGTTGCACTAACAATGATTATTTGTCTAACTTCCAGCTCAATTATTATTCCAGTGTTAATAGTATTAATGATGAGTTTTATTACCATTTTTAAAGCAGGAATACCTTACAAATTTTATCTCAAGCTTATGCTGATTCCTCTTAGCTTTTTATTTTTAGGTGTAATTTCAGTAACAATGAATATAATAGATAACCCGGATAAAGCTTTATGGAGCATTAATATGTTAGGGGTTCACTTCGGAGTAACTCATCAAAGTATAGTTTATTCTGCAAAATTATTTCTTAGATCATTTGGATCAGTTTCCTGCCTCTATTTCCTTTCTCTAACCACTCCATTAGTAGACATAATATCTGTTCTGAGAAAACTTAAATTTCCAGAGATTTTTCTTGAATTAGTCAGCCTTATATACAGGCTAATATTTATATTAGTTAGAATAGCAGGTAGAATTCATACATCACAATCTTCAAGACTGGGCTATTCAACCCTAAAAAATCAGTATAGATCTCTAGGGCACTTAATTTCCCGACTTTTTATACTTTCTTATAAAAAAGTAAATGATTTATTTGTATCACTGGAATCCAGGTGCTATACTGGACAATTAAATGTTATAGAGAAACAATACAAGTTTTCTTACCGATGTATTTCTTTTATTATTTTAATTGAAGCGTCACTTATCTTTCTGGAATTACTTTCAAGGAAAATAATCTAACTGGAGAGGATTTAATGGAATATATACTGGAAGCAAAAGATATCATATTCAATTACGCTGGAGATGTTGCGGCTCTCAAGGGAATATCGGTAAAAATAGAAAAAGGGAAAAAAACAGTATTCTTAGGAGAAAATGGAGCAGGAAAATCCACACTTTTTCTACACTTTAACGGTATTTTAAAACCTAATAAGGGAAAAATTTTATTTAAAAATCAGGAAGTTAAATACGACAAAAAATCTCTAACAGAACTACGTAAATGCGTTGGAATAGTATTTCAAGATCCAGATACACAATTATTTTCTGCAAGCGTTTCACAGGAAGTTTCTTTTGGCCCCATGAATCTTGGATTTCCAAGAGAAAAAATTGAACAGTATGTAAATTATGCTCTAGAAGCAGCAGGTATATCAGATTTACAGGATAAGCCAACTCATTTCTTAAGTTACGGTCAGAAAAAAAGAGTAACTATAGCCAGTATTATCGCCATGGAGCCTGAAGTCATTATTTTTGATGAACCAACTAATTATCTTGACCCTAAACATAAAATTCAAATAATGGATTTCCTTACAGAATTAAATAAAAATGGTGTAACAGTAATATTATCAACCCATGACGTTGATATAGCATATGCCTGGGCTGATAACATAATAGTAATAAAAGATGGAATGCTGTTAAAAGAAGGAGATCCTGAAGAAATATTTAGAGACCCTGAAGTACTTGAATGCGCTAATCTTACATCTCCAGTTATTCTAGATATTTACAATGAACTTACAAGAAATAACTATATAAATAAGCAGTCTTTTATACCTAGAACAAAAACAGAATTATTTGAACTTCTGAATGCAAACGTTAAAGCATATTAAAAAGCATACTTGTCTTTTAAGTATGCTTTTAGTTTTTTAATGTTCTATGATCAAGTAATTTCGATATCTAGTGGATTGACCGAATAATTTCGATGGGAATATTTTCTCCGTCACTGTGCCTGTTAGCTTCGCACAGGCAAGGTTCCTACGAAAACATTCCCATCTCCATAATTAATTGGTCAGAGTACTAGTGGTAAGATTTGTAAATAAGTAGGTAACAAAAAGTTTTCACGTCTTATTATTCAATTTAGTAATTCCGTTTATTATAGCTGTATCTAAGTCATTAGGATTATCA
>Ga0156446_1045_pt1 | contig 11868 bp, 10 predicted proteins | sample RifOxyA2_FD_108089 | JGI IMG/M metagenome (GOLD analysis project Ga0156446, IMG submission 108089) | Candidatus Melainabacteria bacterium RIFOXYA2_FULL_32_9 | reverse complement strand
TTCTTCAAGACGTAAGGACTAGATGTTTGTTCTATTGATTTAATGAATCACACTACTAGTTAAATTTTTAGGTTATCTATTCTAATTCAGCTTTAATTAAGCTTATAACTTTTTCTACAACTTCTTCTTTAGCAATTTTAATTTGTTCACCGGTTGATCGAACTTTTATCTCTACTAAACCTTCATTAATAGTTTTTCCAACAGTTATTCTAATAGGAAAACCTATTAAGTCAGCATCTTTAAACTTAACTCCAGCTCTTTCACCTCTATCATCGAGAACAACCTCTATTTTATTTTTATTTAGCTCGTTATAAAAATCATTAGCCACTTCCCACTGTAAGTTATCCTGGACATTAACAGGAACTATAGCAACTTGATAAGGGGCTATAGCCATTGGCCATTGTATACCGTTTTCATCATGATATCTCTCGATAGCAGCTGCTGCTGTTCTTGAAACACCAATTCCATAGCAACCCATTATGAAAGGTTTTTCTCTACCATTTTCATCAGTAAAAGTAGCATTCATTTTTTCAGAGTATTTGGTTCCAAGTTTAAATATGTTACCTACTTCAATACCTTTTGTTATTTCAAGCTTGCCATCACATTTTGGACATAACTCTCCAGCTTGAGCAAGACGGGTATCAGCGATAACCTTTGTTAAATTAACGTCCTGATCCCAATTTGCTCCAACAAGATGCTTATCTGTTTTATTTATGCCAACTATGAAATTTTTAAGATCAGTAATACTGCAATCGCCAATTACTTTAACATCAATACCATTTGGGCCTATAAATCCTGAAGCAACATCAAATCCGAATTTTCTTGTTAATTCCTTAACTTCTTCATCACTTGCAATTCTAATGTCATTGCCCTCAAGAGCATTTTTCAATTTAGTTTCTTCTACAGCCAGATCTCCCCTTATCAGAGCAAGAACTGGTTGGTCATCAACTATATAAACCAAGGTTTTACATATTGTTGATTGAGGAACATTGAAGAATTGCGATAATTCTTCTATAGTTCTAACATTTGGAGTATCAACTTCTTTTGACTCAGCAAATCCACCATTAGTCTCTGCCGGGAGTAATCTTGATTCTGCTCTGTTTGAATTTGCTGCATAATCACAACTATCACAGTATAAAACATCATTTTCGCCACTTTCAGTTCTGGTTAAAACCATAAATTCGTGACTGACGTTTCCTCCAATTGCCCCGCTGTCACTTTGCACCATTCTTGTTTCAAGACCACATCTGAGGAATATTCTTGTATATGCTTCTATCATTTTATTATATGATTCATCAAGACCAGCTTCACTGGCATCAAAACTGTAAGCATCTTTCATTATGAATTCTCTGCCTCTTAAAAGACCAAAGCGTGGTCTAATTTCATCTCTAAACTTGCTTTGAATCTGATATAAATTAACAGGAAGTTGTCTATAGGACTTAATTTCATCTCTTGCAAGAGCCGTAATAATTTCCTCATGGGTTGGCCCTAGAGCAAGAACTCTTTCATGCCTATCTTTTAATCTCATTAGTTCTTTTCCATAGGCTTCCCATCTTCCGGATTCTCTCCACAATTCTTCCGGCTGTAAAATTGGCAGAAGCAGTTCCTGAGCTCCTGATTTATCCATTTCTTCCCTGACTATATCCTCAATCTTTTTTAAGACTCTCCACATCAACGGTAAAAATGAATAAACACCACTTGTCAGTCTTCTTATATATCCAGATCTTACTAATAATTGATGACTTACCACTTCTGCATCTGCAGGATTTTCTCTTAAAGTAGTTACAAATAAAGTTGACATTTTCATAGGTGAAAAACCTCTTCAAATATAGTTAATACCATTTGCAATGCTAATGATATCATAAATATAATATTGTCTCGACAAGTTTTAATGTTAGCTATAGTCACATAAATAGAGCATACTTATTGTTTATTCTGTCATTTTATTAATTCTTAGCTGAAACAATTCCTATATTTTTAACTTTCTTTTGTGCTTTATCCACCAGCAAAACAAAATCTGTATAGTTATAAAAAACATATTTCGAGTTCATGGGCTCTATTTTATAATTAGATCCGTATAACTTAAGGGCCTCTTGCAAAGTTAAACTTTGTGGAACCAGATTTATCCAGCTAAGTAAGCCACTATTAAAAACAACTACCACTTTTTTATAGTAAGTTTTAGCTTTTCCAAGCTCATTATCGAGAGTATAAATAGAAATTTTATCAAACTTATCCTTTTTAAAAGCTTCTAAATCAGGATATTTAGCTTGAAAGTCTATTTCTAGAGTAATTCCGGGCTTTAAATTAAGAAAATTTGTCTTTCCTAAATCTTTTAATGAAGGAATCCCATTTATAACGGTTAATTTATGATTTTTTAAATCAGGAATATCGAAAATATTTATACTTTTTGCAGAAGTATGCTTCTTATCAGTAGCAATATTAAAGAAATCATAATCATAATAATCTAAGGTTTTACTGTAATTTGAATTAATATTACGTGGTTTACCATATAAGTCAATTATTTTAGACATTTCAATTTTATTAACAATACCAAAATCAATCCAATCCAGTTTTTTATCTCTAAATCCAACTCTTATTCTTTTATAAACCTCGTTACTAGTAGGCTCTGTGTTAATTATAATAATATTTTTATCGATACTTTCTGGTTTAGCATCAGGTATTAACTTAATGAAATCATCAACTGTAGTTGTCCCAAATTTTAATTTATCAAGCTTATATCCTGAAATATTGCGCCAATCAAGAACATTGTCAGGGAATTTGCAAGCAGAAACTAACACTACTGCTATCAATAAAACTATTATTTTGAGTTTTTTATGACAATTTTTCATCAAATAACTCTTTAACTTATTTATATTAATTATTATAGCGAATGTTTAAATGGAGTGCTTAATTTATTTTTGTCATGTATAAACTCAAGTTGCTGGCTATATAAATTTTTGCTTATAGATTGCCACGCAAGTATGATTATTTCTTAAAGTCACGATTTATGGCTCGCAATGACAGCGCGAAGCACCTCGCGACACACACGATTATTTAAGTAGCAACTTGAGTTATGTACAAATTTAATTCTTCCTCAAAAGCAGTTAATAATTCTGATTCAGGAACTTTTTTTATGATTTCACCTTTTTTGAAGATAAATCCTTCACCTATGCCGCCAGCAATGCCGATGTCTGCTGCTTTAGCTTCACCGGGACCATTAACGGCACAACCCATTACTGCTATTGTTATTGGAGTTTCAATATTTCTGAACTTTCCTTCTACCTTTTTAGCCAGATTAATAAGATCAATCTGACATCTGCCACAGGTTGGACAGCTTATTAGATTAATTCCTCTTTGCCTTAAGTTTAGAGCTTTCAGAATTTCATACCCAGCATAGACCTCTTCTATAGGATCGTCAGTCAGAGAAATTCTGATTGTATCTCCCATACCTTTAGCTAAAAGAGTTCCTATCCCAATAGACGATTTTACAAGGCCTGTTTTAAGTGTTCCAGCTTCCGTAACACCAAGGTGTAGTGGATAAGGAACAAGAGAAGCAATTTTTTCGTAAGCTTCTATCATTGTAGGAACACTACTGGATTTTAGAGAAATTTTCATTAAATCAAAATCAAGATCTTCAAGTATTTTAATGTGTCTCATAGCACTAATAACAAGACTATCAGCAATATCATCAGGATTATGAGAAAGATCTTTTTCTAGTGAACCAGAATTAACTCCTATTCTAATAGGAATTTCTCTAGCTTTAGCGAGTTTTATAACTTGCTCTACATACTCTTGTTTGCCTATATTACCAGGATTTAGTCTTAATGCATCGATCCCTTGATTTATAGACTCAATTGCAAGCCTATAATCAAAATGAATATCAGCAATAAGAGGAATTCTTATCTCTTTTTTGATGTTACCAATTGCTTCAGCAGCTTCTTTGTTTAAAACTGCAACACGAACAAGTTCACATCCGGCTTCAGTTAGCCTATTTATCTGATCAATAGTAGCTCTAACATCTCTAGTGTCAGTATTACACATAGATTGAACAGAAATAGGAGCATCTCCACCTATCTCTATATTGCCTATCCTGATTTTTTTAGTTTCTTTTCTTTTTATCATCATTATTTATTTTATCTTGAGATCCTTCATTGCTTTCAGAATGATAATAGAAGGATTTATTACCTGCCAGTTGAGCCAAACCCACCCGATGACCTTGCTGTCGCTGTTAGCTCTTCAATTTCTATAATATCTGCCTTTTGAACAGGAGCTATTATCATTTGAGCAATTCTGTCTCCCGGCTGAATCGTGTATGTTTCCTGAGAAAGATTTATCATCGGCACACACACTTCACCTCTATAGTCCTCATCTATAGTTCCAACGCAATTAACCAGGGTCATCCCATGCTTAATAGAAAGTCCTGACCTTGGTCTAATTTGGGCTTCAAAACCATGAGGAAGCTCAATAATTATTCCCGTTGGAATAAGTTTTCTTTCAAAAGGTTTAAATTCTACAGGTTCAGATATTGCAGCAGTTAAATCCATCCCAGCTGAACCCTGAGTCGCATATTCAGGTAAACTTATATTATGTTCAAGTCTTCTAACTTTTAATTTTATATTAGATTCCATATTTTAATTCCTATATTTCTCCCCTAGTAATACTCTGACATAAAAATAATGATGATTGTTGCAGGAGGGTGTGTTCTCGGAGGAACCTTGCCTGTCTAACAGGCACAGTAACGGAGAGAATATACCATCCTAAACCTCACTAACAAGACAGACTCAACTCCTTAGGCGCAAATTCATAAGGACATACCAACGATAACCCAAGATATTTGGTATCAAGCATATGTTTACTGAGTCTTTGAATATCATCCTGAGTTACTTTATCAATCGAATCACAAATTTCTTCAATCGTTAATACTTTATTGAAATACAGCTCTGCTCTACCGTTTTTACTCGCTCTATATTTAGTTGATTCTGATCCAATTAGCAAACTTCCTTTGAGTTGAAGCTTTGCCTGCTCAAATTCATTATTTGAGAGTCCTGATTCTCTTACTTTTTCAAATTCATCCAGAGTCAGTTTTATCACCTCATCCACATTTACAGGACTGGCACAGGCATATACCCCAAATATACCAGAAGAACGGTATAAAGCCTCATAAGTATTTATTGAATATACGAGACCTCTTTTCTCCCTTATTTCCTGAAACAACCTTGATGCCATGCCACCACCCAAACAAACATCTATAATGGCTGAAGTATAACGATCCTGATCTAAAATTGAAATTCCTTTTAAGCCAAAACAAATATGGGACTGTTCTATTTCTTTTTCGCAAATCTTAACCTCAGAATTAACTGTTGGAATTGGTAATTCTGGAGTTTTTATAGCTTCTTTATGCTGGCAAATAATTTCATTTAATTGATTCATAATAGTATCTTCATCAAAATTACCAGCTATAGAAACAATTATATTATTAGGAACATAATATTTATCAACAAAATCAATAATATCGTCCCTTGTAATTCCTGAAATACTTTCTTTTATTCCTGTAATAGGTTGAGATAAAGGATGTCCCTTCCAAAAAGACCTGATTAGAAGATCATGCACAAGCTCATCAGGTGTATCCTCATACATTTTGATTTCTTCTAATATAACTTGCCTTTCTAACTCAACATTTTTACCATCATAAACAGAATTAAAAACCATATCAAGAAGGACATCTAAGGCAACAGAAACCTGATTACTTAATACTTTAGCATAATAGCAAGTTGTCTCTTTCTCTGTAAAAGCATTTATACTTCCGCCTGTACACTCAATTGCCTGGACTATATGTTCAGAGGTCCTGTTTTGTGTTCCTTTAAAAACCATATGCTCTATGAAATGACATATGCCATTTAATTCGATTTTTTCTATCCCGGAGCCTACATCTATCCATACCATTACTGTTGAAGAGTAAGCTTCTGGCATATATTCAGTTATTACTCTTATTCCATTAGGCAATATCGTCTTTTTAATCATATTTAGTTTCACTTTTATAAATTTATTTCCTTTTATACTTTAACATAAAAGCCACTCATAAACACTTTAAAACCCTGTCTGCTTTTAAATCAGTTCTTAAATAACCCAAAAGCCTACTCAACTTGAATTGCTAATTAATTTTAGCCAAAATTCTCAAAAACCCACTCCTGCCACCCTAAAAGTGGGTAAAGGGTAAAACCCTTTACCAAATCTATATAATTTTTGAGAATTTTAATTCAGTTATATCAAGCTTTTTATTGATCTAGCAATTCAGGTTACTCAACTATTTTTAATATAGATAAATATCACTATATGTAATAAAATAATTAATTATATAAACACTTTAAATATGGAATTAAGAAGATGGAAGATAAAAATATAAATTTAAATAAAGAACAACTGGAAAAATTACTTCAGCTTGCAGGCGTAGACACTTCAGTAAATCAGGATACAAGCACCGTAACTCGTGCACTTATTGAACTTGAGAAAAAATTATCCCTGTCTCAATGTGCAAAAAGTGAAGTAGACTTAACTCATATTCCTTCTGTACTGATAATTGATGATCTTGAATTATCCATTTATCAGTTAAGTCTTCTTCTAACAAAGTCCGGATACAATGTTTACATAGCAAGAAATTTTGAAGAAGCACAAGATCAGTATAAAAAACGTCATTATCAATATGTGTTGCTAGATCTATTTATGCCAGAACCTGAGCATGGTTTAACATTGTTAGAAACCTTCAATGCTGCAGAAAAAACAAAGCAGGATAGTACGAAAATTATCGTAATTTCAGGAACTGATGATAAAAAATTAATTAGTGAGTGCTTCATAAAAGGTGCCAATGAATTTATAGAAAAAACCCCTGAATGGCACAAGAATATTCTTAGACATATCAGATTGCTTGAAGGCCAAAGACACGGCAACAATATGGAAATTGTTTCCAACATTGAAGATAAGGAAAGAAAGATTGTTTCCATAGAGGTTAACAATCTACATAGAGATTATGTAGCCCAGGAGCTTGAAAAAGAACTCTTAACACTTATAAACTCCGGTTACAACAATATCATAATTGACATGAAGAATGTATTTAACATTACTTCTAAAGGAATTAACACTTTGATTTCGGGTTTTAAAGTTTGTACCGAATATAATGGTTCATTTAAACTTTGTAATGTAAGAACATCAGTTAATGAAGCTTTATCTTATGTATTCCTGGATAATGCATTACAAATACATAAAAATAAAGAATCTGCCTTAAGTTCCTTTGATGACATTTAAAACAATAATTTGATTCAGATTTTTAACCAAGCAGGTTCTTACTTCTAAATAATTTTTATTTGTATAAGCTTAAAATTTCTACGACATAAGGATGAAATTTTAGGCTTACTATTAATTTTTATTAAGTTTATCAGATATAATTGAATAATAAATTATAAAAAACATGACATTAAGATTTTTAAAATTAAAATTATATCTAAATATCGCTGTCGTTGATTTTTGAAGGTAGGCAAATATGGTTCTAAATAATATTGCGAGTTTTGTTAACAGAGTATTTCAACCAGTCCAAACAAAAGCTATAACTCCTGTTAAAACAAATCAATCTTATAATCCCTTTACTTCCAGTCATTTTCTTAAATCAGATGACCAAACACAAAATACTTACGGAAAAAATACACCTGTACACGGCGGATTTTTTGCCGGTTACTACAATGGAAAGCCTAACATTGTAGGTACAAGGCTCTTTCTTGAGGTTTAAATATAAATGATTAATATATATATTTCTGCCGACATTGAAGGAGTGAATAATGTTGTTTATCCTCATCAGACCGAGGTTTCTGGTGGGGAATCATATTTTTTGGCGTTAAAACAACAACATGAAGAATTAAACCGGATAGTTGAAGGTTTACTAGAAGCTCAAGTTGATAAAATTACCATAAATGATGCTCATGGCACAATGGAAAATCTTCATATATCAAAACTTAGCCCTAAAATAGAGCTGATAAGCGGTAAACCTAAACCTGTTTCAATGTTATCAAATTTAGATGAATCCTATTCCTGTGTATTCTTTACCGGTTACCATGCAAAAGCCGGTTCTAAAAAAGGAGTTTTAGCTCATACTTTTTCTACAATTTTTAATTATATTAAACTAAATGGAAATCTGGTGGGAGAAATTGAGTTAAATGCAATATATGCAGGACATCTAGATATCCCTGTAGCCTTAGTCACAGGAGATGATGCAACTTGCAATGAAGCTAAAGATGTTTTAGGCAATATAAAGACAGTTTCCACTAAAACCGCAATATCAACTACGGCGGCAAAATGTAAATCTAATGAAGCATTATTTCAAGAATTGAAATCAGCAGCTTATGAAGCTGTAAAAAATCATCAGAATTGGGCTTTATATAAGAAAAATCCTTCATATGTAATAGAATTAGACTTTAGAGATAGAAAATTGGCAGATATTATTGAATTATTGCCGAATATTGAGAGAATATCTGCATCAACAGTAAAATTTGAATCTAATAACTATCAGGAAATTTATAAACTACTGCAATTTTTATCAGCAACTCTGTTTTATATCAAGTAAAGAGTAAGGAAAAATTCTTAATGGATGTCATGCCAAACTTGTTTCGGCATCTATTTAATATTCGCGCTAAGTTTATAAACAGGTTAGATCCCGGGTCAAGCCCGGGATGACTTTTCAACTATAATTTTATGCATAAAACTTTTTCTTGCTCACTTAAGATTAAATTTTTTGGAATAAGATTGCCTGTCAGAAGCACAAACCAATAATCAATGATTCTTGTATGTCAAAGAAAGATGATTATGCTAATGTCTTGGTTTTCTTAAGAAGTGGATAGCCCATTTCTTCTCTTTGAGCTACATAAAGCTTAGCTACACCTTCTGCCATTCTTCTAATTCTATTTATGTAATTAGTTCTTTCATCTTTACTTATAACGCCTCTTGCATCAAGGAGATTAAAAGAATGTGAGCATTTTAAAACATAATCATAAGAAGGGAGAACTAATTTGGCTTCTAAATTGTTGTTTGCTTCTTTATTATATAGATCAAACAGCTGGAATAGTATTTCAGGAGTTGCTACTTCAAAGTTATATTCTGATTGTTCAACCTCATTTTGATGATAAATATCGCCATATTTTAATGTATCATTCCATTGAACATCGAAAACACTGTCAACATTTTGTAAATACATAGCAATACGCTCAAGTCCATAAGTAAGCTCAAGTGCTACAGGCTTTACATCAATACCTCCAGCTTGCTGAAAGTATGTAAACTGAGTAACTTCCATGCCATCAAGCCAGAATTCCCAGCCTACACCCCAGGCTCCAAGAGTTGGAGATTCCCAGTTATCTTCAACAAATCTTATATCATGCTTGCTAAGATCAATTCCTAGATATTCAAGACTTCTTAAATACACACCCTGAGCATCTTCAGGTGATGGTTTTAATATAACCTGATACTGAAAATAGTGCTGAAGCCTATTTGGATTTTCCCCGTAACGACCATCGGTTGGACGTCTACAGGGCTCCACCATTGCAACGTTCCATGGCTCAGGGCCAAGTACTCTTAAAAATGTAGCCGGATTCATAGTACTTGCGCCTTTTTCTATATCATAAGGCTGTTGTATTACACAACCATAATTTGACCAATATTCGTTAAGTTTATGTATTAATTCTTGAAAAGTTAAACTCATTTTTTATCCTTTTAGTTCCTGAATACCATTATATTTTATAATAATTAGCCCTTTTTCTCAAATAGATTGTTAGCCAATAAACGGGTTACTTTAGTTACATCAATATGCTTGTTATTTAACATAAGCAAGATTACTAAAACTCTGCATAAAATTTATATATCTCTGCAAGAAAATAAATATAAAACACAAACTAAAAAACGCTAGTATATAATGACTTACGGATGTGAGAACGTCAATTAAAACTATTAGTGCCATTGTTTGAGCCCGCCCCGCCAAAGGCGGGTAAGGGCGAGTTTGGCACGGTGAACTTTATGAGAAAGGATTCAAGTTCTCAACAGCCGTAAATATCTGCTGGGTTTTTGTTTCTTTTTGGTGCTAACGCACGAATTTAAGTCCCCGCTAAAATAATCGAGGACTTAATGGTGCAGCTTGTAAATAAACCTCTTGAGAAACTGCTAATCTTTTGCAACACTTAATCCTGCAATATAGCCTGTTGACCAGCAGGCTTGAAGGTTAAAACCACCTGTAAATCCGTCTATATTTAGAACCTCTCCACAGAAATAAAGATTATTTACAAATTTTGATTCCATTGTTTTTGAGTTAACTTCATCAAGCTCAACTCCGCCTGCTGTTACAATTTCTTCTTCCGGTTCAGGGAATTTAACAGATAATTCTGCTTCTGTAAATAATTGGGTAATTATTTTCCTATCTTCTCTTGTTATCTGGCTTGCTTTTTTCTCCGAATCTATAAGTTCTATCCCAAGAAGTGTTGTAACAACTGACTTTGGAGCGTATTTTTTAAGTATATTCTCTATACTCTTTTTAGAATTTTCTTCTAATTCTTTTAAAAGGTCTTTATCAAACTCTTCTCTAGTCATATTTGGTGCAAAATTCAACTTTAATATAATTGGAGAACATTCATCGTAATCTAAGAACGCACAATAAGAGGAAACTTTAAAAACCAGAGGACCTGATATTCCCTTATGAGTGAAAACGAAGTCACCAACCGAGCTTATAATCTTATTTTTTTCAAAAAATGCTGTTATCCTGACATCCTTTAGAGATACACCTGCTAAACTTGAAGGCCATATTTCCTTCACTACAAAAGCTGTAAGAGACGGCTTTAACTTAGTTACTTTATGACCAAGATTTTCAGCAAAGTCATAACCTGAATTTGGAGGTCTTCTATAATTTCCCCCTGTTGAGATAATAATTTTATCATATTCAGTGGATTTATCTCCCGTATAAACTAAAAATCTGCTATCATTTCTCTCTATTCTTATAACTTGTGTATGGTTTTTTATTTTAATTCCGAGTTTTTCAGCTTCTTCAATAAGCATATTTCTAACATCATTAGCATCATTTGATTCTGGAAATACTCTATCATCTCCTTGAGTGTATAATTTGGCTCCATGTGACTCAAAAAAATCTATGGTTTCTTTAACACCAAACTTATTGAACACTGAATATAGAAATTTCTCGCCTCTTGGATAGTTTGCAGCAAGTTTTTTGTAGTCATAAGTAGCATTTGTTAAATTACATCTACCATGCCCTGTCCAGAGAAGCGTTTTTAGAACTTCACCTTTTTCTAATATATCAATATTTAAATTACCAGCTTTATTCTCAGCTGCTACTATTGCAGCCATAAAACCACCCGGTCCTCCACCTATTATTGCTATTTTAGTCATATTTATCCTATTAATTCTTTTACAAGTTTAAAATATACTACAAATTATACTATTCAAGTGGCTATTTGCATAAATTTTCAGTGTGAACTTCAGCCCACTCTATACACTACCACTATCAATACTTTGAGATTGTTTCGCAAGAATAATTAAAACAAGTTGTCATGTTAAATGGCTCACAATGACTATAACCTCCTTGAGATTATTTTTCAGAATGATAATAGTATTACTGGAATAATTGATGATTTAAATTTACTAATACTCTGTTAAATAAATTATGATGAGGAGTTAATTTCTTCCCTCGCTGTCCTCGGATGCTATGCATCCTGCGGAGGCTCCTCCAGAAACAAACTCCTCTCAGTTAATTTTACAAAGTATTAAACTTGAGTTGCTAAATAGGCAAATTTAGCTTCTGTATTAGATTATAAGCACAAAGTATAGAAAATA
>Ga0156446_1044_pt1 | contig 11923 bp, 12 predicted proteins | sample RifOxyA2_FD_108089 | JGI IMG/M metagenome (GOLD analysis project Ga0156446, IMG submission 108089) | Candidatus Melainabacteria bacterium RIFOXYA2_FULL_32_9 | reverse complement strand
AAGGAGCTGGATAAAGATTTAGTTAGGTACATTCAGAAGGCTAGACGTGGGAAGCACAAACTTGATCCTGAAATTGTCAAAAATTATATAGAAAAAGGGGCTAATGTTAATTCTAAATATATGTTTGGTGACTCTCTTCTCATGATGGCTGAAAATAATGAAAAAGTAGTAAAGCTTTTACTAGAAAATGGTGCTGATCCCAATGCTAAAAATGATAAGGGTGTTGCTCCTTTGCACAAGGCTTCTATAAGAGTAGCAAAAGAGCTTATTAAATATGGTGCTAATTTGAATATTCAAGATAAAGATGGTAAAACTCCTCTTCATTATCACTATTATAATGAAGAAATGACTGAATTATTAATAAAGCAGGGTGCTGATGTTAACGCCAGGGATAATGATGGTAGAGCACCTCTTCATAATGAATATCTTAGTAAAGATGTTGCAGATTTATTAATAAAAAATGGTGCTGATGTTAATGCCAAAAGTAATGATGGATTTACTCCTCTTTATTTTGCAGCTGTATTTTCTGGGGAAAAGGAAATAGTAGAATTATTACTGAAGAATGGTGCTGATGTTAACGCCAGAAAGAATGATGGTAGAACACCTCTTCATAGGACTGAGAATTTAGAAGTAGCAGACTTATTAATAAGAAATGGTGCTGATGTTAACGCCAGAGATAATAATGGCAAAACTCCTCTTTATACGGTTCAAACTTTAGAAATGTTAAACCTTTTAATTAATCATGGTGCTGATGTTAATGCTAAAGATGAGGATGGTGTAACTCCTTTATCTAGGGTTTTTATTGATGACTCTTTAATTCCACAAAAAATTAAAGAATTAGTAAAATTTCTACTCGAAAAAGGAGCAGATCCTAATATTCAAGATGAAAATGGTGATACTCTTTTGCATAAATCCTTGAAAGGTCGATGTCGGGATATAGAAATAACAGAAGCTTTAATAAAGCATGGTGCTGATATTAATGCCAAAGATAAAGATGGTAAAACACCTATTCATAGGGTTCAAACTTGGGAACAAGCAAGGACTTTAGTTAATCACGGTGCTGATCTTCACATCAAGGATAATAATGGTAAAAAGCCTTATCAGGTATTAAAAGCAGAGGATACCGAAATATCAGAGTTTCTGGAAGAGAAAACAATAGGCAGGGCCCTCTATGCTTTTAAGTTTTTTGGTTTTAGGTTTCTAGTCCCCAGTTTTTTAAGGTTTTAGGTTTTTAATCCTCAATTAAATAGTCGATAATTGATTTTTTCTATATTAACCAATTTAAGTTAGCGAAGAAAAATATTCAACTTGTTTGAATATTTTTCCTGCTTAAGTTATCTTATTGGAGGAAACAGTACTTGATTAGCAAGGGTATAACTTATGAATACATCTATAAAATTTTCTAAAATGCACGGCTTAGGAAATGATTTTATTCTTATAGACGGGGATGAATTTCAAAAACACAATCTTAAATATGAAGAACTTGCTAAAAAAATATGTGATAGAAATTTTGGTATTGGTGCAGATGGCTTAATTATCGTTAATCCTGTAGAAATAAAAGCTGACACTGATACTAGTTGGAGAATTTTTAACTCTGATGGTTCTGAACCTCAGATGTGTGGAAATGGTATTCGTTGCTTTGCAAAATATGTTTATGAAAAAGGTATAGTTAATAAGAAAAAATTTACAATTAGTACTTTAGCCGGAATAATCACTCCTGAAATTCTTGATAATGGAGAAATAAGAGTAGATATGGGCAGCCCCATTTTTGAAGCTTCAAAAGTTCCAACATCTATAAAAGAGTTAGACTGTGTTATTGATTATCCTGTTGAAGTAAAAGGTAAAGAATTTAATATAAATGCTGTTAGTATGGGGAATCCGCACTGTATTATTTTCACAGAGGAAGATACAGCTAAATTTGCAAAAGAATATGGTCCTGAGATTGAAATTCATGAATTATTTCCCGAAAAAACAAATGTAGAATTTGTTAAAATATTATCAAGAGACAATATTAAAATTGATGTCTGGGAAAGAGGTTGTGGTATAACTCTAGCCTGTGGAACCGGGGCTTGCGCATCTGTCGTGGCAGCAATTGTAAACAATCTTGTAGATAATACCGTTGTTGCTAATTTACCTGGTGGAAGCCTTAAAATAGAATGGAATCAGGGTAAAGAAGGGAACAGGGTATTCATGTCAGGCAAAAGTGAATTTGTTTTTCATGGAGAATACTTGTTAACAAATTAATTTTGTTCATGTTAATATATAACCTTAAAAGTTACGAATTATTTGGAGGTATAAAATCCCTTGAGAAAGTACGAATTAATATGTATTATTAAAACAAACCTTGATATGGAAGGTATAGAGCAAGTTACCCAGAATATTAGCGATAATATCGTAAATATGGGTGGTCAGATATTAAATGTTGACAAGATCGGTCGTAAAAAATTAGGTTATGAAATTGACAAATTAAGAGACGGTTTTTTTGTGGTATTTAATATTGAATTACCTGAAAATAAAGTGGCTGATTTGAAAAGATACCTTAAACTGAACGAAGATGTAATTAGAGAACTAACAACGGTTCAGGAAAAAGTAAAGGTTGCTAGCTAAATTATCCCTGTGTCATCCCCTAAGATGCTCTTACGCTTTAGGAAACAATATTGAAGTATATTGAGCTATAAGAGACAAATTGGAGTAAATAAATGAGTATAAGTAAAATTGTAATAATGGGAACAGTTGTTAGAAATCCTGAAAAGAGATTTACTAGCAATAATTTGCCAATAACATACTTTACAATTAATACAGGGAAGAATGATGAGCCTTCTCTTATAAGAGTAATGGCAGTTGGAAAACTTGCCGATACAGCAGCTGATTCAGCCAAAAAAGACAAGGTTGTTATTGTAGAAGGCAGGTTGCAAAATAGCGTTATAAAGACAAATACAGGCGAAGAAAAGAAAATCATCGAGATAAATGCTAAAGCTATTGAAGTTGTTAATGAAGCAGCTTTAGCTGGATCAGAATACCAGAATGTTGAAGATCTCGGTTTTAATGAAGAAGAACTTAGTGCTGATGAATTAATTGGTGAAGACGAAATACCATTTTAGAAAGGGAATTACAAACAATGGCAAGAATGACAGCAAATGATAGAAAAAAGCATAAACCCTGTAATTTCTGTGCGGATAAAATGGAAGTAATTGATTACAAAGATACTCTCAGATTAAAAAGATACTTAACTGAGAGAGGTAAGATCCTTCCAAGAAGAATCACAGGAACTTGTGCACGTCATCAAAGATTATTATCAACTTCAGTTAAGAGAGCAAGAGAAGCTGCTTTAATTGGCTATATTTTTGAAGGTTAATTTCTCTACCTCTTTTAACTCTATATATTTAATTATTAAGTCCTCACACCTTTTTGCTTAATTGTAGTATATTATTAGGTAAGCTGTGTGAGGTTAAGCTTTTTAATTTTAACTAAATTCGAGTTTATTGAAATACGAGATTATCTTGGAAAATGGAAAAATCAGTAGGACAACCAAATCTTGAACTTAATAAGGTTATTGAGGATTCGAGGAGAAAAATTCGGGAAAATTCTCATGATATAGATGCTTATATTGTACTTGGGACTACATTAGCTATTTCCGGCAGGCTTGAAGATGCTTTAAAAACGTATAAAGAGCTTCTTAATCTTGATCCTGGAAATATACAGGCTTTGATAAATATTGGTAGTACACAGTTTTTAGTTGGTAATGCAGATGAAGCAATTGATAGTTATAGAAAAGCTATAAAGCTAAATCCTAAAAATGCTTCTGCATATATGAATCTTGCAAATATTTATGCAGAAACAGGTAAATATGATGAAGCTATTGAATGTTATGAAAAATCTATAGCAATTGATCCTGATAATGTGGATGCCTATTCCGGTTTGGGGCTTACGTTTCAGGATTTGAGAAAATATGATGAAGCTCTTAAAAATTATTATTTTGCTCTCAAATTAGATCCTGAAAATTATGAACATTATGTAAATCTAGCCAGTATATATATGCAAAAAACTCAATTTAAAGAAGCTATTGATTTTTATAAAAAAGCAGTAGAATTTAATAATAATGATTATAAATCTCTTATTTGTATTGGAAATGCCTTATCCGAGTTGAAAAAATATGAGGAATCTTTTGATAATTATCAAAAGGCCTTATCTATCAAGCCTAATTATGCTAAAGCTCATTTATGCTATGGCATTTCGTTATCAGAGTCGGGTAATATTGATGAAGCAATTAGAGAATATAGAAAAGCAATAGAATTAGATCCTAAAGATTCCAAAATATATGTAATTTTAGCCAATATTATGGTAGAAAAAGGCTTGTATCAGGAAGCTATTGATAATTATAAAAAGGCTATAGGATTTGATGGCAAAAATGTGCTAGCATATGTTGCACTTGGAAATACGTTAGTATTAATGGATAATCTTGAAGAGGCAATTAATTATTATAGAGAAGCTAGTCGTCTCGATCCTGATAATGATGAAATATATATGATTTACGCAGATGCGGTTGATGAATATGCTTCTGGTTCAAATAATATAACCGATAATAAGGAGGAATAATGAGGGGAAATTATAGAAGACCTGGTAGAAATAGTTCCACTCTTGAGATGTCTGATAGATTAATAAGTTCTATTAGTTATTTGACGATGGGAATGTTAGGATTTATCTGGATAATTTTTGCGAAGGTGACAGGCAGGTCGATAAAGCCTTTTGTTAGGTTTCATATATTTCAGGCAATATTTATTTCGATAATAGTTTATTTATTCAATATTTTGATGGGGATTTTCCTGAATATTATTATGTATGTTCCTGTAGTTAAGAATATTATTGGCTTTTTAGTATTTTATTTGGCTCAGGATCCATTAATATTTGGATTCTCAATATTACACTTTGGTTTTATGGTATTCATTGCTTATTGTGCTTGGTTTGCTTTTCTCGGCAGATATGCGGAAGTGCCATGGATATCAAAAAATGTCAGGCAGTTAATATAGAATTTTAGAGCAGCTGATTTTTATAGATTTACTTAGCAATATTCCTATTTTAATATGATTCAAGTGGTTTAATAATTGGAATTAGAGTTTTCAATAATATAAAGGGATGATTTTTATCATCTCTTTAGTTTTGGACTTTTAGATTATTAGGAATAATGGGTATTTTGTCTTGTTAGCTCAAATTTATTCTCTAAAAATTCAACCAAAATGATGATAAATTGGGAAAATACTAAAGTTTTTAAAAGGGGAACCGATATACATAACATGGAGAGATACTCTCAGTCTGTTATGTATAAGGAAACCATATATGATAGAGGGAAGGTTTAAGGATTTAAATATATCCTTATCCGGGAATGATGTTAGCCTAGTTTTAAAATTAGCACGGCAGTCTCATGAAAATTATTTGATAAGATCTTTAGAAAAAGATCTTGAGAGTGCTGTTTTATATTATCTTGAAGCTATAAAGTTAGATCCCTCAATCCCGGAAGCATATTGTAAACTTGCAAGTTTATTGTGGGAAAAGGGTCAAATTGATGTTGATTCTGCATTAGATGAATGTAGAAAGGCAATGAAAATTGATCCTAATTCTTCTGTTGCAAGACTTTATGCGGGAAATTTCCTTAAAGCAGCAGGAAGGTTTGAAGAAGCAGAAAAAGAATTTTTAGAAGCTATTAAAATAAACAAGTTTTTCTCTGCAAAGCCAAGAATTGCTCTTGGAGTAAATATTATTCAGAAGATGCAGACATCTGCGTCCAATATAAATGAGTTAGCCAGAGGTCTGTATTATTTTTGTTCCGGAATTGTAATGATCTTATGGGATTACAATTCTCTTAGGATGCTTTGCAGAAGTATTATTGAAGATATTAAGCTTCTATCGATTAAATTTAACGTCAATTTGTTTAAAAAGCTAAAAAAATATGATCAAGCAATAAGAATATATGAAGATGCGGCAGAAAGAACAGGAAAAATAACTATGTTTTATTCTGAAATAGGTGATTTATCTCTAGAAATAGGTGATTATTCAAAAGCGGTTCAGTATTATAAGAAAACTTTAGAATCTTCTCCGGATAATGTTGTAATCTGGGCTAAATTGACTAATCTTTTACAGACTCAATATAAAGATAATGTTGATGAATTAAAGAGCTGTTATAATCGCCTTGTTGAGTTAGAGCCTAATAATGCAAGAATTTACTATGAATTGGGTCATTTATATTTAAAGCTTGAAGATAGATTTAGTGCAATTAATGCTTTTAGAAGATCCGTTGAAATAGAACCCTCAAATGCTTTTTATCATAATAGTTTGGCTTATGGCCTTGTACAGCTTGAGGATTATAATGGGGCAATAAGTGAGTATCAAAAAGCGATTAAGTTAAACCCTGATAATGAGTGGACATCTATTGTAACACAGGCATTAGGCGCAATTTATCATCAGGTTAAGTGTAATATTGATGCTGCTGTTGTTGCATATCAGACAGCTGTTGTTTTAGATCCGTATAATGTTGATGCATTTATTGCTCTTGGTGAGTTATATCATGAAACAAACGATTTAAACAATGCTATCGATTGTTATTGTGAAGTGATTAAGCTTGATCCTTCTATTCCAAAAGTCTACTGTAATTTTGGTTTAGCTCTTTGGGAAAAAGACTATATTGAAGAAGCAATTGTGGCTTTTCAAAAGGCTGTTACACTTGATCCTAAATATAGTGTGGCTTTAAATAATCTTGGAGTCGTTTGTTTAGATGGTGCAGGAAAGCCTGATGAAGCTCTGATTAATTTTACCAGGGCTATTAAGTGTAATCCTAATTACGCTGCAGCTTATTACAATAAAGGTAGAGCTTATCAGGTTTTAGATAATAAGATGAGTGCTGCAAAATATTATCAAATGGCTATTGATATAAATAAATTCACAAATGAGCTTAATGAACCAGAAGTCGAAGAACGGCTTTACGAATTATTCGCTGTTAAGTAACATCATTATGAATGCAGTAGCAATTTTAAACTTCTGGAGCAGGATTTATATTACTTGTTTTACTAATATTATTAGTGTCTAGATTATTACCAACTTTACTTCTATTTGTTAATTCGTTTATTTTATTAGGGTTAATATTATATTTATTATTGGCTTTACTTAACTGTATAAGGCTGCTTTTTAAGGAATATTGGGCTTTTAATTGTTGCGTGGAAAATAACAGGTTTGTCTTTTTGTATTTATTGGATTCTGATAATTTGCCGTCTTGATTATCATTAATTGGCATTTGAATTTCTTTTATATGATTAATATTGGCTCCAAAGGGATTATAGTTGCTTGTATTAGAATTTGAAATCATTTTTGCCCCTTTATCGGATAAGACTCAAGCTCTCATATATATCATATATATATGAAGTATTTCAGTAGAATTAAATTGCTAGATTTAAAAAAAAGTTTACTTTTTTATATAATTCATAACTTAAGTTATTACCTGTAAGTTTAATGCTTTGAGATTGCCACGGTGCCAGAGGCACAAACCCATCATCAATGATTCTTGTATATTAAAAAAGATTGTTGACAATGTGATAGTGGCTCAGCCACCTCGCAATGACAGTGCGTATTATTGGAAGGGTTGATGACTTGAGAAAAGTGACTGTGTCACCTCGCAATGATATTCAAGATTATTTAAGTAGCAACTTGAGTAATTCATAGTTTATTTAAGATTTTCTTAAAAGTTTTATTTGCCTTAAGTAATGATTTTTGTTAATCATGTATAATAGAGAGTGGTATATATGAGGAAAATTAACTATGGCAAAAGATGTAAGCTTCGATGTAGTTTCTGAATTTGATCATCAGGAATTAGTTAATGCGATAGATCAAGCAAAAAGAGACATAAACTCCCGTTTCGATCTTAAAGACAGCGGCAGTAAACTTGAATTAGAAGGTACGAAAAGTATCGTTATTACGACTACTGATGAATTTAGATTAAAAAATATATTAGACATATTGGAAGCCAAAATGAGCAAAAGAGGTTTGAGCTTAAAAATTCTTGATCCCCAAAAGCTTGAAAGTTCTCTTGGGGGCAATGTAAAACAAGAATTTCTGCTTAAAAAAGGCTTAACTCAGGATTTGGCTAAAAAGATAGTAGCTGACATTAAAGCTACAAAGGTTAAAGTGCAGGCTGCTATTCAGGGAGATCAGGTTAGAGTTTCAGGGAAAGATAAAGATGATCTTCAGGAAATTATCAAGATGCTGAGAGAAAAGCAGGATGATTATAACACTGCTCTTCAGTTTACAAATTATAGGTAGTAATAATCTGTTAAAGTAGTTTTGAGAGGAGTTAATTTCTTCCGTCGGTGCTAATGCACCCTCAAATTGACATGGTGCATAGGCTCCTCCAGAAACAAACTCCTCTCAATTAAGTTAACAAAGAAGTAAGGATATAACTTGAGAATTAAGCCGACTATTGGACTGGTCAATCTTGGATGTCCAAAGAATCTTGTTGATGCAGAAGTAATGCTGGGTATACTTTCTGATAACGGGTATAATATTAACCTTGATGAAGAAGCAGCTGATATTATGCTTGTTAATACCTGTTCTTTTATTAAGGATGCAGAAAAAGAGTCTGTTAAGGCTATTGTGCGTCTTGCGGAGTCTGGTAAGAAACTTATTATCACAGGTTGTCTTGCTCAAAAATACAAAAAAGAGCTTATGGAAGCAGTTCCTGAAGCTTTAGCCGTAATTGGAACGGGTGATATTGATAAAATTGCTCAAATTGTTAATGCTTTTGCAAATAGATCAAGTCAGGCTGTTTATCAGGTTACTGATGACCCTATTTATTTACAAACAGAAAATATAAATAGGTTTCAGATTACAGTTGGTTCAAGTTCTTACATAAAAATTGCGGAAGGATGCGATTATTCCTGTGCTTACTGTATTATCCCTGCCTTGAGGGGAAAATACAGGAGTAGATCTACAGAATCTATAGTTCAGGAAGCCAAAAAACTTGGACAAGATGGGGTTAGTGAGATTATTCTTATAGCTCAGGATACAACAAGTTACGGGAAGGATTTGTATGGTAAGCCTTCATTAGCTGCATTACTTGAAAAACTAAATGAAGTTGAAGAAATTTCCTGGATTAGAGTGATGTATACCTTTCCTTCATTATTGAATGACAATCTAATAAAAACTATTGCTAAACTTGATAAAGTTGTTAAGTATGTCGATATTCCACTTCAGCATAGTCATCCTGATATCTTAAAGTTGATGAATCGTCCGGTTATGGATAATTCTGCTGTCATAGATAAATTAAGGGCCAGTATTCCTGATGTTGCCATTAGAACAGCTTTTATAGTAGGCTTCCCGGGGGAACAGGAAGAGCATTATCAGCATTTATATGAATTTATAAAGAAACATGGATTTGATAAACTTGGGGTTTTTGAGTATTCCAGAGAGAAGAATACTTCATCATACAGTATGAAAAATCAGGTTCCTGCAAAAATTAAAAAACCAAGAAGAAAAGAGTTGATGCAGTTGCAGCAGGGGATTTCAAAGCAAATAAATGAGTCATTTATAGGTAAATCTATTCCAGTTATAGTTGAATCTATAACATCTTCAGGTCAAATAATAGGCCGTAGCTACCGTGATGCGCCTGAAATAGACGGCCTGGTTTATATAGAGACTGAACAACCACTTGTACCCGGTGATATTTGGCCTGTTAAAATAAAAGCTGCAAGTGAATATGATTTATTTGGTATTGTGTAAGATTATTTGATAACTACCAAACAATGGGTACTTTGACCTTAGAACCCCTATTGTTTGCATATATAAAACCATTATCTCTGCCAAATTCATATAATTCTTTCGTTAATCTGACATCGGCATGACAATATTCTTTGATTAAGTCAATTTTATCTTCTTTAAACCATCTTAAAGACTGCAAACCATCAGCTGTTTTGGATACTTCCAGTGTTGCAGTTACCAGATTATCAAGCTTAGGACGAAAGCCTAAAGCAACTTGAGCAATGCGCATCATATCTATCGTTTTTATCGTATTAAAATCTCTGCTTGTATAACCTTTTAAAACGCAGTAATCAAAACTTATTACATTGTAGCCAATAACAGTATCAGCGCTAAAAAGTTCTTCAATTAACTCAGAAACGTTGTCTTCTGTGTAATATTTATATTTACCGGTTGAACAATCACAAGAAACAGCAACAGCCACTTTCATCTCAGGTATATTTCTTATTTCATCAAAGCCTTTCTGGGTCTCTATGTCAAACACAATTATCCTGGATGTCTTATTTTCTAGTATATTCCCTAATTGTAATTGTATTTCTTGCATTTTATTTACCTTTATCATTCTGATAAAGTCGAGTATAGCATATAAGGACAGCGTAAAAAATACTTATGGATTTTTTATTGCGTCCTTAAAATAAGATTTTATGCTTAATTTATAAATTTTGCTTTATATTCTGAAAAAATAGCAACTATCAGTATGTCTGGTTTTTCTAGTAAAAAGAGAGCTTATTATGAAAATTGGAGAGATCAAATGCTTAAGTCTATTCATTCAAATATAAATTCCAGTAAATGTAATACTTTTACCAGTAAAACTCAGCTTGACAAATTCAGAGCCAATACTTTTGTTGATCAGGTTAGTTTTAAAAGCTTAGGGGATAAGTCTAGTAAAGCTGAACATTTGTTTGTTTTTGATCTTGATGGTACGTTTGCCGATGGAAATATGCAGGAAATACAAGAGGCATTGGAACTTAAAAATAAAAAGAATGGGAAATTGGTTTATGCAACAGGAAGAACCCTGGAGCTATACGGGAAACTTGAGGATAAGTTATTAGAAAAAGGCATAAAGTTACCCAGACCCGATTATCTTATAACTAATCATGGGCAATTTATCTATAAAAAGGATGATAATGGCAGTTTTATTTTAGATAATGACTGGAAAATCAGGCAAGAAAATACAGGATTCAACCACGATGATGTTAAAGAAACTATAAGACAGCTAGGACAAACAGATAAGTACCGTTTGCCTGAAAGAGAAGTAGCTAAAATTCCTGATCTGGAAAGCAATAAAAAGCTAGATCCTGAATTTTACAATTCTAAAATAGCTTATTATGAATATGGAGCATCGAAATATTTTCTGGAATTTATGACAATGCCTGATGTAATAGATGAATTTGAGAAAGATTGTTTATCTAAACTGCAAGAAAAGGGTATTAATTCTAGAATAACTCGTGAATATTTTCCAGAAGACAGTATTAATCGTTCTAATAAAGATGATATAAAAGCAAGAGCTCAATATCGTGCTAATGATGAAAAGGCTGTGCATGTATTATTTATAAGTGCAGCCGATAAAAGTGATGCGGTTGAGTACTTGAGAGAAAAGCTTAATGTAAAAAAAGATAACACAATAGTAGCCGGTAATGGTGGTAATGATGCTTGCTTAACTAACAAAGGTTTTTGGTTTATTAGCGTTGGAAATGCAGAAAAATTATTAAAAGATTTTATTAATAAATTGGATAAAAACCTTAAAGAAAGAATTGTTATAGCAACAAAAAAAGGCACTGCCGGTATTCTTGAGGGTTTGAATAAGGTTTTTTCGAAAAAAGATGATCAGGTCATAAACTAGTCTATAGCTCGACAAATAATATGCTATAATTTTCCAAACCTTCATCCTGAGTGACATAGTCACTTTTTCAAGTTATCAATACTTCCAATAATACGTATTGTCATCCTGAGTGAAGCGAAGGATCTTGCCAATTATGAATAATAGCTTTTAATTGTAAAACGGATAGATTGCCACGGGCTAAAGCCCTCGCAATGACAACAAAAATTTATTTGATGGTTCTTTCTAAAATTTTTGTCGGATAGGTTCTATGTTGAATGTCAAGAAGCCAGTGCAAAATTTTCTTGA
>Ga0156446_1029_pt1 | contig 12054 bp, 10 predicted proteins | sample RifOxyA2_FD_108089 | JGI IMG/M metagenome (GOLD analysis project Ga0156446, IMG submission 108089) | Candidatus Melainabacteria bacterium RIFOXYA2_FULL_32_9 | reverse complement strand
ATTCTTCTCCGCCATAACGGGCTGGGATATCAACTGATCTTGCATTTTGTTTTAATACTTTTCCTATATGGCAGATTGCAGCATCACCTGCGGGATGCCCATAAGTATCGTTAATAAATTTTAAGTGATCAAGATCTAGAATAACCAAAGTAAATGGTTGCTTTAAGCGTGTAGCACGATCTACTTCAGAGGATAAACATTGGTCAAAATGCCTTCTGTTATACAAACCGGTAAGGCCATCTGTAATTGCCTGCTCTCTGATTTGTTCAAATAATCCAGCTATTGTTACAGCAAGTTCTATTTGGCCAACAAATAGACTTAAGAAATTTCTTTCAGTATTACTAAGCTCATTTCTTATTGAAACAGCAATAAGACAACCAAAAGGTTTTTCCTGAACAATTATAGGCAATATTGATATTGACCTGTTTGCAAATAAAGAGTCCAGTTGCTTTAGCTTTTCACTGTCTATTTCAGGATTAGAACCCAGAAAAATATGTTTAAAGCTCTTAACGCACTTAATATCTCTACTATGTATAGATTGATTAACTATATTTTTAGGCTCATTTATAGAAATTTCAATGTTTTCTAAAGGATGTTTCAGTATGTCTTGAATCTTTGCAGCAAATTCATTGTCATTTGCGGCTCTAACCTTCAATATGGAAGAATTTTCCTTGTCATAAATTTGGAATAATGCACAATAAAGATAATCTAATTCATTAGAAAGACCATTAACAACGGTGGATAAAACTTCTGATAGCGGTTCAGAAGAGTTCATGGTGCCCCATATATGTCTTAATGTTAATAAGCTTTTATTGGCTTGATTTAGCTCATTTGTTCTTTCAGAAATCTCCTTTTCAAGGATAGCGTTTCTCTCAAAAATATCTCTAAATCTTTGTCCTTCATCAAGCACACTATGCTCAAGAGCACCTATTTTATTTTTGTAATTTTTAACTTTATTGACAATATTTTTATACCAATTAAGGGGCATATCTCTTCCTATTATTTTCTTTTCTTTAATGCATTATAATACAATATTTTTGCCAATTAAAGTAAGTTTTTCATTAAAAATTCTGAATATCTTGTCAGGCGTGACTTTTTTCATACACTCCATATGGTAATCTTTCTTAAGACAGCGTTTTTTATGGCATGGCTGACAAGGTAAATTTGCTGCTATTGCTGTATGTTTTTCTCCATAAGGGAAGGTTCTTTTATAACTTGTAGAACCTGATATCATAATAATTGCTGGTTTATCTGTAGCATTTGCAATATATGCCGGGCCTGTGTCCGGTGCTATTACAATATCTGTCCTGTTAAATAATTCTATTAACTCAAGAAGGCTTGTTTTTCCAGCTAGGGATAGGTAATTATCAGTGTTGGCTTCTGAGGTTATTTTGTTAATTAAAGCAATATCCTGAGAAGATCCAATAAAAATTACGTTATTATCAGGAGCTAACCTGTCAAGTAATTCGCTCCAATAGCTTTCTAACCAGTGTTTTGATGGCCATGTTGTAGCAGGAGCTAATATTACTATAGGTTTATCTTTATCAAGATTCTTGAGTAAACCACTTACAGTATCTTTTATTTGTTGGTTAATTGGAGGTAAGCTAAATTTAATCTCATCTGTCGGGGCTTCAAGATGTTGGGCAGTTTCAAGATATCTTTCAATTACGGGTTTATTAGGGTCAAAGATATTATGTGCTTTTAATTTTTCATTAATGAATATGTCTGCAAATTCACGAGTTTTAGCGTGAGCAATACGCCTTTTAGCCCCGCTTAAGTAAGTCAGAATGCCACTTTTAAATAGCTCTTGAAGATCGATAGCTATGTCAAACTTTTCATTTTTTATTGTTTTTATGAATTCCAGGAATTCCTTACAGGTTTTTAAGGTGAAGCCTTGCGATTTCCACTTCTTTTTAGGTAAAACATAAACCTGATCTATGAGGGAATTTCCTAGAAGGATTTCAGCAGCCTTATCCTCCACAAGCCATCCTATATATGCATTAGGGAATTTTCTCCTTAATGCATGCAGGACTGGAAGAGAATGAATTACATCTCCTATAGCACTGAGCCTTACTATTAGAATTTTGGGTTTATGTTCCATAAATTCGATTTCAATTAAAAATTATTATGAAAAAAACATATTCAATTAAAATTAATATCATAAATAATATTTTTAATGTATTAAAGTTAATCTTGGTTTCAATTATTTAGAGGAACAAAATCCTAATATAGTGCTCTATCATTTTAATATGAAAGGACTTACCTGTTCATTCGAGATATTTATGTTTTGGCATGCTATCTGATTTAAAATGGTTATTCATTAAAGATTATTAACAATCAGATATACTAATTTTTTGTTAAAAATGAACGTATTTAAATTTTTTGTAAGGGGTAAATACAGTAAAAAATGAAAAATAAACCTGCTGATGAATTAAAAAGTTCTATAGTTAAGCTTTCTGGTCAAATAGACCAGCTGAAGAGCAGGATTACAACTTGTGATGATTCAAACAGGGTGTATAATCGCTTAATAATTGAACGAGCTTGTATCAGGCAAAAGCTAAAAGAGATGCAATCAAAAAATATAGTTTCTTTCTTTTGTTGTAAGAAAGTTAAGTCAAAAGGTAACCAAAAACGAATATGTGATTATTTTAGCTCCTAAATTAAGTAGGAGCTAAAATTTTATAAGTTATTATAAATATCAACTGTTATTTAAGGTTGGTTTTGGTTTATTTTTTGAAAATTTTGTTTTTAGGAAATTAGATAAATTGTGAAAAATATCTGGATTTTCTTTTGTATGTATTATTTCTCCAATTGTCAGAATTGCTCCATTTCTTATTTTTAAAGCCTGATTAAGCTTTTCTTCGTTAACATTATAGTTACCATCAATCAATTCAAGCTGTTCGTTAATCATTTTTCTTGGATTGATTTTGCGTTTGTAGACGTGAGGGTATTTGTGGATTATTAACTTATTATTTTTTATCTTTAATTTATGTGTGTAATACGTCACTTTTACAGGCGTACCTATTTCTACTTTGTCAAATAAATCTTCTGCATCTTTAATACGCATTCTTACACATCCGTGAGAACTATATTTGCCAACAGATGAAGGTCTGTTAGTGCCATGCATTCCGTATTCATTATCGTTTTTATCTCTATGAAATCCAATCCAGCGTGTTCCTAAAGGATTATCTTTACCCGGTCTTATTCTGGATATTCCTGCTGGTTTATATGGATTTTCCCATCCCGGATTTGTAATTTTAGTAATAACCTCAAAATTACCAGTAGGTGTTGGGAAGTTAGACCTTCCAACACCTACTGGATAAGTTTTCTCGATTTTATTGTCTTTTCGCAGTTCAAGAGTTCTGGATGGAATATCTATAAATATTTTGTACTCATCAGCCTGTGCAGGAATAATATTAAATAAGTGAAAGAAAAGAATTTGTGCTAATAAGAATAAAAGTACTTTTTTAATATTCATATTCTATCCTGTTGAAAAAGCAGTTCCTACCAGAAGCCTCTAACTGGTCCGCTTGGGGTTGTCTGTTTGGAAACAGGCTCTCCTTTTTCTGCATAGCAGTATTCTTTACTGTAGTTGATGATTGGATCTAATACAGAAATATCAATTGGTTTACAGGTTGTTTGAACAATTGGGACCTGGTAATTATGAGTTATAATTATTCCAGAAAGGTTTTCTGCATCAATAGATGAGATTTGGAACCACATTTCTTTATCAATAGGATTAGCAATACACATATCTAATTGAGCAACGTCTCCTGGAGGAATGTCTTGGTTGAGATTGAATGCTGGCATGAATATTCTTGTGTAACCTTGTCTGGTGTTTTTAATAGTTAAATGAAGAGTATCTCCCTGGCATACATGAAGGGTTCTAGGATAGAAGTTAATATTAGGATAACCGTTTGATTCGATATCAATTGTTTGATAAACATCAGCAGCATTAGCACTGGAAACTATACCTATGGTTGCTGCTATAGTTAAAGCTGAAACCAATAATTTCTTTAACACCTTTTTGTCTCCTTTCCTTTTTATGTCTTTATTGTTTATGTTTGCTTAATTGTATATACTTACTTATTAAAGTTAGCAAAACTTTCAGGGTATTTCATCAGACATTGCAGCTAGATATTCTAGCTAGTAAATTGAGCAATTTGTGATAAAGATTAATTTAGTATTTGATAGAGATAAAGCGGGGCATACTTTCCCCGCTTTATCTTTTAGTTAACTAGGCTATTGGCATCCAAATGCTATAGAAACTCTATCATCTGAGTTAATTTTTGCGATTCGACTTCCACCTGCACCAACTAAGTAGCCAATTTCATCAGCGGATACACCAAGTATACCTGTCGCACCACTTAAGGCAACTCTGGTTAAGTCGAATGGGGTTCTGACTAATTCAACTCCTGAACCTAGAGCGCTTCTTCCTGCAGCTCCAAATTCACCATTAACTAGCTCACCACCTGCTGTACCAATTCCACCTAGGATTTGTTCGGTTGAATTACCAGCAATAATAGTCATACTGCCAAGTGTTCTTCCGACTGTACCTAATAATCTGCCTGGCCATACGAATGGAAATTCAACAACTCTTGTAAGTGCATCTCTCCAGGCAGGAGTATCAGCTGCTTGTACTTGAGCCGTCAGAACTTCTGTTGGTAATGCTGCTGTTTGGCCACCAGATGTTATGCCTGAGAATGCAACTTTGAGAGCTCCATCACCATTAGCTCCACCTGGCCTGATAACCTCTACAACTCTGCCTCCAACTGTGGATCCTGCAGGGAATGCAACATTATTTATTGTTACAGGTTCTAATGTAGTAGCTGTAAAAGTATCGCCAATATGACCAGTTCTTGCTGAAATATTATCATTAAATTTAACGTTTAATACTGGTGCAGTGATTATTTCTTGTTGTAATGTTGCTGCAGCACCTGTAACTATAGGTTGTATTGATTGTTCCAGTGCTAAAGTTTGTCTTACATTTGATAACATTGCAGCAATTTCTGCTCTGGTTGCATTTTGGTTTGGATTAATTTGATTTGGAGTTGGTGTTCCCTGTAATGCACCTGCCTTTAGTGCTTTAGCTACTGATATTCTAGCCCAGCTAGGAATTTCATCACCATCTCTATATTGATTTAGAATTTGATCTGCTTCTGTACCTGTCACTGTGGTTGGTAAAGCCATTGCCAAAGTGTTTAATGCTTCTGTTCTTGACACTGGTTCTGATGGGCGGTATGTATCATTTGGATAACCAGCTACAAGACCTCTATTATAAACTTTATCTATAGCAGGATTTGCCCAATGTCCCTGTGGTACGTCTCTAAATATTTGTTCTGGTCTAGCTGGAGTATCTTGTAGATTTAATCCGGATACTAACATTGTTGCAAATTCAGCTCTTGATACAGGTAAGGTTGGTCTAAATGTGCGATCTGGATAACCAGTAATTACACCAGCTGTAGCTAATCTGCTAATTTCATCGCTTGCCCAGAATCCTTGTGGTATATCAGCAAATGTTACTTCTGGAGCTGCGGCTCCTGTTATTGCTGTTGGTATCATTACTGTTCTTGAGAATTGCAATGCTGTAGCTGTCTGCATTGTAATAGGCCCAGTAATAGGTGCCTGCCCTGGCATCAATGATATAGGAGTACCAGTTCTGATTTGTTGTATATTACCTCCGCAACCAAACGGATTTACTGATCCTGTTGTAATAGTAGTTGAAGGAATCAGTGGTGATGCAGCTCCGGTAATATTAGAAGAAATGGGGGATGTGCCAAAAGCAAGTGCTGGTGGATTAATTACTGAAACTCTGTCATTGATTCCACCTAGTTCAATTATATTACCTGCTCCAGACACATACTCATTCATATCAGGCAATGCAGGATATGCATAAACTTGTCTTTCAATGTATTCTGTTTTACCAATACTACCTGGGCAGGTAGCTGTAAAAGGTGTAACTTGAGCTGCAGCACCTGTTGGACACATTGATATGGTAGTTGGAGTCATCACAGATGTTTGTAAAGGAACTCTAACAGGTGTAGTTGTTGGACATACACCTTGCTGCATCATCATTTGTTGTTGCATCATAGGTTGTTGCATCATAGGTTGTTGCATCATAGGTTGTTGCATCATAGGTTGTTGCATCATAGGTTGTTGCATTCCTACTGGTGCTTGTGGAACAACAACTGCAGCGCCACCGGTTGGTGTTGGTACTTGTATAATAGTATTTGGACATACAGGGCATGCAGGAATGGCAGGTGTAGCTGGTATAACTGCTGCACCACCTGTAATTGCTCCCGGGGTTATTTGTACTTCAGGTTGTTCAAATCCTTCAGGAGCCATTGCGCTTCTTTCACCAATTGTAGCACCAGGTACACATGGTACTGGACATACTGTTGCTGCGCCACCTGTTGTAACTGGTCCTAATGGAGTAACTGGAACCATAGTTGGGCATACTGGATCAGCTGGAGTTACAGGCATAGTAGGTACTATTGCTGCACCTCCAGTAACAGGCACTTGAGGTACTATTGGAAGTACTTCGCATTCTAATCCCATAGCTTCTGCTGCTGCTGCACCACCAGTTAAATTTGATGTTTGTGGTGTTGCTACAGTTTCAGGTCTGATTAGAATTTGTGATGGTTCTATTGTTGGACTTACAGGAATAACTGCTGCTCCACCTGTTGGAACTGCAGTTTGGCAAGGTGGACATTGGCCATATATTCCTTGTGCTGCTAATGCTGCAGGTATTGCTGTTGTTTGAGGTGACTGGAATGTTGAGATTTCTGTTGAACCTGCAGCATTACCGCCATATGGTTCTGTTGTGCCAAATGCTTTAAATGTTCCAGCGGGACCCACTCCAACTGCTGTTGGGGTTACTTCATCAACAGCAACAGGAGCTTGAACTACTGGACTAGTTTGAGTAGTAACTGTCGGAGTGGTTTCTATTTCACCCACTTGAGCTTTAGCCGCATTACCAGCAGTTAATACACTTATTGATATTGCTGCTGCTAATGATAATTTCTTAAAGTTCATCGTATCTTCCTCCTTAATTTGAATATGTCCAGAAGTTTGCTTCCGGAAATTTTCTTAACCATAATATTCTTATCTAGTAGCTATATGAAATGCTCCGTATTTATTAAACTGTTTTTTTATGTCGGATTTTAAGTTTCTATTTATATGAGTTACTAATAGTACGTTTCCTTTCTCTTTAACTGCTTGTTCAAAAAATTTTGCCTCATGTTCCGGGATTCCTAATCCAATTAATGCTCCTATTATTGATCCTATTAGACCTCCTGTTGCTGCTCCTGCAATTAATCCTATTATTGGCCCTGAGACGACCAGGCCGATTCCTGGAATGACGACTACTCCTATTAGAGTCAATCCTCCGATTACAGCACCAAAAAGACTTCCTGCTGCAAGTCCTTTAAATGCTTCTTGAGGTGCTTTTGTTCCTGTATCTACTGCAAAATGTTGATTTTGTGTTTCTTTTGACATTAAAATGTTGATGTCATTTTCTGAAACACCTTTTTCTTCTAAGTAATTGATTATTTCTGCTAGGTCTTCTTGTGATCTGAATATTCCAGATACTGTCGTTTTTGATCTTTCACCCATTTTATTGCCTCTCATCTCATATTGAAATTGAGTTTTATGTGTATATGAGTTTTTCGAAAAAACAAACTAATGAATGACTTTATTGTTTATAAAATTTTTGGATTTTTATTATTTGAATTATGAGCCTTTTAAGGGTAATTAATCATTACCTCTATTTCCTATCTATGTGGATAGTTCAAAAAATTGCTTGAACTTATCTTTGTAATGATTTTGAATAAGTTTTTTAAATTTAGCCTTTGAACCCAGGGTTTTAAGGATTATTATGCCCAATAAGCTATTCACTTCAATGTTCCTTTATGTATTTGTAAGGAACTAATCCAAAAAGTGTGGGTCAATATTTTATAGATATTTTAAATAAGGGTTAAGTAATATTAAGGTTGGTAACTTAGCTATTTTTCTTTAATTAAATAAAGTTAAATAATTAGCATGGAAAAGTATTGCAAACTTATGCTTAATAAAGTATATTTTATTGTCAATAATATAAATTTTTTGTGTTTAACTTAATGAAAAGGTAAAAATATAAGGATCATTTATGAGTAGCAAAGGAGAACGTTATTGGTTAGAAATAGGCAGGATATTTATTCTGCATCCAAAGTCATTCAAGGATACTTAGCGCCTTCTGATGACTCCATAAAAATGGATGCAGCTAAGCGTGTGAAGCTTAATGATGAGCTTTTAGACAATTGTATTTACATTGCTGATAACGCTGAAGAGATAGAATTAAGTGAATTAAACACTATTGATACTCCAATAGTTGATGCATTGCAGAATTATTTAAATAATCCGTCAGTACCGCTGCATATTCCGGGACATGCCAGGGGTGAAGGAGTTCTCCCTAAATTTAAAGAGTTGGTTGGACAAAGGGTAATTAACTTAGATACTACAGATGAATTTGATAATCTTGGTACGTTATATCCTGCTGATGGTCCTATTGAAAAAGCTCAAGAATTAGCAGCAAAGGCGTTCGGAGCTTCTAAATCCTTTTTTCTTATAAATGGTTCTTCTGTTGGCAATCTTGCTTTAGCCTTGACAGTGACAAAAGAAAATAAAAAAGTAATAATAGGTCGTAATTGTCATCGTTCTGTTATTAGTGGTATAACTTTAACTGGTGCTGAACCTGTGTGGGTAGCACCTGAAAGACTAGATGACTGGGGTATATGGGGACCCGTTAATCCCGAAGAAATAGAAAGATTACTCGATGAAAATCCTGATGTCGGTATAGTATGGATCACTAACCCGACATATGAAGGCATAGTTAGCGATACAGCAGCTATATCTGCTATATGTAAAAAAAGAAATGTTATCTTAATAATAGATGAAGCTCATGGATGTCTTTGGAAATTTAACGATGAGCTTCCAACTTCAGCTTTAGAAATTGGAGCTGATGCAGTTGTACATTCATTGCATAAGACAGGTGGAAGTTTCTCTCAGAGTTCTATTTTGCATCTTGGAAAAAATAGCAAAATAAATGCGGAAGAAGTAGAAGCAAATCTTAGAATGCTTCAGTCGACAAGCCCATCTTATATGCTTCTTGCGAGTTTAGATGCTGCAAGGGCATATTTAACCAGTAAATATGGTCAAAACAGGCTAAATAAAGCTGTCGAAAATGCAAATCTTATTAGAGAAGGTTTGATATCTTTACCTAGAGTCAAATGTTTATCTGTAAAAGATGGATACAATATTGATCCTACAAAAATATATCTGACTATAGACGGTTTAAGCGGTAAAAGATTAGAAAGTATTCTTGAAATTGAATACCATATTGAGGTAGAAGCAGCAACAGATAATGGTATTTTAGCTCTTTCCAATGTAGGAAATACTGAAAAGGAGCTTGAGTACTTCTGGGAATGCATTAAATCTATAGTTAATAGTAATTATTCTGATATTACATATCTAGATAAAGCTAAATACATGCCATTTTTAACCCCTGAGATTGTATGTACTCCCAGGAAGGCATATATAGCTCCAAAAGAAAAAATTTCGCCTAAAAAGGCTGTTGGTAAAATTTCTGCCGAAGTAATTGCTGAATGTCCTCCGGGGATTCCGGTATTAGTCCCAGGTGAGAGAATAACTACGGAGCATATTCCTTATCTTACTAAGTATGAAACAATCTGGGTTAAAAAAGACACTTGACTGTTTTTAAAAAATATAAAAGAAGGAAATTTTTTGATCTGTAACCCTGTTACTGGACACTCGAAAAAAAGAGTGGGTAACAGGGTTCTTGTATTCAAATAAAATTAGATAAAGAAGAAATTATTAAATAAGGGAAATTTACAGAATACTTAAGTATTCTGGCCAATTAATTATGCAGAGTGAGTGGGTATGCACCGTGTCAATTTGAAGGTGACAAGGTCACTTTATTTAAGTTATCAATTATTCCAGTCTTAATTATGTGTGTTGGCACCAGTGACGGAGAAAACTTGCTCACTCATACATCAGGTCAATTCACTATTTATCAATGGAACTTAAAAAAATGATCCCTGTTCAGGGATCATTTTTTTGTATCTTAGCCCTCATTATGTTCGGGCTCTTTTTTATATTTTTTGTTGGTATTTTTATGTTTTTAGTCCTAAAATCTTTTTATACCAGGAGAAATCAGCCACTTTGATACCATTAAATGTTGTTTTAACACGTTGTTCTTTTAGATAGCTTTCAAACTCATCTTTTGATTTTGGAAATACTTCTTTTGGTGCATTTCTCTCAACTAATGTGACCATAACTACTCTCCTTATTTTGTTTTTGCTTTAGTATATATAACTTATAATAAGAAATTATATACTATTAAATTTTACATAATGTTACCATGAACACACTTGACTTAATAGTGTATGGATTACCCCAAAAAGAAGATAGCTAGAAATTATTAGGCTATAAATATGTTTTTTGTAAATTTTTGTAAACTATTTTACATTATTTAAAACTTTTGTTTTCTGTGAAACCTGTGCTGCTAGAGGAACACTATGATTAGGGCTTTCCAGAGGCAGGTCTCCATATTTCTCGGCTATCCTATTAGCTAAAGCTTCTTTTTTTGGATCAGGATCAAAGAATAATCTTGTATATAACGATACTCCATTATTTAATATATCTGCATTGTTGGTAGAGCTAAAAATTTGAGGATAAACATATTGATGGTATCTGTTGGCAAGTGTGTTAAGCGCCAGGCAATTTATTTCTTCTTGAATAGAAGATAAACCGTCATTATCTTTTGCATGTCCTAATTCATGAAATATAGCTTCAGATATTGCCAGTATTACAGCTGGATCTTTAGTCCCTCTATATTTTTCATTGATTATTACCATATTATTATCGTTGTTTAATTGGGCATGAGCTTTAGGACTGCTTACTGGTCCAAATTCTATCCTTAATCCTCTTTTTAAAATTGTTTGCATTGCTTCTTCACCACTATTATAAAGAATATTTACCCCAAGTTTTTTCATATGTTCAACATCACCGGGTAAATATCTAACCTCTCTGAGTTTATTTATAGATTCCTTGATTGCAGGATCTGTAATCCAGGGAATATCCATAGAATACTGAGGGGCTTGTATTTGAGGATATGCATAAGTTGTATGTGGAGTTGTTCGTGCTAGTTGAGGATAAGCATAATTTCTCATATATTGAGATCCAGTTGAAAAATATTCTGGACTTTGGTAATCTTGCGCAGGGAAATTATAATTAGCATTTGATGCAGGAATAAGTGTATTGGGTATATATCCTGCATTGTAGTAATTATTAAGGTTGCTTACTTGTCCCAACATTTATTATCTCCGTACTTTTATTCTTTATAAACTCAAACTGCAATTTAAATAATTATCTAAGTCATTGCGAGGTGGCTAAACCACATTCACACTGTCAACAATCTTTCTTTAATATACAAGAATCATTGATACTGAGTTTGTGCCTCTGGCACCGTGGCAATCTCTAAGCATTAAACTTATAAGTAGCAATTTAAATTCTCTATAAAATAAAACAAAATATGTTAATTTATTGCTTATTATTTAAAGTTTGTTTTTTATTTAAGTTATTATTTGTTACAAATTTATCAATTTAGTATACTTAGATATCAAAAAGTTTAGTAAAAATTTTTTTATATATATAAGAACATGTAAGTTGGGATAATAGAGGTTAAGATGTTAAAGCCAATTGCAATGCCCGTTAGAATTCCATCTCCAAAATGTGGACAGGATTATACAAATCCTGAAAACAATGCTCCTACGACAAAAGAAAAAGCGTTTCAGGGTTTCGAAAAAGTAAAACAAGAAAGATACAATGATTTTTATAGCCATGAGCAAGCCCATAAATCAGCAGGTGGAGCTCAGGCAGGTAGTATTTTTATTGAAACTGACGGTAATGGTGTTGCTGTTGGTGGACATGTTCCAATTAGAATGCCAAGTGGTGTAGATAAACTTAATCCTGAAAAAAGCCACAAAGAAGCAGAAG
>Ga0156446_1042_pt1 | contig 12059 bp, 10 predicted proteins | sample RifOxyA2_FD_108089 | JGI IMG/M metagenome (GOLD analysis project Ga0156446, IMG submission 108089) | Candidatus Melainabacteria bacterium RIFOXYA2_FULL_32_9 | reverse complement strand
AATTATAGCATTATTTAATGGATTGCTTCGCTTCGCTCGCAATGACAGATTTGCGTTTTAAAATACGCAATAATTTTTTGTTTGTTCCTATGTTTATCTCGTCACTACCTGTTTGCTTCGCACAGGTAAGGTGACTCTATAAACATTAATACTAAAGTAATTCCTGACTAGTGTATAGATCGACAAATAATATGCTATAATTTCCCGAACTGTCATCCTGAGTGACATAGTCACTTTTCCAAGTTATCAATCCTTCTAATAATACCCAATGTCATCCTGAGGAACGACGTGAGGATCTTGCCAATTATGAATACTAGTTTTTAAATGTACAATGGATGGATTGCCACAGATTCCTTCGGAATCTTCGCAATGACAGGGGTCGCTTTTAACATATTATTTGCAAATCTTGCCACTAGAAGTATAACTCTTCTCCATAAGCCTTTTTAGTGAATATTCTAATGGCTTCTTCTAACGGTACACCCTTTATCTCAATATCTCTAATGTCAGATTTTCCTATACCCAGCTTTCCAGCCTCAAATATATGCCTTACTGCCTGATGATTAAAACCAAATAACTTTGCTCCTACAGCATCTGCTGCAACAGCATCTTTACTTGCAATTGTTAATCCAGTTTCTACAGCTTTACCTTCCAGTGGGCCGCTCCCAATCATTGATGGATGACCTACAATAATCCCTAATTGAATTGGAAAACGCTTTATCATCGCCACAATAAATCTCTGTAAATCATCGAACATATGATGTTCGTGCTCACTCATGCTGGATCTTGGATGCCCGTAATAATTTGCAGCTGGATAACTCATCGCTACATTTTTTAAACATAAAGTCACTGTAGCTGTGGCATGTAATTTATGCTGTGCTAGAGAAATCAAAGTTTCATATTCAAAAATTCTGGGATTAACCATAACAGTTTTTTGTGGACCAAAATCCAATCTTACCTCTTCAAACGGATAGGTATTATGGTCAAAAAACTCTACTTTTTCTTCATTTAGTGCATCAAGCATGCCGGTTATTTTAAAAACATTATAAGTAACCTCAGCACCAGCTCCGCCTGTAGCTACAATTTTCTTTGGATTAAAGCTTTTTATATAGCGAATAACTGCTCTAAGTGTATCTCCTCGGGTAACCCCGCTCATATTTGCAGAGTCAGCATAAGTATCATTAGGTTTGATTGCTACAATTTTGCCCTCAATTATATCCTTAATATCAAGTTCATCTAAAGCTTGAATTATTGATTTTTCAATATTTTTATCATTGTGTCCTATAGCAACAATAGACATACTAATATTCCCCACTTTTTAACTATATAAGAATATTTTGCATGCTTTATCCATTTTTTTAGATAACCTGATAGACTAACCGACTTACTATATTTTAAACAAGTTAGGTTTATAAAAACTTTCATTTTCTTAAGAATGCGCCATAGATGCTATCTAAGAAATAAAAAATGAACAGTATTAATCAAAAAAACCTCTGTCATTGCGAAGATTCTGAAGGAATCTGTGGCAATCTATCAATTTTACAATTAAAAGGTATTATTCAGAATGGGAATAGGTTCTTAGTTAATTTGCTGTCTGGAATGGCATAATGCTATTGCTATAGCGTCACACGTATCATCAAGCTTAGGAACATCCTGTTGCAAAATTATCTGAATCATATTTTTTATTTCAGCTTTTTCTGCTCTTCCATATCCTGTAATTGTTTGCTTTACAACAAGAGGAGTGTATTCATAAATAGGTATATTATACATTTTCAGGGTCATAATTATGACTCCTCTGGCTTCACAAACAGGCACAATTGTTTTTGCGTTTTTAAAATAAAAAATCTGCTCAACAGCAGCTACATCAGGACTATATGTTTTAATTAATTCAGTTAAATCGTTATGTATTTCTAATAATCTTGTAGAATTATTTTCCTTTTTACTTGTTTGTATAGAGCCTGAATTAACAATAATATATTGATCCTCATTAGATTTACAATCTATATCGAGTACACAATACCCAGCTATTGCCATTCCAGGGTCTATTCCAATAATTCTCATTTAAATCTTTCTTAATGTATACTTGTTCTATTACTTTGTATAATAGAAATTATTGTTCTAGTAACTATAATTATATTAATTTATAACAAATTTCAAATTTATTAACTTTTATAATTACACTAAAACAAAAAAGTCATTAACTGACAAACTAAAATATTAACGTGATACATTGCTGTATTTGTAGAAAATTTTGTGAGTCAATATAAAAATGAACAACCAAAAAGTCGAGAATCGCCCACAACTAATAAAAACAACCTCAAAATATGTTCAAAAGATAAAAAATAGGTTTCCAATAAATAAAAAGCCTCCAACAAATTTGGAGTTAGATAAATATGCCATCTTAATAAGTTTTATATCAGGGTTGTTCCTTGCTTTTAGCATGCCGGGGTTTAATTTTAGTATTTTAGCTTGGATTGGCCTTGTACCTTTAATTATTCTTATTAACAATAGTAAATCTCTTAGAAAAAGCCTATTATATTCACTTACTTTCGGCTTAGGTTTTAATCTATTAAGTTTAAGTTGGTTTACAGGTTTACATCCTTTAGAGTGGCTCGGTTTTAGTAACAATAACAGTTTTATTCTGACAAGGTCAATATGGATTTATTTGTCTTTATATTCTTCATACTTTTTAGCAATATTCGGCCTAGCTACCTATGTTGCCACACATCTTAAAATAAATACTGTCGGAAAAAGCCTTTTAATTGCCTTAAGCTGGTCAATAATTATAAATAAATTAATGGCTTTAGGAGAATTTGCCTTTCCATGGTCAATGATTGAATATTCACAATATCTTAACCTCTCATTACTTCAATTTGCCCAGTATATAGGGGGCATAGGAATAGGGTTCTTTATTATATTTATTAATTCATTACTTGCATTTATCATTTATGAGTTAATAAATAAAAATATTGAGCTTAAACCCGCTCTGGTAAAAATTACAACTATTACTGCAAGCGTTGTAATTATTCATATAATTGGATTTATAATTTTAAGCATTCCTGTTAAACCTGACAAAATAATAACTGCAACTGTAATTCAAGGCAATATTACAGTAGAAGAAGAAAAGAAAGACGCTTTATCCATTAATACAGCTAAAGCTTATTTTCTAAAAGAAATAAAAAAAGCTCCTTCAGGATTAGTAGTTATTCCAGAAACAGCATTCTTTGAGGTTTTAAGACTTAATGATATTAATTTTTATAGTGAACTGGAAACTATAGCCAAAAATCAAAATAAAACAATAATTCTTGGAACGGTTGATGTAACTTTCGAAAACAAGAAATTAATACCAACTAATTCAGCTATTGTACTGGATAAAACACTGCAAACCAATGAAAATAGTATTTACGACAAACAACGATTAGTTCCATTTGGAGAATATACACCTTTTTCAAATATTCTGCCTGATTACTTAAAAAGATTTACTTCTACAGCTGGAAAAACAGATTTTTATAAAGGAAATACTATAAAAGTAATAAATACAAGCTTTGGTAATGTTGCTCCAAATATATGCTATGAGATGATCTTCCCTGATCTCATTAAGTCGCAAATTAAAAATAATGCTAACATACTTGTAGGACTTTCTAATTTATCCTGGTTTCGTAACAGCATAATTAAAGAACAATTTGTAGCTTTTAGTACTATGAGAGCAGCAGAAGCCCGTAAACCACTGATTTTCTCAGCTAATACAGGCCACTCCGTAATTATAAACCCCAATGGTAAAATACTAAGAAAACTACCTAAAAATTCTTACAGCTCGGCCGCTATCTCTATAGGTTATAACAATGAAAAATCCTTTTTTTCAAAAACCATATTTTAAAAAAATTTTTATAGTAGCTACCTGTGGGATATTAGCTTTTTTGTTTTCGCTTAGTATCTATGCAGAAAACTTAGCAAGTAGAGACTTTGCTGTGATTAATAATAAGAAGGTTTTCCTGGAAGTGGCAAATACAGCTGAAAAAAGACAAATGGGTTTAATGTACAGGGATAACCTGGAAGAAAATCAAGGCATGATATTTTTATTTGATATGCCTGATTACGTTAATTTCTGGATGAAAAATGTAAAAATTCCCCTAGATATACTCTTTATTTATAAAAATAAAGTTGTTACAATGTATAGTATGGTACCGGCTTGTGAAAATGATCCGTGTGAACTTTATTCATCAAGATATAAAATAGATTATGCAATAGAATTAAAGGGTGGTTTTTGCCACAAAAATAAAATTAAAGTCGGACAAACAGTAAAATTAAGTAATGAACTTAAAAGAGAATCAGATAAATTCCTAAAAACTCAATTAACGAGGTGAACCATGAAAAAAATCAGCAAAAAGTTATTAACAAGTATAAGCATAGCTCTAATAATAAGTGTTTTCTTGATAAGTCAATTTGCTTTTGCTGTTAGTAGAACAACTGTGATTGTATTTTGCACAGAATGGAACGCAAAATGCAGAGCCGCCGTACCTGCTATAGAATCATTAATAAATGCATACGATGGCAGAGTCGATATACAACAATTTAATATCGACTTAAATACTACACCAGAAAGAGCAAGAGCTATGGGGATAAATATCCCTTCAAGAATTCCGCACATTGTTGTACTCGATAAAAGCGGGAAAATTATTTTTCAACAAGATTATTCTCCGCAAACTCCAGCTCAACTAAAACAAGCTTTAGATACTATTGCCAGATAAAATTTTTCAAGTATATTTAATTAAAGCCTCTAATCCTAGGATTAGAGGCTTTAATTAAATATACTTCGTACAAAATGCAAATTTTTACCTGATTATTCACCATTACCATTAGTAATAAAATTTTTATCCGGCTTAACTATGATAACAGACTTACTCTCACTAATTTGCGTTCTTGCCTGACTTAGCTTTTCACGTATATAATCTTCCAAGCTTGAACCTCTTATCATTCTGTCAATAAAACCGTTATTAAGCTTAACTGCTTTTTCATAAGCCCCAATTTCTTCAAGTGTATCTTTTATTTGCTCAAAATCATAGCTATAGGAATATTTTGATTGACAGGTTAATAATTCTCCAGTAGTAGACTGAATATCCTTACCACCTTCATCAAAATAAACTTTAAATATAGATTTAATATCAGATAGCTCAGCTTGTAATGCCTGAACTGTTTGCTGAATTCTTAAATATCTTTCGAATAAGTAATCTATATTTTTTAATTGTGATAATTGCCACTCATATTTTCTGTCGTATAATTCTTTTAATCTCGGATAAGCTAGTGCAAGTCCTTTTGCATCTGCCATAGCTCTGTGCCTGACATCAAATTCTACTTTAAATCTTCTCATTAAAGCATCAAGTCCATGAGAAAACTCATCAGGAAATACTTCTCTAAACATATGCTGCGTATCTATTCTGTGATTATCAAGTCCATGACCATAAAGATCTCTGCAAGCCTGTTTTAAAAAGCTATAATCAAAAATTACGTTGTGACCTATAATTGTATAATCCTTGATAAAATCCAAAATTTTAGGCATAGCTTCTTCAAGAGTTGGAGCATCAGCTACCATTTCCTGAGTTATGCCATGAATATTAATACTGGATTGCCTAATTTCCTGCTGCGGATTAATTAATGTTTCAAATTCTTCAGTAATTTCGTTATTTACAAGTTTAACACCTGCAAATTCAATAATTTTTTCTCTACGATAATCTAAACCAGTAGTTTCAATATCTAATACAATTTTTATATCTTGATTTTCCATTTTCCCAGCAACTATCTATTTTTTCACTCCCTACTAAAATCTTATCACAAAAGGTAGAGCAAAAACCTAACCAAATAAAAAACTTTATAATTACTTAACCCTAATTTTCAATCAATCCATATATTTTTGCATTTCAGTACGATTTTATCTTAAGCAGATTTATGAAATAATAAAAAAATAAAATACGTAGCCTTATAAGGAGAAATATTATGACAATAACTAAGGTAGCTTTCTTCGATATAAAAGATATTGAAAAAAAGTATCTGGAAGAAAATAAACCTGAAAATTGCGAATTTATTATGATTAAAGAATCCTTGCAAGAAAGTTTGGATAAATATTTAGATCAGGTAAAAGATGCAGACATTTTATCTATTTTTACAACCTCAAGAGCAAGAGCTGATTTGCTTAGCAAATTCACGAATTTAAAAATGGTTACTACAAGATCAACAGGATATAATCATATAGACTTGGAATATTGTAAAGAGCAGAATATTCCAGCAGTAAATGTCCCTAAATATGGTGATTGTACAGTAGCAGAATTTGCCTTTGGCCTATTACTGGATGTTACAAGAAAAATAACTCAGTCTTATAACGATCTAAAGGCAGGAATTATCAATATTCAAGGCAATCTTGGAATTGACCTAAATGAAAGAACCATAGGAATAATTGGTACTGGGGCAATAGGAACTCACGCTATCAAGATAGCAAATGGTTTTTGTATGAAAATTCTGGCCTATGATCCATATCCTAAGAAAGAAGTGGAAGAAAACTACAATGTACAATATGTTGATTTAGATACGCTGTATAGAGAATCTGATATTATCAGTATCCATGCCCCTTCAACTAAAGAAAATTTTCATATGATTAATGATGAATCTTTCAGCAAAATGAAAAGAGGCGTAGTAATAGTTAACACCGCAAGGGGCGAAATTATGGATACTCAGGCACTCTATAAAGCTATTAAAAATAAAATTGTAGCAGGTGCAGGCCTTGATGTACTTGAATGTGAAGATATTCTTAATAATGAAGATGAATATTTAATGAAAGTTGACTGCATTGATACTAATTGTTTGAGTAGAACTCTGCTTAATCATAAATTACTTGAATTACCAAATGTTATAGTAACACCACATGTTGCTTTTGATAGTCTAGAAGCATTACATAGGATATTAAAAACAACTATAGATAACATTAATGGTTATTTATCCGAAAATATTCCCAATAGAGTAGCATAGTAAGTTTTATAGCCCATTTTTTGAATTCTAAATGCTTAAGTATTTAGAATTCAAAATTACTTATTAACTATTTCAAATATTTCCTTGCAAATACTTAGTAAATCATAAGCCTTATTCAAAGCTATCATGTTTGGTCCATCACAAGGAGCATTATCCGGATCCGGATGAATTTCTAAAAATAATCCGTTAGCTCCTGCTGCTACAGCTGATCTTGATAAAGTCTCTACAAATTCTCTCTGCCCGGAAGTATGAGTTCCACCAGAACCTGGCAACTGAACGCTGTGAGTAGCATCAAATATTACAGGATAACCAAGATCTTGCATAATAGGGATAGCTCTCATATCAGAAACAAGATTTCCATAACCAAAGCTAGCACCTCTTTCTATGAGAACAACTTTATCATTTCCACTATCAATTACTTTTTTAGCCGAATTTGCCATTTGCTGAGGTGCTAAAAACTGACCTTTTTTAATATTAACTATTTTTCCTGTTTTAGCAGCCGCAACAAGTATATCAGTCTGCCTGCATAAAAAAGCAGGAATCTGAAGAACATCAGCAACTTCTGCTGCAACTTTTGCTTCCTCAGGATGATGAATGTCTGTTACAATAGGCAAATTAAATTCTTTTTTAACCTGAGCAAGTATTTCTAAGCCTCTTTCAATACCAACTCCTCTATATGACTCAATGGAAGTCCTATTTGCTTTATCGTAAGACGCTTTAAATATATATGGCAGTTCTAATTTAACTGCAATTTCCTTTAATTTCTCTGCTGTTTTAAAAATAATAGATATATCTTCTTCTATAACACAGGGCCCAGCCATTATAACCATACTGGAACCACCAATTGAGAAATTATTTAAACTAACTTCACTAATTTCTCTCAACTCTTTACCCTCATTGCTACAAGTAAAACTTGTTCTCATTATGATATTAAAATAGACTTAACGCAAATTGCAGTTAAGTCTATTTTTAAAATTCTTAAACAACAGTATTTTGTGCCCAATTTTGCAGATAATTTTTACTTTTTGAGAAATTAATAGCAACTGAGCTTAATATTTTCACAGTTATAGCTATCGCTCTTTCATCAATGTCAAACATAGTGCTATGTAATGGATAAGAAGCACCCTCTCCACCAGTTCCAACTCTAATTAACATACCTGGTGCATACGATAAATATGAGGCAAAATCATCTGCGCCAAGACTGGGTTTTGAAATTCTTTCTATATTTTCTGCCCCAATTATTCCTGAAGCGCTATCTTCAGTTAATCTTGCTAGCGTAACATCATTTATTACAGGAGGATTACCATTATAATTTTCAAATTCTACTGAAGCACCATATGCTCTGGCATGGTGAATAGATCTTTCTTTTATTAAATCGAGTATTTTATCTCTCATATCAGGTTCAAAAGTTCTGACTGTTCCCTCAATCTCGCAAGTTTCAGCGATAATGTTAGAGGCTGTACCCCCTTGAATTTTCCCTACCGATATTACAAAAGGATCAACCGGATTAAATTGCCTTGCAATATCAGAATATAAACAATTTAAAATATGACTTGCAACAAAAATAGCATCAATAGCTTCATTTGGCCTGGCTGAATGTCCGCTCCTACCTTTAACGGTAAGTTTAAAAAAGTCAACAGCAGCTGCTACCATGCCATATTTAATACCAATTTTCCCTGTTTGCAGCGTAGGTAATGCATGAATGGTAAAAATTGCATCAACATCATCCATAACTCCCATCCTGGTTAATGCATCAGCACCACTGTTAGAAACCTCTTCTGAAGGCTGAAATATGAATTTCAAGTTCACATTAAGCTCATTTTTTAACTTAGCCAGAGTTAAAGCTGTTCCTAAAACCACTGTTGTGTGAAAATCGTGCCCACAAGCATGCATTACACCCTTAACTTTTGAAGCATATGACTTTGTTTTTTTATCTGTGACTGGTAACGCATCCATATCTGCACGAAAGACAATTGTCTCTTGATTTTTTTCTGAATGAATATATCCAATAACAGCAGGACCTGCTTCTGTGTTGATAATTTCAGCCTCAATTCCTGCTTCTTGTAATCTTGCATGAATATAATTAGCTGTATTAATCTCTTGTCCGGATAATTCAGGATATTGATGTAAATATCTTCTTATATCTATTAGTAATGGTTCAAATTCATTAACTACTGTTTTGAGTGACTCAAGCACAACTATCACCTTTTTATAACTCTACTACAATTATAGCTCTTATTTAATGGTGGTGTCCATGCTGGTTTTCACGTTCTTCTTCAGACATATTATTATATTTATTATCAAAAAACTTCTTTAATCCTAAAGCTATATAATGAGGCGCAAAATTTATTACATCATGTGCAATATGTCCTGCTTTTGAATTTTTAATAGTATTAACTGTGCCATTATCACTAGATAATGGGTTATGTTGCGATAACCAACTAAAAGCAGATGTACCTGCTACTTTTTGACCTGCTTTAGAAATTAGTCCCTGCCTAAGTTCAGAATATTCTTCCGGCGTAATATGGGCTGTTCCATTTTTAACCATGGATTCTTTTAACTTGTTGGAAAAATTATGCCAGTTTTGATTATCTAATAGGAAATAAACACTTGATGTCCAGCATTCTAAAGTCCCGGCTAATGTTATCAAAGGCACTCTACTGGCAGGACCCAGCAACAACATGAGCGGAACCATACCTATCGCAAATGGTTGACTTACTCCAACTCCTAAAGTTTGCCCTTTATTTAGTGAATGTGCAGAAAATGCTTTCCAGGTTTCCTGGGATTTCCATTTTTCAACTTTTTTAGGATCATCTTTAATTTCAGGAGGTGGATTTTTAGAACCATTTTGCATTAGTTCTTTTAATTTATCGGAATAGGCACTTAAGCTGTTGATTACACCGGAATATGCGTCTATAGCAGATAAATTTCTGTACATGAAACTATTAAGTGTGCCTCTTATCAGTCCATCACCTACAGATAAACTACTAAACGGTAGTGCCGCAATAAATGCAAGGAAAATATTTCTAATAGTTTTCTCAAAATTTTCTTCAGCTACTTTATCTCCAAATTCATTTTTCCAGTGTAAATAATTGGCACCGGCAGACGCTCCGCTATCAAGATTAGCAGCTAATGCGTGAGCAACAATTTCAAAAGCAGGGATGCCTGTTTTTTCGCTTAATTTTTCTGCAAATTCTACGAATAATCCAATCCCAACTGACATTTTAATTAAATCTTTGGCATCTTCACCGATTCCAAGAAAATATCCTTTTGATATCTCTGACATGCAATTAATTTTACCAAAATCCCCCACCTTTTCTGTGAGTTTTTTGCCATTTTCTGGTCTATTAATGTCATATACCTGAATATAATTATTTAAATAACCATCCAATTCTTCTGCAATAGATTTAAATTGCTCTTTGTACTTGTTATCAGTAGATTTATTCAGGGTTTTAAGGATTTCATCTTTAGTTTTCCTGTCACCAAGACAATATTTATAAAACCAATCTTCAATAAAAAGATAATCTTTATTCATTGCCTTAATTTTTTCAACTATATCATTCGCAGCGCTTTTAGGCGTTACAATGATTGTGCTATCAGGATCATAATCCGCTATTCCCTTAGCTGCATTATTTAAAAACTTAGCTTCATAAAAATTCTTAGGTTCCTGCCTTAAGCCTAAATATTGATTATTGTAATACTCACCAGGGGCACCTGCTTCCTTACCTAAAGGATCATAAAAGTGCTGAGGTACTCTTGATACAGTAGTTATATTAAATTTGTTATTTATATCACTTAATGTATGCAAAGCTTCATGCAGCTTTTCCTCAGCAGCTTCAAAGTATTCCTGTTCATCGTTATCTGCTTTATTTCCTGCTATTTCTTCATATAATTTATCAATAATAAGCCCCTGTATTACTTCATCTGACAAAATACTGTTTAAATTCGCCTGATCATCAAGTATAAAAGTCTTTGTTTTCAAAATTTCAGGAAGAATATCATTAACTATGTGCTTAAAATCCTTTGTTTCTTCCTCAATTTGATCTTGCGATAAAACTGTTTCTAATTGATGATCTTCAGCATCAAAACTTATTCTATTAAAAGTTTCAGGCCTATCTAGAAGATTAAGATAAATATCTTTTACCTGAGTATACTTTTCAGCATCCAAAAAATTAAGTTTTGCAGGTTCAGTAGCACCTATAACGATTAGATCAGAGTTCTTTAACTTATCAAACTTTTTAACCACAGAATTCGAGACTTCATTAAGTAATTGCCCTCTATCCTTTTGATGTTTATTCTCAAAAACATTTATTTCCCTTGCAGCAGTCGGATTTACAAAAGAATCTAAAATCGCATTATGCATATCAGCAACAGACATATAATCAGCATAATCTTTTAAATATGCTTTTATATCGGGTTGAGCAGGGACTTTTCCTGTAAAAGACAGTTTATTTGTTTGCTGTAACTGAATATTCTTTTTACTGGAAGAAAAACTGGCTGTATCTTTTGTTAAAGATTTGTTACTTAAAGAAAAATCCCAACAAAAGTTATTTTTTAAAGAAAACTTAGAATAATCTTTTTTATTTTGACTAAAATTCAAATTATTATTTAATCTAGTATCATGCATATTTTCTACCTTTGATAAATAATCCAACATTCTTATCTATAACTGTAAAACTTGTGAATATAAAAAAATGCCAATAAGCAAGTTTTTATTAGCAATAAGAAATTTAAAATAGGTTTTAAAAAATAATTGTTGAAATTAAAGAAATTGTATTCTATAATTCTATAAGTCGTGGGGCTGTAGCTCAGTCTGGTTAGAGTGCCTGCCTGTCACGCAGGAGGTCGCGGGTTCGAGCCCCGTCAGCCCCGCCATTAAAAGCCCAGATCATTTCAGATCGGGGCTTTTATTTTTGTTCTACTTGGATTCCTTGTCTGTGCACAATGCACCCTAATAATTTTTTGGTAGTGGTATAAAACAAAGTGATAAAAAATTCGTCATGTAAACTGTCCAAAAAATGAGGGCAGGGAAATGAGGAATAGAC
>Ga0156446_1062_pt2 | contig 12306 bp, 11 predicted proteins | sample RifOxyA2_FD_108089 | JGI IMG/M metagenome (GOLD analysis project Ga0156446, IMG submission 108089) | Candidatus Melainabacteria bacterium RIFOXYA2_FULL_32_9 | reverse complement strand
GTTCTTTCTAAAATTTTTGTCGGATAGGTTCTTAGTTATGCATTGCTTTCTAAGTAGCATAGATAATTCATAAAAAAATGCCAATCCTAAAAGGATTAGCATTTAAGCAGTATGTTGAGCAAGTATTGAATTATTTAATATCTAAAACTTTCAAACCATTTACTGTAGCTACATTAACCAGTTCATCAATGTTGTAGAAGCGACAGCTTTCAAGTAAAAAGCGTAGTTCAGTCCACATATTTCCATCTGTAAATGGTTTTAGAATATCAGCAATATTATCTGTACCTATTCCAACTGTAACTCCATTTGGAATCAACTCTTCTACAGGGGCAATAGAGTTATGTGTAGGAGAGAGTTCTTCTGATCTTCTGGAATCAATCCATGCTGTAGGACAGGTTATTAACATAACATCTGCTTCAGCCATCTTTTTATATACTTCTTCACGATAAACAGCAGGATGTGCACTTAAAGAGATCGAATGAATTGCTGTTACTCTGCCTTGCATGCCGTGTTGTACTGTTTTATCGATAAGCTGTTCTGTTTCTTTCTCTTTTGCGGTATTGAATTGATCCACATGAACGTGTACCGGTTTACCTAATCTTTTTGCTGTTTCCATTAATATATCTAAGTGCTCAGCTTCGTGCCCTTTATCTTTTGCAGGCAATCCACCAATTATATCCACAAATTCAGCACCAATTTCAAACCATTTACGTGATTCAGGATCAATAACACCTTTAAGTGTTTGATTAACGAACTTCAGTCTAATGTCAGAACCATAATTATCCTTAATAATTTGAGCAGCTCTTATAGACTTATCTTCAATAACCTCATCTACATCAATAAATGAACCTACAGCCTGAACGCCCTGTTCAAGCATCTGATCCAAAGCAAATGCCATTCTGTCATAAATCTGATAAACTGTTGAATTTCTCTTGATTGAATCAACAAGATACCATTTTTCCTTTAATGTCGCATTTGCAAGATGTAATGTTTCTGGAGTTATTGTATATGCTCTGTCAAGATGGGCATGGGTGTTAACAAAACCGCCGTTCATATTAATTTTGGCTATAATTTCCTCCCTCAAAAAATCAACGTATTTTGCTGGTTTTCTTAAGTAAGACACGTTATTAAGCCTTTCTTGAATTGCCATATAATACCTCTTTCTATTTATTACTTAATTTGATTAATCTAAAATCCATAAAAAAATTCCGGATAATAAACCCGGAATTAATAGAAACAAATAAATAATTTAAATGCCTTTTTATAAAAAAAGAGAGGAAATCAATATCCTCTCTAAAAACTTTTATATCAATAATTGAAATATTTAATGAAGTTGAAAATCGCTCAACCTTATTAACTATTCGATTCGCTGTCTTAAAAGTCAAATTTATTGGCCTCTCAAAAGTCTAAATGATAAATGCTAAATTGATATTAGATTACTCTATTATTCTATACATGTCAAGTGCAGAAAAATATAAATTTAATTAATAATCTTTTTGAAATAACTTGTTTCCAGTATGTCTGCGGCTTATTACTTTATGCTTAATGTTACTTAAAATTAATTTTGGTGCTTGATGAGAATAATATTTAATGATTGATAATAGATTTCTAATAATCACCGTCATTACGAGGAGCGAAGCGACGTGGTAATCTTTCTAATGTTCACCAGATAGATTGCCACGCACCTTCGGTGCTCACAATGACAATGCATGTTATTAGAATGATTGATGACTTATAAAAGTGACTTTGTTACTTTGCGGTGATAGTGCGTATTATTGGAAAGATTGATGGCTTAAGACAGTGCGAAGCACCTCGCAATGACATACTTTATTATTAGTGTATTTTAACATTTTCTAGGCAAGCACCTTAATTTCTTAATCATTTTCTTTAACATAACATGCCAGAATCTCACCATAATACAAAACATGATAATCTTTCTCAGCCCCATAAATCTCTTCAACCTCATCTGACATAATAAATTGAGAATTCAGAGGATGTTTATAAACAATTTTGCATTCTAAATGCAAATCACATTCTCCAATTATAGGAGTTGAAATCTTCTGAGCTTTTTCAGGGGTTAAATTACATACCTCGAATTTATTTATTTCCCTGCCTGATTTGGTTCCACATACTCCTAATTCTTTCTTTAATTGATCACCTAAAGGAAAACTAACTGTAAATTCATTTGTATTTTCAATTAGCTTGTGAGTATATCTTGAATACCTGACCATAACCATAAAAATTGGACGTCTCCACATATATCCAAGAGATCCCCAGGCAATAGTCATAGTATTTAAATTACCATTATTATCTTTAACAGTTAAAAATGCTCCTTTCATAAGCTGATCAAGCATTTCTTTTGATAATTGATTAAATTGTATTTCTTTCATAGCCGCATTTCCTTATTTTTTATGATGACACACTGGATTCTATTTAATGAACTATTTGAAAAATCCTATTTTTAAGAGATCTTCCAGATTTCCTGAATCAACTACATCAGAAATGTACTTATATAAAGTATCTAATTTCTCCTGATCGAGTTTATCAAAATGCTCTACTGCTTTTGGTAATTTTATATCGCTCGTGAGCTTTATGTTCAAGAAATTATCATTTATAACTACGAATTCATTATATGCATTAAAAATATTAATAACCTGCTCATCGACTTTAAACGGTTTTTTACAAAAATACTTATAATCTCTGTCGATTTGCTTGAAAAATTCAAGCATAAAGTTGATTTCTTCTGTATAATCTCTCGATTTCAATTCTTCTTCAGTTAAATCATCAGCAGGATTATCAATAACCTCTTTAGGGCTATCTTTAAATTTATGATGAATAAAAGCCCCCCATAATATGCAGCCAAGGTAAAAGCCTGCACAGTTATTAATAAGCTGATGAATCCCTGACTCAGATAAGCTTAATTTGAATTTTTTCTGATGGGGAGCTTTTATCTGAGCCAATTCCTCAACAAACGGTAAAATAGCTTCAGGAAAATAAATTGTATGTTGTGAATATCCGGGATCAAAAGGTACCCCACTAGCAAATTGATTCATTATATTTACCTCTTAAATAGAACAATGACACTTTTGTTACTCTGTCCCAAAATTATGATGATGGGGATATGTTATTGGCTATGCACCATTTCAATTTGAAGGTGACAAGGTCACTTTTCTAAGTCATCACTGGAATGATTGAAGACTTAATTATGTGCATTAGCACCGACGGAAATAATATACCCCCAACTAATGAGACATTCCATTAGTTATAATCTCAGCTTTTATTATCTTTATATTACCACTCACATAATTCACAAATTATTGTTCAATTATAAAAAATTGATTTTCTCATTAAAAATAAACGATAATTTAATTAAGCAAAAATAGCATCATACCTGAATTAAACACAATATCAAATCAAAATTATTTATCACCTAAACTATACTAAAATATTATTCTATTTCATTGATAAATTAAGTATAATACTAAGCACTCATCTAAAAAATTTAGCTATTAACTACTCAACAAGCTCATTAGCAATACCCAAATTCTTATATATATAGGAATAATCTTATCAAGAAAGGATCTATCAAGTAGAAAATGAGTACTCATTTAAATGGACAAAATATAACAAGCTTTTTAAAGAGAAATTTCAGACACTTCAACGCCGCTTCACTCGTTGATGCAGCAGAAGGTTATAAAAAACATATAGATAATGGTGGAAAAATGCTGATAGCTCTCGCAGGAGCTATGAGTACAGCAGAACTGGGTATATCCTTAGCCGAGATGATCAGACAAGATAAAATTTCCGCAATTAGCTGTACAGGTGCAAATTTAGAGGAAGATTTATTTAATCTGGTAGCGCATGATTTCTACAAAAGAATTCCCAATTATAGAGATTTAACCCCTCAACAGGAAGAAGATCTTTTAAAAAATCATTATAATCGTGTTACAGATACATGTATTCCTGAATCAGAAGCAATGAGAAGGTTAGAGAAATTTCTTGTTGAAAAATGGTTTGATGCCGATAAAAAAGGTGAAAGATATTTTCCACACGAGTTTTTATACAGCATTTTAAGAGATAAATCTCTTGAACAATATTATCAAATAGATCCCAAAGACAGCTGGATGATTGCTGCTTGCGAAAAAAATCTTCCCATATTTGTACCTGGCTGGGAAGATTCAACAACAGCAAATTTCTTTGCCTCTTACTGTATAACCGGAGAGGTAAAAAATCCAAATACTGTTCGTGGTGGCATAGAATATATGGTTGAATTGGCAAAATGGTATAGAGAAACATCTGCAAACAGTTCAATAGGATTTTTCCAAATAGGCGGTGGAATTGCAGGAGACTTCCCTATTTGCGTGGTGCCTATGATACATCAGGATCTTGAAGAAGATGCTCCATTATGGGGTTATTTCTGCCAGATTAGTGACTCAACAACCAGTTATGGCTCATACAGTGGCGCTGTACCTAATGAAAAAATCACCTGGGGTAAATTAGGAGTAGAAACCCCAAAATTTATGATCGAATCGGACGCAACCATAGTTGCTCCATTGATTTTCGCATATGTGTTAGGAGTATAAAAAATAATCAAGGAAGGAATGGTAGGACTATGAGAAAATCTGGACCAATACCAGTCACAAGCCAAAATCCAAGATTAAAACAAGCAGCTAGATCAGGGATAAAAACCAGGAAAAAAGTTAGAAGAAAGAACCCTTTCATCCGTATAAGCCTTATTGTTTTAACTGTTGGACTTATTGTTAATGCTTTTACAGGAAAACCTTCTGAAACCAACGCAAGAATACTATATAACGGATCAGAAAAATCAACAGAGTCACAATATAAAGAAGTTAGAGCAAGTCATATATTGGTTGGTACAAAACAAGAAGCTCTAAAGCTAAGAAAAGAGATTCTTGAGAATAAAGACTTTGCAAAGTCTTTTGCAAAAGCAGCAAAAGAAACATCAAAATGTCCTTCCGGTGCTCAAGGCGGTGACCTTGGATACTTCGAAAAAGGAATGATGGTACCTGAATTTGAGAAAACTGCTTTCGACCTTCCTATTGGTGAAATTTCTGAACCTGTTAAGACTGAATTTGGCTGGCATTTAATTATAACCACAGATAAACGCTAAAACTCTTGGTATATCTACTTCTCAATATTTATTTACCAAATAATTAGTACTTTGACCAATAAATTATGGAAATGGGAATGTTTTCGTAGGAGCCTTTGTTTCATGTCAATTTGTGACACAGTCACTTTTCTCAGTTACCAATCATTCCAGTAATGACCTAATTAATGTGCGTTAGCACCAGCGACGGAGAAAATATTCCCACTCATACGGTCAATCTAATAGCAAAATAAATTGACTGTTATTAATTATTCCAATTAACTGATTTTCCTGGTTATATGTTCATAGCCGCATTTCAGGACATTCTTATTTCTCGAAAAGACAACCTTAAGCCTGTCTGAAAAGCTAACAATTGCAACGCCAATAAGAGCTATAGTTCCTCCTATCAAAGAAAATATGGTAGGAATTTCATTTAAATAAAAGAAAGCTATTAATATTGTAAAAGGCGGTACTAGAAATAACACTGTGGACATGCTGGTCACAGAATATTTAGATATTAATTTAGACCAGACCAAATAAGATATAGCTCCTGGCATTATCCCTAAATAGGCCACAGCCAGTATAGAAATATTAGAAGCTGTTTTTAAATCCTTAATTAAAGACCCGCTATAAAACATTAAAAATAGCGTACCAGCCACAAAAAAGTATAACGTTAATTCTAACGGTGTATATTTTTTTAATAGTTTTTTCTGGATTACATCAAATAAGCTAAGTGAAATTGCAGAAATCAAGATTAAAAATACACCTGGTGACAATCCCAATCCAACATTTTCACCCATGGCAATTAATAATATACCTGCAAAACTAACTAGAATACCTATCCATTTACCAAGATTAACGTATTCTTTCAAAAGAATACTGGAAAAAATTGCAACAAAAACAGGATATGTATCTAATAACATACTTGCAGAACCGGCTGTCACAGTAATCTGTCCTTTATTCAAGGCCACATGGTATAAAGAAATACCTAAAAAGCCACACATCAGAATGATTGGCACATCTTCAACTTTTGGTAATGATATTTTCTTCGAAGCTGCATAAGCAAACAAAATGAAAGTTGCAACTGAAAAGCGTAATAAAGCAAGACTTTCCGGACTAAAACTGTAAAGACCAATACGAATAGCGGTATAAGCCGATGACCATACCAAAATAAGAAACAATACTGTAAGTACAAAGAGTAATTTTCCCTTACCCTGCATAATTAGTTTCCTCTATTTGCCCTACAATATTATTGTGTCACTTCAATTTGAGCAATTTCAAGTTTTATTTCAGGCTTTTCAAAAAAACTTTAAGATATAAAATCCTCAAAATATTGACTTATCAACATATATCCAGTAGACTAACTCCATAAACAAGCACTCAACTTAATTTAAAGCAGGAAAATATCATATGGCATGGTTATATTTAATACTAGCGGGCTTCTTTGAGATTATCTGGGCTACAGGCTTAAAATATACAATAGGATTTACCAGAATAATTCCCAGTATAGGAACACTATTAGCTATGATAATAAGTGTTTATTTGTTATCACTAGCTACAAGATCCCTTCCTATAGGTACATCATACCCAATATGGACAGGTATAGGTGCAACAGGTACAGTCATAGCAGGTATAATCTTATTTAACGAGCCTAAAGATTTAACCAGAATGCTTTTTATTGGATTAATTGTAGTTGGTATAATTGGGCTAAGATACACTTCAACAAATTAAGTTAATTATACAAATTGAGTAAGATCTTCAGCAGAATGATATCCATTTTGAGGCTCTACATTATGTATCATTAAGCCATAAACGATACTATCAACTATTGCAAGATATGTAGCCTCAATAATGTTTCTGCTTACACCTACAGTATCCCATCTGTTAAATCCGTCAGTAGTTTCAACATGCACTCTTGTATTTGCACTGGTTCCATCAATGCCATCCAGAATCCTTACTTTAAAATCAGCTAATTTAAACTGTTTAATCTCAGGATAAAGGGATCTTAATGCGCATCTTAGCGCACCATCAAGGGCATGCCCTGGACCTTCTCCTTCACTAACGGTATGAATTGTTTCTTTTCCAACTTTAATTTTAACCGAAGCTTCAGTGTTTAAAGCACTAAGACCTGTTGTAGTATCAGAAATTACTCTAAATCCTTTTAACTCAAAATACCTGGGCTTTGTGCCGAATATTTCTCTAACCATTAATTCAAAAGAAGCATCAGCATCTTCAAAGGCAAAACCCTGCCATTCAAGCTTTTTTATGTTACTAAGAATTTTTTTCAGATTTTTGTCATTTAAATCAATATCAAGCTTTAAGTGTGCAATTTTTTCTTTAATTGATGCAGTTCCTGCCTGATCACTAACAAGAATTCTTCTGGTATTTCCAACAGCCTCAGGGTCTATATGCTCATATGTACTGGAATTCCTCTTTACTCCACTGGCATGTATACCTGCTTTATGAGTAAAAGCACTCAGACCAACATAAGGAGCATAGTCATTAGCTTTTCTATTGGCTATTTCACTAATTTGTCTTGCAACATATACAAGATTACTTAATTTTTCACCAATAATATTTTGCTCTAATTTTACCTGTAGATTTGGAATTACCGAGCAAAGATTTGCATTACCGCATCTTTCCCCGTAGCCATTGAATGTCCCTTGAACTTGTATAGCACCAGCCTGAATAGCTATAATTGAATTAGCTACCGCTAAATCACCATCATTATGAGCATGAATACCGATATAAGCTTCGGGAAAGTGATTTCTTACTATTTCTGTAATTTCCTTAATCTCACTTGGAATACAGCCACCATTGGTATCACATAATATAAGTCTTTCTGATCCAGCTTTATGAGCTGCTTCCAGGCAGTCTAAAGAATATTTAGGATTATTCTTATATCCGTCATAAAAATGTTCAGCGTCAAAAAACACTCTTTTCCCCTGAGACTTCAAATAAGCAATGCTGTCTGAAATCATATTCAGGTTTTCTTCAAGTGTAGTACGAAGAGCATGTTCTACGTGGAAATCCCAGCTTTTTCCAAATAGTGTAATGACTTTAGTATCAGCTATTAAAAGCTGCTCCAGAACCTTATCCTCTTCCGGTTTTACATTTGCTTTTCTTGTACAACCAAAAGCAGTAATAACAGCATTTTTCAGGTCCATTTTTTGAACCTGTTGAAACACCTCAATATCCTTTGGATTAGCACCAGGCCAGCCGGCTTCAATATAATCAACACCTAATTCATCTAACAGAGAAACTATTTTCAGTTTATCATTTACAGAAAACGAGATTCCCTCAGCTTGTGAACCATCTCTTAAGGTTGTATCATATATTTCTAGCTTTTGGCTAGGCATAAAAAACTCCTTACTCTTCTACTGAATTTACTTTTTATTAAGTGGAATGTTTTTTCGTCACTTTTCAAAGGCTTTCTCAAAAACATTCCACTTAAATTAAATATGAATACTAGTGGACTGTTTCAAAAATAATGATGAGGAAGGTGTGTTCTCGTAGAAACCTTGCCTGTGCGAAGCTAACAGGCATAGTGACGGAGAGAATTTACCCTCCATAATTTGAAATACTCCACTAATTTTTATCACGATCGACAAATTTATCCTGTTTAAGCCAAGACATCATGCTTCTTAACTCAGAACCAACTTTTTCAATTAAATGATCTTCATCAGCTTTTGTTAACGCATCAAAGTTTGGTTTGCCATTTTTACACTCTTGTAGCCACTCTTTTGCAAATTGACCACTTTGAATTTCTTCCAGAACTTTTTTCATTTCCTTTTTGGATTCTTCATTAACTACTCTAGGACCACGGGTCATATCGCCATACTGAGCAGTATTACTTACAGAATAACGCATATCGGAAATGCCGCCTTGATATAATAAGTCAACAATAAGTTTCAATTCGTGTAAACATTCAAAATAAGCCATATATGGTGAATATCCTGCTTCAACCAGGGTCTCAAAGCCAGCTTTTACAAGAGCAACTGCCCCACCACATAATACAGCCTGTTCTCCAAACAAGTCTGTTTCTGTTTCTTCCTTAAAAGTTGTCTCAATTATGCCTGCACGACCTCCACCAATTAAAGAAGCATATGCAAGAGCTACATCTTTAGTATCTCCTGATGGATCCTGATAAATAGCTATTAAAGAAGGAACACCTCTTCCTTTTGTATATTCACCTCTAACAAGGTGACCAGGACCTTTTGGAGCTACCATAAATATGTTAACATCTGCTGGTGGCTCAATTTCTTTATAAAGAATACTGAATCCATGACTTACGCCTAAATATTGTCCAGGTCTAAGATTTGGCTTGATTGCTTTCTCATAAACTTCCCCATGAGTTTCATCAGGGATGAGAAGCATTATAATATCAGCCCATTTAACAGCATCTTCAACACTTAATACTTCAATACCTGATTGTTCAGCTTTCTTTTGAGAAGGACTTCCAACTCTTAAACCACTTCTAACATTAGCACCACTCTCTTTTAGGTTTAAAATTTGCCCATGTCCTTGACTACCATAGCCAATAACAGCCACTTTTTTGTTTAATATCTTATTTGCATCAATGTCTTTATCATAATAAACTTTTAATTCTGAACCTGTAATCATAATAATCCTCCATTATATAAGTTATACTTATTTACCAGTTTTTTCACTAAGCTGAATTTCTCTTGAAATAGCAACTTTACCTGAGCGAACTAATTCTTTAATACCTATTGGCTTTAATAATTCCAATAAAGATTTTATTTTACTTTCATCACCCATAGCTTCAAGTGTATAAGCTTTGGGAGAAATGTCAATAATTTTTGCATCAAAAAGCTCAGCTATTCGAAGTATCTCCGATCTATTTTTGTCCTTAGATGTAACTTTAACAAGAATTATCTCTCTATCGATACTACTTTCCCCAGTTATATCAACAACTTTTATAACATTAATGAGCTTATTTAGTTGCTTACTTATTTGCTCAATAATTGTATCATCACCAGTAGTAACCAGTGTCACTCTGGAATATTCGACATCCTGAGTTGGAGCTACCGTAAGACTTTCTATATTAAAACCTCTACCGCTAAACAAACCTGAAATTCTAGCAAGAACACCAGCTTCATTTTGTACCAAAACAGAAAGAGTATGTCTCATAATAATTTCCTCCTGGGACTACGAACCACTTGTATCATCTAGTAAAACTTTATCTATTGGGTCACCTGCAAGTACCCAGGGATAAACAACTTCAAATGGTTCTACAATAAAGTCTATCAAAACAGGTCCTTCTGTATTAATTGCTTCTCTTAATATGGGTTCAATTTCTTCTTCTTTTGTAACCCTAAAACCCGTAGCACCATATGCTTCAGCTAATTTTACATAATCAGGACCTGATATACAGGATTGAGAATAATGTTTGTCAAAAAGCTTTTGCTGCCACTGTCTTACCATGCCAAGATAACCGTTATTTATGATACACACTTTAACAGGTATGTTGTAGTAGACACAGGTGGCTAATTCCTGTATGTTCATCTGAATACTGCCATCACCGGCTATATTTATAACAAGCTTATCAGGATGGGCAAGTTGCGCACCCATAGCAGCAGGGAAACCAAATCCCATTGTTCCTAAACCACCGGAACTTACAAATCTGCGAGGGTTATTAAACTTATATAATAAAGCAGTCCACATTTGATGCTGCCCGACTTCTGTAGCAATTATAGGATCTTTATCCTTTGTTACTTCATAAATTTTCTCTATTACAGTCTGGGGTTTTAAATTATCAGACTGCACACAGGGCATTGCTCTTTTTTCTTTCCATTCATTAATGTTATTTAACCAGTTTTGTCTTTTCTCATATGACTTTTTAGCTTCTTCTTCATCAAGCATATTTAACATATCTTGCAATACATTTTTAGAATGCCCAACTATTGGAATATCAACAGGAACATTTTTACTGATTGAACAAGGATCTATATCAACGTGAATAATTTTAGCTCCACTGCAGAATTTTTTCAGATTACCTGTAATCCTGTCGCTAAATCTTGTACCAATAGCAAAAAGCACATCGCATTGAGAAACTGCTATATTTGCCCAGTAATTACCATGCATTCCTAACATTCCAAGAGAAAGTTCATGCGTACCGGGAATTGCACCCATACTCATTAAGGTATTTGCTACAGGCACTCGTAATGATTTAGCAAGTTTAAACAGCTCTTCACTTGCCTCGCCGGTAATTACACCACCACCTGCTATTATAACAGGTCTTTCTGCATGACAAAGATGCTTTAATGCCTTAGATATTTGCAAAGAATGTCCTACATAAGTAGGGTTATATCCTGGTAAATGAACTTTCTCAGGATATACAAATTCAGTCTTATTAACTAAAATATCTTTTGGAAGATCAACTATTACGGGTCCGGGTTTTCCTGTTGAAGCAATATGAAATGCCTCCTTTATAACCCTTGGCAGATCTTTTACATCCTTAACAAGATAATTATGTTTACAACATGGTCTTGTTATACCAACTATATCAGATTCCTGAAAAGCATCATTGCCAATTAAATTCGACGCAACCTGTCCTGTAAAGACAACTAAAGGATAACCGTCATAATATGCATTAGCTATACCAGTTACAGCATTGCAAGCTCCTGGGCCGGATGTAACCAAAGCAACACCAGTTTTACTAGAAACCCTTGCATAACCTTCTGCCGCATGAATTGCTCCTTGTTCATGACGAACAAGATAATGCATTATTTCTTTACAACCATATAATTCATCGTATATTGATAATATTACACCGCCAGGATAACCAAATATTTGCGTGACACCTTCTTTTTTAAGAGCTTCTATGAATATCTGAGCACCAGTCAAAACTTTTATATCTTTTTCTGCCTTGTTTGATGTCTTAGTCATTAAATCCTCCAGCGTATATATATTCAAAAAGATAATTAATGCATAATTAACTTATTAAATAAATCATATCTCAAAACCAAACTCTGCCAACTAATGATTTATCTTCCAAACACAGATTATTAAATGAAATCCTAGCATAAAATCTAATATTTACTCAACAAAAAGAATATTTTAAAAGAAAAAACAGTAACATAAATTTGCAAAAGGATTGTTATTATTAAAAACTAATATAAATAACCCTTTTTGACTAGAAATCAAACCTATACAATTTAAGTATAAGTGTAAAATAA
>Ga0156446_1041_pt1 | contig 12403 bp, 6 predicted proteins | sample RifOxyA2_FD_108089 | JGI IMG/M metagenome (GOLD analysis project Ga0156446, IMG submission 108089) | Candidatus Melainabacteria bacterium RIFOXYA2_FULL_32_9 | reverse complement strand
AATATTTACTTACATTTTTAGTATTAATTTTTTATAATTTAAAATAAAATTATATTTTATAATCCATTTATAAAAACTATTTAGTTATAATAACTTAAAGGCTTATAGAAAATCTGGAAAGGTTAAAGCTGTGACAAAATATTTAATTGAAATTGGAACTGAAGAATTACCATATAAGTTTATCCCATCAGCAATGGAACAGTTAAAAGAATCCTTGGCTAAAGCCTTTGAGGGAAATAGAATTTCTTATAAAGACATAAAAACATACGGAACGCCAAGAAGACTTGCTGTAATTGTTGAAGATATTACAGAATCACAACCAAACATTGAAAAAGTAATAAAAGGTCCGCCTACAAAGGCTGCTTTTGATGGAAATGGAAACATTACCCAGGCAGGAATTGGGTTCGCTAAAAAACAAAATGTTAATCCTGAAGATTTATATAAAGAATCTGTTGGAAATGTTGAATATGTCTTTGCAAAGGTTAAAGAAGAAGGCAGAAAAACAGGTGAAGTCCTTAAAGATATTATTCCCGACATTATATTAAGGTTACAGGGTTCTCATTTTATGAGATGGGGAGATCTGGAAGTTAGATTTTCACGTCCTATTAGATGGCTAGTCTCATTAATGGATAATGAAGAAGTAAAAATAAAGATTGCTGACATTGAATCTACCAGATGCTCAAGAGGTCATAGATTTTATAACAATAAAGAAGTTGAAATAACTTCTCCAGATAGTTATATGGAAGATTTATATAAAGCTCAAGTAATTATTGATACGGTTAAACGTCGTGAAGAAATAATAAAACAAGCATCTAATATAGCTAAATCAGTAAATGGAAATGTTCATTTAAACCCTGAATTGGTTGATGAAGTTACATATATTGTAGAATGGCCACATCCAATTCTTGGAAGCTTTGATAAAAAATATCTTGTAATACCAAAAGATGTAATTGTTACTGTTATGGCAGCGCATCAGAGATATTTTCCTGTATTTGCCGAAAATGGTCAGTTATTGAACTATTTTATTACTATGGCCAATAATGATGCAGCTAAAGCACTGGAAAATATCAAAAGAGGTAATGAAAGAGTTTTAAAAGCAAGACTCGATGATGCAATATTCTTCTATACTGAAGATACAAGAAGAACTCTTGAATCCAGAATTGAGGATTTAAAAGGAGTTACATTCCAAAAAGGACTTGGAACTATCCACGATAAAGTAAGTAGAATAAGAGAAATATCTTACTTTACAAGTGAAGAACTTAATCTGGATAAAGCCACCATAGATAACGTTGAGAAAACAGCACTTTTATCCAAAGCTGACCTTGTAACCTCGCTTGTAAGAGAATTTACTGAACTTCAAGGTTTTATCGGTATGAATTATGCAAAGCTGGATGGAGAAGATTGTCTTGTTTCTGTTGGAATTGCAGAACATTATATGCCGGTTTCAGCTGATGGAGAATTAGCTGATAGCATAACAGGGCAGGTTGTTGGCATATCCGACAAAATTGATACAATTGCCGGTGTTTTTGCTTTAGGTAAAATACCCACAGGCTCTGCTGACCCGTTAGGATTAAGAAGAGCTGCTCTAGGTATTATTATTACTATAATTAAGAAAGATATAAATCTTAATTTGTCTAAAGTTATTGAGAATGCAGTATCTATTCAGCCTGTAAAAATTGAGAACACAGGGATTTTAGTCAGCGAGATAAGGGATTTCATTATTCAAAGATTGAGAATTTATCTGACAGAAAACTATAGATATGATGTGGTTGAGGCTGCATTAAGTACAAAAGATCCTTTAGCTGATCTGAAAGATCTTGTAAAACGTACTGAAGTGTTATCTAAACTCGTAGAAAAAGAAAATTATAATTTATTCCATGATGCAGCAAATAGAATTCATAGAATCATTAAATCTGAGCAATTTAATCCTACACCTGATCCTAGTCTATTTGTACATGATATTGAAGGTCAATTGTGGAATTGCGCAAAAGGTATAGATGAAGATAATCTTGATTATAACGAACTAGTTTCAAAGCTCGAATCATGTGTACCTGTAATTGAAAAATTCTTTGATGAAGTTCTTGTAATGGATCCAAATATGGATATTCGTCAAAATAGATTATCATTACTGGGTAACATAAGAGAAAAGTTCTTGAAGCTGGCAGACTTTAGCAAAATAGTAGCCTAGTGAAGTGACCGAAAAGTTATGAAGATATTTCAGGGAGGCAAATTTTCTCCGTCGCTGTGCCTGTTAGACAGGTAAGGCTCCTGCGAAAACATACCTCCCTTCAAAATTAATCGGTCAGAGTACTAGTACTCAGTTAAATTAGTTTTGATGATGAGTTTGTTTCTGGAGGAGCCTTGAAAACTCGTAGAGTTTGAACAGCGACGGAAGAAATTAACTCATCAAAATTAAATTAACAATGCACTAGTGTATTGATTAAAATTAAAATTGCTTTGTATAGGAATATATCTACCTATAAAAATGCATTAGTGCTAGATAAATATATTTTTATTAACTCATATTGTGCTTAGCAATCATAATGTGGGGAGTTGAGTTTGCTTTAAAAGGGGAGTCCGCAGCTTATGAATAAAAGGCGGATTGATAAATTCTCGATTGTTGATATCCCTACACAATCTGAGATAGAAAAACAACAATTAAACCGTACATTGGTTATGATAATGCTAGGGACTTTGCTAGCTGTTGCTTTTCTTATATCGATGACTTTTACGTTTAAAACTATACAATTAGCAAGTGAATTGCCTGATGCTGATATGTTAAAGGCTCATAAACCTGATCAGGCTACGTTAATATATGATATAAACAATAAACTTATTGCTAATATCCATGGAGATGAGGATAGAGTCCTGGTCTCACTTGATAAAATATCTCCTTATCTTCAAAGGGCAGTTATTGCCGTTGAAGATAACAGATTTTATTCTCATAAAGGTATTGATTTAATTGGAACGATAAGAGCAGGATTCAATAATTTTTCGGGTGATGGTTCTATTCAAGGGGGTAGTACTCTAACTCAGCAACTGGTAAAGAATTCTTTTTTATCTCCTGAAAGATCATTCAAAAGAAAACTTATAGAAGCTATATTAGCTATTCGAGTAGAAAAGAATTTTACTAAAGATAAAATACTTGAAATGTACTTAAATCAGATCTATTGGGGAAATTTATCTTATGGAGCAGAAAAAGCTGCAAGAAGATACTTTAAAAAGTCTGCAAGCAAACTGGATTTAGCTGAATCGGCATTGTTGGCAGGGTTAATTAAAGCTCCTGAAGGGTATTCTCCCTATAGAAACTTTGAAGGCGCAAAATTCAGACAAAAACTTGTTCTTGAAAGAATGGAACATTATGGTTATATAACTCATAAGCAGAGAATTCAGGCAGAAGAACAATCTTTAAAATTGGCTTCACCAAAGCAAAGTTATTCTAAATTCCCTTATTTTGTTGATTATGTATCATATTTACTTAGACAAACATATGGGGAAGATGTTGTAAGAAGAGGCGGGCTGCGTGTTTATACTACTCTGGATCCAAAAGTGCAGGAAATAGCAGAAAAGACAATAAAAGAAGGGGTGAAATCAATCCCTAAAGGTTCTGGAGTTACTCAGGGAGCTTTGGTATCAATTGATGTTGATAATGGTTATATTCAAGCCTTAGTTGGTGGCATGGATTATCAAAAAAGTAATTTTAACAGAGCTGTTTTTGCAAAGCGTGCCGCAGGATCATCTTTTAAGCCGGTTGTATATTTAACAGGGCTTAGATTAGGTAAAATAACTCCTGAAAGTCCGATTGTTGATTCTCCGATCTCGTTTAATACCGGTTGGAATGTTTGGTCTCCGCACAATTGGGACGGGAAATACATGGGAAGAATGACTGTAAGAAAGGCTTTGACTTTATCCAGAAATACCCCTACCGTGCGAGTTGCATTAAAAGTTGGAGTAGATTCAATTATTGAGACTGCTAGATTATTAGGTATAAAAAGTCCTATTAACAGAAATTTCTCTATTGCACTAGGTTCAACGGGAATATCACCTTTAGAAATGACAACTGTTTATTCTACGCTAGCTAGAGAAGGTGTTTATATGGAGCCTACAGCCATAATAAGAGTTGAAGATAGTGATAATAATATACTGGACCAGCATGATCGTTACCCAATAAGAGTTGTGAGTCCGAACTTTGTAGCACAATTATGCTCTATATTAGTAGACGTAGTTGAAAAAGGTACAGGTAAGCAAGCAAAACTAAAAAACAGGGTTGTTGCTGGAAAAACAGGAACGACCGATGATGTTAGAGATATTTGGTTCTCAGGATTTACCCCGGATACAGCAACAGTTATTTGGATGGGAAATGATCAAAACACACCTTTAAATGGAGTATTTAGCAGTAATTGTGCACAACTATGGGGAATATTCAGTACAGAATATTATAAAATCAAGGATATTTCTCCAAGATATTTCAGAAAGCCTGTAAAGACAAACGTTTTGAAACAGGACAAAAAAGATAAAAATGACAAAAAAATCTCTATTGAGAAGGTTAGTAGAAACAAAAGCAAGAAAAATAAGGACGCTAAAAAGGAAGATAAGAAAGTTAAATCTGAAATTGAAGATACATTTGAGCAGGATTATGATATTAAACCTGAAAATAAACCTGCAAAAACAAAAGATACAACGCCAAGATCGATAGAAACAAAGCCTCAATACAAATATCCACAAAAGTATCCACCAAAACATGGATATGATTCTGATAATGTAAAACCAAAAACACAAAATCCAGAGCAGAATTTTGCTCCTGTACCTAAGTCTGAAACCAGACAAGAAATGCCTCTCAATTCTAAAAATAGCTCAGGGCCTCAATTAAGACCTAAACAGGTTAATAATGAATCAGATATAGAACAGAGAGTCCAAAGATATTTAAGAGGTTCTCAATAGTAGATTGTTTCATAAGTTCAGGAAGTTATATTATTTCCGTCGCTGGTGCTAACGCACATAATTAAGTGGAATAATTGATGACTTGAAAAAGTGACAAGGTCACCTTCGCATTTCATAGGCTAATAACATAACCTCCTCATCATTATTTTTTAAACAAAGTAATGGTGCTTTGCGCTGAAAAATGTAGAGGCAAAAATTTTCTTCTTACAGAACGACTCTAATATTACTCTTGATCCTATCATTTAGAAAATTCCTGCAAAAAATAGCCTATTTCGCAATATTTATGGAATAAAATAATGCAATTTAATACTAAAAAACATCTCATCTCCAGTTAGAGTAGGTCAATATGTTAGTTCAGATATTTTAAATATTTAAATATAATTTTAAAATCTAAATAATTTTTTATTTTGATAATAATCATTATATGAAACCAATTTCGAATAAAAATAATAATAAAACTATCTGAGAGAAATTATTTCAAACTATTAAGTTTAAATATTTTCCGGTTTTTCCTTTATTTGATTGTACTACTAACTAATTTGGCGATGTGCAATAATAATAACAGTAAATAATGTACTATAATCTAAAGTAGTAAGAAGATTGCAAGTAGAGCTTTAAGATAAATGTCTATCAGCCCAAATAATAAGAGAGCAATAATATTAGCATTAACAATATTGTTTGTTAGTATTATTACTCTTTATTTTCAATTTGTTCCAAAATTGATAAATATCGAGAAGCATAGACCCCAAATAGAACAGGCTATAAAAGAAAATCTGGATGTGCCGGTTGTACTTGGAAAGCTTGATACCTCAGCAACCTGGAATCTAGGGATTAAACTTCATATTAGCAGTATAGATATAAAGCATCCGGACAATTCTGATTTTATTTCAACCGGGCATACTTCAGTAGAATTATCTATGCTGCCTTTTTTACGTAATAAAATTGTTATACGTGAAATTAAAACTAATAATCCTGCAGCTTATATTAATAGGTCAAAAGCAGGAAAGTTCGATATAGAGCAATTAATCCCAAAAAAGTCCGATAAACCTTCAAAATTCAAACCTGTTTTGGATAATACCAGAATTATAGCGAATAATTATCAAATATATTTTAATGATGAATTTATGTCTCCAATGCAAAAGCATACAATTGTAGGAGATTACGTTAAGATATCTGATTTTGATCCTGATAAATTTTTGAGAATAAATACTAAAGGGCAGGTTGTAACCAGTAAAAAGCCAAATACCTATTTTGATGTTGAATATTCAAGTAAATTTCCTATTAAAAAGGGGGGACTTGCAAAGAATAATGCATCAATAAAAGGCCAGATACAGAATTTATATCCAAACCTCTATCTGGCTTATATAAATAAATATGCTCCCCGTAAATACTCAAGTCTTCAGGGTAAATTAAACATGGATTTTGATATTAATTTAACAAAATCTAAGCTTAAATCAAACAATTTTATGGTAAAAGCCTTATTATCTGATTTATATGCTGTAAGTCCAGTTAAAGGTGAAGTTTTAAATATTGTCGGTCCTGCAAATGTTTATGCAAAAGGTAAATTCAATAATGATCTGACATTAGAAGAGTTTAACCTGGTAAATAAAAAATCCAGAGTAAAAATAAATGGCAAGATTTCAAAGTTTAAAACTAAGAATAAAGTTTTAGACTTAAAATTATTAATTGATAATTCCAGAGCTGCTGAATTACTTGATGCTTTTCCTAAAGAAATCAAGGTTCCCTTAGATGCTGTTTCAAAAGTCCATAAGCATAACATTGACGCGAATTTGTCGGTAAACTTAACTATAAAAGGTAGACCTAAAACTCCTGATTTATTTGGAGATTTAAAATTTAATGATTTGTCCATAGGATTAAACCCGATAAAGGTGCCTAAAGGCTATGGAAAGATAGAGTTTCTCGGAAAATCATTATTACTTGATATTTATGAATATACAGATCAGCATGGTCTTGTAAAAGCTTTTGGAATGGTTTCTCCTGTCAATAAAACTATAGACCTCAATGTAAAAACAGGGGTTATAGATTTAAAAAGAGGCAGGGATATGCTTCTTGTGCTAAAGGATATTTTGAACTTTAAACTTGGTCCCGTTCCTGATATATATGGCAGAGGTTCAGGAAAAGTTGATTTAAATATCCGAGGCAAGTTTAAAGCTCCCAGTATTCCAGGTGTTAACGGTTATTTAGAGGTGCTTAATGCCAGAGGGTATTATGAAAATCTTTATGGGAAATTTCATGATGTAAAAGGCACTCTCAAATTTGACAATGATAGGGTTGTGTATAATGGCATATCTGGATTTATGGGCGAATCAAAGGTTATAGCTGAAGGTTATACAACACTTAAAGGTTATTCTGATGTCAAATTAACTATGCCAGATATGAATTTAGTTACTGGACATGAGCTAATATCTAACAGTCCACTTCTTGTAGAGGTAAAAGATGCTTTAAAAGATATAAAAGAAGTATCAGGTCATGCTGATACGGTTATATATCTGACTGGAACTGAAAAAATCCTCGAATCTAAAGGGGAATTGAATCTTCATGATTCTGTAGCAACTCTTGCAGGCTTTGCAGAGCCATTTAAGAATTTAGCTGGCAAGATAAGTTTTATAAATGAAAAAGCAATTTTTACTAACCTGCAAAGTACAGTTATGCAAAGTCAAATAACCACTAACGGCTCTATTGAGAATAAAAAAGATATGATTATGGTTTTGTCTGCCCCTAATCTTGATCTTAATGCTGCTCATAAATTTGTAAAAAATAGTCCTGCTTTAGCTAATGCTCAGAAAGACTTACAAAGTTTTATCAATGTTTCAGGGCATGCTAAAACTGAAATTAGTTTGAATGGTAAAGTAGACAGTGATGATTTATTAAAATATGCCAAATTTAATATGGATAAAACGTCTCTGATAACCAGAGAATTAGGATATCCTATTGAAAAATTAAAAGGTGAATTGCTTGTTACCCCAAATGGAGTATTTACAGAAGGAACTAGGGCTGAAGTACTTGGAATACCAATAAGAATAGCCGGGCAGGTAACCGGATTTGCAGCTGATACTCTTATTCCTCAGTTCAAACTACAAGCTCAAAAGTTTGAATTTGACAAAATAAAAGAATTGCTTCAAGCGCCAATAGTTCCACAGGGTATTAGAAACGAAGTTGCAAAGTTTAAAAACCTTGATGGCCAGGTAAATATTGATGTAAATGTTGATCCTAAAGATTATAAAGCTTATATTAAGTTTGATGATGTACAGGCTTTATACTCACAGGAAAATACACCCATAGAGTTAAGTAATGGAGGTATTACTGTCACTTCTGATGATATATATTTTGATAACTTGAACACTAGATTATCAAAATCCAGATTTTATCTTGATGGTGCAGTAAAAAATTATAGAATAAAGCCTGTATTAAATGTTGTTACCTCAGCTGAAATTGTGTCAACAGATATTGATAAATATATTAACCAGTATTTGGATCAACCTATTGTTGCAAAAGGTGCAATTCCAATTAGCGCAACACTTAAAGGCAATCTTAATAATTGGGATATATTAGCCCAAATGACACTTGATAAGGGCACTTCCATATCATTTCAGCCAAATTTAAATTTACCTGATGATAAAGTTAGGATATTCAATTTAAAAGCAGCTGGAACACAAAATAAAATAAATATTCAGGATTTAGAAGTTTCTATAGCTGACACACCTTTAACAGCTATGAATTCTGCATCATTAACTTCTCAGACAGAAGCAGAACTTGAAAAATTGTTAAAAATAAGTGGAATTATCGATGGTCTGCAAACAGATAATCCTGTTTTTCAAGAATTTCGTGTATTAACACCTAGCCCATTTGATATAACGCTATTAAACAATGCTATAAAGACCCAGGATAATCAACCTTTCTTTTCTAAAGGAGAATTTATCGGTAGTGTAATGCTTCAGGGTAGAATAAGTTCCCCTCAAATATTAGGTAATCTAACTTTAAACAATGTCGCAATTCCTTCTAGAGATGTGCTTATTGATTATGCAATTACAAGTCTTAATGAAAATGAAATAATAGTTAAAGATAGCTATATGACAGTAGCAGAATCCCCTTTAAAAGTTAAAGCCAGTATATCAAATATTATGGATAGTCCCTTGCTTGTTAAATCAGTTATCGTTTATTCTCCTTCACTTAATATTGATAAAATAGCAGAGCTCTTTAAAAAACCTGTAGAAGAACACGCTGAAATAGATTTACCTCCTTTTGTTATTGAAAATGGTGTGATATGTGCAGATGAGTTAATTATTCATAACTTAATTACGAATAATATGATTACTAATCTTGATTTTACACCTGACTGGTTGCTTACAGTGTCTAATTTGTCATTTGAAACAGCCGGTGGTATAGCTAATGGCCAAGTATTGTATAATTTAAAGACTACTGAATTAGCAGTAGATTTAACAGCAAAAGATATGCAGGCAAACGCTGCAGCAACTACATTAATGAGTCTGCCTAACGAAGTTTATGGAGTTTTAAGCGGTGATGCTCAGTTCCGTACAAGAGGTTCTACATCTGAAGAATTAATAGCTAATGCTAATGGAGTTGCAAATTTTGAAATTACTGATGGACGTCTGGTACGATTAGGTTCTCTTGAATATTTATTAAGAGCAGCTAATGTGGTTCAAAGTGGCGTAGCAGGGTTAAATATAAATAATATACTTGATCTTATTGCACCTCAGGAGACAGGACACTTTGAAACATTAAAGGGCACTGTTATTGCAAAAGATGGAACCCTAAAAACCGATAATATAGCTTCTCAAGGTAAAAATCTTAGTCTTTATTTTTCAGGAAATCTTGATATGGTGACGAATACAGCTGATATTACCATTCTTGGAAGGCTTTCTAAAAAAGTATCGGGTTTACTTGGACCTCTTGGTAGCGTATCTATAAATACATTTATTGGATTTATTCCAGGACTAGGTTTCTTGCCTTCCTCACCAGAAAAAGGATTGGTAGATGTAATTCCCGGATTAAGTAAAATTCCTGTTCTTGGTCTTGGTGGCGGCAAATATAGACGTTTTGCAGTAGAGATTGATGGTGATCTTTACAATCCAAGTTCAGTCAAGAGCTTTAGGTGGGTAGATTAAAATAGCGCTTTTTTATGATATATGCAATTATCTGCCTGTTATATTATCACTATGGCAATCAGTGCCACCTGTAATCAATAATTTCAGCTTAATTGCATATTCTTTTATTTGATCCACGGTATGAAATTTAACTATACCTCTATGACCTGTATATGGATAATAAACCTCAATTCCGTCCAGACCAAAATCTTGCAGTTCTTTTATCATTTTTTTAAGGTTGATATTCCAGCAGCAGGCTGGATGAGCTAAAACAGCAATTCCTCCAGCTTCTTTTATCGTTTTAATTACTTCTTTAGCTTTTCTTTTATTAAAAAATCTTATAATATCAAGTCTTGTGGCATTAATATTTTTTGCACACAGTTGTTTTAATTTTTCATTATTGATATCAAAACCATACCCAAGAATATGTATAAAATTTGTTTTATACCAGCAGTCAAATTCAACGCCTGTAATAACTTGTAAATCTCCCAGATTTTCATAAGGAATATATTTATAGGCTTCTATAGAGTTGTGGTCTGTTATTGAAATTACTTTAAGATTACTTTCTTTAGCTTTCTCAATTACCTCATCAGGAGAAAGAGTTCCATCCGAAAAGTTTGTATGTATATGTAAGTTTGCATTTGCAAAAAAATCAGATTTTTTTAAATTTTTTAAAGACTCAATCATACTTTGCATAGTAAAATAAGTTAATATATATTTCAAACTACCATTCAGTTTATTTTACTCTTATTTGGCATAAAAGTCTCTTGCTTATACAAAAAGCTATAAATTGTATAATAATCTAACAGAGTTTGTAGGGTGATACAGGTATCAAAATGGGTAGAGCGAAAACGCAATTAATGAATATTTTTCAGGTTATTTTTAATGGTTTTTTAATTTATATTAAAAACCTGATTCCTTTATCGAAAGTAATGATGTTTCCTGTTTTCGGACAAGTAATAGGAGTGTTTCTGATTCTTTACCCGTCATATTGGCTTACAAAAAACTCTTATACAATATTCCCAAGTGGGATTAATTCAGGAAATATATTATTATTTTTACTGGTACTTATCATAGCTATAACTCCAGGCTTCTTTATTTTTATTAAAGCCTTTTGGGAGTATATGATAGCTACAGTATCGTTAAATTCTATGATTGCTGCTATAAATAAACAAGGAAGTCTGAAAAATACAGAAATTAAGATTCAAAATCAAGCAGTTAAGCTTAGATCTAAAGATTATATTTCATTAATTATGATATTATCTTTAGTCTGGCTTGTGGCTCTTATTTTGCCTGCAATTATATTATTTACAGGTATTAATTCTGCTACAGTGATTGGATTTGTAGCATTAGAACTTGCTGCCATATTTATTGCAGCTATAATATCCATATATTTAAGCTTAACTTTTCAGGTATTTGCTTTTGAGAATATTTCGGTGATAAATGTATTAAAAAAAAGCTGGAGTCTCGTTGAAGGCAATTTTTGGAGGGCTTTTCTTTTAGGAATAATTTTATCCATTATAACCGGGGCAATAGTTCCTGCAATTTTTCAGACTTTAATAGAAATGACAGACTTAATATCGTACATAATTCATCCGGTTAAAGCATATACAGCAGCATTGTTTGGTAATTTTACACAATTAGGGCCTCAACCTTATTTTACAATCTGCTCAAACCCTGCTAATCCTACTGCTTGTATTACAGATATTTCCAGGACAGTAGTGTTAACTATAGCAGGAACAATAGTCACTGCTTTTATACTGCCTTTAGGCAGTGCTTGCTATACCCTTTTATACTTTGATGTTGTTAATAGAAAGAGCCCGAAGAAATAAGTGAGACGAATGTTTAGGTGTAAAAATTGTAAATCTGTAGATAATTTCGGCTTGATGATCAGTCCTACTTACAAAGGTAAGGGGGCGTATTCAGAAAGGTTCAACGAACACGGGGAAATTCTGATTAATGTTGATGGATACGAATTTATCCCTGATCTGGCTTTTATGAATTCTCATTCAGTTTGTAAATATTGTGGAGAAATTAAAATCTGGGAGTATTATTTTCCTAGATTTCACAATGAAGAAGACAAAAATAACAATTAGAAACTGTTTAATTATTGATTTTACTGAGGCAGGGACATTATTGAGTCATCTAAGAATTTACTTCGTATTCTACGATGACAAAATATAATATCCCTGCTTTTAATCAGCAAATACTTTGCTTAAATAAAGATTTTTATTCCTTACAGGACTTACGCAAAGTAAAAAATTAGCATAAAAAATCTACATCCTGATTTTTCTTTTTAAGGAAGAAGTGTCAGGATGTAGTTATGAACACAAATA
>Ga0156446_1034_pt1 | contig 12413 bp, 13 predicted proteins | sample RifOxyA2_FD_108089 | JGI IMG/M metagenome (GOLD analysis project Ga0156446, IMG submission 108089) | Candidatus Melainabacteria bacterium RIFOXYA2_FULL_32_9 | reverse complement strand
CTCTTGATGACCGTCAATCATTATTTACACATTACCAGTAATTCACAATGACCTTGAAGATTGGTTATTCAATAATCTTGCCTTGAAATAGGTCAAGAACCATTTTTGCCTGATCAGAAAGATTTATGGGGGCAACTTCTTCAATTTTATTAATCTGTTCTGCTAATTCTTCGTCAATTGGTTCCATAGGTCCTTCTGATAGTATGATTTTAGAAGTTTTAGTCTTTGGAATCTCTTCAAATTCTTGTGTGATTTGCTCAAAATTTTCTCTTTTAACTGCTTTATCTTGTAGAGATTTCTCGTCTAATTCAGTTTTTTTTTCTGCACTAGCAATAATTTTCTCATCACCAGGTAAAACTGTCCTTGAAATAATTTTTGGTATAGTGCCAAAAAGCTTTTGTGCAGCTTTTTCTAGAGGTGGCTGTTTAGTTTTATCCTGTGATTGCTTTGCAAAAGTTTCATTTGTAAAAGTTAGCACAATTTTATCTGAATTAATTTCTACAGGCTTAGCGAGATTCGTAAAAAACATTCTTGATGGAATACTTTCTATATTATCAAGTAATGCTTTCCAGTCCTGAACCAGATTTCCTGCCTGACTGGTGATATTAGATACAGAATCAGCTGCTGCTTTTATAGTATCTTTCTCATCATTATTATCAACTTTAATCGCATTAGCAATCGGACTCAATGATTGCTCTTCTGCTTTAATGCTATCAACTTGAATAATCTCTTCTTGCTTATTTTCTACAGGCAATTCCTGTTTTTGTGGGGTTTCTCTAAGCGGTATAGTTACAACAGTTTCTACAGTAACTGGTTTACTCTGAATAATAGGCTCAGGCTTTCTTAGATTTTCAAAAGCAGATTCAGTCTTAACAGATTTTGCTTCTACAAAATTTCCACCGGCAATAGCTTCTTCAAGCCTAATAATCCTGGCTTCCATATCTTTAATTACTTGAATATCCTGTCTATTAGCAATACTTATTAAAGCAACTTCAAGCCATAAATGTTGCTGCGATGTTACTCTTAAAGTTTTTTCGTAATTAGAGAACTTTTCAATAATTTGGGTTATCTCTATAACCTCAAACTTTTCTGACTGTTTCTTTATTTCACTATAAAATTGCTCAGATACATCTATTAAAGATGCTATTTCATCTAATTTATTAGTAGTTTTTACTAATAATAAATTTCTAAAATAGTTCATTAATTCTCTAATTACCTGAACAGGCTCACTGCCAAGCTGTATAATATCGTCTAAAATCTCTATCAGTTTATTTGTATTCCTGTCAGCTATAGCATCAGCAAGGCCAAACAATGTATCTTCCTGCAAACATCCAAGCAGAGTTAATATATCTTTTTCTGTAACTTCTTTTTGCACAGAAGCAAGTATACTTACCTGATCCAGTAAACTAATAGCATCTCTTAATCCACCGGCAGAACGCCTTGCAATTAATGATAATGCTTTATCATTAATATTTAGCTTTTCAAGTTCGATTATATCTTTAAGTTTGTTGACAATTAAATCCTGTTTAATTCTTCTAAAATCAAATCTTTGACATCTACTAATAATAGTATTTAAAACTTTATGAGCTTCAGTAGTTGCAAGTATAAATACCAGGTTTGGCGGTGGTTCTTCAAGTGTTTTTAAAAGTGTATTGAATGCTTCTGTAGTCAACATGTGAACTTCGTCTATGATATAGATTTTATATTTGCCTGCTACAGGTACAAACTGAACTTTTTCTAGAAGATTTCTTGCATCTTCAACTTTTCTATTACTAGCAGCGTCAATTTCAATGACATCAATAGCATTACTGCCAACAATATCTAAGCAACTTGGACACTCACCACAGGGTTCTAGAGTAGGTCCTTTCTGACAGTTTAAGGACTTTGCAAATATTCTTGCTGTAGAAGTCTTTCCGGTTCCTCTTGGACCTGTAAGAAGATACGCATGTGCAACTTTATTTAGCTCAATAGCATTGGATAAAGTATTAACTATAGACTCCTGTCCAACTATATCTTTAAATTTTTGCGGTCTATATTTTCTATATAAAGGAATATACGAACTAGACAACCTTCAAAAACCTCTTTTGTTGAATATTGATAATGATTACCTTACTTGCATTATAAAATTTAATATGAATTCATTTCCACTAATATAAGATATAATAAAATAACTCTATCACAATTAAAAAAGATTTATATATAAGTTTAGTTATGAGTCTAAATAATTTAATAAAACCTCAAAAATTGAATCCTGGAGATACAATTGGAATTATATCTCCAGCTGGTGCTGTAAAAGAAACTAAACTCTGGCAACCAACGATAGAATATTTTGAGAAAAGAGGTTATGCAGTAAAAATTGCACCTCATGCATTAAATCAAGAGGCATATCTTGCAGGAAGTGATGAAAGCAGACTTTTCGACTTAATCAGCTTTTTTGAAGATCCTGAAATAAAAGCCATTATATGCTCTCGAGGAGGCTATGGTACATTCAGGCTTTTGCAAGATATTAATTATGAAATAATAAGAAATAATCCAAAAATATTTGTCGGATATAGTGATATTACAGCATTATTATGGTCATTTTTGGAAAAAACCGGCCTAATCACTTTCCATGGACCATTAGCACTTTCTGATTTTGGAACCAGCAAGATAAATAATTATACAGAAACAAGCTTTTTTGAAGTTTTAGAGGGAAAAGCTGAAATTCCCCATATTTATTCCAATCCTATTAACTATGAATGTATAAATCCAGGAGATGCAGATGGGGAGCTTCTTGCAGGAAACCTGGCTATCATTACAGGGTTATTAGGAACACCTTATTTTCCGGATATGACCGAAAAAATCCTATTGCTGGAAGATATAGGAGAACCTCTTTATAAAATTGACAGAATGCTCATGCAGTTAAAGCTGGCAGGAGTATTTGATAAAATTTCAGGACTACTATTTGGTGAATTCACAAATATAGTTCAATCAGATAGTACTGAAGCAAATAAATTGAGTCCTATTGATGTTATTAAAACCATAACCAACGATATAGATATTCCTATAGGCTATGGTTTCTCTGCAAGCCACGGTGAATATAAGGCAACTTTACCTCTTGGTGTTAAATATTATTTTAATTCTCAAAAATTTAATTTAGTAATTAATGAAAAGTATATATCATAGCTAAAACAGAACCCTTGAAGAGTTCTGTTTTCTTTAAATTATTTAATTTTTATTCATTGTTTTTATTATTAATCATCGTCTGTCATATACTCTATATATTCTTCGATTGCAGCAAGATTAATCTTCCAATTTTTATTTGATTTATATTTTGAATTAGTAGCTCTCATTTCAGAAGAAGATAACTTTTGTCTATTTTTTTCTGCTGCTTTCATTATTTTCACTCCATGTTAAATAACTATACAAAAGTTTGAAAAAAAGTACTTGAAAAAATTCCATTTTTTAGGCATTCTAGATACTGTAATAAGTTTCTCTCTTTAACCTCCTTTATTTCAACCTACTCACCAATTTAAAACATAGTTATAGCTTTGTTTAGTTTATCATAAAGGTTAGTTATTTGCAAGAGAAATTTAACTATTATCAGACAATAATTTGACATTAAATGTTTAATATAACTCTAAAAGACTGGCTTAAGAAAAAGCCAGTCTTTTAATTAAGGTGCTTGCCTAGAGTAATAGATTGCAAATATTTGCAATTTTTCGGTATTTATAAAATTTAAAAATCACCTAAACTGTCATTACGAGGAGCGAAGCGACGCGGTAATCTTTCCGATGTTCGACAGATAGATTGCCACGGTGCCAGAGGCACAAACACATCATCAATAATTCTTGTATATCAAAGAAAGATTGATGATAATGTGACTGTGGCATAGCCACCTCGCAATGACATACTTTATTATTAGTACATTCTAACATTTTCTAGGCAAGCATCTTAATTCATTTATCTTTATATCGATAGTAGAGAAACAGCTCAGTCAAAACAAAACTTGTATTTATTAGATAAAATATTATAACTAAATCAAGATTAAAGAAAATTTTATGCAAAATTCCAAAAATATATCCTGACAATAAAAGAAAAAGGAAAGCTTTACTGTGCCCTTTTACGTTCTTTGTTTTATAAGTTTTAATTACAGCAAAAGGCCAACTAGCACCAAAACAAATAAGCATTCCAGCTTCAAATAAACTCATTTTCTTCCTTAACTAAAATCTTACCTAAATGTGTACTCTATTACTAATTTAATTATATTCTTTATTAATAAATAATCTCAAATAATTAAGAGTATACTGACTTGCCCTGTATTTTATTTCTGTTCTGGGCAAATTACTTGGAATTCTTATTTCATGGACTTCCAGCTTATGCCTGTTACATATACCTATATAAACAAGGCCAACCGGCTTGTTCTCAGATCCGCCTGTAGGCCCAGCAATTCCTGTAATCCCTACTCCTATATCACAATCTGATAATGATCTTACACCTTCAGCCATTGATATAGCTGTTTTATCACTAACTGCACCATAATTTTCAATGATTTTATCACTGATTCCTAATGTTTTTATCTTAGATTCATTAGAATATGTAACAAAATTAAGCTTTATATAACGAGAACTACCCGAAATATCAGTTAATCTTGAACTAACAAGCCCACCTGTACATGATTCTGCAACTGCTACAGTTAAATCTTTCTCTAAAAGTAATTCTCCAACAATTTGCTCTAATGTTTCGTCACCATAACCATAAAAATACTCTTTTGTCCTCGATAAAACCTCTTTCTCAGCTTCATCTATAAGAGCATTTGCCTCTTCATAATTTTTTGCCTTTGCAACTATCCTTAACCTTGTCTCGCCCTTACCTACAAGAGGAGCAATGGTAGGATTTGATTTTTCCATTAAATCTTTGACTTTATTCGCTAATGCAGCTTCCGGCACTCCAAAATATTTTAAATTCCTAATAACCAATACTTCTTGTGAATACTGTTTTAAATAATTATCAGCAGTCTGCTCCCACATTGCATATAATTCTTCAGGAACACCAGGAAATATAAGAATTATTTTTTTAGATTTATTTACACCGTATTCAGGGATTTCCCAAATAATACCAGGAGCTGTACCAACGGGATTTGATATTACTTTAGCTTCTTCAGGTCTATATGCTTGCTTAATATTTGATTCGGTCATTTCTCTATCTAAAGCTATAAAAAACTTCTCTATGCTCTTAAGAGACTCCTGATCAAGCACTAACTTTTCATTAAAAAAATCAGCAACTGCTTGCATTGTAATATCATCATCTGTTGGACCAAGCCCACCTGTGATTATTATAATATCTGATCTTTCTAATGCTATTCCAAGAGTATTTTTAATTCTATCAGCATTGTCTCCGACCGTGGTTTGGTAATAGCAATCTATACCAAGGTTTGTTAGTCTCTCAGAAACATAAGAGGCATTTGTATTAACAATTTCGCCTAATAGTAACTCAGTTCCAACAGACAAAATTTCGGCTATCAAAACAATTCCTTTATATATATCTCAACTAATTTACAGGAATATCAACCGGATCAAGCAAAGTAACCTCGAAAAGATCACCCGGATCAATTTTTACAATATCACCTTTTTTAATCATAGCCATTACCGACTTTGTGAAAAATACTGTACTACCTACTGCAAATCCACCTGCTGCGGCTACAGGAGTAATTAGCACAACAGGTATTGCGCCCACAACTGCGACACCGGCTTTAGCCCAGGGATTAGGTGATTTACTGGAATCATTAATTTTATCATAAAGTGATAGTCCTGTATTAAGCCCAAACATAGATGCTTTAGCTGCTATGCCTACACCCTGATCAAGATTTTCATTAACTGCTTTTAAATATCCGCCGCCAGCAGAAACAGACCCATCTTCTGTAACTTTATACTCTTTAATACTAGAAATTCTTGCTACTACTGGGATTTGTCTACCAACAGGAGTTGTCACATGATCAAAAACCATGAACATTTCTGCGCCTCTACTTAAGCGTGTATTATTGACTATTCTTCCAATTCTTCCTCTAATACTTGTTCCAGAAGGAAGCACAATATTGTTACTTACTCTTATATCTTCAGTAATAGTCGAAATAAATGGAGTTCCCCTTTTTGAGTTAAAAGTATTAATAGGTGTTTCCATTCTTACCCTTAAATGAGTTCCAGCGGGTATTCTCTGAGATTGAATATCTGCCTGAATTGCATTTGATGGCATGTAACCAGAATAACTATTATTTAATTGAACATTTTTAGGTGATTGTACATAGTTATAATTCTGAGCAAAAGCAAAATTGTAACTAAGCATTAGTGCAGACATAGCTAATGCAGAAATTTTGTTAATCTTTCTCATATTATTTATTCCTCCCACAGACTTATAATATCTACTATTCTAAGCATATTTTCATTTTTTAGCAAAACATTAAGAAATGTTAACACGCTTATCTTGAATTTAGCATTTTTTTGAATGATATATTTTTTATATATATAAGAGAAATAAAACTTCAGTAAACAGTGCGATTATGTTATTGCGTGAGTGTAAAAATCGAATATAGGGGGTACTAAACATGGGGTTAGTCGCCAGTCAAGCACGTCTATTAATGCTAACAGCCTACAAAAGTGACTTAGAATTCAAAATGGAACAAATAAGTCAAAAAAGGTTATTATTAGCAGCTACAGCTATTAACGTAATGTATAACCAGGATGCACAAGCTGTACTACAAAATTTAGATAAACAATTAGAACTACAAATGAAGATTTACGAGACTCAACATAAAGCAGTCAGTACAGAGTTCGACTCAGTTTCAAAAATTATTGATAAGAATATCGAGAAATCCTTTAAATACGTGGCATAAGTTTAATATTATTAACTATGCTCCCAATAATTCGATATAATTAATAAATAACCGGTGTACAACTCACAGTACACCGGTTTTTTGAGATAACTTTTACTATATATTTGCTAATTCATCATATCAAGAATTGTATCCATCATTTCTTTCTTAGTATTAATAACATTAGCATTAGCAGAAACTGTAAGCTCGCTTATTGCAGATTGTAATGCAAGATTAATAACATCTCCTTCTCCAGAATTAAATTTTTCAAGCTCATTTAACAATTTTGCCTGAGCACTTATAATTGCTTTATCCTCAACATCAAAATTGTTTAATGGTCTATTAACATCAAAATTAGACCTGACTCGCTGAGAGACATAGTCTATTTTAGTTATATTGCCAATTTCTGGTATCATAAATGCTCTTTCGAATTGTAACCAACTTCCTATATTCCCCCTAGATAAGATTAGTAAACTCTAAAAGGAAGTTATATAACAAAATTTAATCTTTATAAAAAATAAATTTATTACAATATAATTTTCTTTTAATATTAAGTTATGAAAGAAAGCTATTTTACAAAAGAAAATATAGAAAAAAGAGCAGAACTGTTCCTTAACCAGCTAAGAAATGACAAAAAACAGAAGGATATCCAGTTTATTCCTGAATATTCTGCTCTTATTGTTATAGATATGCAACGATATTTTATTGATTCAAACTCCCATGCCTATATTCCAAGCTCTATTGCAATTATTGATAAAATTCAAGACTTAATAAAAGCGTATAATCACGCACATTTGCCTGTTATTTTTACACGTCACCTTAATACTGACAAAAATGCAGGCCTTATGTCTGAATGGTGGAAAGAAATAGTAACCGAAGACAATGAATTAAGCGTAATTATTCCCGAACTGGAATGTTCAAATGCTATAACTATTAATAAATCTCAATACGATGCTTTTCATGACACACATCTGGAGAAAATTTTAAAGGAGTTGAATATTAAACAAGTCGTAATAACAGGAGTAATGACTCACCTTTGTTGTGATACCACAGCAAGATCAGCATTTGTAAGAGGATTTAAGCCTTTTTTTCCAATAGATGCAACTGCAACTTATAATGAAGAGTTTCATAAAGCAACATTTACAAATTTATCTCATGGGTTTACTATCCCTGTTATTACTAGAGAACTTTTGGAGATAATAATTGAAAATAAATGATGTAGTAATTATAGGAGCTGGATCAGCAGGAATAGCGGCTGCTATTCAATTAAAACGTTATAACATTAATCCAATTATTCTTGAAAAAGACAATATTGGTGGACTCCTAAAAAATGCCAATTTAGTAGAAAATTATTTAGGTTTTCCTAATGGTATTTCAGGTGTTGAGCTTATAAAACTCTTTAAAAAGCAGTTGGAAAACAATAATATACAAGTCCAGTTCGAGAAAGTACTCGATATTAATTATGAAAAAGAATATTTTATTATTAAAACTAATAAAAGAGAAATATTCTCAAAAATTCTTATCGTTGCCAGTGGTACACTTCCAAAAGAATTAGTGATTCCTGATATATCTGAAGAGTTAAGTAATAAAATTCTCTATGATGTTCACAAAATTACTAAAGAAAAAAATAAAAAAATTGTAATTGTCGGTTCAGGTGACGGAGCATTTGATTATGCGCTTAATCTCTCTAGAGATAACGAAATATTAATTTTAAACAGAGAAAATAAAATAAAATGCCTCCCTTTATTGTGGGATAGGTGTGTTAATACAGAAAATATTTCGTATCTAGAAAATACAATTATAAAAAACATTGAAAAATCTGGTAATGGTCTGGAATTAACCTTATATAACTCAAATATGCAAAGTAATAAGAAAATATATACAGACTTTTTACTTGTATCTATAGGTAGAAAACCAAACCTTGATTTCCTAAATGAGAAATTTAATGAGAAAATTAAAGAATTAAAAAATAAAGATTTACTTTTTATGATAGGTGATGTTAAAAATAATATTTATAGACAAACAGCTATTTGCACAGGAGATGGAATAAAGTCCGCTATGCAGATTTACCAAAAGTTAGTTGAGGCACAATAAATGAAGATCCTTGCTAAATCAGGAAGAAAAGATATAGCTACAGTATATATAGCAGAAATAGAAAACGGAAAAAGAATTGAATTTGTAGAATCAATCCAACCACCAATTCCAAGAGACAAAAAGTGGGTTTTAATTGTATCCAGTTTATATGGATGTCCGGTAAATTGCCGTTTTTGTGATGCAGGTGGAGGTTATCAAGGTAAACTTTCTAAAGAAGATTTGCTGATACAAATAGACTATCTGGTAAAACAGTACTTTCCTGATAACAATATCAATATTGATAAATTTAAAATCCAGTTTGCCAGAATGGGAGAACCGGCTTTTAACCAGAATGTACTTGAAGTCCTTAAGGAACTTCCTGCAATTTATAATGCACCTGGACTTATTCCATCAATTTCCACAATTGCACCTGTGGGAACTGAAAAATTCTTTGATGAATTATTAGAAATAAAAGAAAAATATTATGGCAGAAAATTTCAAATGCAATTTTCAATACACACAACTGATGTGAACTTTAGAGACTGGCTTATACCTGTAAAAAAATGGGATTTCGGTAAAATTGCTGAATACGGCAATAAATTTTACAAAGCAGGTGATAGAAAAATCACTCTTAACTTCGCATTAGCCAACAATATGCCTGTTAATCCTCAAATGTTACTGAATTACTTTGACCCTGATAAGTTTTTAATCAAAATAACACCAATAAATCCAACGTTTAAAGCAATTAAAAATAATATAAATTCATACATATTGCCTGAAAAATCAGAGTATGAATTACTTAATGAACTAAAAGCAGCAGGGTATGATGTAATACTTAGTATAGGTGAATTAGAAGAAAACAAAATCGGCAGCAACTGTGGACAATATTTAACAACTTATCAAAATAACAAAGAATCTATCCAGGATAGCTATACATATCAGCTGGAAAAAGTTTAGGGCATACATTGTTACATAATTAAACTATTATTAAAGTTTTTTGAGGTGTATAATACTTGCTTATAAAAGTTGATTGTGATAACAATTAATTATACGATGGCATTAAGGAGAGTGTATAAACATGGTAAAAATTAGGTTAAAACGTTTAGGCTATAAGAAAAATCCGATATATAGAATAATTGTTATCGATAGCCGTGAAAAAAGAGAAGGTAGAGCTATAGCAGAACTCGGCCATTACAATCCTAAACGTAAGGAATTAAAGCTTGATAAAGCTGCAGCTACTGAATGGGTAAAAAAAGGTGCTCAACCAACTGATACCGTTAAATATTTAATAGATAATTCTGATGAAGACGGTAATTTAGTTAGAAAAGTAGAAACAGAACAAAAATTAAGCAAAAAAGCAAAAGCTAAACAAGAAGCTTTAGCTGCACAAGCTACTGCATAAAAAAACATCTATAGCTTAATTTAGTTAGACTTATAATTATAAACAGGCCCTTATCTAAAGGCCTGTTTATAATTTATTAATTCAAGTTGATCTCAGTAAGCAAGAAATTATAAAAATTATCCCGAATTTATTTCGGGATTTATCCTGTATGCAAATAAAAGCTATAAGCGTTAACTGTATAGATGCCGGAACACGTCCGGCATGACATCAGTAAGTATTTTTTCTTTCCTCCTTACGAGCCAGAAATGTAAATGCCAGATAATAATCCGCCTTTGCGAAGTAATCTCAAAGCAAAAGTTTATGCAGCTATCTACTTGAGTAATTTATAGCTAAATTTAACCTTATTCAAGGCTAATTGCATCTTTCTCTGTCTCCATAATCAAAGCCAAATTGCTTCTTGCCTCTTTATGCCTTGGATTAATTGACAGGACTTTACAGTATTCTTCTTTTGCTTCTACATATTGTCCCATTGCTTCATAAGCAATAGCTAAACAATAATGGGCTTCCTCTATATTTTGGTTGATATCTACAGCAATCTGCAACTCTCTAATAGCTTTGACATATACTCCTAACTTAACATAGGCAAGCCCAATTAAATATCTTACTTCAAAACCTGAACAGCCATGCTGAACAGCTTGAATATAATAGTCTAAAGCTGTCTCATTAGCTTCAATTTCTTCATATAATTTACCGAATTGCAAATAAATACTTCCATCTATTGGAGAAAGTTCTAATGCCTCCTTATAATTAGAAATTGCTGCATCATAATTCTTAACAGCCTGGTTAGTTCTACCTAAATTCAAATATGTTTTTGAATTTTTTTCATTATGCTGTAAAGCTAATAAAAACTTGTCCAGTGCATCTTTATATTGTCTGTTTTCTAATAATTTAACTCCCCAAGAACAAATTAAATCACTAAGATTTAATTTATACCTTATAGAATCAGTCTCTGAGATTGATTCTATAATTAGGTTTCTATATACATTTACAGCTTCTTGATACATTCCTTTATTTTCATATGCTTGTACAAGCGTAATTTTAGGATAATCAAGCCCTGGCTCTTTTAGTAATAATGACGCACATTCCTGAATAGCATCATCATAATTACCATTTATTATTAAGATCTGCGCTAACCTATTTCTCTTATATGCATCATCCTGATTAAATTCAACAATGTTTTTATATAAAATTATTGCCTCTTTAAGCTTTTTCTGAATTACATATACTTCTGCCAGCTCTGTCATTATTTCAAGATTAATTCTATCTTTCTTTAAGATATTTAAATACAAATCTACAAGCTCATCATATCTTTCTGTCTTGTTTAATAAAGCTACTAATCTTTTCTGCGCATCTTCATTGCTTTCATCAAGTGCTAAAATTTTCTTATACTCAGCTATTGCATTGAAATGATTCTTTTTTATCACATATAACTCAGCTAAATTTTGTCTAATTTCAACATTATCCTCTTGTAAATCAATAATCTTTTGATATTCATATATAGCAGCATCTAAATCACCTAAATTCTGGTAAATTAATGCAATTCTGTATATTACTTCAAGATTTTCAGGCGTGTTTTCAAGAACTTGTTTATATTCAGCCAAAGCAGTTTTATAATCTTTCGCCAATAAATAGCAATAAGCAAGAGCCTCTCTAACCTCAACATAATCTGGATTTTCTTTTAGTATATATTTAAACTGCTCTTGCGCCTTTATTAGCTTTTGTTTCTCAAAATAAAGCTTTCCTAGCAAAAATCTTGCATCTATATCTTTAGGACATGCTTGAATATACTCATTATAAAGCTTAATTGCACCTTCTATATTACCAGAATGATATAAACAAGCACCGTTAAGCTGTAATTGCTTAGAATTACCAGCTTTTTTTATTTTTTTCCTTTTGTTCCTAATTAAATATGGAAATAAGAATGATCTATAAAAAGATAGAACTAACATTCCAATAATAATTAACATAACGATAAAAATCAGAACTGACATAAATAATTATCTTTCCAAGAAATACACCAGCTAATTTATAATATATTTATTTGGTAGAGGTATAAAAATAAGTGATATAGGACATATTCAGAAATCAAAT
>Ga0156446_1040_pt1 | contig 12495 bp, 14 predicted proteins | sample RifOxyA2_FD_108089 | JGI IMG/M metagenome (GOLD analysis project Ga0156446, IMG submission 108089) | Candidatus Melainabacteria bacterium RIFOXYA2_FULL_32_9 | reverse complement strand
CCTTATTCCCACCAACTTGAATATTTTACTTAATTTACTGATTTTATTTTTCTTTATTTAACATACAAGCAATTCGAGTTACCCAAATAAATAAATTGGGGTTAGTAATTTTGGGCAAGAAATGTTTGAGTATTATATATTCTTCGTAGTCGTGTTAAATAAAAACATCATATTTTAGTACTATTGGATAAACGATCATAGCCAAGTAAAATAATAAGGGGTATTAGCCTAAATAACACAGGTTTTGCATATTTTTAACCGCTTTTAATGAGTTGGAGGCATGAGTGGAAAACTTCAAAAATAAAGATTATTATCAGATTTTAGGAGTTAATCCCAATGCTACTGAAAAGGAAATTAAAGCAGCATACAGAGCTCTTGCCAGAAAATACCATCCTGATGTAAATCCGGGAAATAAGCTATCTGAATCCAAATTTAAAGAAATTGGAGAAGCTTACTCATTTTTGATAAATGTTAGTAAGCGAAGACAATATGATATTTTAAAGGGATACAAAGAGCCAGCTAAAAAGGCTGATACTGAGCAAGCAAAAAAACAAGCAAAAGCCGCTTATTCTGAACAAAAAGATGAAGAAAATTTAAAAGCAGATTTTAAGCAACAAACAGAGAAGAAAACCTTTAATAGTGTATTTTCAGATATATTAAACGGTATTTTTACTAAGGTTAAAGATACTGATACTACAGTTAAAACTGAAAAACAAGCTGAACAACCTAAAGACCTTCCAAAACGTGGGGATGATATTACAGCAGATATTAGTATATCCATTGTAGAGGCGCATAATGGCACTGTAAGAAAAATAAATATTTTACATACAGATACATGCGGCCAGTGTAAAGGTAAAAGATATGTTAATAATAATCCATGTATTGTTTGTGGAGGAAATGGGGAAATTTCTACTCACAAGAAAATGAGTGTAAAAATTCCAGCTAATGTTAAAGAAGGCTCTAAAATTAAGATTGCAAATGAAGGAAATAAAGGTCGTAATGGTGGAGAAAATGGCGATCTTTTCTTAATAGTACATATACAAAAACATTCAATATTTACTTTTGATAATATTAATGTGCTTTGTGAAATTCCAATTACAGTTACTGAAGCAGCTTTAGGTACAGAAATTCAGGTACCTGCCGTTGATGGATTTGTTAATATGAAAATCCCTTCTGAAACTCAGTCAGGTCAAAAATTTAGGCTTGTAGGACAAGGAATTCTTGATTCAAAAACAAATAAAAGAGGAGATCAACTTGTTACCGTCAGAATAGAGATTCCTAAGAATTTAACTGATAAAGAAATTCAATTATTTCAGGAACTCGCAAGAATAAGAAAGTTTAATCCAAGAGAAAATATTATTTATGACAAAGAATGAGACAAATATTATTGAAATTTTTTCATCAATTCAAGGAGAGGGACCATATATAGGTTATAGGCAGCTTTTTATTAGATTTGCTCTTTGTAATTTAAATTGTGCTTACTGTGATACAGCATTTTCTCCTGAGGAATATTGCAAAATTGAGGTTTGTCCCGGGTCGGGTTCATTTAAACAGGTAAAAAATCCTGTTACAGTTGAACAATTGATACATGAGATTGATAGACTAAATTATTTTCACCATCATAGTTTGAGCTTAACAGGAGGAGAACCCCTTCTTAATAGTGAATTTATAAACAATTTTCTATCTGAAATTCAAGAAATAAAAGCAAATAATAATCTAAAAATTTATCTTGAAACAAATGGCACACTTTCTGAAGAGTTGATAAAAGTAATTAAAAATATTGATATTATTTCTATGGACTTTAAGCTTGAATCATCTTATGGAAAAACTGCTCCATGGGATAAGCACAGAGAATTTATAAATATAGCGCAGAAAAATAACAAAGAAATATTTGCAAAAGTTGTCGTTACAAGCAAAATTAAGCCAGAAGAGGTTTCTCAAATAATTAGTTTAATATCTGGTTTAGGCAAAAAGATCCCTGTGATTCTCCAGCCTGTGTTTTCAAAAGATAAAGCACTTATTCCAGAACCTGTAAAAGTAATGGAAATTCAAGAAGCTTTACTTAAAAAGTTGACCGATGTAAGGGTAATACCTCAGGTACATAAGTATTTAAGTTTGCTTTAGTTCACTTTTATTAGCGGCATAAATAGCAAAATTTTTTACCAAGCCCGAAGGGTGAGTCCTGACAATAATATATGTATTTTGTAATAAGCTTTTTATCATATCTAGTCTACAGCCTTTTCGGCCAAGCCAAGCTTGCCCTGCAAGGCTTTCGCTTTTACCTTATCAGGACGAATTTAAAAAATTTTTGCTGAAACTAAATCCTCAAAACCCATATATTATGTATAAAAGCAAAGCAGCTAATTATTGATTATATTTTGGATGTTCAATTAATCCAACACGATTAATAGGCCAGAATCTGAAATATGCTTTTCCTATAATTCTATCTTCAGGTAAAAATCCCCAGAATCTGCTATCCTGGCTGTTGCTCCTATTATCACCCATCATAAAATAATTGCCTTTAGGAACTTTAACCGATTCACAATACATGCCCGGTGAACAGCCTATTCTGGAAAATTCTCTTTTATATGACTCATTAAGAGGTTTTCCATTTATATAGACTCCTTCTCCATCTTTAATATTTATCATGTCTCCCGGGACGCCTATAATTCTTTTAATATATGCCGTATCAGAATTAAAATATCCTACTAATCTGGTAAATTTAGACCAGGGAGATTGATCAAGTTTTTCAAAAGGAGGATAAAATACAATGATATCTCCTCTTTGTGGTTTTGAGAAGCGTGTGCTAACTTTTTCAATAATTAATCTGTCACCTTCAATAAGCGTTGGTTTCATTGAAGCTGTAGGAATCCATCTTGGCTCTCCAAGGAAATTTCTTATTAAAATTACTAGAACAAGAACTACTATTACTGTTTCCAGGATTTCTCTGGTAAAATTCCAGGCTTTTCTATATTTTGATATGCCTTCTTGTTCACTTTCTGTAATGTTTTTATTTTCTTCAGTCATTATTTTTAATTTTCTCTTAGAATATCTATTTACAAAAAACTATGAATATCAATTTAATTTTTTAATTTATCTCATTTTATATTATTGCTCAATTTGAATATTTTTTCATAAGACTAGTATATTAAAAACATAGTTTAAACAATATTTTTATTTAGTATTGTCAGAAGCATTATTTTTGTTTGTTATACAATGCATAAAAAATGCATTAATCTTTCCCATAAAGTCTTCAAGGCTAATTGGTTTTGTAATATAGTTGTTACATCCAGCCTTTAGAGCTTTTTTAATATCAATTTCTTGAACATAAGCAGAAATAACGAATATTGGAAGATTTTTTGTAGAATCATCAGATTTTACAATTTTAATGATCTCAAGACCATCTATATCAGGAAGCTGAAGATCCATTAAAATAAGATCTATTTTGTCTTTGTACTCTTTGATTTTCTCAAGAGCTGTATTGCCGTCATATGCTTCAATAATCTCATATCCATAAAATACGAGAACATCTCTAATAAGTTTCATATTAGCTGTATTATCTTCAGTTATTAATATAGTACCTTTTTTATTCATTTATGAGATTTTCTGCTTTATTTTTATTATCTTGCCCATCTAATTCTATAATTGGAAGAGTAAAATAAAAAGTTGCTCCTTTTTCAGGCTCACTTTCCACCCATATTTTCCCACTGTGCATTTCTACAAGTTCTTTTGTAATTGTAAGACCAAGCCCTGTACTGCCTTGTCTTCTTGCATAAGAGTTATCTACCTGTTGAAATTTATGGAATATTTTTTCGTGATATTTGGGATCAATACCAATTCCATTATCCTTTACATAAATTCTTAGATTATTGTCAATCTTATCGATTCCAATCTCGATTTTATCTCGTTCTGGTGAAAATTTTGCTGCGTTACTTAGAAGATTATATAAAACTTGTTGAAATTTCCTATAATCGGCATATATTTCCACACTTTTATTTTTGCACAATATTTCGATAGTTATTTTTTTCTTATCTACAATAGCTCTTATTACATTAAGAACCTCACAAACAGCAGGATATACGGTGAATTGTTTTTTATAAATCTGCATTTCTTTTGCTTCAATTTTGGATAAATCAAGTAAATCATTAATCATGCCAAGAAGATGTATACCACTTGTATGTATGTCATCGATATATTCTTCTTGTTTTTCATTAAGAGAACCAAAGATTTTAAGTTTTAATGCTTCTGAAAAACCTATTATGGCATTGAGAGGGGTTCTGAGTTCATGAGAAATATTAGCGATGAACTCATTTTTTAACTTATCAGCTTCAAGTATTTTAAGATTTTGCTCTTTAATGACCTCTAGAGCTTTTGTCCTTTCGATAACATTTTCTTTTAATATTTTAAGTTGCATTTTAAACACATTACTTAATTCAGCGTCTTTAACCGAATAGGCAGCTGAACTTGTAAATGTTTCGGCTATTTTTAGATCTGCATTTGAAAAGAAATTCTCTTGCTCTTTAATAAGCACGATTATTCCAAATAAAGTTTCTCTGATAGTTAACGGGGATGCAATGTAAGAAAAAGGTAGATTTAGCTTTAAACCTAACCCTTTCATTAGATCCATAATTGCAGAATTTAATGAGATATCAGTAATAGTATCAGTATTAGCTTTATTGGATTTTATTAATTTGTTTAACAGGGAACTACCGCCAGGTAAGCTTCTTTCGTATTGCTTAATACTATCAATTAAATTTCTTGAGGCTTTTAAGTTTAGACTGTCTCCTTCAAGAAACATTATTACTGCTTTATCATAATTTATGATCGATCTTAAGTCATTTAGAATAAGTTCAAGGGTATCATCAAGTTCAAGATTTGAATTTAAAATCTTTGATACTTTATCTAAAGATTGAATTAGTTTTTTTATGCTACTTTCTTGTGAAAGTGCCTCAGAAAGTATGGTTGAAATAGCTGTAACTTTATTAGCTGTCTTTGAGAAAACGGTTTTTGTAGGTATAAATGTCTTATTTTTGGTGATAATATTTATTTCTTTAGATATTTCACCGGATTCAACAAGTTCATTTTTAATTTCACTTATTCTGAAGTCAAAAATATTTTGGATATTTAATGATTTTAATTCTTTATCGGATTTAATATCCAGAATATCAAGAGCAGCTTTGTTTGCACTGTTAACATTGCCTTCTTCATTGAATACAAATAAGGCAATTTCACTAGTATTATTTAGAACTTCCGTTAAATCTAATTTATTTTCCTGATCCAAATTTATTTATCCAATATAATAATATAAATGATGTTACATATATATTATATAAGTAAAGAGTTAACTTTGGGAATATCTTCATAAAATTTGAGTTAATTAAAGATGATTAAAGAAAAACCAAAAAGAATAGCAGTGGCTAGTTGCACAGGTTGGGCAACTGAAGCAGCTGGTAAAGTTATTGAATCAGGTGGAAATGCTTTTGATGCAGCAATATGTGCTGCTTTTGAGTTAATGATATCTAATCCTCTTATGTGTAGTATTGGCGGAGGTGGTTTTGCAGCTGTTAAATCAGCTAATGATGAAGTTAAGATAATTGATTTTTTTGATTGCATGCCGGGTAAGGGATTAAATAAAGGGTTATTTGGCAAGAATGCAAGAATAGTAGACTTACCGTATGGGACAGGAATTCAGGTTATATCAGGACATTCTTCAATTGGGGTTCCCGGTACTTTAAAAGGGCTTGAATATATTTCTAAACAATACGGACTTTTACCATTAAAGGAAGTATTACAGCCAGCTATAGCTAATGCAATAACCGGTGTTCCAATGAATTCACCTATGGCAAGATATTTGGCTATTTCGGCGGGTCCTTTACATTGGTTTACTGAATATTCAAAAAAGTTATTATCAACTCCGGATGGTGAAATTCCAAAAGAAGGATTTTTATATAAAAATCCTGATTTGGCCAACACCCTTAATTTAATAGCACAGTATGGCTCAGATATTGTGTATAAAGGAGAAATTGGAGAGAAAATTGTAAATGAAGTGCAATCAGGTGGGGGCATTCTTACACTTGAAGATCTTTCTAATTATGATGTCATAATTAGAAAACCTATATTTACTGAGTATGGCAAATATAAAATCTATACTAATCCTCCTCCATCTGTTGGCGGATTAACCCTAATTCAAATGTTAAAGGTAATATCAAGGCTGAATGTTACAGAATATAATCCAGTTATAGTTTCAAAATTAGGAAAGATCATACACACGGCACTAACAGACAGATATTCTTGTATAGAAGAAGGAAGAAAAGACTTTAAGGAATATTTTAAATTAGCAGAAGATAATTATATTCTTGAAAAGTATAAAAATATTTTACCAAGTCCAAGCACTACTCATGTATCCTGTGTAGATGATCTTGGGAATGCTTGTAGTATTACTATGAGTATTGGGTATGGATCTGGAGTTGCAATTCCAGAAACAGGAATATTAATGGATAATGTTCTTGGGGAATTGGAGCTTAATCCTCTTGGTTTTCATGCTCTTGATCCGGGAGAAAGACTTGTTAGTAGCATGAGCCCTACAATTATATATAATGATCTTAAGAAAGATATGTTAGTTTTGGGTACTCCTGGTGCATCCAGAATCGCTACTTCTTTGATGCAAATAATAATTAATATAAATAATTTGAATATGTCATTAAAAGAAGCACTTAGCGCACCAAGAATTCACTGGGAAGATAATAAATTTGCTCTTGAAGCAGGTAGAGATTTTGATGAATCTGAAATTCCTCCTGAATGGGAAGTAGTTAGATTTCCTGATATAGATATGTATTTTGGCGGTATTCAGTGCGTAAAATTATTTGGTGATGGAAATCTCGATGCAGCTTCTGATCCAAGGCGATGTGGAGTTGGTAAAGTATTTAAGATGTAGAGGTATAAATGTTTGATATTGCATTTACTCTGTTAATTCCAATTTTTCTAGGTTTTTTTGCTGGCTATTATTTGGATAAGAAACTTAATTCAAATATTCCGGTATGGACTATAGTGTTTACTATACTAGGAGTAATAACTGGAATGTGGAGCGTATATAAGCGTTATTCTAAATGATAATTTCTAAATTTTAATTTTATTTTTAAACATACGTAAGTAATAGATGATATTATTTTAGGCAAAAATCAGTATTTACATTTTTCTAAAAGTCTTTATACTATATGAATATATGATTATAACAATATAATTAATTTGAGCTGGACAATAGAAGAGGCTGGAAATTGGCACAAATAGAGTTTGGAGAGCACTGGATATCCCATTTGGGTCCATTAGAAGTACATATGGATACTCTTGTAACCACCTGGATTTCTATGATATTACTTATATTATTGGCTCTCGTAATTACCAGAAATCTCAATAGAATTCCAGATGGACTTCAATCATTTGCCGAAATGGTAATGGAATTTGTAGAAGGAATTTCCATTGATCAGATGGGTAAAGAAGGATGTAAGCATGTAGCGCTTATAGCTTCATTATTCTTGTTTATTCTTGTTGGTAATCTACTAGGACAATTGCCCTGGAGAATTTATCACCTGCAACAAGGTGAATTTGCTTCTCCAACCAATGATTTAAATGTTACTGTTGGACTTGCTCTTATAGTATCTGCATATTATTTTATAGCAGGAATATCTAAAAAAGGTTTGAGATACTTTAAACATTATCTTGAACCATTCTGGTTCTTGCTACCAATTAACATGTTGGAAGATCTTACAAGGCCACTCACATTGTCATTACGACTTTTTGGAAATATTTTGGCTGGAGAGGTTATTATTTTAATAGCTCTAGCATTTGTACCATTACTTGCTCCTATTCCTGTAATGTTATTTGAGTTATTTGTAGCCTTCTTACAGGCATTTATCTTTACAATATTGTCAGCATCATATATTGGTGCTGTGTTAGCTGAACATGATCATTAAAGAAATAATTGAGTATATTAGGAGGTAAATTTATTATGGATCCAAAAACTGCTGCTATATTAGCTATGGGTATCGCTGTTGGACTTGGAGCTATTGGTCCTGGAATCGGTATGGGTTTAGCTGTTGCTTCTTATATGGATTCTGTGACTCGTCAGCCAGAAGCAGAAAATAAAATCAAGCCATTCTTATTTATTGGTCTTGGCCTTATGGAAGCTCTTGCTATTTATGCATTGGTAATAGCACTTATTCTTCTTGCAACACAAGTATTAGCCTAATAATTTAGGATTAAAAGATGTTAGAGATAGATGGTACACTAATAGTAGTTATCATAAGCTTTCTTGCATTCATGGTCATAATGCAGAAGATTTTTTATGCTCCTATGACTGAAATTAGGCAGGATCGTAATAATTATATTAATGATAATTTAGAAAAGGCCAGAATAACACGCGAAGAATCTGGCAATATAGTTAAAGATTATGAAAACACGATTACACAGGCTAGAATAAAAGCTAATAATATTGTTTTTGACTCTACTTCATCTGCAAATAAAGATAAATCTCAAGTCATTGGAGACACCATGAATGAGGTGAATAATCAAGTTCAGATCGGAAGAGAAAGTATCTTAAATGACAAAAATAATGCAAGAGAAGCTTTAAAACCTCAAATTATATCTCTTGCTCACTCGATTTCTGCTAAAGTATTAGGTGAAGAAGTTCCTTTATCAGCAGGTTTAACAGAGGAAATGATAGATAAAGCATTGAACAGGTAATTTACGATGATTTTAGATAATTTATATTTAGTACTAGCGCAAGGCGAAGTTAGCGCTGAACCTATCGGAGATCCGCTGGAAGTTCTTTTCCACTCAAATGTTCTAAACTTTGTCTTGGTAATTGTTTTTCTTGTATGGTTAGCAAGAAAAACACAAGTTTTCTCTGCAATATCAGTAAAAAGAAATACAATAATTCAAAAAATTAAGATTTCAGAAACGGAAAAAGTTAATGCTGAAGCAGAACTTGTATCGACTAAAAAACAGGTAGCAAAGTCTGATGTAGAAGTTCAAATTATAACTAAAGAAGCAAAGGAGATTGCTTCTAGCTTATCCAAGCGTATTCATAAGGAAGCTGATATTGAATCCGATGAAATGCGAAATAAAGCACAAAGGATGTTACAAGCTGAAAGTGCAGTAGCTTCTAATGACGTTATGCAGGATATTTCAAAAGCTGCTTTTTATATAGCTGAAGAGCATATTAAGCAAGCAGTTGATGAAAAACTGCATAAAAAATATATTGATGAATTTATAGATAACTTAGAGAATTTAAAGGTATAGTTTTTGCTGTATGACTAAAGGAAATAATATAGGATTATCAACAATAGCTGATAGATATGCAATTGCCATGATTGATCTTGGTGAAAAAACAAATCAGCTTGATATACTTGGAGATGATTTATCAAAGATTAATAATACATTTAAGTCAAATCCTGAATTGCTTAAATTTTTGGAGCATCCAACCATTACTGCTGATGACAAAAAGGATGTTATTAATAAAATATTCAAAGATGCAGTGACTGATTATGCTCTAAGCCTAACAAAACTATTACTGGATCGAAATAGAATATTCTTGTTTCCTTATTTAGTAAGTCATTATAATGATATTCTGAGTAAAAAAAGAAATATTACTGTAGCTAAGATTATTACAGCAATTGATATTGATGATGACACAAAAAATAGAGTTAAAGACAAACTTGAAAAGGCTTTAAGTTGTAGTATTAAGCTTGAAACAAGAATCAATCCCGACATAATTGCAGGTATGGTGATAAAAATTGGTGATAAAATCATAGATGGTAGTATAAAAACAAAATTAGAGAATATGAAAAAGCAGCTAATATAGAGGTATAAATATATGACTAGCATTAGACCTGATGAAATAAGCTCAATAATTAGAAGTAAGATTGAACAGTATGAAAGTATACTTGAAATTTCTGATGTAGGTACTGTTATTGAGGTTGGTGATGGTATTGCAAGAATCTATGGCCTAAGGAAGGTAATGGCGAGTGAGCTAATTGAGTTTCAAGATGGTCATGGAACACTTGGCTTAGTACTTAACCTTGATGAAGATAGTGTTGGTGCTGTTGTACTTGGTGAATATAAATATATTAAAGAAGGAATGATAGCTAAAACAACAGGAAAAATTGCTTCTGTTCCTGTTGGTGAAGCTTTAATCGGAAGAATTATAAATCCTATCGGGGAACCTTTGGATGGAAAAGGACCAATTAATACAACTAAAACCAGAGCAGTAGAAAGAGTTGCTCCTGGTATAGTTGAGAGAAGATCAGTTTACCAACCATTACAAACAGGTCTTACTTCAATTGATGCTTTAACTCCTATAGGAAGAGGCCAAAGGGAATTAATTATTGGTGATAGACAGACAGGTAAGACAGCTATTGCAATAGATACAATTATTAACCAGAAGAATTATGATGTTATTTGTATATATGTTGCAATTGGACAAAAAACTAGTTCTATTGCACAAATAGCAAAAGTCTTAGAAGAAAATGGAGCTATGGATTATACTATCATAGTTGCAGCTTCTGCTAATGAAACTGCTCCTCTTCAATATATTGCGCCATTTGCAGGAGCTTCTATTGGAGAAGAATTCATGGAGCAAGGTAAACATGTTTTGATAATTTATGATGATCTAACAAGACATGCCTGGGCATATAGAACCATGAGTTTATTACTCAGAAGACCGCCTGGTAGAGAAGCTTATCCAGGAGATGTTTTCTATCTCCATTCAAGATTATTGGAAAGGTCGGCTAAATTATCCGATAAATTAGGTGGTGGTAGTTTAACTGCTCTTCCAATTATTGAAACTCAGGCTGGCGATGTTAGTGCTTATATTCCTACAAACGTAATCAGTATTACAGATGGCCAAATTTTCCTTGAAACAGATTTATTTAATGCTGGTATAAGACCTGCTATTAATGCTGGTATTTCAGTTTCAAGGGTAGGTGGGGCTGCTCAAACTGCTGCAGTTAAGTCTGTTGCTGGAAGATTAAGACTTGACCTCGCACAGTTTAGGGAGTTAGAAGCATTTGCTCAATTTGCGAGTGATCTTGATAAATCCACTCAGGAACAATTAAGAAGAGGCCAAAAATTAATTGAGTTACTTAAACAGCCTCAATATAGTCCATTATCGGTTGCTCAAGAGTATACGATACTTTTTGCTGCTGATAAAGGTATACTTGATACGATTGATAGTGATAAAATATCTGAGTTTAAAACAGAATGGTTTAAATATTTGACTGCAAACTTGCATGACGTGGAAACTAAACTAAATGTTGGTAAAAAACCATCTGATGAAGAGCAAGAGATGCTCTATAAGACTCTAGTAAGATTTAGAGATTCTGTATTTACAACAGTAGCAGCTTAGGAATAGATTATGCCTAGTTTAAGAGATATAAAAAGACGAATAAAGAGTATCCAGAATACTCAAAAAATAACTCAAGCAATGCGAATGGTAGCTGCTGCTAAGGTTAGAAGAGCAGAAAGCAAGGTAAAGGCATCAAGACCGTTCTCAAATGAATTGGTAAAATCCTTTCAAAGGCTTCTGGCAACTAATCCTGATGTTCAAAGTGGCAATGTTCAATCTAGTAAGGCTTTGGACAATTATCCTGCTTTATTAAGCCGAAGAGAATTAAAGTCGGTGGGTTTATTAATTGTAAGTTCTGATAGAGGACTAGCAGGTGCTTATAATGCTAATGTTGTGAGAAAAGCTGTTGCCAGAGCTAAAGAGTTAGAGAAAGATGGAATAAATACTAAATTTTTTGTAGTTGGTTTAAAAGGTGTAAGTGCATTAAAAAGAGCTCATGTTGACATCACAGAAACGTATGTGAGAATGCCTGCTGTTCCAACAATAGGTGAAGCTAATGTAATAGCTGAAGACTTATCTGAATACTATATAAAAGGAGATATTGACAGGATTGAGATTATAACCACTCATTTTAAATCGATGTTGTCATTTGAGGTTCAGTTGTGGCAGCTTTTACCTGTATTAATTCCTGTTGAGTCTTTAAATGAAGAAGAAACAAGAATTCGTTCTGAGATGATTTTTGAACCAAGTCCTGAAGCTGTTTTACAAAAAATAGTTCCTCTTTATGTAACAAATAGAATTTATCAGGCATTAATTGAGGCTTCCGCAAGCGAACTTGCTGCAAGGATGTCGGCTATGGCCTCTGCTACCACCAATGCTGGTGATATGATTCGGCATTTAACAATTGTATATAATAAAGCAAGGCAAGCAGCGATTACACAGGAAATTCTGGAAGTAGTAAGCGGCGCTGAAGCTTTATAGATAATTATTGAATAATAGTCTTTATAAATTTATACAGCATCCTTAATTAAGGATGCTGCTTTTAAACTCCTTATACTATTTTCAATAAAGTATATTAATTCCGTCACTGGTGCTAATGCACATAATTAAGTCCTCGTTGGAATGATTGATGACTTAAATAAGTGATGTTATTA
>Ga0156446_1037_pt1 | contig 12609 bp, 10 predicted proteins | sample RifOxyA2_FD_108089 | JGI IMG/M metagenome (GOLD analysis project Ga0156446, IMG submission 108089) | Candidatus Melainabacteria bacterium RIFOXYA2_FULL_32_9 | reverse complement strand
ACTTTTCCTCATAATCTCACCTCTCGTCTTTTTTCTTCAAGACGTAAGGACTAGATGTTTGTTCTATTGATTTAATTGAGTAATTTTAGCAGCGCTAATAGTTATAAATTATATTTCAAATGACTGAATAGATTTATAAATACTGCCTTTAGGAGTAAGAGTGCTTTGAATTAAGTCTATTCTTGAAAACTTAATAATGGACTCCTTGAATATAAACCATTCTGGTAATATAATCGACTCTTTGAGCTTTTCTTTAACCCTGAATCTTGCAACAGTAATATGTGGATTAAAAGATCTTTTTTCCTTATCTATTCCAAACTTAACAAGATCTTTGTTCAACTCTTTATAAAGCTTTATTCCTTCACTATTGAGATCAATTCCCGTAACTACAAGTTGTCTTGGAAATCTTCCGTTTGGCCATATTTCAAATTCTTGAAATTTTACTTCAATATTTAAAGGTGATGAAATAATTTCCTGAATCGTAGATATGATTTTATCAACTTTGTCCTGCTCTATATCTCCTATAAATTTCCAGGTAAGATGTATATTCTCTTTTTCCACAAATTTCATTGAGCAATTTAAATCCTGCTCGAATTTTTCTGAATCGAGACTGGAATAAATTATGTCTGAATTTACATAACTTCCTAAAAATAAACGAACTGTTTTTATTTCACTATTTTTTGACATTTTATTAATAATATTTCCTTAAATTAAGTATTTTAGCTACCTAATAGTATTATATTAAAAATTGTAAATACATTCTTCTTATTGAGCAATTATTTTAAAAAGAAATACTTTATATATATAACATAGCTTCCTGAACTTACTTCCTAACATTCCCTTCCTATTAAAAGTTTTACCCTTTTCCAAAAGGGTATTTTTTTTGGAAAAATTCCAAGCATAAAATAAAAATCCTTCAGTTATGAAGGATTTTTATTTTATTTTTTCACGGGACTTAGATGTTAAACCTTATTATTGTTCTTTTTTAATAACATCCTGCACTTTTTTTAATAATTCATCGCCCTTTTTCTGGATTTCATCCATTACCGCATTAGCTTTAACATGCAATTCTTTAACAGATTCTTCTGAGTTTTTGTAAATCTCTGATGAATTATCAGCAAGCATTTTTCTAGTTTCTTCACCAGCGCGTGGAGCAAGCAAAAGGCCAATAACTCCGCCAACAACTCCGCCAATGACAAATCCGGCAAAAAATTTACCTACAGACATAAGTCCTCCTTTTTTCTAACCATTACTTTTGTTTTTTTGTTCTAAAAATACTTTTAATCCAGTAAGAACACCCCGTTTAAGACTTGAAAAAAGCACTTTAGCTCCTGAAGCAACGCCTTTAGATGAATGGGACAGGATATTCAAACTGTCATTTAAAGCAGTATTTAAGCTGCTAAACTGTGTAGTTGTAGAATTTGTAATTGAATTAATGTTTATAAGAGCACGTTTTAATTCTTTCATAGTCGGCCCAAGATCATGCTTAACCACTGCAACAAGACTTTGCGTTGATTTTGCAAGGCTTGATAAATCTGCTAATAATTTAACAAGAAAAACTGTTATGATTATAAGCATTATAATAGTTGCATATATCAAGAACTCAAGTGACTGCTGAGCATTTTGTGATAAAATTTCCAATATTTATTCTCCTAGTAGTTACAGCCAGATTCTAATTCTTCTTTACGTTTTGCAGCAGCCATTTTACCAGCTTTAACCGCATCATTTATTTTAGATATCTGTTTTTCTATAGTATATTTCATTTTATTTATTAAATCTACACTAATGGATGTGCAGGAAGTTAACTCTTTATTTTCCTGACTCAAATTACTGACTGTTTCTTTTAATTCCTGCCGCATTTCCTCACCTGACTTTGGAGCAGCAAGAACACCTGCTACCACTCCTGCAATTACACCAAACAGTAATCCGACTCCGAAACTGACTGAGTTGTCTGCTACTTTTGACATACATTACCTCCAGTCTACTATTCTTATAAATTCTAGTATAACAAATGTATTTAGATTTTTCATGTCCGTATTATCCTGAATTCCAAAGTATATAAGCCAAATTTATGATTCAAATCTATTTAACTATCTCAATATTACATAATCAGCAAAAGTAAATTAGCAAAACCGAGTCTAACCTGTATTTATGATTTGTTTTAATAAATCGTAATTTTATTTAATCATGGAAAATTTTATCTCCAAATATCACTTCAAAAGACCGTTCTTGATGGTTGGGTTGCAATAGTCGCTTGTATACGATGCCGATATTTCCATAACTTCATAAAAACTGAAAAAACAACAAACTTATTTTTAAACGGAAATATCGGTATTCTGGATGTTAGAATATCCGTAATTATATTTCCTGCAAGAAATCCAATTTCTTGAGTCGATAAAGGTTCATAATTGAATTGACTTTTAACTTTTTGATTAAAAGCCTCCAGCTCCTTTTTCCATTGTTTTATTAGCTCAGGCAAGTCAATCGAGATTTCATCAACATAACGCTGCTTATCATTTACCCATCTATTTGCCTTGACTAATGAGTAAACGATAAAATAAAAAATAACTATCTCAAAAGTAAATATTAATAAATAATTTTGTGTCATAATTTCAATTTAGAAACTTATTCTATAATCTAATAGCCTAACGAATTTTATTATTATAGTTCATTTCATTATTAATTTGTATACATTTTATAGGTTAAATAATTTTTTTGAAATTATTCTAAAGTTTAATTATTATTAAAAACAAAAATGAATATTTAAAATTATGATAAAAAGTTTATTTTACAAAAATTCAATTTTAGCTTCAAAATTAATCGGATACATTAGTAAGCGTCTTAATTTTGGTGCTGGCACAAATTTTCCAGGCAAAATAGCAAGAAAGATCGCACCAGATGTACTTTCATATCTGGTTAATCAATCCAAAAGAGAAATTATTGTGGTTACTGGTACAAATGGAAAGACTACAACCGCCGGTTTTATTGCTAATATTTTGACTAAGGATAAACGCAAAGTCGCTCATAATAAAAAGGGCGCTAATATGCTAACCGGCATTACAACTGCAATAACACAGGAAAGCAGTTTAAATGGAAAACTGGATGTAGATCACTGTATTCTGGAAATTGATGAAGCCTTCTTTTTAAAAGCCGTAGATGAATTTAATCCGGAACTGCTTTTAGTAACAAATTTATTTAGAGATCAACTCGATAGATATGGAGAACTCGATACAACAGCTAAGAAAATTCAGTCTGCTATAGATAAAACTGTTAAGAAAAAGCCTCTAAAGGTAGCACTTAATGCTGATGATCCTATGGTATCGGCACTAGCACAAGATAAAAATATCAAAAAAGTATATTATGGCTTTAGTGAAGTAAATTTTGTCAATCAGGATAAAACTGTTAAATCCCCACAAGAAGTTGCGGCTTGTAGTTGTGGTAAAAAATATGATTATTCTAAAATATTTTATGGACACCTTGGCCATTATAGCTGTAATTGCGGAAGATCAAGGCCCAATCCGGATATCAGCGCAGTTGCAAATATAGATATTAATAACTCTACTCTTACAATTACTTCTAAAAATGCTGAAACATTCAATGTGAATCTCAACATGCCTGGGTTATATAACGCTTATAATGCGCTAGCAGCAATAACATTGTGTCTGGAATTAAATATCTCACCTGAAATCATAATAAATGGACTGGAAAATTACAGTACTATTTTCGGTAGAGCTGAATTAACTTATCTTAAAGGCAAGCCAGCATTGATTCAGCTTATAAAAAACCCTATAGGAGCAACAGAAGTACTTAGAACAGTCAAAGATAATAAAAATAGCAAACTATTAATCATAATTAATGATAATTATGCTGATGGAAGAGATGTATCCTGGTTATGGGATGCTAATTTTGAGCTGTTAAATAATCATAATAAACAGATAATAACCAGTGGAATAAGAGCTTCTGATATGGCTGTCAGGTTAAAATATGCAGGAATTGACCATAATAATCTTAAAATCATTGAAAATATTAAAAAAGCCATTGATTATTCTTTATTGAATCTGGAAAATGATGAAAAACTCTATATTTTGCCAACATATACAGCTCTGTTAGAATTACAGCATATATTAAGAAGGTATTAGTACTATTTCTTTCTACTATTTTTACCTTGAACTGGCTTTTTATTTTCACATTGGCATGTGATTGTGCAACCATCAGGACTGAATTCAGCTACGCAGTTTTTACCTTTTTCCTTAGCAAAGTATAAGGCTTTATCAGCTGAACCAATTAATGATTCCTGACTATTTGCTAAATCAGGATACGTAGAAATACCTATACTAATAGTGGGCACAACTTTCGCAGTGTTCTCTGTTGTTACAGCTATAGCTTCTACTTTTCTCCTGATACGATCTGCTATTTTTCTTGCATTTTCTGTAGAAGTTTCAGGCAATATAACTGCAAATTCTTCACCACCATATCGACTTGGCATATCAATTTTCCGACAGGTAGAAGAAATTACATTCGCAATAACTCTTAGAATTTCATCTCCAATTTGGTGGCCATGCGCATCATTAATTTGTTTAAAATTATCTATATCCATCATTAGCAATGAGACAGAATGTTTATACCTGGCTGATCTTTTAATCTCGCTATCAAGCATATATTGAAAATGTCTATAAATATAAAGCTTAGTAAGTCCATCTTTTGTAGCAAGTTCATATAACTGAGCATTACTTATTGCAATTGCGGCATGGTTAGCTAAGGAAACCATAAAGTCTAAATCATCATGGTTAAAGAACCCTCCTGATAACTTGTTAGTGATATTTATTACACCAATAGCTTCACCTTTAACCACAAGAGGCACACATAAAATCGAGCTTACTCTTGAATTTGATGACTGTTTAAATCTTGGATCACTTGATCCTAAATTGGTAATTATAGGTTTTTTGGTATGGAATACCTCTCCAGCTATACCTTCGCCTACTTTAATCCTGGTGCACTGAATCAAACCTTCATTTATTTTATCTTCAATTTCTTTATCAGGTAAACCGTGTACAACTTTTACAATTAGCTCATTATAAGCATTATCATAAAGCATTAATGAACCTTTTTCAGCTGAAACTGTCTGAATTGCCTTATCTAAGATAATTTTTAATAACCTCTTCAAGTCATCAATAAAGTTAATAGCCTGACCAAGATTATAAAGAATTGAGATATTATGTAAACTTTTTTGCAGGTAATTGATATTTCTCTCTTTTGCTTGCTGAGTTTGTACTCTGCTTATTGCAGGAGTCATATATTCACAAACTTTTGCCAGCGTTTTTAGTTCAAGTTCAGAATACGGCTCAGTTTCATTTTTAGGGCCTATGGAAATAATTGTTATTACTCTGCCTTCGTTTAAAATTGGAAGCCAATAGTACGAATTAAGATTATGTAAATTATACCTGTCAAAAAACTGTGAATAAATGCATTTACCTTTAGTATCAGCAACTTGCACAGGTTGTCCTTCTTCAATAATACGCCATATGCCTTCTCCCGCATTTTCGAACTCTGCAGGACAAGGTAATCCAACATCATCATAAGAAATTATATGATATTTTTCCCCATCTAAAACATAAAATGCTATATTCCTGACTGATAACTGGTTTTTCAAAAAGTCAATGAACCCTTCTGCCAGAGAATAAATATCTGAAGCATAGTTCAGAGCTCTTGATAACTCAAATAATACATTAAGTTCCCAAAAGTTATGCTGTAATTGCGTTATTTTATCTGATGACTGATTCTCAGGAATTAGGCTTGACATTGAGTTCTCACTTTTAAATGTACATTTAAATTATATTAGATGCCAATATCGATTAATTTTTACGAATGTTACTATTTTTACCAATTGGTTTGATTAAAGTCCTGATTAATATAAAATCTTAATAAAAGCTCATTAGCTTAATTATATAATTTTATTTATAATAATCAACTTTTTAAGGTAGTAATGTTAAATATAACAAAAATAAGAGAGAATTTTCCTACTACAAATAGCCTAACTTATCTTGATCACGCAGCTGTAGCACCTATACACTTGCAAACCCGCCAAATACTTGATAAGTATATTAATCATTTTTTAAACGAAGGTATAAGAAATTATACGATTTGGGTAGATAAAACTGAGCAAATTAGAGATGATTTTGCAAAATTTATTGGAGCAGAAGCTTCAGAAATTGCTTTTATCAAAAATACTTCAGCAGGAATCTCTATACTGGCAAATGGTATTGAATTTAGGGAACAGGACAATATTATTGTTCCTGATATTGAATTTCCTGCAAATATTTATCCCTGGCTAAATCTGGAGAGAAAAGGGGTTAAAGTTAATTTTTTAAAAGTAGAAAATGGCGTTATAGATTTAAATGAACTTGAAAACTTAATAAACCAGCATACCAGAGTAGTGTCTGTCAGCTGGGTTGAATTTATTAATGGTTTTAGAAATGACTTGAAAGCAATATCAGATATATGCAAGAAAAAATCTCTGGAATATGGCAGAAAAATCTACTTTTGCGTTGATGCTATTCAAGGATTAGGAGCTCTAAAGCTAGATATAAGAGAAACAGAAATAGACTTTCTTGTTGCTGATGGACATAAATGGTTTTTAGCACTTGAAGGAGCAGGAATTTTATACTGCAATAAAAAAATATTAAATGAAGTATACCCTGTTTCAGTGGGATGGAAGAGTGTAAAGGATCCTTTAAATTTTACCAATATAAATTTTGACCTGGAAGAATCGGCAAAAAAGTTTGAAGAAGGCAGTTTAAATATTGCCGGTATCCTGTCATTAGGAGCAAGTCTGGATTTATTTAATGAATATGGAATTGAAAATATCGAAAAAAGGATTTTACATCTTACAAATACTGCTATAAATTTGTTACAAAATAAAAATATCGAGATAATAAGTCCACTTGATAACCAATACAGATCAGGTATTTTATCATTTAAAACTAGGGATATCGAGAAGGATTTTCTAAAACTCCTTGCTAACAAAGTACAACTATCAAAACGAGGGGATATCCTGAGAATTTCACCCCATTTTTATAATACTGAAGAAGAACTGGAGAGATTTTCGAGCTTAATAAATTAGCTTATAATATTATTATGACTACAGAAATTACAAAAAATAATTTAACAGAAACCAATACAGCCGGAAGTTCAGTCAAAAAGTATGTCTTGAAAAAAAGTTCTACCGTTAACAAGTTCCAGATAAACTACGAAGCTGAATTAAACGAGAGCCAGTATCAGGCTGTTATAAATACAGAAGGACCTGTCCTTGTAATTGCCGGAGCTGGAACGGGCAAGACAAGAACTCTTGTTTACAGAGTAGCAAGGATGGTTGAATCAGGTATAAAACCTGATAACATACTTTTGCTAACTTTTACCCGCAAAGCATCCGAAGAAATGCTCAGCAGAGCCTCAATAATATTAGATTCAAGATGCGAAAACATAGCAGGTGGAACTTTTCACTCTTTTGCTAATATGATACTAAGAAAATATGCCGACCAGCTAGAGCTTAAAAACTCCTTCACTATCCTTGATAGAAGTGATGCAGAAGATGCTATAAACCTGATAAGAGGCAAAATTGTTGACACAAAGAAACGTAGATTTCCAAGAAAAGCTACTATTTGTGATATTTATTCAAAAGCTATCAATAAAGACATTGCTGTTCCTGAAATTATAGAATCAGAATATTCCCAGTTTATGCAATGCACAGATCAAATTATCGAAATATGCCAGCAATATGGTGATTATAAGAGATCGAATTCTCTCTTAGACTATGATGATTTGCTTTTATATCTAAAAGTCCTCTTATTATCCAGCGAAAAAATAAGAAAAAAACTGTCAGAAACTTATAAATACATAATGATTGATGAATATCAGGACACAAACAGCATTCAGGCTGAAATAGTAAAATTGCTAGCTTATACACATAATAATGTAATGGCGGTAGGAGACGATTCTCAAAGCATTTACTCCTTTAGAGGTGCCAATTTCAAGAATATTATTAATTTCCCAAAATTATTTGAAGGCGCAAAGGTTATAAAGCTTGAACAAAATTATAGAAGCACTCAGGAAATTCTTGATGTTACAAATGATGTTATTAAATATGCTTATGAAAAATACAGCAAAAATCTTTTTACAATTAGAAAAAATGGAGAAAAACCTGCTATAGTTGTTGCGCCAAATCAACAAATCGAATCAGAATTTGTCTCACAAAGAATTTTAGAGTTACAGGAAGAAGGTATCTCTCTCAATAATATGGCAGTACTCGCAAGAAGCTCAAGAACCACCTATAATCTTGAGGTAGAACTTGGTAAAAAAGGCATTCCATTTAGAAAATTTGGCGGTTATAAATTTATTGATACTGCTCATATAAAAGATATAATTGCCCATTTAAGGGTCATAGTGAATAGAGAAGACCAGATAAGCTGGAATCGCATTTTATTATTGCTAAATGGTATAGGAAATATTGCAAGCAGTAAGCTAATTCCAATTTTATCAGGCAAAGAAATTACGGATATTAAACTTTTACCTGTAGGCAATAAAAGCAAAGACCAGTTAAATACTCTTATTAACTCTATTGAAACAGTCAGACAGGGAAAATATAAACCATCAGAAGTTGTAGAAATTATTGCCAATTATTATCACCCGATTCTTGCGGATAGATATGACGATTTTCCTAAGCGTGAAAAAGATTTAGAACATTTTAAATATCTTGCAGAAGGATATAGAAGCCTGGAAAGCTTTTTAAGTGATTTAGTCTTAGAACCTCCTGAATCTAGCTTCTCTGACGTTCAAAAAGGAGCTATACACGATGAATATTTAACTCTTTCTACCATACACTCTGCAAAGGGACTGGAATGGGATACTGTTTTCATTATTGGAGCTGTAGAAGGGAAATTTCCTTCCATATACTCCTATGATGATCAAGATAGCCTGGAAGAAGAAAGACGATTAATGTATGTAGCAACTACAAGGGCTAAAAATAATCTTTATATCACTTATCCGATAGATATGTTTGATTATAATCAAGGAATCACACTTTCAAAACCTTCAAGATTTGTTGAAAAAATCCCGGAAAACCTTCTTGAAAGATGGTGTCTTGTCCAGGAATAATCAAACAGGTTGCAGCAATTTATATTGACGCAAATTGGAACATTATAAAGCTTACGTTAAGGGTTAATGCATATAAATTCCTTCTTTCTTAAATGTCAGACATAAGCTTATCTTGAAAAATTTTATTAAGTGATTAACAAAGTTGTTCATATTTTAATAAATAAAACATTATAATAAATAGAAATATTCAAAATATTTTTGAGGGGAATTTCTGCCAATGAGAGATATAAAAATTTTTGCCCTGTTTATCAGTGTAATACTGATTTTTTGCACAGGTAAAGCTTGGGCAGCTCCTTTTTATGAACAATATTACCAGACAAAAATTAAGGAAAGTCAGATAGGATATAGTTTTGTATCACAAGAAGAACAAGAAGATGCAGATAAAAAAATAATAGTCACCAATAAACACTATGAACTCAAGTTCAAACGTCTTGGTTTTGACGTTAAAATACTTCAAGACATCCAATTTATCGAAGATATGAAAGGAGATCCGATTTCATTTGCTGCGAATATGGAAAGCAAGGGAGAAACCATAAATATCAAGGGTAGATTTTTATCTCCTAAAAGACTGCACGTTACCTCAATCATAAACGGAAATACAAAGTCAGAAGAAATCGAAATAAAAAAAGAAATACTTTTTCCCTACGCAATAAACCAATTATTCCAGGATAATGAGAAAGAAACTCTGGAATATTCAACCATAGACCCAACTAATGATATTAAAATCGTAACTGTTACAGCCCAAAAAGTTGGCTCTGAAGTATTAAAAGAGGGCAACATACAGGGTGAATATACAAAATATAAAGTCTCTATAGACTTATTGCCAAATATTGACAGTTATGAATGGTACGATAAGCAAGGAAGGTCAGTTAAAGAAAAGTCTTCTCTTCTTGGTTTAGAAAAAATAGCTAGTAATAAAGATCAAATTATTGGCAACGTTGATAGTTATGATATATTCTATAAAAGCTTAATACCAGTTAAGACACATATTCCAGACCCATTTAATCTTGATAGCATAACTTACAAAATTGAAACCCAGAGTGAAAACCCTGAAGAAATATTTATCACTGATGATAAACAACGAATTATTCATACCAGGGAAAACACTATTTATTTAAAAATAAAAAATCAATTAATAGATAGTGAAAATTTTAAATATCCTGTTGAAGCGAGTGATTTTTCTGATTATTTAAAATCAGGGCCATATATTACTTCTGACAATCCTGAAATAATTAATCAGGCTAATATGATTATCGGACACAAAAAAGATGCCTACAAAATTGCAAAAACAATGGAAAAATGGGTATTTGATGAAATAAATACGAAAGACCTTTCCGTTAATTTTGCAAATGCAGCAGAAGTAATGAAAACCAAGGAAGGAGACTGTACTGAACATTCAGTATTGCTTGCATCATTGTTAAGAGCAGCAGGCATACCTTCTAAAGTTGTTGTAGGTTTAATGTATACAAATGTACCTGAAGAAGCATTTGTATATCATATGTGGGTTAACGCTTACATTGGTAAGTGGATTAGTCTGGATCCAAGTTTCCCTAATGATAGCTTCAGCCCTATACATATAGCTATTTCAGAATATGATCTTAATAATCTTTCAAGCAAAACTGATATAGTTTTAGACGTTATTAAAAGCTTTACCACATTAAAAATAAGTATTCTTAACTACTCAACTATAGCCAATAATATTATCGGCGTTAAACTATCAGAATCAAACAATCCATTGGATATTAAGATTAAGCTTAAAGATAACAATAACAATCCTGAGACTCCTATAAAAAACATAAGCTTAAAAACCGGTGAAGATATTCCAAGCCTGGGTTCTGAGCAAAGAAAAAAATATATCGAAGAATCAACAAGGTCTGGGTTTTACAATTTCTCTAAAGGTAATATAAGCCAGGCTAAGTATGATTTTGAAAAAGTAGCCAAATTAATCCCGTATAATGACGACTTTTCAGATGTAAAATTAGCACTTAAATTAGCATCCCTTGGACTCTTTAACCTTGCGGACAATCAATTGAAAAATGTTCATGATGGCCAAATATGGGATTTACAGATAAAAGACCTAAAAAGCATATATTATCCCAAAAATATTCCTTCCTCAGAAGATGAGATGCTATTAGCTCAAGCATTGAGCAAGATTAACTTTCAAAATGATCCTTTTGGAGCTATATCATTAATCAATAATGAAGCCGGATTTGATAAATATGATTACACACATTATTTGACTGCTAAAGCGTATTTAGCCAGAAATGAGTTTGATAAAGCATTAAAAGAACTGGAAAAAGCTATTGATAATAACCCTGATAATTTAAGCTATAAACTTGAGTTAGCAAAAATTTATTCCAAAAAGAACGAATTTAAAAAAGCAAAAAAAGAATTAGATTACATTCTAAAACAGAATCTGGTTGATAAAAAGTTCATCGAACTGGTTAACACTGAATTATACTGGTTATTATTCAAAGATAACAGAAAAGATAACACTAAAAGCCAATATTATCTGGCCAGGTATTACGGACAAAAAGGTGAATATAAAGCAGCAATAGACATATTAAATAAATTAATTAATAATAAGCAGGAAGAATCTTATATTTATGAGCTTCTTGGAGATTATTATTTCCATTTAAATCAGCTTAATGATGCAAGATTAAGCTATCAAACAGCTCTTAAATTAAATAAGAAAAGCTCTAAATCACTAGTAGGTCTTGGTAACATCTTGAAGAAAGAAGGAAAATATAAAGGATCTCTTAATGAATACCTTAAAGCAGAAAAGTTTGATCCTGAATATCCAGACCTAATTCTTTCCATAGCTAATGCATACAAACTTTTATCCCAGGAAGAAATTGCCTATAAATATTTTGACAAACTTTTAAACTTTGATAACAATAATTATTTTGCTAATTATAATATTGGCTTAATGCACTTAAATAGTGGAAAAGCTGACAAAGCAGAAGAATATTTCAAAAAAGCTTTATCAGTAAATCCAAATTATTCGGATAGCTGGCTACAATTAGCCAAAGTTGAGATAGATAAAAAGAATTATTTTCTTGCTAAAACCTATCTTGACGCTGTGAGTTACTTAGATCAAGACAATTCATCACAATATTATTATTATCTAGGATTAATTAACAAGAATAATGAAGATTACTCCGTAGCAAGATTAAACTTCAAAAAAGCTATTGAACTAAAAGCTGACCATAGAGAAGCTTTAGAAGAATTGAAAAAGTTAAAATAAGGTGCTTGCCTAGAATAATATTTAATGATTGGTAATAGATTTCTAATATTTGCTATTTTCGGTATTTATAAAATTTTAAAAATCGTCCAAACTGTCATTACGAGGAAGCAGCAAAGCTGCACCATTAAAAACCATAGTTTTAATACTAAGATTGATGAATTTAAAAAGGTGACTGTGTCACCGTGGTAATCTTTCCAATGTTCACCAGATAG
>Ga0156446_1091_pt1 | contig 13063 bp, 15 predicted proteins | sample RifOxyA2_FD_108089 | JGI IMG/M metagenome (GOLD analysis project Ga0156446, IMG submission 108089) | Candidatus Melainabacteria bacterium RIFOXYA2_FULL_32_9 | reverse complement strand
GAGGCTCTAAACAATCTTTATCCGTTCAAACATTCCTTAACCACTCAAATATTTTACCTAATTAACTGGATTCATCATACAAGGCTCTAAGGAAGCAAGAAAAAGTTTTTACATAAAATTATAAATGTCATCCCGAATTTATTTCGGGATCTAACCACGTTTCAACTCTAAGTTATAACTGTATAGATGCCGGAACACGTCCGGCATGACATCAGTAAGTGTTTTTTCTTTCCTCCTTATACAGGCAATTTCTTGTATCATCCCAATAAATTAGTCAACTGTTTATTTTCTTTTATGAGAATTAATAATAATAATAATTTGTAGTAGATTTAGTTCAAATAGTAGGAACATCTTATATATGCGTATCAGAGCAATTGAAAATGAGCAGGAATTTTTAGAGATAAAAGAGGATTGGAATAGATTAGCGATTGGTTTATCTCCATTTAATGATTTTGACTGGATGTATAAATGGTGGCAGTACTTTAAAGGTAAAAATAATCTTAAAATACTTGTAGCTGAGAAAAATAGCAGGATAACAGGTATAGCTCCCATTTACATCAAAAATATACGAGTTTTAAAGGTGTTGCCTTTTAAGAAACTATGCTTTCTTGGCGAAAATTTATCTGATTATCTTGATTTTTTACTGGATAGTGAGTACAAGGAAGAAACATTTGAGCAGCTTATTAATTATATAATTAATAAGATTGATTATGACTTCTTAGAATTGGGACAACTTAATTCTAAATATCCAAATTTTACTTTATGGCAAAAATATACAGAAAATTTAAAATTGGAATTTGTTTCTAATCAGGAATGTCCAAGAATTCTTCTTACTAATTTTGCGTCCTATGATGATTTTTATAAAAAAATGAATAAAAATCTTAAAGGAAGTATTAAGTTCAGGCAAGGAAAAGTCCGAAAACACGGAATTAATCTTGAATACATATTTAAAAATGAAATAACAGAAAAAGATATTGAAGTTATATCGAAAATAAGTCTAAAAAGGCAGGTATTTCTCTATAAAAAGGGTGATAATAAAAGATTTTGTTATTTTGTAGATAAGACAAAAAAGAATTTTATAAGAGATTATTTCTGTTCAACTAATTCTGAGAATACGTTATTGGCTTATGCTGTATGTAATGGAGAAGTTGTGGCTTATGACCTAGCATTACTTAGCAAAGATAAAATGTTTCTTTGGAATGCAGCATTTGATCCTGATTATGATATGTATTCTCCGTTAAAGTTGCTAATAAATGAGTTATTAAAATATGCTTTTGAAAATAATTTTAAATATTTTGATTTCTTAAGGGGTAAAGATAGATATAAACTAGAATGGACTGATAATTTATCTTTAAATTATAAAATAACACGTAACAATTCAGCTATATCTCATATTAGCCATATCTATAACAATATTACTCCTAAATTCCTACTAGATTTGTTGAGAAAACCTAGCAAAGAGATTCTCCAGAATAATCTCAATGAATATGATTATATATAGCCAGAAAACAAGTCCCAAAAATACTGAGATGCAGGGACGACTAAGCTTCTGGATATTCGTCCTGGCTTTCTTCTTTATGATTGCCTTGATAGCTTAACACCAAAGCTTTAAGATCTTTAACTTCATCAGTTAATTTATTTAAAGCATCCACTACGGGATCAGGGATAATGTTATGTTGTAATGGGCTTATTTTTTCACCTTTTTGAATAACCACTTTTCCTGGTACTCCTACTACAGTCGAATCATCAGGAACATCTGATATAACTACAGAACCGGCACCAACTCTAACATTATTACCAAGGGTGATATTTCCTAATACTTTTGCACCTGAGCCAACTACCACATTATTTTTTAAAGTTGGGTGGCGCTTGCCATATTCTTTTCCTGTACCGCCAAGTGTAACACCTTGATAAATTAAAACGTCATCCCCAATTATCGTAGTTTCACCGATTACAACTCCAAGTCCATGATCTATAAAGAATCTCCTGCCTATCTGGGCACCGGGATGAATTTCTATTCCAGTAAGAAACCTAGATATATTGGACATTAATCTGGGAATTACAGGTAATTTCCATTTATATAATTTATGAGCTACCCTATGCATTAAAAGCGCATGAAATCCCGGATAACAGCATAAAACCTCAATTATATTTGTTGCTGCTGGGTCTTTCTCATATATGGTCTGAATATCTTCTTTTATTCTTTGTAAAAACATGCTATCTCCAATTTCGAGTTCCATGTTTATTTTAGCTGCTGATAATTTAATTGCTTGTATTAATAATAATTTATTAATTATTCTTCAAATAATGGTGTGCTCAAGTATCTTTCACCAGAGTCAGGTAATATGACTACTATTAACTTTCCTGCATTTTCATCTTTTTTAGCTTCCTGAAGTGCAGCGTATACAGCGGCACCTGAAGAGATGCCACAGAGTATTCCTTCTTTTTTTGCTAAATTTCTAGCTGTTTCCATCGCATCTTCATCATTGACCTGAATAATCTCATCTATAATTGAGCGATCAAGTATTTCAGGGATAAATCCTGCTCCAATTCCCTGAATTTTATGAGGTCCAGGCTTTCCATCTGATAAAACAGGACTTTTTGCAGGCTCTACTGCTACAACTTTAAATTCAGGCTTTCGATCCTTAATAACCTGACTAATTCCAGTTATTGTACCACCTGTTCCAACTCCTGCAACTAAAATATCAACTTTTCCATCGGTATCATGCCATATTTCTTCTGCTGTGGTTTTTCTATGGATTTCAGGATTTGCAGGATTGCCAAACTGATTCAGCATATATGAATTTTCTATTTCGCTAGCCAACTGACAGGCTTTTTCTATAGCGCCATTCATTCCAAGCTGTCCTGAAGTCAGAACTAATTCAGCCCCATAAGCTTTTAATAACTTTCTTCTCTCTATGCTCATAGTTTCAGGCATTGTAAGGATTAGCTTATACCCTTTAACTGCACTTGCAAGAGCTAACCCAATTCCAGTATTTCCACTTGTGGGCTCAATTAATGTAGTTTTACCAGGTTCAATCTTTCCTTCTCTCTCAGCTGCTTCTATCATAGCTAAACCAATACGGTCTTTAACTGAATTCGCAGGATTAAATGACTCCAGTTTTGCAGCTATTCTGGCTTTACAACCTTCCGTAATCTTATTTAGGTAGACTAAAGGAGTATTTCCGATTAATTCTGTAATGTTCAGGGCAATTTTCATAAAATAATTCCTATCTTGATTCTTTAAACAAGTAATAAAAAATGCGTAAGTATTTTTTATTACTTGTTTAATAGCTGGTTATAAGAAGCAGGCTATAAAAATCTTTAATGATTTTTCCGCTGTCCTTATATAGGATAAGAAAAAAAACCTTCTATTTCAATTGGATAATTTCATAAATAAAAGATAGCAGAATTTCTGCTATCTTTTATACTTGATTCTTTAAAGTTAAGAGACTTTTTTCTTGCAGAGGAACCAGTCAACACATTCTTCATATTGTTCCGGATTAACTTTATCTGCTTCTTCCTGTGTTTTTGGAGGTGGAACTATTACGTTCTCACCTGGTTTCCAGTTTGCAGGTGTTGCCACTTTTTCCTTTTCTACTAACTGTAGAGCATCAATCATTCTGATTATCTCGTTAATATTTCTTCCGACACTTGATGGATAAGATATACTAGCTTTTAAAATACCATCAGGATCAATAATAAAAACTGTTCTTACTGCATGAACTTCACTAATAGCCGGATGAATCATACCATATTTATGAGCTACATCCATTAAAAGATCAGCTATAATGGGAAATTTAATTTTTACTTCAAATTTTTCTTCAATGGTTTTCACCCAGGCTATGTGAGAATAAACACTATCAATACTAAGACCTAACAATTTAACATTTCTTTTTTCAAACTCGTCCTGTTTATCGGCAAAGGCTGCAAATTCAGTTGTACAAACAGGAGTAAAATCAGCAGGATGAGAAAATAATATAACCCAGTGGCCTTTATTATATTCTGAAAACTTAATTTTACCGTGAGTAGTATCTGCTTCAAAATCAGGAGCAGGTTCTCCCAAACGTGGACATAAGAACACTTCTATTGTTTCTTCATATTCATAGTTATCATAATTTTCTGCCATTTTGATATCCCCTTTAAACTATCTACACTTTTAACATAATGATATTAAAGGGATACCATTTTCATTGCCCGAATGTTTCAAATTTAAATACTCGAGTTAATAAAATTCAGAGGCATTATAAATTATTGATTATGATTGTTTAACTCTTTAATCTGGCCAACAAGATTCTCAATAAGTATTATTCCCTCAGCAGAGACAGTATTATTATTTGACTTTAAGCTTTTTTTGAAGCTTGTAAAGTCTCTATCCAGCCTTCTTTCTGATTTTAGAAGTTGAGAATCATTTATACAATTTATGTAATTATTGATGGAATTCTTAAAGCGGTTATAAGATTTCTTATTATACTTGATATTATGAGCTTTTATCTGACTTTCTATTTGTGTAACAGACGATAAAATCTCTTTTTGCGCATGAATTCTTCCATGATGTTCAGCCAAATCCCAGATATTTGCAGGAATATAATAACTGAAATATTCAGTTGTAATCAGTAATTTATCTTTAAACGTCATTGGAGCAGGAATATATTGAGACATTATTGTTGATTTTTTAAGGTTATACTCTAATTGTATATAACAGGAAACTCTTTCAGCTCCTAATTTATACAAAATTAATAGGAGTAAAATAAATAACACTGCACCTAAAATAAAAAATTCGTGAAATATCTGAGATTTTTTCATTAACTTGCTCCTAGTATAAATATATCAGATATTACTCAGATGTTTTATCATTTTTAATGAGCAATAAACTTGAATTTTTGGTAGAGGTATAAAAATAAGTGATATAGGACATATTCAGAAATCAAATTTTCCTAGTGTCATTGTGAGGATCGAAATGCAATGGAGTGACGAAGCAATCCAAAAAAAGATAGTAATAATATTATTTGGATTGGTGACACAGTCACCTTTTATAACTCATAAATCACTGTAATTAAGACTAAGATTGTAGAGTTTAATGGTGCAGCTTTGCTGCCTCGCAATGACAGTGCGACGATTAGCTGGATTATGACTCTGGAAAAATTTATCACTTTAATTTTTACCATTACCGAATTTTTAATTCAGTTATATAAACCATTTTACTGATTTAGCAATTCGGGTAATAAAAATCCTCCCAAGAGGGAGGATAAAAGAATTAGTAAAAGAGACTTGCCAGTTCTAGCTAATCAAGCCGTCAAGCGACCTTAATACTTCATAAGTTACTCCGGCTTCTGACATTTCTTCTGCTTTTAATCCAAAAAGTGTAATCAGCTTTCTGGCCGGTATACTGGAAGGGTCATCACATAATTCGTTACTAACAAAGGAAAGAGCTTCTTCTCGGGTCATCTTCAATTGATATTTCTCATTTTTTGCCCGAGCCCTTAATCTTTGCTTACATTTACCCAATCCAATCACCTTTTAGATTAAAATTTATCAGTAACTGAGAACCAGCGATTTCTAGTATGCACTATTAATTATTCCAAGGGCAATAATTAATTAGGATAAACTTAAAATTATTTAAGATTAATTCTAAATGGCACTAATATTAAGGTTTAAATATTTGATCAAAGAGTTTAAATATAAAGTTTCTTTAAAATCTTAAATAAAACAAATATAGTCAAACTACAGAAGAATATTGCCAAAAACGTAACTGACAAATATCCCAAATATAGCCCATATCAGCATTTTATGTTAAATTAATATAGATAGAAAAAATACCGGGTGTATAGGCTAAGGGATAGAATAATGGCAAAAGCAATCAACTGGCCAGAAGAATTTTATGATGAAGTGATAAACGAAGATCTGGATAGGCCTAAAATAGCTTTGAGATTAGGTACTCTTTATTATGACAATGGTTATTATGTTAATGGCGAAGCAGTCGATATCAGAGTAAATCATAAAATCGTCAGAAGAGCTAAGATTATAGACGAAATGAGAATAGCTAAAATCAAAGAATTATCTGATGATATTCTTTCAATGTATAAAAGCACGTTAAGAGAAAAATCTAAAGTTATAAGCTTTTTAGCAAGTAGCTATAATAAGACAGTAGATGAGGAAGCTGTAGTGACCATAGTTATTTACCAGAATATTCCTCTGGAAAGCAACGAAGAAATAGACGATCCACATGTTGATTAAATTTTGTAAAAAAAACTCTTCAAATAGGTAAACTTTAAAAATCACGGAAGTTTAATACATTGGTAAAACAAATATCAAAAAGAAGAAACATTAAAGAAATTTTTAAGAGCAGTAGAGGAAGCATTTTAGTATGAAGAACTTAAAGAACATCAAATTCGTGAATGGGTTAAAAAGTCTGGGAGTAAAGGTCAAATGGTTTTTATTTACAGAACTGCAGGATTTTAAATTAACATCAGATTATATTAATTATATCTGTCCTGATGCCAAGAAAAAACCGGAAAACCAGATTGAAGAATTAAGAAACCTTGTAAAACAGTCTCTTGTTAGAGAATTTTCTCCAAAGATTCAAGATATGAAGTCTTTTGATCTTATTGTTGATGGTGTAATGCATAAAATTCAAAAGAAATCACTTGAAAAAGAATTAAAAAATTAGTTTTAATTTAAACATAAAGAGCTCGATTTTAGGATCGGGCTCTTTTATTTAAGCTGATTTATTATAAAAACCCTTTGCTGATTCTAGCTGAAGTCTCTTAAATGCTTCTAGTACACTTTTATCCTTATCTTTAGTTTCAAACATAATATCAAAATCCAGATCCCTGAATCTGAAATAAAATTCTGTAAAATCGTCTATATTTATTGAATCAGCATGTACTCCTGGTCTTGCACCAGGCCTTTGACTGGAATAATGGATTTTAGGAATTCCTGTTTGCTCATTCCAGGTAGAAAAACACTTCTCCAATATTGTTCTGATATCATCGTCTTCAGGCTGATTAGTATTTTTTACCTGATGATGCAAAACATCGAATACTACAGGAATACCTGTCTGATCACTAATATTCAGTACATCCCATACATTATAGCTTTTATCATCATTTTCCAGACTTAATCTAACTCTGATATTTTCAGGAATATTCTTATAAACCTGAATAAATCTAGCCATAGCACTAGTTTTATCTCCATAAACTCCACCTACATGAATAATTAATCTGTTAGTAGAATCGACTCCAAGTGAATCAAGAAATTTGGCATGCCATTCAAGGTCTTTAATTGATAGTCTTACGATTTCAGGATTAGGAGAATTAATATTAACAAACTGTCCTGGATGCATGGAAACCCGAATACGGTATTTCTTAATTAATCTTCCTATTTCATCAAATTGTTTTTTATTCTCATCCCACCAGGGAACTGTATTCACAGGATGCGATGCAAAAGGGATAATAACAGAGCTTATTCTGTAAAGAAAAATATTATGCTGATAATTCCACTCAATGACTTCCTTCAATCCTGAAAGATTACTATAAATTAGCTCCCTTAACCTCTCAGGAGTACAATTAGCAAGTTTACAGCTTTTATTTGTAGTAGCTGATATTGAGGTATTTATGCAGGCATATCCTATTCGATGCTTCATAATCATCATTTTATCCATGTAATCATTAAACTAATTTTGTCTAATAATTGTTGCCGGTGGGTAAGTGGTTAGATAATTATATAAAACCAATTATTTAAATCAGATACCCACCCTACACTTTATTTAACTCACAATAAATTAAATACTTTAATTGTAATAAAGCATTATGAAATAAATTTAAATAATATGGCTTCTCTTTTAGGCTAATTTCAATAATTCTTCTATTTTATATTTCAGGATTAATGGATTATCAAGAAGCGAGCTTTTTTCTATATGATCTACTTTTAAACTATTAGCCATATTCCAGACATTATAAGCTCCTGAAATTATTAGAAATTTGGTATTTTCTGTCTCTTCCCTGTTAAGTAAATTCTTAACAAGCCAAACTCCGGCATAACTCTCATCGAATATTTTTTCCATTTCAAGATCGGTAATAACCAAATTATAGTCTTTTTCCTGAAGAACTTTATTAAATCCCTGCTTGCCACTTGTAGCAGTGTTTATTTCAAAAAAATCCTCACCAAATAATCGTCTGATCAAGCTTATATGATGTCTTAACCATTCCGAACTGTCATCTACAATTAATATTTTCTGTTTTTTATTCATATAATCACTACTTCTTTATCTGGAATCTCTAACTGTCATTGCGAGGGCTTTAGCCCGTGGCAATCTATCCGTTTTACATTTAAAAGCTAGTTCATAATTGGCAAGATCCTCACGTCGCTCCTCAGGATGACAATGCGTGTTACTGGAATGATTGATGACTTGGATGAGTGACTATGTCATTCAGGATGACAATTCGGGGAATTACAACATATTATTTGTCGATATATATACTAGATACAGGAATATTGTTACGTCACTGAACTTGTTAACTTCGCACAAATATCTATGTTGATAAATATGATTAGGAACATTATGCTCTGGCAAGATTTTCATCTAGATAATTATGAGCGTAAATGTTTTTATTTAGTAATATTCTTGCTGTCTTATAGATGATTTCCTCTTCAGGATTATCTTTATTATAAGAAAGATCTTCTAATTCGCCAAATTCCTGCATCATGCCGTATAAGCCAAGTAACAGATTATCTGAATCTTTTTCAGGAGTTTGGGTATTTATTACATTATTTATTCTAATTAATTCTGTATCAAAAGCATCAACTATAGCTGAATCAAGCCCACATCCCATAGCCATTACTGCAAAAACCCTGTTAATTATAGGTCTAATTTCTTTAGGGCTACCGTTTGACACATTTGATAAACCAATTGTCGTTAAAATAGTCGGATCAAAACTTTCTTTAAACACTCTTATAGAGTTTAAGGCCTCCTGTATCTGTCCTTGATCTACACTTACAGGCAAAACAAGTGGATCCATAAGAATTTTTGTATTATCAAGTCCCATCTCTGCTGCTTTGTCAACTATAAGAGCAGCAATTTCAAGTCTGCCATCGGCATCTCTTGGAATACCTGTTTCATTACTCATAGTAAGAGCGATTAAATAAGAATTGTAATCAGCTGCAAGCTTGACCATATTCTCTAATCTTTCAGGATCACCGCTTGCACTATTAACTATACAATCTTGAGGATTAGATATAGTGCTTAATCCTGCACTCATCTCAATCATGTTTGTTGTGTCAAAGGAGAAATTAGGATTTGTTACTTCATGAATAGTAGAAATTAACCATTTCATAACTTCACCTGAACTACGCCTAGCTGGCCCAATATTTAAATCTACCCAATCCATGCCAGCATCAACCTGTCTTTTAGCAAGTTCCTGAATGTACTGGCTATCTCTTTCTTCTATAGCAGTTCTGGTTTTTTTAGAAATAATATGGATATTTTCTCCAATGAGTTTCATTATTTTTCTCCTTTTATCTTGAATCTGGATAATAGCCTTTAATTGTTAAATGGGTAGATTGCCACAGATTCCTTCGGAATCTTCGCAATGACAATTATACATTTTTTATTTTTGGATAGTTTCTTAGTCATCTTACGATAATATGATATTTACGATTGTTTAACCTGATTCTTATATAGATTTAAAGTATTTGATAGTAACATTGCAATGGTCATAGGACCGACTCCACCTGGGACCGGTGTTATATAACCAGCTTTAGGTTCAACTTCATCAAAATCCACATCGCCAACAAGTTTGCCATCAGCTGTTCTGTTTACCCCTACATCAATAACGACAGCACCTTCTTTGACGAAATCTCCTTTAATAAGTTCAGGCCTGCCTACAGCAGCTATAAGAATATCTGCCTGACTTGTTATATCTTTTAGATTTCTTGTTCTACTATGGCATATTGTTACCGTGGCGTTTTTATCAAGTAATAATATTGATACAGGCTTTCCGACAATATTAGATCTGCCTATAACCACCGCATTTTTAGACTCTATATCAATATTATACTCTTCTAAAAGCTTCATTACTCCAGCTGGAGTACATGGTACTGCATCAGGCTTTAATCCTGTGACTAATTTGCCCATATTAACAGGGTGAAAACCATCTACATCTTTTTCCGGCAAGATTTTCTCAATAATTTCATCAGTATTAATATGCTTTGGTAACGGTAATTGAACTAAAATAGCATTTACATCTTTATCCTGATTTAATTCTTCAATTTTATTTTCAAGTTCTTGCTGGCTTATGTTTTCATCAAGTCGAATAGTTGTTGAATTTATACCGACTTCTTGAGCGGCTTTTTCTTTCATGCCAACATATACTTTACTTGCAGGATTATTGCCAACAATGATAACTACCAATGAAGGCTTAGTTTCAAGATTAGCAACTTCATTTTTGATATTTTCACGTATCTTTTGAGCAACTTCTTTGCCTTGAATTAAAGTAGCCATAATCTCTCCTTAAATTTACTATAGAGGTGGCAGATTTAACCTGAATAAAAGCTCTTTTGCTGCCTCAATTACAACTTCTGAATCTCTAATTATATTATCATTCTCCAATTCCTCATCATAAGGCAAAAATCCGAGTACATTCAAATCATATTCACTAAGTACCTGAGAGACATTCTCTGGAACCTGACGGCTTTTTACTTTATTAAGAACAAGGCCCAATTGCCCCGGAGAGGAATATTTTAAAGATAACTGTTTAATTTTCTCCGCTGAATATACAGAGGTTAGAGAAGTATCACTTACAATTAATGTAACATCAATAGGATAATCTACGAGTTGATATAAGTATTCCAGATCATATTCACAGTCAAAAATAACAAGATCATATGATTTAAACAATTTAACCAGAGCATCATTTATTTGATTTGCGGCAAAGCAACTACAATCTTTTGTTGATACCATCCCTGATGCAATAATATCAATTTCATCATACAGGTTAATAATCATATCCTGTAAAGCCCATTCGATATACTCCTGCTTTGACATATTAGGAGGAATTTGGGTTTTATATTTATATTTTCCTGATCTTATTTCAGAGATTGTGTCTTTTGTTTCAATTCCAAAAGTATATCCAAGCTCACAGGTTAAATCATTATCGACAAGAAGTATTGACTTATCAGGATGTGACTCGTGTAAAGCAGTTAATAATGAATTTGTAAGGGTTGTCTTTCCACTCCCACTTTTACCGATAATAGCAATAGATACAGTCATATTTATTATTTACCTATCCCAGATATTTCTCTCTTAATGCTTTAGCTAGATCAGAAGTCAACACCATTGCCCTATTTGCAAGATCCACACTTAAACTGCCAGCTCCGCACGTGGGAGTTATAAATGCCGACTCAATTACTAAATTTTCAGCAATACCTTTATGAGTTAAGTAAGATTTTGCCTCTTCAAATTTATCAACCAAAGTATCAACAGTAGCAGCTTTAAGGGCATCCTCATCGAGAGTTGGAACCATGCCCCAGGCAATATAGCCACCATTTTGTAGAAAATCACCCAACTCTTTACTAAATAAACTCAAACTTTCTGCAAAATAAAACCCGTCAAAGTTAAGGATATCTACGCCGCTTTGAGTAATAAGTGACCAATCTGTTTTACCACAACAATGAACCCCTACAAGAGCTCCATTTTCTTTAAGAATGGAAGAAATTTCTGAAATGCTGCTAATAATATCCTGCTTGGTAATTGTAATAAAAGCAGAAGTTCCGTATTGAGAAATACTTGGTTCATCCATAAAAATAACAGGAACACTTTCAGGAGAGGCTTCCTTGAATTTTTTAACCAGCCATAATGCTTTTAATGTTAGTCCTTTAATAACTATTTCTTTTAAGGTTTCATCATAATAAGCACATTTTTTTTCTCTATCAATCAAGGTTGTCCCATAGGTAAACGGTCCAATTATTTGTCCTTTTACTGCTTTAGGCTTGTTTTCTTTAACTTTATCAAGAAATAAAGAAATTGTTGAAGAAAATTCCTCTGTAATACCGTATTTATCTAATAAATCAAAATTTTTCTCACTAACTATACTTTCATAATCAAGATAAAATTCTTCTAATTTCTCATAAAAATCTTCTGCATCTTGATCTATATACCAGCGATTATCTTCTTTATCAAATATAATGCCGGGAATATTTTCAGAAACTTGAGCAGTCATACCCTCATTAGGACTAATATGGGCTAAAGTAGGCAGGACAGGAGAATTAGGAAAACACGAAAAAATTAAATTAACAGCTTCTTCAGGATTAGTATGAGGTAAACTCCCTATTGCTGTAGCCAAAAGCTTTAAATTATTTTTCAAAATTTCCTCCCTCTATAATAAAGCTGCTCGATCTCAGGTTATTTTATTTACAATGATTAAGTCATCAGTGCATAATTATAAATAGGTTATAAATAATTTAACATGTATAATATTCATGTGCCAGTTTATTATTAAGATATTTTGATTTTCACTAGAAAGCTTTATGGAAAAGAGAACTTTAGCTGAATTTGTATCATCAACAAGAGAAGATATTGGTCTTTCACAAAAAGGCCTTTCAAACAGATCGAATCTTGATATTTCTGTTATTGAAAGAATAGAATCTGGTCAGGAATTATTTTTAGCTACATCAATAAGGCAAAAACTAGCTAAAGGATTAAAAGTTGAAACCAAGAAAATAAAATCTCTCGAAAAACAACCTCAAATACATAATAACGAACCATCTCCTGATTATATAGAAGAATTAAAGTTAAGAATACTGGCAGGTCAGCTCTCCGGCAATATCTGTCCTATCTGCAAATCAGAATTAATTTGTAGGCTAGCTGAAATGCTTGACCTTCAAGACAATCTTGTACAGCATCCCAAAGCCAGATGCTCCAAATGCCCTTTCCAGATAAGATAATTGCTAGAATTATTATAAATTCTCAAAAGATATTGATTTTAAGTGCTTGCCTAGAATAATGTTTGGTAAAGGTATAAAAATAAGTGATATAGAACATATTCAGAATAAAATTTTCTAGTGT
>Ga0156446_1019_pt3 | contig 13973 bp, 13 predicted proteins | sample RifOxyA2_FD_108089 | JGI IMG/M metagenome (GOLD analysis project Ga0156446, IMG submission 108089) | Candidatus Melainabacteria bacterium RIFOXYA2_FULL_32_9 | reverse complement strand
CTCTGTATAATCTTCTTGATAAGCAAGATACAGTGAAATCAATTTGTTCAGTTTACTAATTACTTTCTTGGATAGGTACTGCAAACAAAAAGAAGGAAAAACCCAGTTAATAATAACGGCTGTTCGGAACTTATCTTATTTCAGTCTGAGTTAGCCGAGCCAAACTCGCTTCACTCAAACATGGCTCTACTAGCATTCATTGACGTTCCAACATCCGTAAATCAAAGCAAGTCAGGGCTTCGCCCCGAACCTCATATACTTATATTACATAATTATTTTTCTGTAGAGGCAAATACATTAATATAAAAAAATTAAATTACCACTTCTTCATCACTTGAAGCAAGCAGTTTTAATAAATCAAAGGTTGTAACTAACCCGACAAGTTTATTGTATTCTGTAACCAATAGTCTGTGTATTTTTTTATCATACATAATTCTTGCCATTCTTGCTATAGACTCATTAGGACCTATTGAATACACATCTCTTGACATTATATTTGAGACTGGCTGATCGAAAAACTTTACATCTTCTAGCAAGCTCATTTCGAAATTTCTCATAAGTGGATCAAGATAAAAAGTATGAGAACTTTCATTTTTTAATATATCAATGGAGCTGACAACACCGGTCACATAACCTTCTTTATCAATTACAGGCACTCCCAACACGCCTTTATCAGCAAATATTTTTATCAAATCTCTAATAGCAGTGTCTTCTCTTACTGTAATCAAGTCAGTAGACATTATATCTTTCACATAAAACTGCATAATTGCCTCCTAAATTCATATTAATATTTAGATATACGAGTTAAAAGACTATTAACACAGCTTATTTTATGTAGCATTAGCTAAAAGTTTAATGTTATACAGCTAAATTTCAGTTTTAAATATAAAAAACCAGATAGTTGAAGTAACAATTTCTTAATAAATTAGCCATTATTATTAACTATTTAGATTTAAGGATTTAAATGGTTATAGGGGATATTTTGTGTGAGCTGGAGGTTATGGTTTATAATCTTTCTTTAAACAATTTAGTTAGCTTTACAAGTAGAAATTCTTACATAAACACAGCATCAAAGTCTGATGCTGATGTTAAAACATCGATATTTTACGTAAATGATCTACATTCCAGATTAGCCAATATGGATGGGATAAAAGCTAAAGCTGATGAATTTAAGCTGAAAAATCCTGATACAGACAAGTTTTTACTATCAGGCGGCGATATGAAAGTAGGGTTAGGAGAAAAAATAGGTGACCTGGTCCTAAAGTTTATGAATTTAATAGGCATCGATCTTTCTGCTATAGGAAATCATGAGTTTGATGCCGGGACAATCAAACTTCAAGAACAAATAGATAAAATGAATGAGCATGCTATACGAAATAACTTATCACCATTTAAATTTGTTGTAACAAACCTGGATATTGATGAAAAAAATCCTTTAGCTAAAAGTATTAAAGATAAAAAACTTGTAAAATCCTGCATAATGACCAGAAATGGACATAACTATGGATTTGTCGGAGCAACTCCAATAAGTTTAAAAGAATCAGCCAGACTTAATCCTGGCATGGATGGAATTCAGGTCAAAAATTTATATAAAACCACTGAAGAAATTGAAAAAGAGGTAAGTTTACTCGAGAAGCAAAACATAAATAAAATAATCTTACTTTCTCACTTAGGATATAAAAATGATAAATATATAGCTAATAAAGTTTCAGGAATAGACGTAATTGTAGGCGGACATACTCACAACGTTTTAAAAGGCATAGATCCAGGAAAAAATTTATTTTTAACACCGGAAAAAGAACCTGTTATACTTCTGGAAGCAGGAAAAGATGGTGAACAAGTTGGTACCCTGGATATAATTTTCGATTCAGATGGAATAATCAAAGAAGCAAATAACAAAATAATTGATAATGAAACCCCGGTAAAAGATCTTAAGGTGCAAAAGCTTAAAGATGAAATCCTGGGTAAGTCAGAAGCTCTTGGATTTTTAGAAAAACCTTACAATCCAATAAAAAAATACAGATGTGAAAACCCTATGGCAAGTTTATTTGCTGACGCTATGAGAAACAAAGCCGGAGCGCAAATAGCTCTAATGGTTAATGATAATGCGCTCGTAAATAACGGCTTAAAAGCAGGGGAAATTACAACAAGAGATATCCAAAACTTATCTCCTTTTAAAAATAACGTCTATAAAATAAATTTATCTGGAAAAGAATTACAAGAAGTCTTAAGCTGGGCAGTAGGTAAAGGTAAAAGCTCTTCTGCTATTCAAGTCTCAGGAATTAAATACACTATAACTAACACTAGAGATGTAAAAAACTTAATACTTGAAAGTAATGATAATTCAAAAATACCTATCGATCCAGACAAGCAATATAGTATAGTTTATGACGAACATTTATTATACAAAGCTAATTATAATAAGGCATTCAATATAATTGAGATATTAAACACCAAAAATAAAGAGGAACTAAGCTGGGATAAAGGGTATGCGCTTATTGAATACATAAAAAGCTTCAATAACAAACCTTTCGAGATAAAACCAAAAAACAGAATTGCTATAGAACCACATTTTACAAGCTTTACAGGTTCTAATGACGTAAGAAAAAATTGGTTAAAACAGCATAATATACAGCTATTAGTGAGCTAATTTCTCATCACTAACTATATATCCATCTACTAATTGAATAAGCCGATCTGCTTTTTGTGCAAGATCCCTTTCATGAGTAACGATAATAAAAGTCATGCCAGCTTCACTATTAATTTTTCTAAATAAATTATAAATATCATTCGCTGTTTTCTGATCAAGAGCACCTGTTGGCTCATCTGCAAAAACAACTGACGGCTTATTCATTAAAGCTCTAGCTATCGCAACCCTTTGATTCTGCCCACCTGATAGCTGAGTTGGCCTAATGTACATTTTATCACTCAAGCCTACACTGTCTAAAATCTCTTTAGCATAATCAACCTTTTCTTTGTTAAGGTTTCTTGCTATATAAACAGGCATCAAAACATTCTCCAGTGCTGTAAACTCAGGCAACAAAAGATGCGCCTGAAAAATAAATCCTATTTCTTTATTTCTAAATTCAGCTTTTCTGATACCATTCCATTTTGAAGTTTCCTGGCCTAAATAATAGAGTTTTCCGAAAGTTGTGGTATCAAGCAGCCCCATAACATTCATCAGCGTACTTTTTCCTGAGCCACTTGGCCCTACTATACTAATGAATTCGCCTTTAGATATAGTAAGATTTATATCCCTGATGGCATAAACAGGCTGAATACCTGAATAAATTTTAGTAACATTATCAAGTTTAATTAAAGTATCAGGCATTTATAGCCTCCACAGGCTTTAATCTTGCAGCTTGATAAGCAGGAATAATACTTGCAAGGAAACTGGCCAGCATTGAGTAGAATAGAGCAATAAGAGCATACTGTGTATTTAAAGTTAATTCAGGTAGTTCTGTAGTTAAGAAAGTCTCTGTGGTTGTACTTAAGATATAGCTATACCAAGAAATTAATAATTTAGCCCCTACTATCCCCCCTAAATATCCAACCACACTTGATATCATAGCCTGAGTCAAGAACACAGACATAATAGAAAGATTTTTAGCTCCCATTGATTTTAAAATACCTATCTCTTTAGATTTAGAAGATATTAATAATATAAATACACTTGTAATGCTTGATGCTGCAGCAAAAATAATTAAAAAATTGATAAATCCGATAATCAGCCTAAATCTTGCTACTTGCTCAATAATTTGCCTGTTATCCTCTATCCAGCTGGTTGCATCAAGACCTGTAACATTCTCGATTCTTGCTGCAATTTGATCTGCCATATAAATATCGTTAACTTTGACCCCAATACCGGTAACATCGTTACCTAAGTCAAGCAATTGTTGCGCAGAATTAAGTCCTATATATACTTGTCCTTCATCAGGCCCTCTTAAACCGGTAGAAAAAATCCCAACTATCCTAAAAGTTCTTGCAATTCCTCTAGGCCCTGTTAAAGTAACCCGATCTTCAAGGTCTACATTCAATTCCTCCGCAAGCTCTACCCCAATTACTATATCAGTTGTACCCAGATTTTGAATTCTGCCTCTTATAATATCATCCTGAATATTAATAATATTTACCTCTATTTCAGGAATAATACCTCTAATGGAAACCCCTCTTTCTTCTGCTCCCCTAACTATAATACCCTGACCACTAGCAAATGGTGCAGCAGCTATAATTCCACTGATGGGAGTTATCTCTTGTAATACTCCTCGATATGAGCTAATATCACGTCGACGAGTCTGGGTTTGATCAATCAATAACAGATTCTCTTTAAATTTTCGGTCTAAAACCCTGATATCTCTCTGAAAAGTATCTATTTCTTTAGTAATATTTACGTGAGGAGCACTCGCAACTGTTCTATCAATTAGATCATTAAAAAAGCTGAGGTTAATTGAAGGCACAAATATAATAATTGAAACTCCTATAGCAACAGCCCCTGCAATAATAAAAGACTGTTTAATATTTGCGGTTATATAACGCCAGGCAATAAAAAACTCATAGAATTTCATAATTAATCTCTATAATTTTCAACAATTTTTATTCGATTATCGGGTTTAACTTTTTTGCCTTCAACTCCTTTAACTATTACATCATTTTCAGTTAAACCTTTTGTAACCCTAAATCTATTGTTATCAAAAGCCACCCCTTTAACATATGTCTTAACAGCTTTACCATTTTTCTTCTTTAATACATATTTCTTTTGATTCTCTGTATAAATAAACTCATCTGGAATAATTATTGCATTATTAACCTGTTGAATAATTATGGTTGCATCTGCTGTCATTCCGACAAGAACAGGAAGTCCCTTTTGCCCAGGGACAGAAACTTTAGCTTCAAAAGTACCTGTAATTGGATCAACATTTTTAGAGACCTCTATAACATTTCCTCTAAATGTCTCATTAGGATAAGCATCAAAAATTACATAAACAGACTGCCCTACTTTAATACTTTCAAGCTCATTTTCCTCTACCTGAGTACTCAAGTACAAGGCTGCTGGAGTAACAAGTCTAGCTATAGGAGCATTTGGAGAAATAACCTCTCCTATATCCCTAATTTTTTCGACAATATAACCCGTTACAGGCGCCCTTATTATATACTCTTCAAGCCTTCCAAGTACTGACTGAATTCCACCTCGTGCAGCTTGAACTTGTCCTCTAGCTGCCTGTATTTGTTGTTCTTTCACTCCTGCCTGTACAAGATTCAGATTTTCCCTTGCCTGAGTAAGCCTTGCCCTTGCTGCCTGAATTTGACTTTGAGTAGCATCAATTTGCTCTTCAATTTGAACTCTGGCAAAACCTGCTCTTTCAAATTCCCTGAAACTTACTGCTCCTTGCTGGTATAGTCTTTGTAATCTCTGTTCTTCACTAATTGCTTCTTGCTGTTGAACTCTGGCTATTTGAAGTTCTTGCTGAAGAACATCTGTATTTTCCTGCGTTTCTTCTACTTGAGCCTGTGCAATTGCTACATTTTGAGGACGAGGCTCAGTTACCAGATTTTGCACCTCAGCCTGAGCCGTTTGAAGTTGCCCTTGTGCAGTAGTCAAATTCCCAACGACTTCATTCCTGTTTAAAACAGCTAATATTTGCCCTTGATTAACAAAATCCCCTTCTCTAAATCTAAGTTCCTGAATTGTGCCGGTAACCTGCGTTGCTAGCCTAACATCCTGCCTGGACTCAACCGTACCGGAAACTGTTACTCCTTTTATCGCATCTTCTCTTTTAACTTTAAATGCTACAACTTCAACTCTACTTAAAAACCAAAAAGCAATAAATCCAAGCACAATAATTAGAAATAAAGCCAAAAGCAATATCCTTCTTCTTGAAGCAAATATTTTCGAGCGTAATGTCAATAACATAAACAACCTACTTGCTATACATTTTAAAAATAGTATATATAACTCAAGTTGATACTTAATGAGGTGGCTAAGATAACACAGTCAGTTTTATATGAATACTAGTGTATAGATCGACAATAATATGCTACAATCTCCCGAACTGTCATCCTGAGGTGCCAGAGGCACTTTTCTTAGTCATCAATCCTTCCAATAATACCTACTGTCATCCTGAGGAGCGTAGCGACGTGAGGATCTTACCAATTATGAATACTAGCTTTTAAATGTAAATGGATAGATTGCCACAGATTCCTTCGGAATTTTCGCAATGACAGGGGGTTTGCTTTTAACATATTATTTACAAATCTTACCACTAGATAATAATCCTTCTTGTGAAGTAATCTCAAGCTTATGTAGTCAGCAATTTGAGTATATATAAATGATTATTGCACTCTAAATAATCAACTTTTTTCACTTATATATTTATCCTCAAAAAATCCAGATATATAAATATCCCAGGCGTATTAAATAAAATAGTATAATCCAGGATTATATTATCCCTCTATCGGATGTCCAAATAGCCCAAGTGGTTTAAACTAAGAATGGTAAGAGGTGAAAGTGGGAATGATATTATCGATGATTTTTGCATTACTAAATCAAGAAATGTATATGATTTATACTTTCCTGACATCAATAAGTATAATAATATTCTTTATAATATATAGAATGATCCCTAAACCAGAAAAAAGTTAATAATTACCAAAAATTACCTTTTAAAGTCTATCAAAACTTTAAGAACACCTTTTCTTCTGCTAAATTCAATAGCTTCTTTGGCCTGATCAAAGCCAAAGATTTTTGAAATTAATGGTTTAACATCAACAAGCTTATTTTCAAGAGCCTTCATAGCAGGTTTAAAAGGTCCGCACCTGGAACCTACCAGAGTGATTTCATTAATAACCATGGTAGAAAGATTAATATTTTTATTTTCAGCAACTGTACTTTTTAATACTATTGCACCTCTTGGTTTCACCAATTTTTGAGCTAATTCAAAACCACCAGCAGAACCGGTTGCATCAACAACAACATCATAATCCCTATTTTGAGAAAGATTATCAAGCAGAACAGTCCTGATACCCTGAGCACTAGCTATTTCGAGTTTATCTTCATGCTTTCCAACAAGCAAAATTTTAGCAGGAGAAAGATTTAAAACAAGCGCAACAAGCAAACCCAGTTTGCCATCACCTAAAACCAGAACTTTATCAGATGGTTTTAAATATACCTGATCAATAATTTCAAAAGCAGCAGCTAAAGGTTCGGCCAATACTGCTTCTTCATCGCTTACTGAATCAGGAACCTCGACAAGATTTTTAACAGGGAGAGTAATATAATCAGCAAAGCATCCATTTTTATTTAAAATACCTAATACATTTCTGGTAGGACAATGATTTTTTAAGCCTTTTAAACAATAATCACAAACCCCACAAGCACAATTAATTTCACCAACCACCCTTTTACCTGATAAATCCTGATTTTCACTATTTACCTTTTCAACAACCCCAACAAATTCATGCCCTAATACACCAGTAAAATCCATATAACCTTTCATAATTTCAAGGTCAGTATTACAAATTCCTGCTAAATTAACTTTTATTAGAGCCTCACCCACGTCAGGTTCAGGCTTTGGGAAATCATTATGTATCTTTATTTCCCCATTAAATTCAATTGCACGCATATATCTCTCTCTTTAGTAATGCATTACCGTTAACTGATATTTACAAGTCAGGTTTATATGTATCAAAACTTCAGGCGTTAACCTAAATTAGGTGGTAATACCACCTCTCTTTATACTTTTGCTACCTGCTGAGCTATTGTACCAAATACATAATTATAGTTTTTAACTTCGCTAAAACCGAGTTCTCTAAATATACCAACTAACTCATCCTGAGAAGGAAATTTCTCATTAGACTCAGGCAAATACCTATAAGGAGTATAATCTCCATGGAAAATCTTCCCAAAAGCCGGTACAATATTAAAGAAATAGAGTCTAAACACGGAATTAAATAAACCTTTTGACTTACCTAAATCAAGATTTACAACATAACCGCCTTTTTTGGTAACTCTTTTCATTTCGCTAATGCCTTTTTTAAGATCAACAAGGTTCCTGAGACCGTATCCTATAAAACACGCATCAAAAGTTTCATCATCAAAAGGCAAATTAAGCGCATCCCCCTGAATAAACTCAATATTATCAATACCTTTAGCTTTCTCTCGTGCAATATCCAGCATATTTTTAGAAAAATCTATTCCGATGATTTTACCTGAAATATTGAAATATTTAGCAAGAAAAACCGCTATATCTCCTGTTCCTGAGCAAATATCAAGAATCTTCGCATCAGATTTTAAAGGAACATTTTTTATAACCTGCTTCTTGATACTACGATTCATTCCAAAGCTCATTATTTCGTTCATCATGTCATAGTCACCTGCAATATTATCAAACATATGACAAACGAATTCTCTTTTATTGTCTTTATCAGAGAGAATTGACTGCAAAGATTCTTTAGTTAAATTAAATTTCTTTATAAACATGATTTTTATTTATTATCTTCTTATATAAATACATATTAACCTTTAGGGTGAGGAGGGTGGGTTTTTGAGAATTTTGCTAAAACTATTTAGTAATTCAATTAATATCATTAATATCTTGTCCTTAGAAAATTTGCATTGATAACTGGAACTATTATTTTGGTTTTTATGTCTTATAATATGGATTGTACTACAAAAGGAAGTAGTTCAGATGATCGCGGGCAGAGGGCTCCATTTTTCAAATCCCGCATCTTGCGAGAATTGATGACATAAGGGTGCAGCCTTGCTGCCTGAGGAAAGTCCGGGCACCAGAGGGCAGGCTGCTGGATAACGTCCAGTGCAGGTGACTGTGAGGATAGTGCCACAGAAATGAAGACCGCCTATGTGAAACGGGTGTAAGCCCAAAAGGGTTTATTTATACCCGCTTCGCAGGTAAGGGTGCAACGGTGGTGGGGTGCAAATCCCTTAATGTAAGAGACCACCAGCAACATCGAGAGGTGTTGGCTAGGTAAACCCCAGCTTGGTGCAAGGTAATGGGAACTAAAGTGACCCGCTGTTCCCATGTAATCCGCTAGAGGTGTTTGGCAACAAACATCCCAGATAGATGATCATCAGGCAAAGCTTGACTTTGCTTACAGAACCCGGCTTATAGGCTACTTCCTTTTGTAGTATATATTATTAAGTTCACCATTTTGCTTTAAAAGTATAGTCGTCTCAGCTCAACCAACTTTACTTCCCAGTTCAAGGTCAACTTGACTGGTTATACTTTTATAGCAATCAAACATGAAAAACTGAATGTTGAAGAATAAAAGACACAATTGTTAAGTTTTGTTAAGATAAATTATATAAATGAAATTTCGCAAAATACTAAATTTTATTTTTTTCACCGCTAACCACATATAGTGGTTTTTTTAATTGTTCGGAAAAAATAATTTTAAAAGGTATATAATCAGAGTGATACAAGTAAGAATTATCCCCAAAAGTATAATTATTGAGATTATTAGCAATCTAACTAATTATTTTATAATCAAGAGGGAATTATTTGATATTTATTAGTATGAATAAGCACATTAATATACTGTTAATAGATCACACTAGATATAGTGGTATAGTATAAGGTCTTTTTGATAGTTCTATATACAAAATCCAAAGATTATTTCTAAAAAAGCAGAAAAAGTATAATTAATTTTTAGTTTATTCGTATTATTTTCAAAAAAGTTATTGCTAAAAAACAGAAAGCGGGTATAATTTAAATAGTTTAGTAAAGGAGGTTCCTTATGAATAAAGAAGAATTAGTAAAAGAGATTTCAAGAAAAGCTAAAGTTTCACAAAAACAAGCTTCCGAAATCATCACATTAGTTTTAGAAACTATCGAAAAAACAGTTTCTAAAGGTAAAAAAGTAACCTTAGTTGGTTTTGGTACATTTGAAGCTCGCAAACGTGCAGCTAGAACCGGCAGAAATCCACAAACTGGCGCAGAAATCAAAATTCCTGCTAAAACAGTTCCTGTTTTCTCAGCTGGTAAAAAATTCAAAGAAGTTGTTGCTAAGTAGTTTAGTAACGAAGCTTAAAAGGGAGCCAATTTCTGGCTCCCTTTTTTAATGTTTATTCCTGAATTTTTCAGCACCAATAGTTAATTAACCCGAATAGATTGAATAAAATTAATTAGCGATTGAAGTTAATTATTAATATTCAGAGGTTTTAATAATCTAGTAAAGTATATTCTGATTTTTACTAAATCAATTTTTTTAGTATAATTATTTAAAGAAAGGTGCTGATTATAAATGAAGAAATTTTGCTTAATTCTGGCATTATTACTAGTACATACTCCAGTATTTGGAGCTAATAATTTGTCTTTAGAGGCAGAAAATCTAGTGCAATTAATCTGCAATATTAGTCAATATTCTAGAGTCACAGGCACAATTTCAAGCATCGACATATCCGAAAAATACAGAGTTATATCATTAAATTTCGGTAAAAATTTCAACACTTCACTTAGTGCAGTAATATACAATGATGTTATTCCTTCATTTATTCTGGCTGGAATAGAAGACCCTGCTGAGTATTTTAAAAATAAAACGGTTTTATTAGAAGGTATAATTAGAGTATCAAACGGTAAACCGGAAATAATTATCGATTCACCCTCACAAATCAAAATTATAGATAAGAATGAACATTCTAAATAAAATAATTGAATACAAAAAAGCAGAAGTACATAAACAAAAAACCAAATATGGTTTAAGTGTTAAAGAATTAGAAGCTTCTTGTCGGAAACTAAATCCGATAAGAAGTTTTATTAGCGTATTAGAAACTAATGCTAAATTAAATAAAATATCATTAATTGCCGAAGTAAAGAAGGCATCGCCATCTAAAGGCATAATCAGAGAAAATTTTGACCCTGTAAGTATTGCTTTATCATATCAAAATGCCGGAGCTAGTGCTATATCAGTGCTTACAGATGAAAAATTTTTCCAGGGATCAATCCAGTATTTGAAAGATATAAAACAAGTAATTAATTTGCCTGTTTTAAGAAAAGATTTTATCATTGACCCGTTTCAAGTTTATCAAACGAGATTAATAGGAGCTGATATTATACTTCTTATTGTTTCAGCACTTGAATTTCCCGAATTACAGAAATATTATAACCTGGCAAAAGAAATAGGACTTGATGTATTAGTAGAAGTACATAACAAAACAGAGATGGAACAAGCTTTACAATTAGGAGCCAGAATTATAGGAATTAATAATAGAAATCTGGAAACTTTCGAAGTATCGCTAGATAACACAATAAATCTCATTCAAAATAGAGTATTTCCTGATAAATTTATAATTAGCGAGTCTGGTATCAATAATAATTCTGATGTAATCTTCCTAAAAAATAATGAAGTATCAGGAATTCTTGTCGGTGAAAGTCTAATGCGACAAGAAAACATCGAAAAAGCTGTTCTCAATTTATTACAGAGTTCCTAGTAGATTGTTTCAAAAGCTATGATGATTATTGCAGGAGGTTATGTTATTGGAGGAGCCTATGCACCATGTCAATTTGAAGGTGACACAGTCACTTATTTAAGTCATCAATTATTCCAGTGAGGACTTAATTATGTGCGTTAGCACCAGCGACGGAAATAATATACCCTCCTTAACTTTTGAAATAATCCACTAATACTCGACATATTAGTTTTGCGACAGAGTACTCGCAGATTTTTATTTAAATAAAAATCATAACTAAACCAAATATATGTTTACTTATATATGGTTTATCATTTAATTTAGTAAAGTAACGTTATTATATTGCTGAGAATTATGATTGAAGATATCAAAATTTTTGACATAAATACCAAGAAACATAACCCATTTGGTGCATCTGCAGAAGAACTGCTTGCAAATGCCATTGACGAAGCGGGTCTGGTTAAATTAACTACTACAATCAATAGCTAATTAGCTATAGATTTATGCAAATCATTTGATAATAAAAGAGCAAGTTATAAAGAACTAACAAAGCTAGGCAATTTGCTAATTACAAAAAACGTAATCTCTACTGATCAACTTAAAGAAGCCCTTGAATACCAGAAAGAAAATCCCGATATAATGATTGGGAATATTCTTTTAAATCTTCAACTTTGCACTTTAGAAGATATAGAAAAATGTATTAATGCTCAATCCAAACTCCGTGAAGATATGAAAGCTATATATTAACTGCATTTTGTGACTGGTTTAACCCAATAATTCATGGGATCAACAGGAACACCATTAATATAAAGTCCCCAATGCAAATGTGGTCCTGTTGCAAAACCTGTTGAGCCAACTTTTCCTATTAGCTGATCCTGTTTTACAATTTGACCTGGCTTAACATCAATTTTTGACATATGCAGATAAATTGAACTCACTCCCTGTCCGTGATCTATGGCAACGGTTCCACCATGGAGTCTAAACTGTTCACCGATCAAGACTTTACCACCAGCTATTGACCTTATTGCTCTACCTTGTGGAGCTTTAATGTCTATCCCTTTATGATAATTTCCTGAAGGTTTACCATTATAATACCTATTTAATCCATAAATTGAGATTATACAACCATCAGTAGGACTGTTGAATGGAGGATTTGACCAATAAGGATTATCTGTTAGCGTATCTTTAAACTTTTGAACTTTATTTAACTCGTCTTGAGTTGCACCTAAGCCACCACCTTTACCTGAAACTCTAATATTTTGTATTGGAAATTTAGATGCAGCAAGAGTTATTTTAGTTTCATCTTTTAAATAACCTGTTTCATCATTTAACGCTATTTTATAAGTTCCGGGTTTATCAGTGGCATCAAATCCTATTAAACCTCTATAAGTATTTTCTCCCTGTTTATAAAGTTTTATTTTTTTACCACTATGAAGTAAATAGGGATTCAACAGCTTTTTATCAGATTTTACTTCTATTATGGCAGTTTGTCCTTGTTTAAGATTATTAAAAGGTTTTACAGATATTTTTTTGGGTTCAAAGAGCTCAGAAACCTCATCATTAACATTATTTAACCCTAAAGAGCCTACCATTAGAAACATTGATAAAACAATAGTTGAAATAAAAATTATTAATCTCATTTATCCTCCTCTAATACAAATCCTGTCATTGCGAGGTGGCTAAGCCACAGTCACATCGTCAACAATCTTTATTTAATATACAAGGATCATTGATGATATGTTTGTGCCTCTGGCACCGTGGCAATCTCAAATCATAAACTTATATACGTAACAATTTGAGTTTATATATTCTTATTTTTATAATATCATCATTATTAATGTGACAAGTAAATACAATATATAGAATGACAAAACCACCATGTTTATAGATAAATCAAAAATTAAAATAATATCAGGAGCCGGAGGAAACGGTGTAGTAGCCTGGAGAAAAGAGAAATACATTCCTAAAGGAGGCCCTGCGGGCGGTGATGGCGGAATTGGCGGAAGCGTTTATATAGAAGCTGATGAAAGCTTATCTACATTGCTGGACTTTAAATATAAATCCAGATTTCTAGCACAAAATGGTGAACCAGGTAGAAGCAAAAACCAGCACGGAAAAAATGGTGACGATGTTTATATAAAAGTTCCAGCCGGAACAATAGTAAGAGATATTAATAGCAATAAAATAATAGGAGATCTGGTACTCCATGGAGATAAAATTCTTGTAGCTTCAGGAGGAAGAGGCGGCAGAGGAAATGCCAGATTTGCAACTTCTATAAGAAGAGCCCCTCAATTTTGTGAACCTGGAGAACCAGGAATTGAAAGAGATATTGAACTGGAACTTAAATTAATTGCTGATATAGGACTTTTAGGACTTCCTAACGCAGGAAAATCCACATTAATCAGCGTAATTAGCGCAGCAAAACCTAAAATCGCAGATTATCCATTTACAACATTAACTCCAAATCTTGGCGTAGTTAAAAAACCAAGTGGAGATGGCTTTGTTGTTGCCGATATACCAGGTCTGATTGCAGGAGCAAGCCTCGGTGCAG
>Ga0156446_1067_pt1 | contig 14223 bp, 11 predicted proteins | sample RifOxyA2_FD_108089 | JGI IMG/M metagenome (GOLD analysis project Ga0156446, IMG submission 108089) | Candidatus Melainabacteria bacterium RIFOXYA2_FULL_32_9 | reverse complement strand
TATTTCTCCTTTTTTATTACTTGCTATCTAGGCCTCACATATATATAAAAAACTCTAATGATATAAAAAATCAATAAAGAGTATATATCGTTACAGTTGTTTATAATACATAAATAATCGATCATAGATCGATTATTGGGCTTATTTAATATGTTTAGCTAATATATAAGGAGGAAAGAAAAAATACTTACTGATGTCATGCCGGACGTGTTCCGGCATCTATATAGTTAACGCTTATAGCTTTTATTTGCATACAGGATAGATCCCGAAATAAATTCGGGATGACATTCTACTGTTTTTTAGGTAAAAACTTTTTCTTGCATACTTATTTACTTAAAAGTGTGGTTTAGCTACTAAGAGCCTGTCTGACTAAAAATATAAAAATCAGGCTATGATATAATTACAGGCTCGTCTTTTGGACTTAAAGTTGCAAGCGGCTTGCTTGGCAAGGCGATTCAACTTTAACAAGACAGCTTCTAAGAATGACGGTGCGTGTCATCCTGAGTGGTAGCGAAGGATCTCTGAGATTCTTCACTTTGTTCAGAATGATAAAAATACAATTTTTCGCTAAATATTCTGTTAAATTAGTTAATTCTGCCGTCCAATTGAATTTATCAGCCTTTCCATATATTAATTCAAAATATAATATATGGAGGAGAAAACTATGTTCGTACCTGCCGTGCTTACATTTATTTTGTTGCATATTGCTTTTGGCTTAGCGATTGGATTTTTTGTTTTGATGTTTGCTCTTAAGCAAGAAATAAGATGGTTCAAAATATTAGGTTCAGTATTTGGATGGATTATTATAGGACTATCAGCATTACTTATGTTAGTAGCAACTATTTCAGCAATAAGAGCCCCAATGTATGGTCCTTATGGCCCAATGCATCAAATGACAAAACAAGAAAGGGCATACAAACCTTGTCCTAATTGTCCTTATCAAACTCAGGAGCCAAAGGAGACCAAGTAAATATGGTTGAAAAGAATGATCAAAGTAAAAAGGATTTCACTTTTTTAAGAGAGGAAATTGTTGACACCCAGCAAAAGCGGCGTGAGTGTTGTATAAGAAAAATGGCATATATTGTAGGTCTTTTTGGCGCTGGTTCCTTATTTACACTCAGTGCATACACGTATGGTTCTATCATTCTTTTATTCCTGACCCCACTTATTGCTTTAGCATTTGACATTTATATTGTAAGTGAAGATTTTTGCGTGAAACGTATTGGGAATTTCTTGAAAACACGGGAGCCAGAGGAGTCTCCTGAATATACGGAGTGGGAAAAATTCGTTGAGTTAAATGATGATACTCTTTTTCCTATGGCATTCTGGCTTACAACTGTGTTAATTTATGCTGCATCGTACTTTACATTACGTTCTCTGCCTGGTGTTAATCCTGCACTGATAAAAACATGGAGTATAGCTATTTTATCAGGTGTTAGTTTACTGGCAGCTTTTTCTCTTTATCTTAGAGAAAGACCCGTTTTACAACCAAAAGATTAATCAATCTTTAAAAATCTATTAACCCAGCCAAATAAAACCATAAGCTCGTAAGGTTTTGGTAAGTATAAGTCTGCGCCTGCGTCAAGGACTCTTTCTTTGTCATGAATAATTGTAGAAACAATAATTTTAAGATTTGGAAACTTATTATTAGCTTTAATTTGTCTACAAATTTCTAATCCCATTTCTGGATCTTTATCTCCAGTATCCAGTAATATCAAGTCTGGTTTATTTTTCTCAACAACAGCAACTACTTCATTGGCACAACTTGTTGCTTCTGCAATATATCCCTGCATTTCAAGAGTTGTTGTCAATAAATAAGCAAGGGCTGCATCTGATTCAAAAATAAGTATTTTTCTCTTAATCTCTTCAACCTTATCAACACTTCCTTCACCACAAATTTTAGGTCTGTCACTTATCCAGGAAGAGCCTGATTGAGCTTTAGCAAGTTTATGCATATTTATAACGGCAGTCAATGCTTCCTGATAATTGTTAAATGCCCTATGCTGATTAGAAATAATGCCTATACTGGTTGCAACAAGAGATACTCTTATTCCTGCTTTCTCATCACCATCCAAAATTAAATAACCCCTTTTTGCATCTTCAACGTTATAAAATCTTGGTGATACCGAGTCAAATGCAAAATTCAAAAATGCAGCTATTTTATCAGCTTTAAGAGGATCAGTCAGGATAATAAAGCTGTCTTCTCTGATATGTCCCAGAAAATCACCTTTATCTAGAGAAGACTTAAGTATGGCAGTATATGTTTTAAGAACTTTATCAGTTGCAATATAACCGTAAATATCGGTATATGGTTTTAAATCATCTATATCAAGATACATTAAAGCCCATTTAGCCCCTGACTTTATAGTTCTGTTTATAACTTTGTAAGTTACATTAGCTAGAGGCAAGCCTGTAATAAGGTTGGATAATTCTTCCACATGACGTCTTAAATGAGCAAAAATCCTTGCTGAAAATTCTGCTGAATCAATGGGCTCACTCATATAATCATCAGCCCCGGATTTCAATGCGTTTAATTTGTCGTCAAGATAACTCGACTTAGATAAAACCACCAAAACAGGTCTATAAAGACTGCTTTTCTTCCTGATTTGCGCACATAAATCGTTTATATTTTCCTCAAAATTATCTGCAACAATAATAAGATCGGGTTCCAGTTCCTCGATATTATCAAACGCTTCTTGGAGATTATGAGAAATAACAGCATGAATATAGCAATCTTGCTGAAGTATTCTTTTATACTTCTGCGACATTTCTGTTCTAGGATCAATTATTAACACTACTTGTACTTGCATAACCTTATTTCTCCAGGAACTTTTGTGCGGCATGTTTTTCAGGAGTTGCTGCAAAAAGCCTTGTAATAAATGTGGATCCTTGCTGTTCATTATTCTCAACAGAAATATGCCCACCCATATTCTCAACAAGATATTTAGTAATATATAACCCTAATCCTGTACCTTCTGTTTGTCTGGTTAAGGGATTATCAATTCTTGAAAATTTGGTAAAAATCTTAGGTAAAAACTCTTTTGGAATTCCAACTCCCTGGTCTACAACTTTTATCTCAAGAAAATCAGGATTATCAGGAACAAACCCTGCTTTAATTTTAACAGTTGTTCCTTTATTAGAATATTTTATCGCATTATCAATCAAGTTGGTCATTATTTGCTCTAATTTATCAGTATCCGCCCATATTGGAGGCAAATTAGGAGTTATTTCAACCTTAATATTATGATCTACAGCTTTCAGAGAGATATTCTGCAAGACAGGATCAAGAAATTCTTTAAAATTAACTGCTTTATATATAGACTTATCCCTCTTGGATTCAAGCCTTGATACAGTAAGTAAATTCTCAACAAGTCTGGTTAATCTGTCAACCTGACTCTTAATAATACTGATAAATCTTCTTTGCTTTTCTGCATCTAGCTTATCACCAGCAATCAATAGCGTATCAGCAAAACCTTTTATACTAGTAAGTGGTGTTCTTAGCTCATGACTTACTGTACTTACAAAATCCATATGTGCCTGATTCAAACAGGCTATATCCGACAAAGCAGAAATAACAAAGAGAAAATAATTACCAAAAGTCTTATGATTAATTCTAACTGGAATTTTATTGTTATTTTTATCTTTAATTTCAGCTATATGAATAAATTGCTCAGGAATATAAGTTGAATCTTTCTTGCTTGTGCAAATGGGACAGCTAACTTTATCCAGCACTATTAATTCAGAACTATATTTGCCAATTAACTCATCTTTCTTAAAGCTTATAAGCTCTTCAATTGATTTATTAGCATCGATAATCTTAAAATCTGAATTACAAAGTAATATGCCTTCCGGTATATTCTCAAAAATATCTTTATAAAATTCCAAACTGTTTAACACAATATCTATTCCCCTAAATATTATACCAATTTTAAGATAAATAAGAAAAAAGTTTGATAGCTATAAAATACTAAGGAACAAACAAAAAATTATTGCGTATTTTAAAACTCAAATCTGTCATTGCGAGCGAAGCGAAGCAATCCATTAAATAATGCTATAATTTGGATTGCCACGTCGGGCTTTCAGCCCTCCTCGCAATGACAATATCACTTTATGCGTAAGTATTTTTTGTTACCTCCTTAATATGCCCCTACTTCAAGAGAGAAATAGGAGCATATTACAGATATAATAAGCTAAAATATGATTATTTTTTAAAAATATTGCTTACCTCATTTAAAGCTTTTTTTACCTCTATTTGATAATTCTTACTTTTAACCTTTAAATCGGAGCGATTAGGAATTAATTCGTCAAATACTGATAAGAAATAACCTTTATCTTCAAGATCTTCAACAAACATTCCAACTGACTGAGCCAACAGCTCATGAGCCTGAATTTCCTGATTAACAGATTTACTAAAGGCATTAGCAAACAGGTTTATTCCTTTTCCACCCATTTCATCAATATTTTTAAGTACTTGCTGTTTAAACCCAGCTAAAGTTTCCTTAGTATCAAATCCATTTTGCTTATATATTTCCTCAATTTTTGCAAAATAATTGTTAGCAAACTCTTTTGGTTTAATAGATGCAATTTGATCTTTTGGTATTGATTCAACAAATTCTTTAAATGTTTTAGTAATAAGGGTCAGTTCTTTTCCGTGTTGATTAACAACTTCCAGGCCACCCTTTACAGATTGCACATACTTTGCAGGTTTATCCCGCATTAAATAATTTACAACGTTATTCGTTAATCCCGTATGCTCAACAAAGAGTTTTAATGTACTTTCTTTATTATTTGAGTCTCGCAGAGCATTTATGATAGAATCCAGCCCTTCAGGGGAAGTTAATGATTTATTTTCCCCTCTAATTTTAAGAGCAAAACTTGGATCTTTAAACTGCTCAGCAATTTGAGACATTTTTCCTTCACCGATATTATTCATTAATTCAAATTCGAGTCTTGCATTTTGTGCAGCTTTTAAACTAGCAGTCATATAATTAGACCAGGCATCAACCAAAACACTATCAGATGAATCTTTTTGCAGATTATTCTGATCTATTTTCAATAATTCCTTTGTCATATAATTAAGGAATTCTTTTGGATGTTCTGTTAGATGACTTTTGCCTACTTGTTTGACTGTGTCAATAAATGATTGCTGCGTTTCTTTTGAACCAGGATTATTGCCAAAATCTTTAGTCCATTTATTTAACATTTCAATTATTTTATCCTGATCCCTTGGTATTATATTTGCTTTTACGAAAGTATTTGACATCACATTCAAACCTTGTTTGAGAAATTTTATTTGCTTATCTGTCTCTTCAAACTTTAAGGGATCATCTATATGCAGATCTCTATTTTGCTTTAACTCAGATATAGCAGTTATAACTTTACCCATACTTTTTAGATTTGCAGCAGCATTCTGCTTTATCGTTTCCTGAGAATATACGCTAATTTCAGGTATAGCAGATCTAACACCATATTGATTAAATATTTGCTCTTTATTTTCCAGGCTATTAAGATGTGAAAGTGCTACAGAAAGAGTTCTGTAAATTATATACATAGCCTGTTTTGATGAATCAACTTTACCATTTTCAGTATTATCCTGTTTTATTTCATCAAGAACTTTATAATAAGTTTGCTTGAATATGATATCAGATAAAGTCTCCATAGCTCCCTCATTCATGCCTCTGATTCTCTGAACAAAGGTATAAGGGTCATCGAGTTTAATTCCAAGCTCTTCTGCATTTGAATTTTCCAATAACTCATCGAGTTTCTTAGAATCCATCGTAGTAAGATTCTTGTAAACTTCCATAAAAGCCTTATCATCTTTAGGCTCAAATTTCTTATCAATCCAGTTAACTACGGCTTTCCCAAGTGGAGCTTTTTCAAACTCAGAAACTAAATTAACATTTTGATCTAACAAGGCTTTGATTGAATCATTTTTGAATAAATTTTTAAAATTATTTTTTTGAACATCGATCAAATAATTATGTATATTATCAAGTTCTTCTGATGTTTTGGCATTAATAACAGATTCGTAAGCTCCTGGTGAAAATTGATCTATGATATCCATCATACATGCTTTTTTAAGTATAATTTTCACCGGATGATCATTTGGAATTTTATCTAAGTCTTTTCTTGATTCTATGCCTCCAGGTAATTCTAATTGCTTATTATATGCAGAATCAGATCCTCTTATCAATTTTAAGATATCTGTTTTAAGTTCACCAGATTCTTTCTCAATTTTTGATACTTTTTCAAAATTTGAGTCTAATTCTGGAATTTTTTTGCCATAATTATCTTTCAATCTGTCAAAAAAGGTTTTAACAGTATTTTTACTACCTTGCCTGCTAAGAACACCTTGCATTAGATCATTAGATTCTTCTTCAGCATCAGCATTTTCACCTCTTAAAATCATATCCATAAATACAGGATATTTATCTTCTTTATAGATTTCTAATCCTTTTAAATTCGGGATTTTTACTTTATTTGTTCCCAGAGCAGATATAAAGTCGCTTTCCGTTACACCTGTAGTGTAATTAGGAGAAAATATATATCCATACTCACCACCATAACCTTTAGTCCCATAATCGGTTCTAAGATTTCCGGCAGGATCTTTCCATAGGCTATATTTATCGTTTTTAGAACCCCAGACTTTATCCCAACTATCCTTTTCTTTTTCTCCCCAGGTATTGTCATGATAAAAGACTCTTTCTTTATTTTTTCTTCCTGTTTTGGGGTCTATAATATCTGCATAATCAACATCATAGAGATACTGGGCATGTCCAGTATATTTTTTATTGCTAACATTAGTACTATCAACACTTCCACCTTTGCCATTTTGTATGTGATCAGCACTTTTTTGGACATTTCCCTCAACATAATGAGGTGTACCGCTAGCTTGTGTAATAATACGCGCTTGTTGTCCAGTATAAAGTCCACTGCGACCTTCCTCTCCAACATAATAATGTCCGAGAGTTTTACCTGCGCGATTATATAATTCATCTAATTGTGGAGCCAATTTATGGTTTAAATCTTTATAATTTCTAACAGTTTCTCTTCTGATTTTTGAATAGTCTGATTCTATTTTCTTTAAAATCTCTTTTTGGCCTTCTGAGAAAGTATATGGTTCAGGCATTTCTAATTTTTTACCTTCTCTTCTTGCAAGTTTTTCTTGTTCTCTATACTTTAATATTTCATCAAATTTTGCTTGCAAACTATCCAATGTTTTTCTTGGTAAAATGTCACCTCTATTTTCAAGTTTTTTGAGCAAAACTTCTTTTTGCGCTGGAGCCTTTAATTCTTTTGCTAAATTATCAAGTTTCTCTGGTATGTCAAGTTCTCGTTCTTTTTGCACACGATAATATGCTGCCAGTTTAAACAAATTCTCATAATGTGTTGCTTTTGATTCTGGAGAATGTTCTCTTGCTTTTTCTTTACTTTCTCCAATAACAGATTCAAAAGCTGTATACTCGTTAAATATTTTGTTTATTACACTATTTAATCTTGATTCTTGTAATTCAGGAATTTCCGCATGAATTATTGATATAAGCTTTTGCTTTTTAACAAGATCATCTTCCCTTGAATCAATTCTTAAGTTTTTATCTTCAACTTCTTTTGGATATAACAATTTTTGTGACAAAGATGCTATTTTTCTCTCATCACTTTGTGGTGATAGTTCCTTAAGGGTGTTGAAAACACTCGTATAAGACAAATTAGCTGTACGAGTAAGCCTGGCATCAAGATCATCACCATCAGCCTTATCTCTTTTATTATATTCTTTTTCAAGATCTTTAACGATTTCTTTAGTTTTAATTGCTGCTCTTAACAAATTCTGCTCAGGTCTATATTCAGGAGCCATATCAAGAACTAAATGACTATCCTGCATCATGCCATAATTTTCTTTATCAAACGGAATAAATTTTTGCCCTTGTAATTCCCCATTACCAGCAGAATCAGCTATATGCATCCAATTAAGCGCAGAAGCATCTGCAATCCTGTATCCTTGACGAATTGCTTCCGTAAAATCAAGTTTAGGCTTTTCTACGGTAATTTTTTTCTTGTGATCAGTAACATCGTAAACTTCCATTGTAGGCTTATCATCAAACTCAGAAAGCAGGTTTGCTACATGAGTCAATTTATGTTCATGGGGTAAAGCTTTTCTAACTATAGAAATAGCCGCACACATTCCATGATATCTCTGATTTGTTTTTTTAATTGCCAATTTATCTTCATCTGGAGTTTTTACAATAAGATCATTTAGTGTTTCTGATAAAATTTGAACTTTTTTATCTTTCAGCTGTGGATTTATTTTGTATTCAGGTGACATTAAATGTGAAAGGAGCTTTAAACATTCAACTTTTTCAAAAATTGAAGCCTCTGAAGAAGCAAGAAAATAATCAATATTTCTTTTACTGGATTCTTTATGCCCTTGTAATTCTTGAGCCTCTTCTTGTGATATATTTACAGGTGCTTTATTAAACTCTTTTGAGTCTAATATTTTATTTCTTAAACTTACAGCTTCCTGCTCTTTTTGAACAGTGGGATTAGCTGATAACCAGTATAATTTGCTTGCATCTTCATCTGTTTTTACCGGTTCTGGAAATAACTTGGTAAATTTATCTTCTAATGCTGATTTATTGTCTGCTGTATTATTATCAAGAGCTTTTTTTATTGAGGTTTTTAATATTTCTTCCCAATTAACATTTTGCTTATTTTTATTATTGGCAATAGTTGAGTTTCTATCTAAAAAACTACCTAAAGCAGAATTTTTCTTAACCCCGTATTTAAGATCTTCTGCAACTGATAATAAAAATTCTATATTTTCATTGGAGTTATCAGCTGAAATTCTATCGATAGCTTCTAATATTTGTCTTTCTTTTGGTTTAAATAGTGAACCTGAGTCCTGGGTTAGTTGATTAACCAGATTGTGATCCGTTCTTTTTCCTAAAAAGCTAACATACTTTTCTAACTTTTGCCCCGTAAAATTTAATTTATTCATTTTTACTTCCTACCACTAACTTACGACAAGATTCTCTACTTAACTCAATATGGCTTAATTTTAAGCTTTAAAACCCGTGATATTTTTTTGTTGATAGTTTTTGAAAAACATTTAACAAAAGTTAAATTAGTATATGATCCAACAAGGCATATCTTTCAAAAGATACACCTTACTTAAAAACCTTTTATAATGGCAAAAAAGAAGTCCTGATTGAATTTGAACCTCTTGAAAAATACAAATTTTATTATGTTAAGCGAATAAATATTCTGGTGATAATATCACCCAACTTAAGTCATCGAGTGCCAAGAGCACTAATTTGGGTACACGCTGGAATAATTGATGACTTAAAAACGTGACGGTGTCACCTTTGCAGCTGATGATCTAAAGTTATCAGTCATCGTTGGAGCACCACTAATATTTTTACTGACTCTTATTGTTCAATTTTGAAGTTATTACAAAAAATCTCGTGAAGTATTATACGTTGCTTTGGAGTTAGTAAATGACGTTTAGATAAGAAATTTTCAAGTGCATAATAACGTAATTGTTCTTGTTTTATAAAGATTTGCTTCTGCAATTCTTTTATTTGTATGTCTGAAACATCAGGATTAGTTAGTATAAGCTTTAAACGTTCCTGATCCCTAATTAATTTTGGACGAACTATTGAATAAATTCTTTCCCAATCTTTATCAAATTCTGCAAATTTCTGTTCTTGTCTGGGCGTTAAATTCAAGCATTCCCACCTGATATCAATGCCATTTTTTGCCTCTGCCAAAGCTGACATAGAATTAAATAAGAAAATAGCAATTACCAATGCAACAATAGAGTTAGTTATTCTCATATAAAATCGATATTACTCCTTCTTGGGGCATGGAAAATGCCTGTGTAAACAAAAAATCTTCAGCTTTTGCATATTTCACAAAAACAGGACGATCAGGATTAACTACCTTAGGGTTATGACCATATGCTTTTTTCATAATTATTGGTTCTATCGTATTCATGGAGAACCAACCCAACAATGCCATTATAAATATTGCGACAATTGAAGTTAATAACTCTCTTCTATGCTGAGTTTTATCCAGTTTTTCAAGAGTGTTATTATAAATATCTTTATTAGATGCATCTTTATCTGTGACAGACTTTATAAAGTAATTTTTTACAGCAAATTGGGTTGTCTTCAGATTTTCATAATCTCTTCTACAGTGTTTACACGCTAAAAGATGCTCACTTATTTTAACTATCTCATTTTTTGGAAGTTCTCTATCTAAAAATGCAGATAAATTACTATACATCTCATTACAAGTATCAACGTTATTAAGATCTGCTTCAACATCGGGCCATAAATTGAGTTCTTTATCCATATTACAAGTTGATTTTATATAACTGCTAAGTTTTTCTATCTTGTTAAGCTCGGTTTTGCAGCTAGCACAGCTATTCACATGTTCTTCGACTAAATAATGAAGTTTTAGATCAAGCTCTCCGTCAAAATACGCTGAAAGTTCATCTAAAACTTCATTACAGGCTATAGTTTTTATATTGCATATTCTATCAACTACAGTTGAAGCCAGATTAGATTCTTTATATTCAAATTTATCAGAAAAACCTTTTAATAATCCAGATAAATTCTTTATATTTTCAAGTTCTTTAGCACATAATGGACATTTATTTAGATGGTTATCCACCACATCAGCTTCTTCATCAGAAAGCTCGTTGTCAAAATAAGCTGATACCAATAGCTTTACATGATCACAAGAGACACTATTCTCCATTATGCACCTCTTTCTTCTTCGAGATAGGGCTTTATCTGTTCTTGCAACTTCGCTCGGGCTCTTGCTAATCTGGATTTTACAGTTCCTATATTAGTTCCGGTGATCTCAGCTATTTCCTCATAACTAAGCCCTTGTAGTTCTCGTAAGACGATAACTAGTCTAAACTGTTCCGGTAAATTTTCAATTGCTTCTTTAATTTTTTTATCAAGTTCGCTACCTAACGTCTTTTCTTCTGGCATCTTAGCTAAGTCCATTATATCTCTTGTAGGTGAGGATTCTTCCGCACTTGACTCCAAATAAGGAGTATCCATTGAAATAGTTGCAAGTCTTCTGGTCTTTCTACGTAATTCATCATAAAAAAGATTTGTAATAATCTGATTTAACCAGAATTTAAAGGTATTTGGATTTCTTAGATTTTTTATTGCTCTTGCCATTCTGAATAATACTTCCTGAGCCAGATCAGGTATATCAGTCCTATTAGGGTCAAGGTGATAGAGAGTGCTATAAACGATTCTCTCATTTCTTCTAACAAGTTCTTCAAGTGCAAGATGATCATCCTGCTGGCTTTTCTGTACCAGGTCGATCATCTCCATATTCCGATATATATCCCTTAAATTCCGCTTCAACCAGATTTCCCCCATTTATAATAAAATAGTTTAATTATCTTGATTTATATACTCTCTAGCTCCCTATATTCTATGTTCTAGTGTGATATAATCACTTAGGTATATAAATTTAGGCAAGCTAGATTTTTAAGTCACCGTTTTTCCAGTCATACATAAGTTACAAGTGATATGCATTTACATTTCTAGCAAATATTAAGGATATAACTTGAATAGGATAATTGACGCCAATTTAAATAGAGCTACAGAGGCTTTGAGAGCTATTGAGGAAATATCAAGATTTTATCTTGATAATAAAATTTTGAGTGAAAAATTAAAATTTTTAAGGCATCAACTTGCTAATATTATTGATGAAAACTATAAAAACTTACTAAATTCCAGAAATACACAGGAAGATGTTGGCATAGATATAAAAAATCCTACTCAAAAAGTAGATATATGGGATATTTATAAAGCAAATTTCAAACGTCTTCAGCAATCCTTAAGGGTTCTGGCAGAATTTGCTCAGGCTGAAGGTTTAAATATACAATTATTTGAAAATGCAAGATATGACTCTTATACACTGGAGAAAACTATGTTTGAAGAATTATCCAAAAAATTAAAAAAGAGAAAATTACAGGATAAAAAGCTGTATCTTGTTACTGACAGGAACCAATTTTCTTCTCAAGACGAATTTCTTGATGCAATAGCAGCAGCATTAAAAGGTGGGGTTCAAATTATTCAATTAAGAGAAAAATGTGCAAATGCCAAGGAATTTATTGAACTGGGAAGAAAAGTTAAGGAATTATGCTCTCTATATGAGGCTCTTTTTATAATTAATGACAGAGTTGATATAGCTCATATTATAGGAGCAGATGGAGTTCATCTGGGACAAGATGATATTGATATTGATTCTGCCAGGCACTTACTTGGACAAGATGCGATCGTAGGTCTTTCCACACATTCACCCGAACAGGCTCAGTCCGCTATCCAGTCAGGTGCTGATTATATTGGAGTAGGTCCTGTATTTACAACACCAACTAAACCAGGCCGAAAGGCAGTAGGACTTGAATATGTCGAATGGGCCTCAGAAAACACAGATATTCCCTGGTTTGCAATTGGCGGAATAAATCTTGATAACGTGGATGAAGTCCTTGATGCAGGAGCGTTAAGAATAGCTGTAGTTCGAGCTATAATTAATGCAGATAATCCTGAAAAAGCTGCATCACAATTTCTGGAAAAACTTATACTTAAAGAACACCAGCATCTATAAATATAATATTTAACAGGTAAATAAAATGAGTAAAAATATAGCATTATTAACTGACTTTGGGGATTTTGATAACTATGTTGGCGTTTTAAAAGGAGTTATATTAAGCATAAATCCTGATGCTAATATTATCGATATCACTCATAAAGTTGAACCTCAAAATATCTTACAAGCCAGCTGGGTTTTAAAAACATCGTATAAGTATTATCCCAAGGGTACAATTTTTTTATCAATAGTTGATCCGGGAGTTGGAAGCAATAGAAAAAGACTGCTTGTTAAAACATCTGAATATTATTTCATTGCACCAGATAATGGACTTCTTGGTTATATATTTGAAGATATTGAAAAAATAATAAATATAGAGAATTCCAGATTTTTTCTGGATGAAATAAGCTCAACTTTTCATGGCAGAGATATCTTTGCTCCTGTAGCGGCCTATTTAAGCCAAAATAAATATGATCTCGAAGAATTTGGAAGTAATCTTAATATAAATGAGGTTAAGAAGCTTAGCATAATTACTCCTCAAAAAGTTAACAGTCAAATTGTCGGACAAATAGTAAATATCGATCATTTTGGAAATATCATTACAAATATTCCAGCCAGTTTTTTATCTGATTCAACTAAATTATATTTAAAGGAATTACATATTAATATCTACAAGAATTATACAGAGGCAGCTAAAGGAGAATTACTCGCTATAGCAGGAAGCTCTGACACTCTTGAAATTTCTCAAAACTGCGGAAGCGCACAAAATACTTTAAGCCTGAAAATAGGAGACCAAATTAAAATTGAGCTTGAATAATACAATTATCAAAGCAAAAAATTTATCAAAAACTATAAAAAATTATCAAATTCTGAAAAATCTTGATTTTGAAATCCAAAAAGGTTCGTTTATCGGATTATTAGGCCCTTCAGGATCAGGTAAAACAACTTTACTTAATATATTAGGACTAATGGACAGTTTTTCAGGAGAACTATCCATATTAGGACATGACGTTAAAAGTCTTTCTAATACTGAAAAAGCAGAACTTCGAAATAAGAATATTGGGTTTATCTTTCAATCTCATCTTCTGCTACCCGAATTAAACCTGCTGGAAAACATTAAACTACCGCAACAATTAAGCAAAAATAAAGCTTTTGATGCTCTTGAAATTTGTGAATCAATTGGATTAAAAGATAAAATCAATAATCTTCCTTCAGAATTATCTACAGGTGAGCAGCAAAGAGGTGCTTTTGCAAGGGCTATTATAAATAAACCCCAACTTGTTCTAGCAGATGAACCCACAGGAAACCTTGATAAAAATAACAAGAAAATAATTTTTGATTTATTAAAAAAGTATTCCCAGGACTTTTCAGCCACAATTATCGTCGCTTCACATGATGAAATGGTTGAAAAATATTCAGATTATACTTTCCAGATAGATGACGGAAAACTTTTTTAATAAACCCCAATCGCTAATTAATTTTATTAAAAAATTCTCAAAACACCCACCCACAAACACCCATAGGTAGCAAAGAGGCTTCGCCTCTTTTGCAATTCTCTATAATTTTTGAGAATTTTTACTCAATATTCATGCTGGTTTTTAGCTAACT
>Ga0156446_1021_pt7 | contig 14357 bp, 14 predicted proteins | sample RifOxyA2_FD_108089 | JGI IMG/M metagenome (GOLD analysis project Ga0156446, IMG submission 108089) | Candidatus Melainabacteria bacterium RIFOXYA2_FULL_32_9 | reverse complement strand
TAAGATGTGGTTACGTGGTAGCAAGCGAAGAAGCACTGGAAGTATGTCCGATTTGCGGAGCACCAAAAGAAGAATTCGAAGAGGTAAAAGAACAAGACACCAGCGTGACATCTAAACACCTCGAAGCAAACTGGGACGCTGAAACTGAAGAAGTAGGTTTATACTTAGCTTTTGCTAAAAAAGCCGAAGAAGAAGGACTTCCTGAAGTTGCGCAAACATTTATAAAAATTGCGGTTGAAGAAGGTTACCATGCCGCTCAAATAGCTGAAATTCAAGGAAAAGTTAAATCTACAAAAGAAAACCTCGAATGGAGAGTGGAAGCCGAAAGAGGCGCACAAAAAGGCAAAAAAGAAGCAGCTGAAATCGCTCTAAATCAAGGCAACAATGATGCAGCTGAATTCTTCAACAGCGCTTCAAAAGATGAAGGCAGGCATGCTGCAATGTTTGAAGGCTTATTAAGACGTTATTTTTCCTAATTACCCTTTGCATACTAAAACAGGAGCGAAAGCTCCTTTTTTTTATAAAGTCTTAAAATAATTATCCAGAATAGATAAAACTTTATTTTGACTGGCAAGAAATTCTCTATTCTTTTGGATTGGAACAATCGTAATAATATCTTTTACTTCTTCTATTCTGTCTTTCAGGTCAGTTTCACGATTATTTTTTACTAAAATCGCATTAACTTCTACTTTATCTTTAAATCTTTCCTTTAACTTTTGAAGCATTTTAAATGCTTCAAAGTCAGTAGTATCGTCACCAGTGTATGACAAGAGAATTTTAGCATCAGGATTTTTAGACAATTGATTATTAATCGATTCTTTATATTTATTGAAGATTTTTTCAAAAATTATTCCCTTATTTGAAGACGGTGAAACAATTTCAAGAACCCCACTGCCATTTATTAACTTAAATACAGAATCTTTGTTTGATTCATTAATCTCATTTTTCTCTATAGTTTTTACGCCAGCATCTTTCATAAGCTTGAGCAGGTTTTCATTTCCATTGGTTTCAGGCTTTACAATTAATATACCTGACTCTTTTATCAAGCCTAAAACCTGCTTTAAAGCTGCTTCTTTTTCCTGAGCAGAGTAATTTGCATCATAGTGAAAACCTATAGCACATCCTTTATCCTCAAACAGGGTGATTTTTATATCTTCTTTAGGCGAATTACTCTTAAATTTCTCTATATTTTCTCTTAATATGTTTATTTTATCCTTATGGTTTTGAGATATATTCGTTACAACCTCTCCATTAACAAGCTCCTGCATGCCATGAAGTCCGCTAACAAAAAGATTTTCTTTAACTTTATTATTAAATTCTCTAATTGAAGTCTCGATATCCTCTTTTTTAGCGCAATTTCCATCAGGTTTATTAAGTTCTTCCAGCTTTTTACCGTTTTCTATTCTTTTTAGCAAATCTCCAACTTCTCTACCGGTAATTATGCCTACTTTCATATTTGGAAGTGTCGATATAGCTAAAATGTTGTCTAATGTTCCTTCTAATGGAATGGCATCATCTGCTTTTGGCACTAATAATGAAATTGTTCCATCAAAATCGAGTCCTTTTAATAAATAGTTATTTAGTTTGCTCTGTTCAAGCTTTCCCAGTTGGCATAATTTGCCTTCTATTGCAGCTGATAATTCTTTCCCTAAAGCATTAAGTTCTATTTTATTCTTATCATTAACTCTGGTAAGAGTTTCAAAAGGAACTGCTTTATCTATTTCCTGCATCGCCTGTTTTGGCAGTAAGCTTACAACTTCTTGAGGAAGTAGAGCGCTTAATTTTCCGTTAGAACCAAAGCTGACTCTGTTAATATTAATTTTATTAGAAATATTATAATTTATTATCGGAGACAGCTCAGAATACTGAGCTGTCTCCGAGTTAACAACGCTAGGCTTTACTTGCTGATAATGCTTAATCGGCTGATAATAAGGCCTAATATGACTGAAATTGACAGGCATTATTTATCATTTCCTACAAAGCTTTTTAGGTCTTTCAAATAATCAACAGTCCATTTGCCAATATTATTATGTTTTACACTTTCGTTAAGTTCTTTGGTCTGTTTTTCAACAGCTTCCGGATCATTTTTTATATTATTTATAGCCTGTCCTATTAATCCAGCAATTTTATCGGTGTCTTTTGGATCATCGATAACTAGTGAATTTTTAGCAAAATCAGGATCATGTGCTATACCGGCAGTTCTTGTAAGAACTAATTGACAAGGAGGATCATTCGGCAATTTATGAGCTACCATTTCCTTTGCAACAAGATTCATTCCATCTGCAACCGGATTTACAATCATACTGTTAGCAAGACGCATATAACCAGCTTTTTCAGCTGGGGATAAATTACCAAGATGAATTATCGGAGTATAATTCTCATTGCCATATTTCTTATTTACATTCTCAACAGCTTCCATTACTTCTTCATGTAATCTTGCAAACTGTGGGATAGAGCCTCTGCTTGGGGCTATAGCAAGTGTAAAGGTCACTTTTTCACGGTCTTCTTTTGGAGTTGAAGCTAAAAATTTATTTATTGCTTCAATCCTCTCTGGTATTCCCTTAGTATAGTCAGATCTATCTATACCAAAAACTAAATACTCATGATTAGGATTTTTACTCTTTATTTGTTCTTGTATTGACTCCATTGCCTTGTCTGTTTCTGGCTTTTGACTTATTTTTTTACAATCCTCGTAATCTATACTTATTGGAAAATCCTGCACTTTTACTTTTCTTTCAACACCTGTTGCTTCATCTTTATATGAAATTATTTTTGATTTTCCTTCATCTTTTATGCCTTTAACTTCAGGTAATAATCCTTCAGATTTAAGTACATTAACAGTTTTAGCAAAATTATTTACATACATAGGAATATGGAATCCAATCATATCTGACTTTAATAGTGATTTTACAATTTCAGCAGCTCTTTCCTTACCTAATCCCGATAGGAAAACTTTTGGTTCTGGAAAAGGAATATGATGGAAATAGCCTAAAGATGCTTTTTTATCTTTTGAGTTAAATTCGTCTTTCTTATTAATTTCATCCCTTATAAAACCTGGTGTCATCATTAATTGATAATCTTGTACCCATATAACATTACCTTTTCCGGTTTTATCAAGCTGCTGAACTGTTTTTTGCGCAAAGGTTTTATTTACATCCTTATAAGTATTCCACTCATCATCGCTCACTTCACTGGCATATTGTGGCAAATCATGACTTGTTGGCCAAAGTAAACAGTTTGAAACTTTTCCATAGAAAGTATTCATTTTATCAGGATCCATGGAAAAATGAGCAACTTTATAACCTGTATTTACATCATAAGTTCTATCTTGTTCTGATACAACCTTATTTGCACCATCCCAGGAAACCCAGATACCTTTTGCAGGAATTAAAGCTCCATCCATTGCCATAGCTAATCCACCGGGGCTTTGTTGTAACGGTTTTTCTGTACCATCTTCTGCTTTACCGGCATAATTGTAAAAACCACGATTTGAAGTAACTGTTAACTGTTGTCCACCTAAAGTCTGTCTAATTGCTTCTGACGGATTATCAACTTTACCTCTAAAGTTTACACCTCTAGAGCTCGAGCCATTTCAAAGTTAATTGGCTTTAAATCATGACGTTTAACATCTAAAATAGCTTCATTATTGGGGGATTTTTTATTTTGTACTCCTAATCCAAAAGGTACACTATTAACTGACTGAATCTTCATGCAATCTCCCTTTCCTAATTTCATTTTTTCAAAAATAATCCTCTAAATATTAATAAAGTCCCTAAAAAAAAAATTTGATAGTAAATTTGGAATATAAATTAAATTTTTAAATAATGTTAACAAAACATTTATAATTCATATAAATATAAAATCAATAATAGCTGGAATTTAGTAATAATCACTCAGTCATCACGAGCCAATGCGTATTGAGGATTATCATTTATCTTAATTGCGGAGTGATCTCAATGCAACGAAATATGCTCTGAGATTGCTTCACAATATCGATTTTAGAAAATATCCCTATTATAAGGTTCGCAATGACTCACTCAATCTCAATTTTTAATAGTGCACCAACGATAACTGATAACTTTAAACTAAGTTTAATTGCTTCAAAGGCTTTAGTCGTTAACCTAAGTTAGGTAATGCATATTACCCTATTTTTTATTTAAATTAGTCAGAATTAGCTTAGGAACATGCTAAAACTTGAATAACAAAATAATACAATTGCCCTAATAAATTAAGTTGTTTCTTGTATAAATTTTTTGTCGAACATACTTAAAACTCAACTAAAAGGATTAATATTGATAGATTGTTTTCCTAAAATCTATAATCCAAATGTCTTACTCTATTCAAATTAGTAAAATTTAAAAAAATCCTCCTAACTTTAATAATTATCTATACCTGATCAGGTATAGATAATCTCAGATAATAGCTATCCAGCTATGCCCACCTGTATTTTTTAGGATTAAGGATTATTTACTCGTGAAACTTAGTCAAAAAATCATATAAAATAAATCATCCATAAAATCTTTACGCTCAAAGTATCCTAGAGATTCTATCTTGATACTCTTCTAAACCATATGGTTTACACCAGGAACTCAACCTTATAAGGGAGAAAGATAAACCTTTTAGTGGATGAGATGAGTAGTTTAAAAGGGTACTATGCTTAATGTAGAAAGTCGAAATTTGATATCGGAGTAAATAACTCAAATGCAAGTAGGTTATCGTTAAATTTACACGTCTGGGGGGAGATATATATGAGAAGAGTTGATACTCAAGAAAACGTTAGAATTTTAATCGTAGATGACAATTACGATCATGCTTCAGGTATTCGAGAACTAATCAATATCGAAAGTGATTATGAAGTTATCGGTACAGCAGCTTCAGCAGAAATTGCTATTTCTCTGGTTAAGAAATACAATCCTGAAATTATATTGATGGACATCAATATGCCAGAAACAGACGGCATTACTGCTATTCAAGAAATTAAAAAATTAAATGAAGATGTAAAAATCATCGCTATTACAGGGTATGACGATGCTGATCTCATTTTTAGAGCAATGAAAGTTGGAGCAAGAGGCTATATTTTAAAAACAATGGCTGCTTCACAATTAATAACCTCTATAAATGAAATCTTGAACGGCAAAATTTACCTTCCACCAATACTTACAGTTAAATTCTTTGATCATTTTTATCAATCATTTAAAGATGACAATAAAAATAAATTTGAAGATGACGAAGAAAACTTACTCTCCTATCTTACACAAAGAGAAGAAGAAGTTCTTGAACTCCTTACACAAGGAATTACCTATAAAGGCGTAGCTAACAAGTTGTTTATCAGTGAAACAACCGTAAAAACTCACGTAAATAACATTTTCCAAAAATTACAGGTAAATGACAGAACTCAAGCTGTTTTATACGCAATTAATCATGGTCTTGGCTCAAGAAAAAAAATACGCACAGCTGTATAAAAATCAGCTTTAGCCTAGAATAAACCCTAAAAACTTGAGGATGAGATGAAAAGGTTTCCTAAAAATAGCAATTCAATAAAAGATTTAATGAGTCATATAACGACAGATATGTACACTAAACAGACACTCACGAGTCTGTTTAGGTGCCTATTGGAGACCGTTATCGAAAATAGATATGGCGCAATAGTTCTCATTAAAATTAAAAACACTGAAAGTTTTCAAGGGTTACTCAACAGGCTCAAATATTCAGAATTAAAAGTATATACATATTCAGATAAAGCTGAGTCTGAAAGCTTTATACAAGTTAAATTGAATAATCCTGAATTAGAAGACGACGAGCTCCTGATTATTATTGATGAAAAGTTTTCTGCTTGTCTTTTCTGGAATGAAACAACATCAGAAGTATTTGGATTATGTGATGGTTTTTGTTCATTAAATCCATATGATTCAAGACAAATTATTGATCATTTGCAAACAATATCATTTAACGATGAATTAAATGTTGATTTATCACAGATTAAACAAGATAGACGCCGTAATGAAAACTTTACAATGATTTTAAGAAAGCTGATAGCAAGCCTTGAAAGTCGTCAAAGAGATCTTATATGTGCAAATACCGAACTTAAAGAACTGTATAATAAAACACTACAAACTGAAAAACTGGCAGCTATTGGACAATTGTGCTCAACAATTGCACATGAACTAAGAAATCCTCTTAGTTCTATAGACTTATATGCAAAAATCATTTCTAAAAACATAGAAAAAATAAATTCTGATATTAAAGAAGACAAAATTGCTGAATCTCTAAATAATGCGGCTACTTGTATCAGTAACGCATCAAAAAATTTAGAAAGCCTTTTAACTGAATTGATTGATTATTCTAAACCTATGACAATTGAAAAGTCAGATACTAACCTTGAAAGCGCTTTAGATGAGTTAACTAATCTGGTTAAACCATCTTTTGAAGAAAAAGAAGTAAAATTATCACTAAAATATTCTTTAAATAAAGGTATTCAAGTAAAATTTGACAAAATCAAGCTAAATCAGGCTATTTTAAACATTATTAAAAATGCATTAGAAATATCAAAAAAGGATACTAATGTTGAAATCTTAGTAGACAACCAAGATAACGATGATATGGTACATATAAAAATTCAAGATCAGGGAGAAGGTATATCTCCAGAGAACAAAGAAAAAATCTTTACACCTTACTTTTCAACAAAAGAAAGAGGAACAGGACTTGGTCTTGCTCAGGCAAGAAAAATAATGGAAGCCCATGGTGGAAGCTTAAACATTATTTCTACAAGCCCTAATGGGACTATATTTGGTCTAACCTTACCTATACAGTAATTATAAACATAATAAATACAGGGGAGGCATATAATAATGGAATTAATAAGCAATAATCCTATAGAAGCATCGACTTTAGCTCTTAATGCTTTGTCATCCAGACATAATGCCCTTGCTGCAAATATAGCTAATGCTGATACTCCTGGATATAAAAGAGTTGATGTAAAATTTGAAGATCAACTGGTTAAAATTATTGAGAAAAATACTGATATTCAAAAAGAAAAAGAAAAGAATTCAGCAAAATTAATGAATTCAGCAAATTCAGTAGTTTTATCCAACAGCTTAAATTACCAAGAGGATTTATATAAGGAATTTAAACCTGAAATATCTGAAACAGGTAACGCTGCTATAAAAACCGATGGAAATAATGTAAATATAGAATATGAAATGGCAGAATTAGCTAAAAATGGTACCAAATATGCTGCAATTACAACTATGCAAGAAAAAATGTTTTCAGGACTAAGATCAGTAATAGAGCAAGGAGGTAGATAATAATGAGTTTTGATTCTCTGAATATTAGCGCCTCTGGTTTATATGCACAAAGAATAAAAATGGATGCGATAGCAAGTAATATTGCTAACGTTAATACTACAAGAAACCCTGATGGCACTCCTGGAGTTTACAAAAAAAAAGAAGTTGTCTTTTCAGCCATATATAATGATGCAATGAACCCAAATAAAGGTAAATCATCAGACGGTATTTCCGATATTAATATGGAATTAGATGCCAACTCAGGTACTAGTAATAATGCTGCAAATATAGCAACAGGAGTCTCTGTAAACCAGATTGTGGAAGATAATAACCCTCCACGACAAATATACAATCCAACACACCCTGATGCAGATAAAGATGGGTTTGTATCTATGCCTAATATAAATATTGTTACAGAAATGGTAGACATGATAGCAGCTAGTAGAGCTTATGAAGCAAATATTACAACTTTAGATACTGCTAAAAATATGTTATCATCAGCGCTAAGAATATAATAAGTCTTTAAAGGGGGCTAATTATGCCAAGTTTTATAAATAGAGATAATTTCTCTAGTCCCATAAATACACAAGAGAATTCCCTTCAAGAAGATGAAAAACTTATTCAAGACTTAAAAGTGATATTAACAGATTTGACAAGCAAAAATCCTAATACCGCTTCCATCAATAAAACTAATACAATACTTTTAAATTCTGAAAAAAATACAAGAATTAAATATAATAATAGGAGCTAACTATGGTTGGATCATTAAATGGACCTAATGGTTTTGATACTATTGTAAGTCCAAACAAATTCCAAATAAATATGCCAAATAATAACAATGCCTTTGGAATTTCTGACAGACAAGATACTCCTTTAAAAGGTAAAATTACCAAAGATCAATTAATAGATGATCAAGAACTCGCTCAAGATCTTGAAACATTGACAAATGAAAAATTTATCAACACTGAAGGAGTTGTATCAGATAATTTAACTGCAGATAAAACTGTAAAAGCATTCTCCAAAGTAATGGGAGATTATATGAATGACGTAAATACAAAGCAAAAAGATGCTGAAGGTGCCGTAGAAACCTTCGCATCTGGTGGAAATATAGATCTTCATAACGTAATGATAGCTATGGAAAAATCAAATCTCTCTATGCAATTAACATTACAACTGAGAAACAAAATTTTACAGGCATATCAGGAAATATCAAAAATTCCAGTATAGTTAAACTAACTTAACTTTTTTGATTATTTTAAATATTCGTATAAAATTGAGATATACTAACCTAAAATAGGGGTCGTTATAACGGGGAGAGAGAATTGAATAACTATTTTAGCCTATTAGCAAAAGATCTAAAAAAACTTTGGGGAGGACTTGAATTTCCCCAAAAGTTTACTATTGTTCTACTTACTGTTGTTACTTTTGCTGCAATTGCATACTTTATTGCAAAATCTACTGAGCCTAATTGGGGTGTTTTATATAGTGATCTATCTGAAACTGATGCAGTTGCGGTTATTGAAAATCTAAAAAAAGCAGGATATCAATATAAATTAAGTGATGATAAAAAAACAATTCTCGTTCCCGTTGATTTAAAAGAAGATTTAAGATTAATGATTGCTGAAAATGATGTTATTCATGACAGCAATCCTGGATTTGAATTACTCGATAAAGTTCAATTAGGAGCTACAGACTTTCAAAATAAACTAACACGCCAAAGAATTTTCCAGGGAGAATTAACAAGAACTATTGAAAGAATAAAAGGGATAAAAAAGGCTAGAGTACAATTAGCAGATCCTGAAAGATCAATTTTCTCAGAAAAAGAAGAACTTCCGTCTGCATCAGTAATGCTCATCTTGGAACCTGGTTTTAGAATGAAACCAGATCAGGTTAAAGCTATCAAAAATCTTGTGGCTTACGGTATTCCAAGATTAACTCCTGACAGAGTATTCCTTACCAGTCAAGACGGTACTCCATTATCTGAAGAGATAAATCAAGGTGGAGATGTTAGCGATTACAGGCTTAAGTTTGAAAATACAATATCCAAGAAAGTATCAAAAGTCATAGAGAAGCTTGTTGGACAGGATAATTTCAGTGTTGAAGTTAGCGCAGTTATGAATTTTGACACCGCTAAAGCAACTATTGAAAGATACATTCCTGCAAATGCAAGCCAAAACTCCCCAGAAGGTGTTGTAGTAAGCACTCAATCCGAGAGTGAAGCCTATGATAATGGTAATCCTACACAAGCACAAGAAGGAGCAATACCCGCCCCAGCAGGTGCTAAAAATACAAACTATCAGAAAGTAAAATCTATTAAAAACTTTAATATATCTAAAGAAATTAAGCAGATTATTTATGCACCTGGTACATTAGAAAAAATGACAATCGCTGTTGCCCTGAATAAAATACTTACTTCTAAAGAAAAAGATGAACTGAGAAACCTTATTGTTTCAGCTAGTGGTGCAAACCTTGAAAGAGGAGATATTATAACCATAACCGGCATGCAATTTGCTGAAGCAGAAGAACAAACAACCGAAAAAGTGTTAACAGAGATTCAAAAGACAACTAACATGGAACTATGGGTTAAAAATATTGCACCAATGCTAGTAGTCTTGATCCTTGGTTTAACTGCATTGTTTGTATTCAGCTCACTAATCAGAAAACCTCTTCAAGGACAAGAAGTTTATTCAGAAGAAGCATATTATGATGACGGTGAAGAAGAACCAGACCTTCTGCAAGCAGCCTCAATTCCTGCTATTGAAGCAAAATTAGAACCTGAATTAGAAAGATTAAAATCAGATTTAAATAATATTATTCTGTCAGACCCGTCTGAAGCGGCTCGTTTGCTATTATCATACGTTAAGGACTAACAAACTATGGAAATAACTAAATTAACATTAAGCCATATGAGCAACTCTCAAAAAGTTGCAGCGCTCTTAATTATACTTGGACCATCTACAGCAACTGAAGTCTTAAAAAATATTCCTGATGATGAGTTAATTGAACAAATAACCTTAGATATTGCAAGCTTAAATAAAGTACCTAAAGAAACTCTTGATGAAATTCTTGAAGAGTTTCATTCGCTTTTTCAGGCAAGCAACTATTTATCCAGAGGTGGTATGGATTATGCTAAAAAGCTTTTGGAACAAGCTTATGGAGGAGATAGAGCAGAACAAATTCTTGACAAATTAATGGCTACACTTCATACTAACCCATTTCAATTCTTTAATGATGCAGATCCCGGACAACTTGCAACATCATTCCAAAATGAAAATCCTCAACTGGTTGCCCTTGTTCTTGCATATTTAAAACCAGATAAAGCAGCAGCTGTATTAAACAGCTTACCACCACAACTACAATCACTGGTGGCTATGAGAATAGCTGAAATGGACAGAACAAACCCCGAAATTTTAAGTGAAATAGAGAAAATTATAGAAAGCAAATTCTCCTCAGTAGTTTCACAAGACTTTTCAAAAGCTGGTGGTGTTGATGCTCTGGCTAATATATTAAACAGAAGCGATAGAACTACTGAAAAGAAAATAATGGAGACTCTTGAATCTTATGATGGCGAACTTGCAGAAAGAGTCAGAGAGTTAATGTTCGTATTTGAAGATATTGTCAAGCTTGATGACAGATCAATTCAACGTATCTTACGTGAAGTTGAAACTAAAGATCTTGCAATGGCTCTTAAAGGTTCTAATCAGGAAGTTAAAGAAAAAATATACAAAAACATGTCAGAAAGAGCTTCTGCTATGTTAAAAGACGATATGGAATATATGGGCCCTGTTAGAGCAAGAGAAGTTCAGGAATGTCAAACCAAGATTGTTTCTACAATTCGTGCACTGGAAACCACAGGTGAAATTGTACTATCCCGTGATGTGGAGGATGATTTCATTGAGTAGGATTGAGAGCTCTAACGTTCAACTCGGTAATTCTTATGTATTCGGCAGTGTGGAAAAAGAAAAGGAAGAAATAGACAGGATACAGAGAAGTGCCCTTATAAGCGCCCAAAAAAAAACTGAAGAAATTATTAACAAAGCAAACTCTGAAGCTGCACAAATTATTGAAGCAGCAAACCAACAGATTCAAGACTTTTTACAGCAAGCCCAAGAAGCAGCCGATCAAGCAAAGGAAGAAGGCTATCAGACAGGGTATAATACCGGATATCAAGATGGACACCGTCAGGTTCATGAAGATCTTGCTAATCAAATTAAAAGTCTGAATATTCTTGCGCAATCAGTCTTTAAAATCAAAAAAGAAATAATATCCTCATCCGAAAAAGAAATATTACAACTAACTATAGTTATTGCAGAGAAAATTTTAAGACAACAACTTGAAATTCAACCGGAAATAATTCTAAACATCATAAAAGCAGCAATAAATGAGTTAAAAGATAAAGAGGAAGTAAATATTCTGGTTAATCCTGCAATTACTAAATACCTGTATGACTTTTCAGAAGAACTTAAAGAAACAATTAAAGGATTAAAATCTATTAAAATACTTGAAGACAGAACTATTCCTGCTGACGGGGTGATAATTGAATCCTCAGAAAGCAGGATAGATGCAAGGTTAGAGACACAAATATCTGAAATAACAAGACAAATTTTATTAGAAGCACAAGAAAATCCTGTATTAGTTGAAATTCCTAAAGAAATTGAGATAAAAATCCAGGAACCACCAAATGTAGAAGAAGATGATTGATTTAACTAAATATAATAATATTGTAAGAAACACCCATACATTCAGAGAAATTGGGCATGTTACTGAGATCATCGGCCTTATTATAGAAGCAGATGGTCCATCAGCAAGCATTGGAGATCTTTGCTATATTTACCCTAAAATGGATCAGGAACCTATATGGACTGAAGTAGTTGGTTTTAAATCTAATAAAGTTCTTTTAATGCCTTTAGGAGATATGGAAGGACTAAGGCCTGGAGCTACTGTCGTAAATTCTGGCGGACAAATTCAAGTAAAAGTTGGCTCAGAACTATTAGGCAGGGTATTAGACGGCCTTGGAAGACCAATTGATGAATTAAGCCCGCTTAGAACCAGTAAAACATACTCAACCAAAATTAAAAAAATTAATCCTTTAACAAGAAAACGTATTAAAGAACCTCTTATTATGGGGGTAAGATCTATAGATGCTTTCACAACAATAGGTAAGGGGCAGAGGCTTGGTATTTTTGCCGGTAGCGGTGTTGGTAAAAGTACAGCACTTGGCATGATAGCCAGAAATACTAATGCTGATATGAACGTAATTGCTTTAATTGGAGAAAGAGGCCGTGAAGTAAGAGAATTTATTGAGAATTCTCTCGGGCCAGAAGGTTTAAGCAAGTCTGTAGTTGTAGTTGCTACATCAGATCAACCATCTCTTGTGAAAATCAAAGCAGCACACGTGGCTACAAGTATAGCTGAATACTTTAGAGACGGCGGTAGAGATGTTTTATTTATGCTTGATTCTCTGACACGTATTGCTATGGCACAAAGAGAAGTTGGTCTTGCAGTCGGAGAACCCCCTGCTACAAGAGGTTATACCCCCTCAGTGTTTGCCCTTATGCCAAAATTACTGGAGAGAACAGGTACAACTGATACAGGCACCATTACAGGTCTTTATACTGTTCTGGTTGAAGGTGATGATTTTAATGAACCTGTATCTGATACTGTCAGAGGTATTCTTGATGGACACATACTATTATCCAGAGAATTAGCTCATCGAAATCATTACCCGGCTGTAGATGTCTTGGGAAGTATTAGTAGGGTTATGCCTGAAGTATCCGCAAAGGAGCATATAGAAGCTGCCGGTAAAATAAGAGATTTACTTGCAACATATAATAAAAATGCAGACTTAATTAATATTGGAGCTTATGTTACTGGTACTGATCCCAAAATTGATAGAGCTATCAGATTAAATGACGAAATAAATAATTTCTTACAACAACCGACAGATGAAAAAGCCGATTACCCTGAAACTGTTAACAGATTAATTGAAATATCTCAAAAATAAACGCTCTAACTTAAAATACAACCAGAAATATTTCCTAATTTGCCTGAATAGCTAATTAGCTAAAACCTACACGAATATTGAGTAAAAATTCTCAAAAATTATAGCGAATTGCAAAAGAGGCAAAGCCTCTTTGCTACCAATGCGTGGCTGTGGGTGGGTGTTTTGAGAATTTTTTAATTATAATTATTAGCGATTAAAGTTAATTTAGAAGCTTAAGTTTTTCCTCTTATAAATGATCTAAAAAAGTGGTTTAATAGATAACTTGCATAAGCATATTTTACGTGTAATCTGTTTATTAGCTCATATTCATAATAAACGATTGAAAATTTATTATTCAATTATTTTTTAGCAATGTAAAATATTTAATAGAAGTAATTTTTTGAGAGAGAAAAATGAGTAATACTTTTGTAATTCCTAAAAAAGAATATAAAACTGCTATAAGGCAGGTAAATCTTAATGATTTAACCATAGGTGGAGAAAATTCTCTTCCATTTTTGCATTCAGAAATACAAAATACAATAAAACCACTTATTGCAATTGAGATTCTGTCAAATCCCCCTGGAAATTATTCAAAAATACTGAAAGATACCTGGGGAGACTGCATTAATGATCTTACTCAGTGGGCTAAAAAAGCAGAAGAAAAAGGTGCAGATATTTTAGCTGTTAGATTTAATATTGCTCATTGCGAAAATATTGATCTGGAAATCAGTAAAAGTCAGGACAAATTAAGCCAAATTCTTGAAAATGTTAATATTCCATTAATTATTCTAGGCTCAGACAGAAAAGAAGTTGATTTAAAACTTCTACCTGCTCTTGCAAAAGCTGCAAACAAACCTTGTACCATAGGATTAATAACGGAAGATAATTATAAAGAAGTAATTCCTGCAATAAAAGATAATAATCATAATATTATTGCAAGAACGCCAATTGATATTAATCTTGCAAAGCAGCTTAATATTCTCATAACAGAGATGGGCTTTGATCCTGATAAAATCTTGATCGACCCGAATATGGGCGCACTTGGATACGGTCTTGATTACGCATACAGTGTAATTGAGAGGATAAAACTA
>Ga0156446_1047_pt3 | contig 14787 bp, 9 predicted proteins | sample RifOxyA2_FD_108089 | JGI IMG/M metagenome (GOLD analysis project Ga0156446, IMG submission 108089) | Candidatus Melainabacteria bacterium RIFOXYA2_FULL_32_9 | reverse complement strand
ATCTCTTCTACAAATAACTCTTACCTATATGGAGGAACATACACCTTTACCAACAGCACACTTAATGCAGGTAAGGCATATTCTGCATTTAATACATTAACTCTAGATAATACAAGTTATCTCAATGCTACCAGTAATAATATGTATCTGGGTAAAATCCAAAGTTCTACGGTAACAGAGACAGACATACTAGCTAACTTATTCAAAAACTATACAACATTATCAGGAAACACAATTAACCTGGCTGGTGGAAGTCCTATTAACGTAACTAATGGAACATTAAACATAAATTCCAGCTCCAATCTTTTGTTAAATGCAACATCTCCTACAACATTAATTGCTAGAAATATTAATATTAATGCAAATGGAACAGCAGGGTTAATAGATACCAACTTATCTGCAAATACAACAACCGGAACCATAAACATAGACTCGATTGGTAATTTGTCTGTTAACGGTCCAACATTTACAGCAAAAAACATTTATCTTGATTCTGATGGTCAAATTACATTAGAAAACTCTTATCTTAACGCCACCACTGGCAATATAGGTATCGGTAGCACTGATAGCTTAACTCTAGATACAGGAACTAGTATTAATGCAACAAATCTAGGATTAGGGTCATTAAATGGAAATATTAGTGTTAATCCATCAACATCATTCACGATAGGAAACAATCTCTATACTTATTCCAATATATTTACGGTGGACACAGTATCTCTTGCTGCTACTGAAAATATTTATTCTGGATTTAATACCTTGAATCTCAATAATTCTGGAAGATTACAAGCTACAAATGGATCAATTAATTTTACAGAATTACCTGTAGGAGCAGAATCAATAGCAACCAAGTTTTCAGGCTCATTATTTGCTGATAAATTTGGAGTATTAACCTCACTTCCATCAACAAGCATGACACTTAACCTGACAGGGTCAACTCCTTTAACTGCTTCATCAGGTAATATTAACATAATTAATGATGATGTAATGTTTAATATATCTGATATTGCAACTCTATCAAATCTTAACGTAAATGCAACAAACAGCTTAAGCATTAGCTCTTCTAATAATCTGACTTTAAGCGGAGCTAATTCCCCATCTTTATCCAGTGGAAATATCTATCTTGATTCTGATGGACAAATCACTCTGGGAAATATTGCTATCTCTTCTGGAAATATCGGTATTAGTGGTGATACAGGTATTACTATTAACTCCGGATCAGATCTTAATGCTACCGGTAACCTTGGTTTAGGATCTACATCAGGAAATATTACTGTTAATTCGGGCTCTTCTTTCACAGTAGGGGAAAATCTCTACACTTATTCCAATATATTGACCATAAATGGTGTAGCTATTAATCCTACAGGTAATATTTATTCAGCATTCTCTACATTAAACCTGAATAATGGAGGAGCTTTAGAGGCAGCAGGAGATATTAAGTTAGGTGAATTACCTAATAACTCCAGCTCTATTTCTACAGTATTTGATGCTGGATCTCCATTTCTTACCAAATTCAGTGGTTTATACAATCGTACAGGAAATATGGCTATTAACCTGACAGGAGATAGCTATATTAACTCTACAGGTTCATTAAGCATAAATACAACTAATGGTAATCTTGCTATGACAGGAACCACATCAGGTACTCCTGCCAATCTATCGGCTACAGGTATTTACATTAATTCAACAGGCACTACTAATACAATTGAAAACATCACTCTTAATCCTAATTCTGGAAACATAGAGATAAATGCTAACTCAGGAGCATTAACCTTAGATACAGTAACCTCATTATTAGCTAATACAGGGAACATAGATATATCTTCCAGTGGAACAAGTATCATACAAGATTCTAATCTTGGAGCTACAGGAAATATTACCAGCTCTTCAGGAACATCTACTATACAAAACACTATTCTTAATGCAACAGGTAATGTCACAGTTACAGGAAATACAGGAGTAACATTAACAGGAACATCTAACTCCATTACTGGAAATAATGTAGATATTACTTCCAGCGGATTAACCACGTTACAGAATGCCACACTTACAGCTTCTAATTATGCAAATATTACAGGAAATGGAATAACCTTATCAGGAACATCTAACGCTATCACTGGAAGTATATTAAAATTCCTGGCTGCAAGTGGTAATATCAGTGCCGGTAATTCTACAATTAATGCTTCTAATATATTAGGATTATTCGCTGAATCTGGAAATATTAGTGCTACTAATTCTAATATCTCCTCTACAAATAACTCTTATCTATATGGAAATATTTCTAATTTAGGAGGAAGTTCCTTCAGTACCGGTAATAAACTATATATGGCCCTGAATTCACTCTTATTAGGTAATACAAGTTATTTAAATACAACAAATAATAATATCTATCTTGGTTATATTCCTAATGCCCAAGTCGTTGAGACTGACTCTCTTGCTACTCAGTTTAAATCATTTACTCCTCGCACAGGAAATACTGTTATTAACCTTGCAGTAGCTAATCCTATAACGTCATCTTTAGGAAATATTTACATTAATTCAACTGGCAGTTTAAGCTTAACAGGAATCACCTCTGGAACTCCTTCCATATTATCAGCTAAAGGAATACTCATTAATTCAACTGGAACAGGCACAAATACAATTCAAAATATATCTCTCAATCCTAATTCTGGAAATATTCTAATAAGTGCAGATGCGGGAACATTAGATTTAAATACTATATCAACCATTAATACCGTTAATATGCAAATCAGTTCTGGTACAGGTACTTCATTAACCGACTTTAATCTAATTGGCAGTGGAGATATTACCCTTAATTCACTTGGCACCATAAATACTAACAGCACAACTCTTACACCAGCAGCTTTAAATGCTAACAATATTAACATTACTAGTAGTGGAATTAGCACATTAAATAATACCAATTTGACTGCAACTAACAGAATAGATATGAACTCGACTAATAACATAAATCTTACTTCTTCAATAAGTCCTATCCCAACATTTACTGCAAATGAAATTTATCTCAATTCAACAGGAATAGCAACAATTCAAAATGTTGACCTGAAAGCTCAAAATGATCTTACTTCTCGAATAGGAATAATAGGAAATAACGGCATAAATATTTCTACACCTATTATTAATTCAGCGGGTAATTTAGGATTATTTTCCCAAAATAGCAATGTGCAAATTGCAAATTCAGGTCTAAGTGCAGGAAATAACTTATATTATTATGCTAATAATCCATCAATAGTGTCAGATAATATTATAGGAAGTACAATCTCAGCTACTAACGCTGTATATACTCTTTCAAACAAATTATTGCTAGATAACAGTACTTTTCAAACTCCAAATGCAGATATTTATCTGGGTTACTTTGACAATTCAATAGCAACCGCATTCGCTTCTTCATTTATTAGTGCTTTAACAGGGTTAACTTCACCTACGACACTAACTATTGATACAAGTAAGCCAGAAGACATAGTCAGCTCTAGATTGGGCTCAGGAACAATACATATTGGGAATTCCAGTAATTTAAATCAATATAGTTCAATAACAATAAACACAAGTTCATACACAAATGGCACTACAGTAACAAGCTCATTACCAGCAGGAATGCAGGCAGCTAGTGTAAAAATACATCTTCCTGTAACACCTGTAACTGCCCCAAATACCGTAACTATATCAGATAATTCAACTACAGTAAATACAGACACAGGTACAATTACCAGCTCAGATGGTCAGTCTGAAAATGTTGGTAACATAATTGCTACAGCTACAAATACTACAACACCTAATCCAGCCGCATTGACAGACAATACATCATTAACAACTCTAACCCAACCTATTTCACAAGATTCGTTGACAATTCCAACTACCAATATAGATGCAGGACTTGATCTTGCTTTTGAAGAACCAACTGAAACAAGTCTGGCAGGTGGATCATTGCCAACCACTAACACCAATCTAACAACTGATACAAATCTGGCATCAGATAACGATTTACCTGCTACTAATATAAGTAATCCTGCAACAACATCTAACGATACAAATATTCAGCCGGTTTCTAATACTAGTACTGCCTCTAATGCTTCAATTAATGGCAACCAAATACAGAATAATAGGATTGTACAAAGTTCACACCAAACAACTTTTGGCATAGATAAAGATTTAATTGATTTCGCATTTGGTGAGATATTAGTTAACTCAATTGTAACCAATAATTCTGAGGAAAATGAGTTCATGGCGGATGCTTTAGGAGTAGTAAATGCAAATAAATTAGGTTATCATCCTGCAGGACTTGAAGGTTTCTTGCTGACAATTAAGAAAATCGAAGAAAACTCAGCTTTACCCGGAAGATTAGCCAACGCTCAAGTAAGTTCTTTATTTACATATAGGCATCCTGACACCTTGTTAAGATTAGAAAAAGTTGAAGGTGAATTAGATGAATTAAGATTAAAAGGTCTTATAAAATCAAATAATCTATATAGGTCTCGTTATAATTGGATTACTTCAACAATACAGAAGTAGAATATGAAAAAAATGCTAAAAAATAACTCAAATATATTTATTGGACTATCTATAGGACTTATAGTAGCTTTAATCATGATTTTAGCTAATTATTTAAGTCTGTTAGATCTATATGAACTAAAAACCCTTGATACCAGATTTAAAATGTTACATTCATACCGCTATCAACCGAGTAAAGATATAGTAGTAGTTGGTATTGATGATATTAGCGTTGCAAATATAGGCCGTTGGCCATGGAAAAGAGAAGAACACGCTAAAATCGTAAACTTTTTAAACCTGTATGGTGCAAAAGTTATATTTTACGATATTTTCTTTAGTTATAGAGATAAAGAACATCCAGAATCTGATGAGAAATTCATAGAAGCAATAAAAAACACAAAGAATGCTTATCTTGCAGGAAAATATATTCCTATTAACCAGGATTTGCAAGATGATATCCAGATTAAAGAAAAAGACAAATTTATGAAGAAATTTGCCATAAATACGGTTAAAATTCGCGCTAGAGATGCTAGTGAGGTTATACCCAAAGGCAAAGAAGTTGCTTATGAAATTCCATTTTATGAATTAGCAAATGTAACTAAAAGAATAGGCCCTGTACACGTAGGATCAAATGAAGACGGTATAATTAGATACCAATTCCCTGTGTATAAATATAAAGAGGACTATTATCCTTCACTTTCATTCGGCCTTACAATGGACTTATTACACCTCAACACATTATATAACATAAAAAATAAAGGTTATTTACTGGGTGACACTATTATTCCTCTTGATGAAAAAGATAGAGTAATAGTTAATTGGTATGGAAGATATGATCAGAATAAAAAAGAGTTCATCCCAGCTTATGAACAATGGTCAGCCTGGAGATTTATAGAAAGTTACGACAACCTTGAAAAAGCCAGTAAAGCCTGCGGACTAACTATAGAAGAATTCAAAAAGCTTATTGATAAGATTAACCAATATCAAAATGAAGAAGAAATTCCTGATGATTTGCTGAAATATATTGAAAAAATTCCTGAAGATTTCGAACTAATGTTCGAAGGTTGGGATCCTGCTGAGCTTTTCAAAGATAAAATAATTCTAATTGGAGTAGCAAGCACTTCTACCACAGTTCGTGATATTATCTCTAGCCCATTTCTTGAAGAACAGCCAGGTGTATTTTTACATGCCAATGTAATAGATAATATTCTTCATAAAGACTTTTTATCGAAAGAAAATTTCACTCATACAAGCTTAATTATACTTTTGCTAGGAATTTTAAGCAGTTTATCAGTATTTGGATTTAGAAATTCAATAATTGGCGTTATTTCGCCAATTATCCTGGCTATGTTTTACCTTACAACAACAGTAATTGCATTTATTCATTTTAATTTATGGATGGATATTGTTTATACAGAATCAGCAATAATCATAACCTTTGCTATTTCATCAGCTATTTACTACATAATTGAAGGCAGAGAAAAATTAAAGGTGAAATATGCCTTATCTAACTATCTTTCTCCTCAAATTATGAATGAAGTACTAAGTGATCCAAGAAAACTCAATTTAGGCGGTTCCAAAAGAGAGTTATCTATTTTGTTTACAGATATAAGAGGATTTACAAATATCTCTGAACATTCAGATCCTCAAGAAGTAGTGTCAATGTTAAACGAATATTTTACTGCAATGGTAGAGATTATATTCAACAATAAAGGAACTTTTGATAAGTTTATTGGTGATGCAATAATGGCATTCTGGAATGCCCCTGTTGAAATAAAAGACCATGCTTTCCTGGCAGTAAAAACCGCAATAGATATGACTGAGAAATTACAAGAATTAAGAGAAAAATGGAGATCAGAAGGAAAAGAAGAAATAGATATAAGAATTGGAATAAATACAGCTGAGGTAACTGTTGGAAACATTGGATCAGATAAAATTAAAGATTATACAATTATTGGTGACGGCGTAAACCTTGCATCAAGGCTTGAAGGCCTAAATAACGAATATGGTACTCAAATAATGATAAGTGAATATACTTATGAACTGGTAAAAGATAAGATTAATGCGAAATATATAGACACAACAAAAGTAAAAGGAAAAGAAAATCCGGTTAAAGTGTACGAAGTTTTAAGCTTAAAAACGAAAGGAGAAGAACTATGTCAAAATCAACCAAAACCCTTACCTTAATAGTGAGCTTAACAGTCTTACTGACATTAGGTGCTAACTTAACAGCATTTACATCATCAAAAATCAACTCTGGTAAGCCTGCAAATGCAGAAAGAATTAAGAAATTAATACATAAAAACAAAGGTGAAAGAGGTGCAGACTTCTCAGGAGAATCAACCGCTGGAGTAGCTGGTGGTGCAAAATCAGGGTTAAAAGCTGATGATTCAGAAAAATTCAAAAAAGAAACTAAAGAAGTAAAAAATAAGCTCTATAAAGATTCAGCAGAAATGGCAACTCCTGAAACTCATAGATAAGGTTTATAATCCAGAATGATAATTAATAGATTAAAATTTAGCTTACTAATGATTTTTGCTTGCATATTTTTCTCAAGCTTAACCTGCTATGCAGAAGCTAATAAGTATGATGCAGTATGCAAAAAATATGGATTTACTATTGAAGAAGAACAGGAAATAGGCTTTCAAGCAGCATTAACACTTATAAGAAAGTATGATTACTATAAAAATCCACTGGTTAATCAATATGTTAGTAATGTTGGAGAAACAATAGCAAAAAATATATCTCAGAGACCTGACATTAAATATCGATTTGTTGTTTTAAACTCCAATGAAGTTAATGCTTTTTCAACTCCTGGCGGATTTGTGCTTATAACAAAAGGCACATTAAGTGTGCTTGATAATGAAGCCGAGCTAGCTGCTGTTCTTTCTCACGAAATAAGTCACGTAGAAGAAGGGCATGGCCTTCAGGCTATTGCATCAGACCCAAATATAAAAGAAAAATTAAAGCAAATTAAGACAATAGTAACAACTAATGAAAACAAAATGGATATCCTTGACAAAGAATTAAGAAAAAATCAAGGAGGTTCAACACTGGTTAATTTTGAAAATGCTATAAATGCTGATAATTGTTCAAAACATAAGCTGTTTTAGAAGCTGTCTTGTTAAAGTTGAATCGCCTTGCCAAGCAAGCCGCTTGCAACTTTAACCGCAGTCCAAAAGACGAGCCTGTAATTATATCATAGCCTGATTTTTATATTTTTAGTCAGACAGGCTCTTAGTCTTAAAAAATCAGCAAAATATTATTAGATCTCAAGAAATTAACTAAAACAATTAATCAGTATAAGGTGAGAATTCACTTTAAACTGATTAATTGTTGACAAAATTAAGTCAATACTACATCATCGAATAAGATACTAAAGCCAAAACCAAGAATTGAGAATGCTGAAATATAAAATTAACTTTATATCTATCTGTATTATTCTAGCCAGTGCATTTATTTTATCTAATAAATGCTGTTTTGCTCAGCTTGCACCAATTCCCATATCACCAGAAACGGATGCCGCTGCCATTACAGCTCCAAAACAAGATACTGTTTTAGATAACCTGATTAAAGAATCTATCAAGGAAGAGGATCAAAAAACAGAAGATAAAGAAAAAATTGACGACCCCAATATCAAGCCAATATCAAATATTAAACCTGAAAAACCAGTAGAAGGTAAGATTGAATCAATTATTACACCTACTATTTTTGTAAAACATATACTAGTAGAAGGTGGTGACCTATTAACAGATGAAGATATCAGCAATATAACATCAGAATATGAAAACAAGAATTTAACTTTGAGCGAGATTAAAGAAGTTGTAAACAAGATTAATAACTTATATTACGATTTTGGAGTTCTTACATCACTTGCCTACTTACCCCCACAGGAAGTTCAGGATAATATCGTAATAATTAAGGTAATTGAAGGCAAACTTGGAAAATTACAAGTAAAAGACAATAAACATACTAGAGCAGGTTATATTAAAGGAGCAATTCAGCAAAAAGAAGGTGATATAATCTATCTTCCAGAGATACAGAAAGATATTTTGTCTTTTAACAGGATGAATGATGTTAAATTAAAAGCCCGAGTCAGAAAAGGTGAAGAATTTGGCACATCAGACATAACTCTGGAAGTTGAAGAAAGAAATCCATACCATTTAGGGTTCAATTTTGATAATACAGGAAGAGACACTGTAGGCGTTCTAAAAGGCGGGGTGAATGTTCAACATGACAGTGTTTTAGGATTTAGAGACAGACTTACTGCATCATATGGCAGAGCAAGATCCACCAATACAGTTTCCACAAGCTATAGTCTTCCTGTAGGCCATTCAGGACTGAGGGTTGGTGGAGCATTTGGATATGGTGGTATTGGAATTAGTAAAGGAGTATTAAAGGATCTCAATATTGAAGGAAAATCTTTTAGTTATTCTGGTTTTGCATCAATGCCTATGGTGAATACCAAAAGGTTTACATTAGGCACAAGTGCATCCTTTAACGCTAAAAAAATAACCACTTATTTAGACGGACAATCATTTTCTGAAGTATTAGGAATACCCTCCACTCAAATTAGAACCGTAGTCTTTTCTCTAAATGCTGTAGAGCGTGATAAATACGGACAATGGATGCATAATTCTGACTTCCATACAGGCCTTGAATTATTTGGGGGAAAAGAAAAATTCTATAAATATACAGGCAGTTTAATTAGGTTACAAAGACTTGGCCAGAAATCACTATTAATACTTAAAGCAGCAACCCAATTTGCAGATGATGAATTGCCATCAGCTGAACAGTACGGAATTGGAGGGGCCTATTCAGTTCGTGGATATTCAGAAGGGATATTATCAGGAGATAATGGATATTTATTTGGCGGAGAATTAAGAGTCCCTATATTTTTATTACCCGAAAAAATAGGTAATTTAAAAATAAGAGATAATATTCAGGGAGTAGCTTTTGCAGAAACAGCCGGAGCATTTCCTGAAGACTATGTAAGATCAAGTCAAACACTAACAAGCGTTGGACTTGGTATAAGAGCCAATCTTACAAAATACCTTACAGGTAGAGTTGACTATGGTTTTGGATTGGCAGCAAATAGAGAAGATGATCAGCCTTTAGCAAGGCTCCATTTCAGCATAGAATCCTCTCCATTCTAAGGGTACGATTACAGTCTGATAAATCGGATAAGAGATATCAGTATCAGGGTTTGTTAAGGACTTTACAGTTCCTAATGATGCAGTAATTTATTGTATAAGTTATATTAAACGCTTATGCTATATGCCAGATCAATTGCTTCTTTCATACTATTGTAATTGGCGATATTTTTGCTGGCTATGTCAAAAGCAGTTCCATGGCTTGGCGATGTTCTTATAATAGGCAAATTAATAGTCATATTTACTGTGAAATCCATTGCTAAGAGCTTTATTGGTATTAATCCCTGATCATGATAACAAGCGACATAGGCCTGATATGGTTGTGGATTTTCTTCAATATAAGGTTTAGCAGCTTTGTTCCACATAGTATCAGCTGGAAATGGACCTTCTATATTAATATTGTATTTTTCTTTTAGCTTATTTATTGCAGGAATTATTATTTCTTGCTCTTCAGTCCCTAAAAGACCGTTTTCTCCTGCATGAGGATTTAATCCGCATACTGCTAATCTTGGTTTTATTGTATTAAAGTCTTTTGTAAGCGATTTATTTAGGGCCAGAATCGTGTTAATGATTTTATCCTGAGTTAAAGCTTGAGGTACATCTTTTAGAGGTATGTGTCTGGTTAATAGCAATACTCTGAAATCTCTGGCAACAAAAAGCATTTCTGCCTGTTCATTTTTATTTCCTAAATAATCTTGCAGAATCTCAGTTTGTCCTGAATAGTGATACCCTGCCATGTTTATCGCTTCTTTTGATAAAGGAGCTGTTACTATAGCTCTTATTTCATTATTTTGAGCAAGTTGACAGGCTTTCTTAAGTGCTAAATAAGATAGTTTACCACTTTCTATATTTGGTTGTCCTGCTGAGATTTTAGAAATATCACACGGAATATCAATGATATCCAGGTTATCTGGTAATGGTTGATTAATCTTAGATGATACTTTATGGAATATTTCTTTATTACCTATTAAAATATATTCTTTAGCAGGTATATCTAATGAATTAATAGATTTTATGATAATTTCAGGGCCAATTCCTGTTGGATCACCTATAGTTATAGCTATTTTTTTGTATTTTATCATAGCAAAAATCTTGTATTGTCAGTTTACTTGGTTTCTTGATGTTTTTTAAAGTATTTAAGTATATTTATAAAAGTATTTGGAGTGCCAAGATTACCTGATTTTGTAATTATCCATTGTGCTGCATGATCAAGGCATAATGGGATAGCAGGTTCAACCTCATCGATTAATTGAAGATGTTTGCTTTGTATGGCGTTGCAGCATTTATATGAGGTTTCCCCACCTATAGTAACTAGAATTACGCTGTGTTTATTTACAACTTTCTCGGTTAAATTAGCGAGGAAGTCGCTAACAATGCCCGGTACGTTTTCTGACTGAATACCTTGCTGGCTTGCATATTCCATAGTGACATTTAAATCACCTTCTAATGGAGCAGAGTGTACGAGTACAATACCATCAGGCCCTAAGTCGTGTATAATTCTGTCAGCCAATTCTTCTGAAGGTTCAGTTAGCACTTGTTGCGGGGTAAGCTCAATAAAGCTTGGTTCAAATTCATCAGACTCCATTAATTTCTTAATTTGTGTCTTTGTAATTTCTGTAGCGCTACCAACTACTATAAAAATTGGTAAAGTAGGAATTACTTTAGTGATATGTTGGTGTTTTACCTCAGGCAACCAGCATTTTGTCAAGACTTGAGCTAGTCCTGCTGAGCCACAGGGTAAAATATTATAATTAGATTTTTGAATAGCTAAAGCTATTTGCTCCAGATCAGTTGTTGAAACAGCATCTATTATAATTAATTTTTTATTCTTTTTAATCAATTCCTGTAATTCTACAAGAATAGGCCCTGCTCCTCTCATGACTGTAGCTAATTGAATCATATCAACTAATTCAGGTTTTTCTATTTGTTGTTTTAACAGGGCAGGAACATATGATTGGAATATAGGAGATTGAGGGTCTCTTGCTACTTCTGTTCTCTCAATAGGAACACCTTTTAATAAGTGATATCCGCCAACGGTAGTTCTTCCTTCTGCTGGAAATGCAGGTACAATAACTGCAGCATCCCAGCCCATTGCATTGAGAACGGCCAAAGATTCTGGTCCAACATTTCCTCTTAATGTAGAATCTATCTTCTTATAAAGGTATTCTATATTTAAATTGTCTAATAGTAGTTTTGTAGCATTGGTTACAATTTTAGTGGCATCTGCTGCACTTATGTTTCTGGTTTCGGTGCTTATTGCCCAGGCTTGAGTGTTTGCTTTTCCTTCAGGCATTGTAGAATAATCAAGTAAAATTTGTGTATTGCACCCGCTTAAATGAAACTGAAGGGCTGTATCATTTGCACCTGTTAAATCATCAGCAATTATGCCAATTGTACCTATTTTTATACTCATAGTTATTATCCAGCTGAACTTTCTTCCTTCTTGCCGCCTAATAGACGCAGATTATTTGCTCTTATGAAAAATCTTTCTCTTTTATTTCCTTCAGAGTCTTTCCACTGGCTAACTTCTAATTTGCCTTCTATTCCTACTAAACGGCCTTTGCGGACATATTCACCAGCGACTTCAGCATTTTTGTCCCATAATTCGATATTAAACCAGTCAGTTTTCTCGCCTTCTTTTGACCATCTGTTTACAGCTACTGAAAATGCTGTTTTAACTTTCCCTGATTCAAAATATTTCATTTCAGGATCCTGACCGACCCTTCCAACTATTACAACAGAGTTTATCATTTATGTTTCCTCTTCTTAATTATATTTAAACTTATATTCTATTTGAAAATAAGATAATACTATTTTAATCCAAATTTATTTTACTGCAATCTCTCTTAAATATTCTGCACAATCTTCTGGGATTGCAATATTTATATACATACCTGTACCAAGTTCAAATCCAGCTGCGATTGTAAGTTTTGGAATTAATTCCACATGCCAGTGGTAGTATCTGTCAGTATTTTTTTGTGTTGGTGATGTATGAATAAAATAATTATATGGTGGATTTTCTAAGCCTTTATAAATTTTGAATAATGTTGTTTTCCACACTTCTGATAGATATAATATTTGCTCTTCATTTAGATCCTGGTATTTTGCACTATGGAATTTTGGCATTATCCAGGTTTCAAAAGGTGTTTTTGAAGCATAGGGGGCAAATGAGATAAAGTGATCGTTTTCATAAATAATTCTAGATCGCTCTTTTAGCTCCATTTTAATCATATCACAATATACACATCTGCCTGTAGACTCAAAATAATCATTTGCACCAGTAAATTCTTCAGCAATTTTAGGGGGTATAACCGGTGTAGCAATTATTTGGCTATGTGGGTGAGTGATACTTGTACCTGCTTGAGCACCATGATTTCTAAATAATAATATGTATTTAACCGCATTTTCCTGTGAAATTGCAATATATCTGTCTCTATAGGCTCTTAATACATCTGCTACTTGATCCAGATCGAGTTGTGATAAGCATTTAGAATGATGTGGCGATTCTATAATTACTTCAGATGTGCCAGTTGCATAACTGCTAATTTGCAATGAATTTTCTTGTTTTATATGGAATTCCTGGTTTAAGTTCAGTGCTGCAAATTTATTGGGGACAGCTCTGAGAGTCCAGCCGGATGAATCTGGTTTGCTGTTATAGTTTCTGTAAGCCAGTACTTCAGGAGGAGTCATATATTCATTTTCGCTACAGAAAAAGCAATTTTTTTCGTATGGTACTTCATTTTCCTGCATATCAACTTTATAAGTTGGTTTTTCAGGCCTTTTAGCTCTTTCTGTTGCTATTATTACCCAATTTTTTGTTATTGGATCTCTTCTCATTTCAGGCATAAAGTTTTATTCCTCCCGTTGCAATTTACTTATTTAAAGCCTTTTTATAGAGATCAACATATTTATCTGCACTCTTTTCCCAACTAAAATCATATTGCATTGCCCTGTTAGTTATATGGGCCCATTCTTGTTCATTTTTATAAGCATTTAATGCTCTTGAAATAGCATTAAAAAGTACGCAAGAATCATAGTCTTCAAAAACAAAGCCATTTCCATTTTTTTCATCTAAATTATAGTCAATAACTGTGTCTGCTAATCCTCCAGTTTTTCTTACAATTGGAATAGTGCCGTATTTAAGTGCTATTAATTGACCAAGCCCACAGGGTTCAAACCTGCTTGGCATTAGGAACATATCACAGCCTGCGTATATTTTTTTTGCCAGGTTTCCATTAAATCCTATAACTGCTTTTATGTTATCAGATGTGGTAGTTAAGTCTTTGAAAAGCAATTCATACTTTTCTTGTCCTGTGCCAAGAACTGCTAGCTGTAAATCCATATTTTTAATGTTTTCAGCTATTCCTGCAATAAGATCTAACCCTTTTTGATCGACTAATCTTGATATCAAGCCAATTAATGGAGTATCAGGATTTTGCTTTAATCCTAATTCTTTTTGCAATTCAATTTTACACTTATTTTTTCCAGATAAATCTACTACGGAATAGTTTTGTGGCAGGACTGGATCAGTTTTAGGGTTCCATACGTCATAATCAATCCCGTTTAATATGCCTGTTAATTTATAATTATTTGATCTTAGCAGCCCATCAAGTCCGTCCCCATATTCTGGAGACTGAATTTCTTCAGCATATGTAGGTGAAACAGTATTAACTTGATCTGAATAAATAATTCCACCTTTCATCCAGTTAATTTTATCGAAATATTCGAGACCTTCTGATCCATATACCCCATTATCAATTATATTGCCAAATTCCAATATTTCAAAGCCAAATTTGCCTTGATATGCCAAGTTATGAATACTATAAACTGTAGAGGTATTTTTATAAAACTCGCAGTTTCTATAATTAGTTTTAAGATAAACAGGTATATTTGCTGTATGCCAATCATTACAGTGTATTATGTCTGGCTTAAAGTCAATTTTTTTCATTAACTCTAGGGTAGATAATCCAAAAACCAGGAATCTTTCTTGCTCAAATCTTTCATGAGCCTTATCCGGATAAATTTCGCTATGTGAACCAAAATATGTATTGTTAACTATAAAATATACAGTAACATCTGAGTCTGGAATTTTAACTTGTTTAAGAGAAACAGTGAATTGTCTATG
>Ga0156446_1049_pt1 | contig 14967 bp, 14 predicted proteins | sample RifOxyA2_FD_108089 | JGI IMG/M metagenome (GOLD analysis project Ga0156446, IMG submission 108089) | Candidatus Melainabacteria bacterium RIFOXYA2_FULL_32_9 | reverse complement strand
TTGATAATTCAATTCTAAAAGAGGTTTTCAACCCATGCTAAAATTCAGTATTAGCTTTTAAAATGGATAGATTGCCACAGATTCCTTCGGAATCTTCGCAATGACAACTTTACATTTTTTATTTTCTGAATAGGACCTTAGCCCATAGCTGGTTTAACAGCTTATTTTTTGTTTAGTGCTTGTCTTTTAAAGCTCTTTCTAATTCACGCTTTGTATCTTTTTTAGCTAGAGCTTCTCTCTTATCATAGAGTTTTTTACCTTTTGCAAGTCCGATTTCAACTTTTGCCCAGCCGTTAGAAAAATACAGCTTTAATGGAATAAGCGCATTTCCTGATTCTTTGGTTTTGCCAATTAGTTTTCTTATTTCAGGTTTAGTTAAAAGTAATTTGCGTTTTCTTTCAGGCTCATGGTTATAACGGTTTCCCATGTCATAAGGACTGATATGAGCCTTATAAAGCCAGACTTCACCATTTTCAATTTTGACAAAACTGTCTTTCAAATTAATTCTACCTGCTCGAATAGACTTAATTTCAGTACCGGTAAGCACCATACCTGCTTGATAAGTTTCAAAGATATGATAATCGTGATAGGCTTTCTTATTTGTTGTTATTGTTTTATCTTTACTCATTAAAATATTAATTCCATACAATTAGAAAATTATAAAACATTAAAGAGAAGAACATATTTGTCCGATATTATAATTATAATATTATATGCCAAGTTTTGTTTGACAAAAAGGTGTAGAGTTTTGAAGTTGGATTTGATTAATTGTAGAAGATGCGGAATTCTTTTCAAGAAGAAAAAGAGAACCATCTGTGATAGATGCATCGAAGTAGAGAAAGAAAATATGAGGACAATATCTAAGTTTGTTGAATTCTCTTCAGTGCCTGTAACATTAAGACAAATTAGCGAACAGACAGGAATCAGTTTTGATGATGTGGATGAAATTTATAAAAGTGGTCAATTACTAACTTATACAACTAATAGAATACTTGTAACCTGTGCCAATTGTAACGAAGAAAAAAAAGGGTCAGAAATGAAAGGTTATTTCTGCGAAAAATGTTATGAAAAAATGGCAGAGGAAAACGGTTTAAAAATAAAAGATCCTGAAAAAATTGAGATAAAGTTAAAAAAATTTGATAAAGATATAATGCACTCAAGAAAAACTGCTTCTTCTAAGGAGCAACCCAGAGGAATGAGATCAAGGCGTGATCGTTAGTAACAGGAAAAAATGGTGGTAAATTTATTCTTAATGATAATATCACCTAACTTATGTTAACGATTATAAGCTTTGAAGCAAATAATGAGGTATTATTGGAATGATCGTTAATTTGAGAATGTGGCTTAGCTAACACAGAATGATAGTGGTATTATTGGAATAATTGATGACTTATGAATGTGGCTTAGCCACTCAGTTATCGTTGGAGCACCACTTTATTTTTTATTATCTCATTTAAATAAATGTTTTTTTTCTTGCTGGATAAGTATAATTTTAATATGTCATAATTAAATAAAATAAAAATCGTATTTTTTAACGATTATAAAATTAAGTATTTTTTAGAAGATTTATTATTTAGCAAGAAATTAAAAGGGTTAGAGGACGGATTTATGCGAGGAGCAAAAGTTTTTTTTGTAGGGATAGCCATACCTTTTTTAATGGCAGCAACTCCACAAGCACAAGTTTTTCAAAATAGTGTTTATTCAAGTGTAACGACTAATTCATTATTGGAACAAGCTCTTGATTGTATGAAAGGGACATCGGGAGAATGGTCTCAAAAAGCAATATTAGGGGAAAATCTTACTAAAAAACCAATTAAGGTAGAATTTAAAAATTTATCACAAATTTCTCCAATGTATGCAACATTTGATGCTCTTGGTTGGAAAGATGGTGATCAACTTTATATTTACATCAATAATAAACATAATAATGCTCCCCCAGAGGCTTTAGCAAGTTTATTATGCCACGAAGCGGTTCATCAAGATCCTTTTTCTTCTATAGAAGAGGAAACATACGGATGGGGTTATGAAGCAAAAGCATGGCTTCAAATGAAAGAAAGAAAACCTGAATTAAATAACCTAGATCCCAATGAATGTGCCTTAGTACGCAGGTTAAATACTCTTGAAAGTATGTTTAAGGCAGCAAATTACACAACTTCAAAAATAAGAGAATCAGTTTCAACAAACCCGGGCTATAAAAATTTACCTCTATATTCACCAGGTTTTGGAAAATAAAAACTTTTTATTTTTGTAGGTAATACTCAAGTAATGAGTTAATCCAATAAATATGGGGATTAATTTTGTCTCAGTTGCGAAATGATCTCAATGCAATGATATATGCCTTGAGATTGCTTCACAAGATCGATTTTAGGAAATATGCATATAAAAAGGTTCGCAATGACTCTATCGTTCAGTCATTTATCTAACACTACCTTTTTGTAGACATATATTTCCAAATACTATAGTCAAAAACAGCCTCATCTATTGCTAATAAATCAGCTGTTTTGCTAACGATTTGATGGGCTTCATTATAATCTTTTACTTTAATGTTTGCTGCATTAAGGAAATTAAACACATGGCGATCTATAGCATTTGTTGAAATACCGACCAGTATTTTAAGATAATCTACAGTTTTATCTCCTATACCTTTTATTTCTTTTAATTTGTTTATATTTTCTGAATTTTTAAGCCAGGATTTAAGTTCTTCTTCATTTTCTACGTTTTCTGATTTAAGTAGATTTAGAAGATTAATCATTCGTTCAGGTTTTTCCTGGTTTTTCCATACTAAAACTTTGGGATAGCCTTCTTCTTTTAGAGTTTTTAGAAATCCGCTTGTGGTTTTTGCGTCAGGATATTTTTGAAGAACGTGTAAAACTTTTGGTTTGACTACTTTTTCATAATTTAAACCTGCTTGTAAAATTGCATCGGTAATTGTTGCTCCAATATGATTGTAATTGCCGTCTAATTCTGATTTATCTGCAATTTTAAATTGATTCAAAGAATTTATATAATCAGCAAGAAATTTAGCTTTTTTGTTAGTTTGATTGAAGACTTGCCCAGTAAAATAAACTTTTAGTACATCGTTTCTCAAACCAGAATAGTTTTCTTTATTTGAATTCTCAGAATATATAATGTTTTCTTTAGGTTTTTTAGTGTTTATTGATAAGTCTCGTTTTGATTTAAAGCTAGTGTTTTGTATAATTTTCATATAAATTTCCATAAATTTTTTTTTTATAAGTTCCTAAATCATGTAAAAATGAAAAATAAAAAATTTTGCTAATGAAGTCAAATTAAGCATTCTAAATAACTCTTAGTTTTGAGATTAATTAATATGCTTTAAAATTAATAAATATTTTGCTCAACTCCTTTACAATTTGGCAAAAAAGACCGATTGTGCTAGGATATATAGTAGAAGGCATCGAAAAATTAGATTATTAAACTTTCTAATTATCACAATTGAGAGGAAATAAAATTGAGTCAAAAAGCAATTTTTGGGGACGGTCGTATCATCCCTATTAACATTAGGGAAGAAATGAAGCGTTCATACATGGATTATGCAATGTCCGTTATTGTAGGTAGGGCATTACCTGATGTGCGAGATGGTTTAAAACCCGTACATAGACGAATTCTATTTGCCATGAATGAGCTTGGCATGACGTCCGATAAACCTTATAAAAAATGCGCACGTATAGTCGGGGAAGTTCTGGGTAAATATCACCCGCACGGAGATACTGCTGTTTATGATGCTTTAGTTAGAATGGCGCAAGATTTTTCTACTCGTTATCGAACTATCGATGGCCATGGTAACTTTGGTAGCGTAGATGGTGATGGCGCAGCTGCTATGAGGTATACAGAAGCAAGAATGACCTCTATTTCAACCTCTATGCTTAATGATATAGATTCTGAAACCGTAGATTTCACGCCGAACTTTGATGGAAGTTTAGATGAACCTGTGGTTCTTCCTGTAAGACTCCCAATGCTTTTATTAAATGGCTCAAGTGGTATTGCAGTTGGAATGGCTACAAACGTTCCTCCGCATAATGCTACAGAAATTATTGATGGAACTATTGCGTTAATTGATAATCCAGAAATTACAATTCCAGAATTAATGCAGTATGTTAAAGGACCCGATTTTCCAACAGCTGCAACAATCATGGGCACTGCTGGAATAAAATCAGCCTACGAAACAGGTCGTGGTAGTGTTGTAATGAGAGCTGTTTGTAGTTTTGAGGAAGTTGACGCGGGTCCGGGTCGTCATGATAGAACTGCTATCATTGTTACTGAGCTCCCTTATCAGGTAAATAAAGCAAACTTAATTGAAAAAATAGCTGATCTCGTTAGAGAAAAAAGAATGGAAGGCATAAGCGATATTAGAGATGAATCTGACAGAGATGGCATGCGCATTGTAATTGAATTGAAAAGAGATGCTAAGCCAGAAGTTGTTAAGAATAATCTCTACAAATATACTGCAATGCAATCTACTTTTGGTGTTAATATGCTTGCTCTGGTTGGAAAACAACCAAGACTTCTAAACATATATGAAGTCCTCAATGAATTTGTAGAGCATAGAGTAGAAATTATTACCAGAAGAACTACATTTGATCTTAAAAAAGCTATCGCAAGAGCTCATATTTTATCTGGTTTAATTATTGCTCTTGGTAATCTTGATGAAGTTATTGAGATTGTGAAGACTTCTGCATCAACAGAAGCAGCAAGAAGTGCGTTGATAAGTAAATTTGGCCTTGATACAGATCAAGCTAATGCGATTCTTGAAATGCAATTAAGAAGGTTAACCGGTTTAGAGCAAGAAAAAATCAATGCTGAACATCAAATATTAAAAGAGAAAATTGCAGAATATAAATCGATTCTTGCTGATAGAAACAAAATACTTATAATTATTAAGAAAGAACTTAATGAAGACAGAGAAAAATATGGTGATGAAAGAAGAACACTAATCGTCCCTCATCAAGATGAGTTAAGTATTGAGGATCTTACGCCAAATATTCCTATGGCGGTTTTCATCACAAGAAATGGCTATATTAAACGTATCACCCTTGATTCATTTGAAAGACAAAACAGAGCCACAAGAGGCAAAGGTGGTATGAAGACCAGAGATAATGATGATGTAGCGCATTTCTTTACAGCAATGATGCACGATAAAGTGCTGTTCTTCAGTAATAAAGGAACAGTATACAGTTTAAATGTGTATGATTTCCCTGAAGGTGGAAGAACTGCAAGGGGTTTACCCATTATAAATCTCCTTCCTATTGAGCAGGATGAATCTATAACAGCTGTAATTCCTGTTAGTGATTTTTCAGCAAATAAATTCCTGATTATGCTCACAAGAAAAGGGTTTATTAAGAAAATAGATCTAAATAGCTTCAGCTCTATTAGAAGAAATGGAATTATAGCTATAGGGCTTAATGAATTTGATACTCTTGGTTGGGTAAATCATGCTGATGAAAAAGATGAAATCATAATTGGAACTGCTCATGGAATGGCTATAAAATTCCAGGCATCTGATTTAAGACCTCTTGGTAGAAGCGCTAGGGGAGTAACAGCAATTAAGCTTAGAGCAGATGATTCTATAGTTGGTTGTGACATAGTACCTAAAAACCGCATAGCAGAATTGCTTGTTGTAACAACAGATGGTTATGGCAAAAGAACCTCTATTTCAGAATTTAGACCTCAGAATAGAGGAGGTATCGGCCTTATTGCGACCAAGTTTAAAAAACCAACAAGTAGAGTAACTACTATTACTATAGTTGATGAAAATGATGAAATAATGATAGTTACAGCCAATGGTATAGTAACAAGACAAAAAGCAGGTCATATTTCCAGACAGGGTAGACCCGCAACAGGAGTACGTATACAAACAATGGTAGAAAATGATGCCGTTGTTGCAGTTAATAAGATTGTTTTGCCTGATGAAGATGAGGATGATGGTATAATTACTTTACCATTAAGTCCTGACTTAATTTAAAGCTATCGGGTTGTATCACTACTAAATCTTATATAAAAGAGAGTCTGGTTTTTCCAGACTCTCTTTTTAGTCGTGCTCCAACGATAACTGATAACTTTAAACTAAGTCCTACTGCTTCAAAGGCTTTAGTCGTTAACCAAAGTTAGGTAATGGATATTACCCTCTTTTTTTGTTCGTTATTTTAAAAACGTATTCATGATATATTTACGATTAATAAAGAGGTTAGGCTTATAAAGACTTGTAAAAAATTATGAAATTAGCAAATAAAAAAATACTCGTTGGAATAACCGGTGGAATAGCTGCTTATAAGACTTGTGAGCTTATCAGGCAGTTAATTAAATCCGGTGCTCAGGTAAGAGCAGTTGTTACTCCTGCTGCAAAGGAATTTGTCACAGAAACAACCTTGAGAACTTTAACTAAAAATCAGGTATATTGTGAGCAATTTCAGGTAGAAAACTGGCAGCCTGAACATGTAAACCTTGCAGACAGCTCTGATTTATTTATTATAGCTCCGGCTTCAGCTAATACTATCGGTAAAATAGCTAACGGTATTTGTGATAATCTTTTAACTTCTCTAAGTACAGCATTTAGAAAGCCTGTTATTCTCGCTCCTGCTATGAATTGCAATATGTGGGAAAATCAATTTGTACAGAAAAACATTACTATTCTTGAGAAAGCTGGTTTTTACATTGTCCCACCTGAAAAAGGAGATCTTGCCTGCGGGTATCAGGGTATTGGAAGAATGGCTGATATTCAGAAAATTATTGATAAAGCTATAGAAGTAATAGAACAGGAAAGCTTTTTAAAAGGCAAAAAAATTGTAATTACCGCTGGTGGTACAAAAGAAAATATTGATCCAGTTAGATATATTGGAAATTACAGTTCAGGCAAAATGGGAATAGCTATAGCCGATGCTGCTCATCAGTTTGGGGCAGAAGTAAGTTTAATTTCTACTGTAAAAATAGAAAAGCCTTATAAAGTAGTTCATGTAAAATCAGCTCTTGATATGCTTAAAGCAACTAAAGAAGAATTTTCAAACTCTGATGCTCTTATTATGGCAGCAGCTGTAGCTGATTACAGGCCTGAAAGTACAGCTAATCAAAAAATTAAAAAGAGTGCTAGCGAAACTTTAACTATAAATTTAGTCAAAAATCCTGATATTTTGAAAGAAATTTCAACTATTAAAAAATCTAATCAATTAATAATGGGCTTTTGTGCAGAAAGTGAGAATCTTATTGCTAATGCTCAAAAGAAAATATACGAAAAGAATCTCGATTTCATCGTGGCTAATGATATTTCTAATCCTGAAATAGGGTTTGAAAGTGATTATAATGCTGTAACGCTGATAGATAAATCAGGCAATCAGCAGGAAATACCTAAAACAACAAAAAGAGATTTGGCTAAAATTCTTTTAAATAAGGTTTTTAAATCATAAAATAATGTATTTATTTAATCACAATATTATCTATCAGTCTAACCTTATCAACCCTTGCTGCAATATCAATAAGTGTGTTGGATTTTATTGTATCCAATGTTTCAAAGGTGTTGAGGTCATTTGCTTCCAAATATTCAAGTTCTACACCTGGATCAAGATACTTTTTGGCTAAATCAAAGTTTTCGTCTTTTGAATTTAAGCCAGAAAAGTATAATTCTTCTATTTTTTTAAGAGTTTTAAATAAAGATAATGCTTTTTGTCTTGCTTCAGCTGATAAATAAGCGTTTCTTGAGCTGCATGCCAGCCCGTCAGTATCCCTAATAATATGACAACTTATTATTTCTGTAGGAAAACTAAGATCACGACATATTTTTTTGATTATAATTAACTGCTGAGCATCTTTTTGTCCAAAATATGCCTTGTCAGGTTGTATTATGTTGAATAATTTTAGTACTACAGTCGCAACACCGTCAAAGTGCCCTGGTCTTGATTTTCCACACAATTTATTCTGAAAAAATTCAGGCGGGCAGACTTTAGTAAGATGCTCTTTTTCTGGATACATCTCTCCTACTGTTGGAGCAAATATTAAATCAACTCCATTATTTGCACAGATTTCAGTATCATTTTCCAACTGTCTTGGGTAACGGTTATAATCTTCATTTGGTCCAAATTGAATTGGGTTTACAAAAATACTGACGATAACTTTAGCACATTCTTGCCTGGCTTTTTTGATCAGACTTTCATGACCAACATGAAGAGCCCCCATAGTAGGAACAAAACCAATGTTTAAACCTTGTTTTTTCCATTCTTGAACTTTTATTCTGGTTTCTTGAATAGTTGATATTACTTCCAGCGTTTGATTATTAGACTTAAACATCTTGGTAGTGCTCCATTGTTAACTTAAGCTAGATGATTTTATCACCAACATCTTTTAATCGTTCTTTCTCTTCTACTGTTAATTTAAATATCTCAGATTCGGCCGGAAATTTTCCTGATATTACGTCTTCTTTATATTCTGAAAAAGCTTTTTTAGTTAATGAGGCAAGATCCAGATATTTTCTTGCAAATTTTGGAGTAAAATCACTATATTTACCGAGAATATCGTCTGTTACAAGGATTTGGCCAGAGCAAAATCTTCCTGCACCAATGCCTATGGTTGGTATATTAAGATTATCCGTAATTAATTTTGCTGATTCTTCAGGAACCATTTCAAGAACTATGCTAAAAGCTCCTACTTCTTCAAGTTTTTTTGCTTGTTCCAGTATTTTTTTAGTTGCTTCAAGGTTCTTACCCTGAACCTTATACCCGCTTAATGTGTGTAAATATTGAGGAGTAAAGCCTAAATGACCCATTACAGGAATACCTGCTTCCACACAGCGTTTTACGATATTAATAATGTGATCAGATCCACCTTCTAGCTTGACTGCATTGGCTTCAGCCTCTTTAATAAATCTGCCTGCATTATGAACAGCAGTATTTTCATCAACCTGATAGCTCATAAATGGCATATCAGCAGCTACAAAGGACTTATCCACTCCTTTTGTTACAGCTTTTGTGTGATGAATCATTTCATCAACAGTGATGGCATGGGTGGTTTTATGCCCAAGGGCCACCATTGCCAGTGAGTCGCCAACTAATATTATATCTATTCCCGCTTCATCCAAAAATTTTGCTGTAGAGTAATCGTAAGCAGTAAGGGCTGTGATTTTTCTTCCTTCTCTTTTATATTTTTGAAGAGTTCCTGTGGTTATTGTTTTTTGCATTGTTTTTCTCACTTGATTCTTTAATAAATCTATTTTATATCCAGTTATCTAAGATTTTCAAGTAACTTAATTTAAGCTGAATTTCTTATAGTGTCAAGCAAATTCATTAAATCATATTCTGTTGTTAGCGGATTTATAATGATACAGCGCAAGTATATTTTGTCTTTTAATCTTGTTTTAGCTATATAGAAAGATTCCTTATTATGAATATTCTTTCTTATCTGTTTTTGTAGTTCATTAATATCAGGAACCCCTTTTGTAATATACCTAAAACAAATAATATTGCTTTGAGGTTTTATTGCAAGATCAAAGTCTGGAACTTCTTCTAATATTTGTCCAAATTTTTCTGCTAAATCATACATTTTAGTCACATAATTTGAGAAATAATCTGTTCCATACATTGATAAACTCATATATAATTTAAGGCTCATCATTGTTTTAGTACATTCCATGGTTCTATGAGCCAAATTATACCATTTTTTCTCGAAAATATAAGATGCTTTTTGAGCAAAAGCTTCATAAGAATTACTTCCTTTACGGAAAATAACTGCTGTTATTAAAGCCGGCATAAGGAGCATCTTATGCGCATCCCATATGACTGAATCAGCCCGTTCTATTCCTTTTAATAAGCTTTTATATTTATTTGAAATTAAAGCTGAAGCTCCATGAGCCCCGTCCACATGGAACCATAGATCATATTTTTCACAAAAATCAGCGATATAATTAAGAGGGTCATAGCTGCCTGTTTTAGTAGTACAGGCACTTCCTACTACTGCAATAACTTTTCTTCCTGAATTTACTGCTTCTTGATATTTTATTTCAAGGGCATTTATATCCATAGAATAAATTTTATCTACAGGAATAGGAATAATCCCGTCTTCTCCTAATCCCATTATCTGAATCGCCTGTTTTATACTGTAATGAGCTTGTTCTGAGACAAGAATTGAGATAGGATTGCTATCTTTTATTCCATCTTTCCAAATATCATATCCACTTTTTATATGTATAGCCGCAAGTAATGCTGTAAGATTTCCTAAAGTACCCCCTGAAGTTAAAAAGCCATCTGAGTCTGACCCAAAACCAATCAATTTTGCCATCCAGTTAACAATGCTTTTCTCCATAACAGTATTGACTGGGCCCATTTCATAAACAACACTGCTATTGTTTAAAAATGATGACATTAACTCAGATAAAGCCGCTATCGGTAAAGGTGTCGATACCTGACGACCAACATAACCAGAGTGATGCAAATGATTTGATTGTGAGATTACTTTTTTTGCTAACTCTGCTAAGTCATTACCCGGCTTATTTGGAAAATCATCAGACCAGTTTACCAGCATTTCATCAGGTGTGATTGCCGGTAATACCTGATCTAATTTTTTAGATGTTATCTGGTCCAAATAGTCAGCTAATATATCAATTATTTGATGGCCCTGCTTTCGAAATGCTTCAGAATTAAAAGGTTCTGATAAATCTTGCATTTCAGATTTAGCTTCGGATTGCATTTTAGAATCTCCGTTAATTAGTTAAAATTTAGCAGAAAAGTACCAGATTCGTCCAGCAATCTAAATTGAAATGAATTTCTAAAAAGCAATTTTATAAAAATTTAAGCAATATTGAAAAATCTAAATATTGCTCCAAATGTACTTATTAAACCAAAATTGTGAACAGCATCAAAACAAAGAAGCCCAATAAAAGAATATGTTGCTATTGTTAGGCTAAAAGTAATAGGGTTTGTATCGAAATACACTGGCTTAAATGATTTTGGCGGATAAATCTTTCCAGAAAATATACCGATTAAAGCATATACAAAAAATCCATATCCCATAAGTAATATAAATAACATATATGGACACATTATAATCACCTATTCACAGTTAAAATTATTCTAGAATAATTTTAACTGTTTTTCTGATATTTGCAATAAATACTGCTCATACTCATAGCAGCCTATTTCAGAATAAATTTTAGAATTTATATCTACATTTTGCATGCGGGCATGACCGGCTTTGCAGTCGTAAAAATGCTTACATTCTCCACAAATTATCCACTTCTTTGCCATTTATCAGTTCCCATTTTTTAGTTTTTATAACATAAATAAGAAAAATTATTAACAAGGATTATGCATTAAATCGTCAAGAGAATCGTTATTACAGAGTTTATTGAACGATTGTGTCGCCAAATTTTTTAAATTCGTCCTGATAAGGTAAAAGCGAAAGCCTTGCAGGGCAAGCTTGGCTTGGCCGAAAAGGCTGTAGACTAGATATGATAAAAAGCTTGCTACAAAATACATATATTATTGTCAGGACTCACCCTTCGGGTCTGGTAAAAAATTTGGCTATTTATGCCGCTAATAACTGAGCCTAAGAAATGGTTTTAAAGCTATTATTTTGCTAAAACTTACACTTTAATTAGTTTTTTATTATGAAGAGAAATAAAAAGAGAAACTTGGATGAAAGATTATTTCAAAGAAGAGTTGGTTGATTGAGATAGAAGCATAAGTTTTAGCAAAATCTTCGCAAGAAAAACATTTCAAGGCTCAGTTATTAGCTATATGCTCGATTTTAGAATATTTTTATTTACTGTATAATCCCTATAAAAAGCCTGAGAATCAAATCTCAGGCTTTTTGCTATTTATAAACTGATTAAAGTTTTGCTAATTTATCTAAAACAAGATCACTAACTACTTTTGGATTTGCTTTACCGTTTGTTTCTTTAATAACCTGTCCGACAAAAAATCCAAGCAAATTAGTTCTTCCTTCTTTGTATTTAGCAACATTTTGAGGATTATTAGCGATAACTTTATCGACAATTGGCTCTAATTGACTAATATCACTAATCTGTTTTAACCCTTTTTGCTCAACTATATCTTTTGGGCTTCCGCCTTGTAAAAGGATTTCATCGAAAATATCTTTGGCAATCTTGCCTGATATAATGCCATCATCAACAAGTTTGACAAGCTCAGCTAATTGTATTGCATTGAAAGGGAGATCTTTGATACTTCTTTCTTTAAGTTCACGCAGTAACTCATTAACAATCCAGTTAGCCACTGTACCGGGATTATTATAAGCAACAATCGTCTCTTCGAAGAAATTGGATAAATCTGTATCTTTGGCAATTAATATAGCACTATCAGCCGAAAGATTCAGATCATCCTGATAACGCTTTAATCTTGCTTCTGCTTCAGAGGTTAATTCTTGTATTTCCGGTTTTTTCTCAGTTACTACCTTAGTTTCTTTCACAGGAGCTTTTGGTTGAGCTTTATTTTCTATTTTTTTCTCATTATCTGTTTTAGAAGCTTTACTCCAGGAATCACGCAGTTGAACTATGCTGTTAAATACCAGTTTACCGTTTACAGAGTCAATAGGATCCATATAGAAGTAGCCCTGTCTTTCAAACTGATAGCGACTGCCTGGTTTATCTTCAGCTAAACTTGGTTCAACCAGACAGGATGTTAGAATTTCTAAAGAATTAGGGTTTAAGTCTTCCAATCCTTCAGGAAATTCTTTCAAGAAAAGCCTATCGTATAAACGTATTTCAGCTTTTTTGGCATGTTCAGCTGATACCCAGTGAATTGTGCCTTTTACTTTTTTGCCGCTTGTATCTGCACCACTTTTGGTTTGTGGATCATATGTGCAGCGAAGCTCTATGACTTCTCCGTTTGTATCTTTGATTACTTCTTTACACTTAATGACGTAAGCATGACGTAATCTTACTTCCTGGTCAGGAGAAAGACGATAATAACCTTTTGGAGGGTTTTCCATAAAGTCATCACGTTCTATATATATTTCTCTTGAAAAAGGCAATTCACGAGAGCCTTCTTTAGGAACATCGTGAGGATAATATGCAGCATCCAGCATTTCTACCTGATTTTCTGGATAGTTTTCAATAACTACCTTAAGAGGTCTTAAAACAGCAAGTACACGTGGTACTTTCTGGTTCAAATCATCTCTAATACAGAATTCAAGCTGTGCAAAATCTACAACACTATTAGCTTTTGCTATACCGATACTATCACAGAAGTTTCTTATCGATTCCGGTGTATAGCCACGTCTCCTTAAACCTGAAATTGTATGCATTCTGGGATCATCCCAGCCATTAACATATTTTTTCTCAACTAATTCAAGAAGCTTTCTTTTACTCATTACAGTGTAATTTAGATTCAGACGTGCAAATTCATACTGGTAAGGACGAGGAAGAGGAAGTTCTAGTTCATCCAGAATCCAGTCATATAATTCTCTGTTATTCTCAAATTCTAAAGTGCAAATAGAATGAGTAATACCTTCTATATAGTCAGAAAGGCAATGAGCAAAGTCATACATTGGATAAATACACCATTTATCACCAGTCCTGTAGTGATTTGCATGACGAATTCTATACAATAGAGGATCTCTCATCTTCATATTAGGAGAAGCCATGTTGATTTTAGCCCTTAAAACATGCTCACCGTCTTTAAACTCACCCTTTTTCATTCTTCTGAACAGATCAAGATTTTCTTCGATAGAACGACTTCTATAAGGACTTTCTTTACCAGGTTCCATTACAGTACCGCGGTATTCTCTAATTTCCTGTTCATTTAAGCTACAAATATAGGCTTTCCCCATTTTTATTAACTGAACAGCATAGTTATACAGCTGTTCAAAATAATCTGAAGCAAAAAACAGATTATCTTTCCAGTCAAAACCAAGCCACTTAACATCTTTCATTATGGATTCAACATATTCCATACTTTCTTTAGTCGGATCGGTATCATCCATACGCAAATGGCATCTTCCACCAGGATAATCATTTGCAATCCCAAAATTTAAGCATATAGATTTGGCATGCCCAATATGTGGATAGCCATTTGGTTCGGGAGGAAACCTGGTGATAATAGTATTATATTTTCCTGTTTTTAAATTTTCATTAATAATATTACGAAGAAAGTCTGTACGCTTAGGACCAGTACTTTCAGATTTTTTTACGTTTTCATGAATTTGTTTGTTCTCTGACATATTCAAACCTTCTCTTGAATGCCCATATATTCCACTCAATAGTTTATCATATTTGGACTATTAAGACATTTAGTTTATTCTGATAATCAGAGATTATCTTTATACTTAAAATCCAGCTTGTTTAGCTGGATTTTAAACTAATTAACTTTAAAAACTCTTAGCTGTTTGTAAAAATTGCTTCAAGATTTCTTTTTATGGCTTCATATCTAACTTCCTTGATTGTTGCATTAGAATGGCCAAAAAGTTTTTGTGAGTGTTTTGCAGTAATTGCGGCTACTTCTTCTTTTCTTTTTGTAACATGGTTTTTCTCAATTGTAATTGCGCTCATAATCTCTTACTCCAATTAATTTCATGTTGTTATTGTTATGATCTTTAGATAATAAAACAAAACATGTAAAATTGTTACCATGTTTTTGAGAAATTTGTAATAAATTTTGATTTTTGGCGAAATTTCTAAGTTTTGAATCTATTAAATGAATTACCCCCATACAAAGCATACGAGGTACTTCGCACTGTCATTAGTCATAGTCTAATTACTAAGATTGATGACTTTAGGTGACTGTGTCACCTGACGTGAGGATCTTGCCAATTATGAATACTAGCTTTTAAATGTAAATGGATAGATTGCCACAGTTTCCTTCGGAATCTTCGCAATGACAGGGGGTTACTTTTAACATATTATTTGCAAATCTTACCACTAGCAACTTGAGTTTATTAATTTTTTTAATGAATTAACCTCGCAGCAGAGCTACGAGGTATCTACGTTTGCGGCTACTTAAAGCAAACTTAGTTGCT
>Ga0156446_1018_pt1 | contig 15672 bp, 8 predicted proteins | sample RifOxyA2_FD_108089 | JGI IMG/M metagenome (GOLD analysis project Ga0156446, IMG submission 108089) | Candidatus Melainabacteria bacterium RIFOXYA2_FULL_32_9 | reverse complement strand
TTTAAACAACAAAACTCCTTTTGACCCTAACTGGAAAAATTCTGTTCAATTTGCTTGACTTTCAACACAGAATCTAAATAGATAAAAGGATTTATATAACTAAATTAAAAGTTCTCAAAATTAATTAATTTAATTTCTGGAAAAAGTATTTGATTTCATGTCATGCTTTTGTTATAGTTCCATGTCATAACCGCAGACAGTTGGTATCGAAAGATTTAATAAGTAGTAAAATAAAGAAATTTAAAAAATAACTACTTACCAACCGAGGAAAAGAGTAAATTTGAATAGTGATGCAAAGTTGCATTAATCACTTAAAAGAAATGCAAATAACACTAGCAAGCATTATTTAAAACTCTAAAATCCTATTTCAAATTCGGATTCTGCGGTCAGTAGCAGAATTTTTTGTTTATAACCCAATTGAAGGGAGGTAATATATTAATGGCAACTAAAGCCTTCAAAAATGAGAAGATACAGGAACTTAGCGATAGCATCGCAAAGTCTAAAGTCGCAATAGTTACTGACTATAGAGGTTTGACTGTAGCAGAAATTACCGATTTAAGAAGACAACTCCAAAAAGAAGGTGCGGAATACACCGTTGTTAAGAATACTCTAACAAAAATAGCTATTAAAGATACACCTTACGATGGACTGGAAAACTTCCTTGAAGGACCATCAGCAGTTGTATTTGGTTTTCAAGACCAAGTAGCTCCAGCTAAAATTCTTACACAATTTATTAAAAAAGCTAAAAAAGTTGATCTTAAACTTAAAGGTGGAGTACTTGAAGGAAAAATACTTTCACCTGAAGAAATTAGACAACTTTCTGAACTTCCAAGTAAAGAAGAACTTTACGCTAAGATTCTTGGCAGCGTAAATTCTCCAGCAAGTGGCTTGGTAAACGTTATAAATGGTGTCGCAAGAGCACTTGTTATAGCAATGGAAGAAGTCAGAAAACAAAAAGAAGCACAGCAATAAGCAAAATAATTGGTTAATTTAAATAGTAAAAGGTTAAGTCAGTATATAAACAGAAAAGGAGAAAGAAAATGAGTGCAACAATTGACGATATTTTAGGCAAAATAGAAAACTTAACATTATTAGAAGCAGCCGAATTAGTTAAAAAAATGGAAGACAAATTTGGCGTATCCGCTGCCGCTCCAGTAGCAGTTGCAGCTATGCCAGCAGGCGCTGCTGCTCCAGCTGAAGAAGCTGAAGAAGTTGAAGTGAGTGTTATTCTCGCAAGTGTTGGTGCTAACAAAATTAACGTTCTTAAAGAAGTTCGTGCAATCACAGGTCTCGGCTTAAAAGAAGCTAAAGACTTAGTTGATAATGCGCCAAAAGCAGTTAAAGAAGGCCTCAAAAAAGAAGAAGCTCAAGATATTAAAGCTAAACTTGAAGCTCAAGGCGCAACAATTGAAATTAAGTAAATTTCATTGCGAAGCGGGTGTTAGCTAAAACCTGAAAGACGGCTTTGCTGGATTCGAAGGTTTTAGAAAAACACATTCTAACATCTCTTTACAAAAATAATGTGTTATACTCATGTTGTGAGGTGTGGGAAATAAATTACCAAAAATTTAGTGATAGATTTATTAGTTAAGGTCAATGGGAAAAGATTCCCATGGCCTTGACTAACATGTTTTTTGCTATACTATGATACTAAACTCATTAGTAGTTTTTTGACAATTTTTAATGTTAGAAATATAAGTGCACCACATATAGGCGAGGTTAGTAATGTCTACAAAATATGTTGAACGCGTAACGCCAAAAGGACTTGAAGTTTCCCATTTGGCTGAGTTACCTGACTTGACTGAAATACAAAAAAATTCATTCGAATGGTTCTTAAAAGAAGGCTTAAAAGAAGAATTATTATCTTTTTCCCCAATTAAAGACTACACAGGAAGATTGGAATTACATTTTTTACCCAATTATACATTCGATAATCCAAAATACACAGTTGAAGAAGCCAGAATTCATGACGCAAGCTACACAAAACAGCTTCGAGTTATGATGAAACTGGTTAACCGTGATACCGGTGAGATAAAAGAACAAGAAGTTTACGTTGGTGATATCCCTATGATGACCGAAAAGGGCACATTTATCATTAACGGAGCTGAAAGAGTTATTGTCAGCCAAATAGTTAGATCTCCTGGTATTTACTATAAACGTGATATCGCACCTACAGGAAAACGTCTCTATAATGCAACCCTTATTCCTAACAGAGGTGCCTGGTTAAAAATAGAAACTGATATTAATGATATAGTTTACGTAAAAATAGATAAAAACAGAAAAATTCTCGCAACCACACTTCTAAAAGCTCTCGGTATCAGTGTAAGCGAAATGGAAACTATCTTTAGGCATAGTGAATTTTTAAGAAAAACTCTTGATAAAGATACAACAAAAAACACAGATGAAGCATTAATAGAAGTATACAAAAAATTAAGACCTGGTGATCCTGCTAGTGCAAGCGGTGGCAGATCTATCATTGAAAGCAGATTCTTTGATGAAAAAAGATATGACCTTGGAAAAGTAGGTAGATATAAGCTAAATAAGAAATTAGGGCTTAATTTACCAGAAACACAAAGAACTCTTACAGTACAAGATATTGTTGCCAGCATTGAGTATCTAATTAACCTTACATTCGATGAAGGTAATGTTGACGATATCGATCACTTAGGTAACAGACGTATAAGATCCGTTGGAGAACTACTTCAAAACCAATTCAGAATTGGTTTAACAAGACTGGAGAGAATTGTTAAAGAGAGAATGACTCTTCAAGACACAGAAACTCTAACTCCAACTAGCTTATTAAATACAAAACCATTAGTAGCAGCAATTAAGGAATTCTTTGGTTCATCACAATTATCACAATTTATGGATCAAACAAATCCTCTTGCTGAATTAACACATAAAAGAAGATTATCAGCTTTAGGACCTGGTGGTTTAGCTAGGGAAAGAGCCGGCTTTGCAGTAAGGGATATTCATCCTAGTCATTATGGAAGAATATGCCCTGTAGAAACACCTGAAGGACCTAATGCAGGTTTGATCGGAAGTCTTAGTACATTTGCAAGAGTAAATGAATATGGCTTCATTGAAACACCTTACCTTTCGGTAAGAGACAACAAAGTAACAGAAGAAGTTCATTATCTAAGCGCTGACGAGGAAGATAACTTCCGTGTAGCGCCTGGTGATATTACATTAAACCCAGATAGATCAATATCAACTGAATTAGTGCCAATTCGTTATCGTAGTGAATTTACAATGGGTGAATCCAGCAAAGTTGACTACGTTGGCGTTTCACCTATTCAGATTATTTCAGTTGGTACAGCGCTAATTCCGTTCCTTGAGCACGACGATGCTAACAGAGCACTGATGGGTTCTAACATGCAACGTCAAGCAGTGCCTCTTTTAAGAGCTCAACGACCAATGGTTGGTACAGGCATTGAAAAAAGAGCTGCAACAGATTCAGGAATGGTAATAGTTGCGCAACAAGATGGTGTTATTGAGCGTGTAACCGGCGATGAAATTCAAATAAAAGATACAGCTGGACGTATTCATAAGTATACTCTTATGAAATATGTTCGCAGCAACCAAGATACATGCTTAAATCAAAAACCAGTTGCAAAAGCCGGACAAAAAGTTCAAAAAGGCGATGTTATAGCTGACGGTGCAGCAACTGAATTTGGAGAATTAGCATTAGGTAGAAATGTACTTGTAGCATTTATGCCTTGGGAAGGTTATAACTTCGAAGATGCTATCTTAATTAGTGATAGATTAGTACACGATGATGTGTTTACAAGTATTCATATAGAAAAATTGGAAATAGATGCTAGAACTACTAAATTAGGACCTGAAGAAATTACAAGAGAAGTTCCTAATGTTAGTGAAGATAGCTTAAGACACCTTGATGAAAGAGGTATTGTCAGGATTGGTGCTAGAGTCTATGCTGATGATATTCTTGTAGGTAAAGTAACTCCAAAAGGTGAATCAGAACACCCTCCTGAAGAAAAACTCTTGAGAGCAATTTTTGCTGAAAAAGCAAGAGATGTTAGAGATAACAGCTTGAGAGTTCCTCACGGAGAAGGCGGTAGAGTCGTTGACGTAAAAGTCTTTGACCGTGAAAAAGGCGATGAATTACCTCCAGGAGCTAACACAGTTATCAGAGTTTATATAGCTCAAAAACGTAAAATTAGTGTTGGCGATAAAATGGCTGGAAGACACGGTAATAAAGGTATAATTTCAAAAATATTACCTAAAGAAGATATGCCATTTTTACCAGACGGCACTGCAGTTGATTTAGTATTGAATCCTCTTGGTGTACCGAGCCGTATGAATGTAGGACAAACATATGAAACGCTTTTAGGCTTAGCAGCATTCTTAACGGGAAAATACTATGAAGTACCGCCTTTTGATGAAATGTTTGGTGAAGAAGCTTCAGGAGTAGCAACTACAAAAGAAATTATTGAAGGTATCGAAAAAACAAATCTAAATTGGGTACAGGAAGATGGAAAAGTTACTTTATACGATGGCAGAACAGGTGAATCTTTTGATCAACCAGTTTCAGTTGGTATGATCTACTTAATGAAGCTGGTTCACCTTGTAGATGACAAAATTCACGCAAGAAGTACCGGACCATACAGTCTTGTTACACAACAACCTCTCGGTGGTAAAGCTCAATTTGGTGGTCAACGTTTTGGAGAGATGGAAGTATGGGCATTAGAAGCATATGGTGCAGCATATACTCTCCAAGAAATGCTTACCATTAAGTCTGATGATGTTAATGGCCGTAGCAGAGCTTATGAAGCAATTGTAAAAGGTGAGAATCTACAAAGACCTGGAATTCCAGAATCATTTAAGGTACTTGTACGTGAATTACAAAGTATTGGCTTAGATATCACTGTGGCTAAACGTGGTGGATTAGAAGTCGATTTAATGAGCGACACTGACGATATTAGAAAATCAGCTCCAAAACGCACCTTAAGTGATCTTGATTCTGAACTTTTAAATATCAATTTCTTCCAGACACCTGGAGCTTTTACAGATTAAGCAAGCTTCATAATCAATTCAACTCAATAATAACGTAGTTTTATATAAATAAAGAGGGAGAATAGCCTTGTCTACAAGTATAGATTATTTTGATTATATAAGGATTGGTATTGCTTCTCCAGAACGTATATTAAAGTGGTCCTTCGGAGAAATAACTAAGCCAGAAACCATTAATTATCGTACTTTAAAACCAGAAAGAGATGGATTATTCTGTGAAAGAATTTTTGGTCCGTCAAAAGACTGGGAATGTTACTGCGGTAAATATAAAAGAGTAAGACATAAAGGCATTATATGTGAAAGATGCGGCGTAGAAGTTACTGATAGTAAAGTTAGACGCCATAGAATGGGACATATTAAACTTGCTGCTCCTGTAACACATATATGGTTCCTAAAAGGTATTCCTAGTTACTTAGGACTATTACTCGATATGTCATTAAAAGATTTAGAACAGGTTATTTATTTTAATAGCTATATTGTTCTAAATCCAGGAGAATCAGAATTTAAGAAAACACAGCTTCTTTCAGAAGAAGAATACGAAAATTATGCATTAGAAAACGAAAACACTAAACTAGAAGTCGGAATTGGTGCGGAAGCAATTAAACAACTTCTTTCAGAAATAGATTTAGCAACATTAACTGAAGGAATTAAAGATGAATTAGCCTCCGTTGGAAGCTCAATTCAAAAAAGAGCTAAATTAATTAAAAGACTTCGTTTGTTTGAATCACTAGCATCAAGTAATACCAATCCAAGCAGTATGGTAATGGATGTATTGCCCGTTACTCCTCCTGACTTAAGACCTATGGTTCAATTAGATGGTGGTAGATTCGCGACCAGCGATCTTAATGATTTATATAGAAGAGTTATTAATAGAAATAACCGCTTACAAAGACTTCTCGAAATGGGAGCACCAGAAATTATCGTTAGAAACGAAAAAAGAATGCTCCAAGAAGCTGTAGACGCATTAATTGATAATGGTAGAAGAGGAAGAACTGTAATTGGTCCAAATAATAGACCGTTAAAATCTCTCAGCAATATCATAGAAGGTAAACAGGGTAGATTTAGACAGAACCTCCTCGGCAAAAGGGTTGACTATTCAGGAAGAAGCGTTATTGTAGTCGGTCCTCGCCTTAAATTAAATCAGTGCGGCTTACCAAAAGAAATGGCACTTGAACTATTCAAACCATTTGTTGTTAATAAACTCATTGAAAGAAGTATTGTACAAAACATTAAGTCAGCTAAAAAGAAAATTGAGAGAGCCGAAAACGTAGTTTGGGACGTACTTGAAGAGGTTATTGACGGACATCCGGTAATGCTAAACCGCGCACCAACCCTACACAGACTTGGTATTCAAGCATTCGAGCCAGTACTTGTTGAAGGTCGTGCTATTCAATTACACCCTCTTGTATGTTCTGCTTTTAACGCGGACTTCGATGGTGACCAAATGGCTGTTCACGTTCCTCTTTCAATTGAGTCACAAACTGAAGCAAGAATGTTAATGTTAGCTACAAATAATATTCTTCTTCCAGCTACAGGAAAACCTGTAATAACACCTTCCCAGGATATGGTACTTGGCATATATTACCTTACTATTAGTCCACATGAAAATAGTAAAGTAGAAAGATATTTTGTTAATTTCGACGACGCAATCGCAGCTTATGAGGCTGGTGTAGTCAGTTTACACTCAAAAATTTGTGTCAGAGATGAAAAAGGTGAAAGAATAGAAACAACACCTGGAAGAATCATGTTTAACCAGGCAGTTTCAGCCGCTATATTAAGCGCATAAGTCGTCTATAAGTAAGTGAGGTAAATTTAGATTATGAGTACTCTACTACCTAAAAATACAAAAAAATCTATTGAATACATAAATAAAATAATGGATAAGAAAGCGTTAAATAAGCTTTTATCACAAGTATATTTAGAATTTGGTACAGCTAAAACATCATTTTTAGCTAATGTTCTTAAAGATCTTGGTTTTAAATACGCAACAAAGGCAGGTACAACTATTTCTATTGAAGATCTTGATGTACCAAAAGCCAAAAAAGATCTTCTTAGAAAAGCTGAAGATGAAATTGATAGAGCAACAAATCGTTACTTAAAAGGTGAAATAACAGAAGTAGAACGTTACACAAAAGTTATCGATACCTGGAGTGAAACAACAGAAAAATTAACTAAAGAAGTTGTGGATAATTTTGACAGATTAAATCCAGTTTATATGATGGCATTCTCTGGAGCTAGAGGTAACATAAGTCAGGTTAGTCAGCTTGTGGGTATGCGTGGATTGATGGCTGATGCGCAAGGACAGATCATTGACTTACCTATTAAAGCAAACTTTAAAGAAGGCTTAAGTGTAACAGAATATATTATTTCTAGTTACGGCGCAAGAAAAGGTCTCGTAGATACAGCTCTTAAAACAGCTGACTCTGGATATCTTACAAGAAGACTGGTTGACGTTGCACAAGACGTCATTATCAGAGTAGAAGACTGTGAAACATCAATTGGTATTAATATGGCCACAATATCTCATGGAGATAAAGTAATTGTTTCTCTTGCTGATCGTTTATTAGGAAGAACCAATGCAACTGATATTGTTGATAATGAAGGAAATGTTATAGTACCTGCTAATACTCTACTAAATAGAATAGAAGTGGAAAAAGTTGTTAAAGCTGGTATTAAAGAAGTAAAAGTTCGCTCTGCATTAACCTGTGAACTTGAATATGGTATTTGCCAGAAATGTTATGGTTGGGCGCTAACCAGCAATAAAGCTGTAGATATAGGTGAAGCTATAGGAATTATTGCTGCACAGAGTATTGGTGAACCCGGTACACAGCTTACCATGAGAACATTCCACACTGGAGGCGTATTTAGAGGTACTTCAACTCTTCAAGAAATAAAATCTAATGTTAGCGGTAAAATTATCTCCAAAATACCTACTCGTGAGCTAAGAACCCGTCACGGTGATCTAGTAGAGGTAAGTACTAAAGATAGCAAAATGGAAATAGAAGATAAAAACGGAAAAGTTCATTCGTTTAATATTCCTCAGGGTTCCACTGTATTTTACAGTACCGGCAAGGAAATCGAAAAAGGTCAAGTTATCGGAGAATTTGAACCTGGTGCAGCTCGTGGTGAAGGCCGTTTAACAGAGAGAGCGACCAAAGATATTACTGCTGATTTAAGTGGTCAAATCATTTTCGACGGATTCAATGTTGACGAAAAACGTGACAGACAGGGTAATACCAGTAGAACAGCCAATAGAAGCGGTAAAATTTGGGTATTATCAGGAGATGTTTATAATCTTCCCGGCGGTTCGAAAATTTTAGTCAAAGATCAACTAGATGTCAAAAAAGGCGATATTCTTGCTGAAACTACTACCGTAAGTGAACATGGTGGTGAAGTTAAACTTGGCGGCGAACTTGAAATTGAAGAAGTAACGACTGATGGAAGAAAAATTAAAAAAGTTGTTAATGGTAAAGAAATTACAATAGTAATAGCTTCTATCACTCCTGCAAACGCTGTTCTTGAAAAAACTAAGAAAGAACAATTATGGAAAGTTGAAAAAACAGGTGAAACATATATTATAAAATCACCTGTTGATACCGTGGTTGAGAATGGCATGACAATCGCTGAACTTATTGACGATGAATATACCGTAAATTCAAGCGGTGAAATTCGCTATGCAGGAATTGAAGTTGATGAACATCATATAATCACTAAACCAGGAAAAGTTATCTTCATTCCTGAAGAAATTCATCAAGTAAGTAAAGATTCTACTTTAAAAATGGTGGAATCCGGTACCTATGTGACTGTAGATACTGAGATTGTTAAAGATGTAAGAGCTCGTATCGATGGTGTTGTTGAAATTAAAGAATATAATGATATCATTCACGAAGTTATAATTAGGCCTGGAGAACTACATAAAGTAGAAAATGTAAGTACATTAAAAGTAGAAGATGGAGATATTGTAGAAGCTGGTACTGAAATAGCGCCAGGAATAGCCGCAAAAGAAAAATCTATGGTAACTATAATGTCTTCAGCTCAATTTGGTCTTAATGATTTTGAAATCGAAGATATTGACGAAGAGTTCCAAGAAGAAGCAGAACCAAAAGAAGAAAAAGTAGATATCTTATTAAGACCTGTTCAAGAATTTGATATTAAGCCTAAAGAAGTATCAATAAAATTCTCTTCCACAGAAGAAGATCTCATTGATATGGCTTCTGTTACTCAATTACAATATCGTGATGGAAGCAGAATAAGACAATTAGAAGGTGCTAACTTAACTAGAACCAGTTTAGTTCTTCAAATGCAAGGTTATTTAAGCCATCTTAAAGGATTAGTTGAGCTTGAACCTAAAGAAGCAGCTGAAGAAGATCAAAACGTTAAAATAGTAGTACTTGAAAACTTAATCATAAGAAGAGAAATTGAGGACGTAACAAGAGGTGTTTCTTCTCTACAAACAGAACTTTTAGTTGAAGATGGTCAAATCATCGAGCCTAAAGTTCCTGTTTCCAAAACTCAAGTACTAGCCAGAAATAATGCTAAAGTAAGTCTTAACGAAAATACTGAAGCTGAAATCAGAAGATTATTACTTATATCATCTGAGCTTGAAACAAAGATTGAACTAAAAACCAACCCTATAATAAATGTTGGTGATTTGGTAAAAGTTGACCAAATAATCTCAGAAAGTGGAGAAATTTCAAAGCTATCTGGTCAAATAACCGGTATTAAAGGTAAAACAGTAACAATCCGTGGTGGAAGACCATACTTAATTAGTGCTGGTACTCAATTACAGGTTGACAGCAACGGTTTAGTTCAACGTGGTGATTTACTTGCAACTCTTGTATTTGAACGTCAAAAAACAGGTGACATCGTTCAGGGTCTTCCAAGGGTTGAAGAACTACTTGAAGGTAGAAAACCAAAAGAAAGTGCTATTCTTGCTGAAGAAGATGGAGAAGCTGAAATCGAATACGATGAGGATACTCCTAGACTCTTTATAGTAAGTGAATCAGGCCGTCAGGAAATTAAGGTTCCGATAGATTCAAATATTATAGTTTCAGATAAAGAAAAGATTAAAAAAGGTCAACCTTTAACAGATGGTCCTCTAAATCCACATGATATCATCAGACTCAGTGGGCCAAAAGCAGTTCAACAATATCTTGTTGACGAAGTACAAAGAGTATATAGATCTCAAGGTGTTGAAATTGCTGATAAACACATTGAAGTTATCGTACGTCAGATGACCAAGAAAGTTAAAGTTGATGACTCAGGTGATACCAAATTATTACCAGGAGAATTAGTAGAACTCTATACTCTTGAAGCTGAGAATTCAGAAGTAGAAAAACTTGGAGGGAATCCAGCTACTTACCATCCTGTACTACTTGGTATTACTAAGGCAAGTCTTAACACTGACAGCTTTATCTCAGCTGCCAGCTTCCAAGAAACTACAAGAGTATTAACAGAAGCTGCTGTTGAAGGTAAAAAAGACCAGTTAAGAGGCTTAAAAGAAAACGTTATTATCGGTAGGTTAATTCCTGCAGGTACTGGTTATTACCATCTGAATCACGCTGCAGAGTTGAAAGAAAATGAAAGACAACAACGCAGTACGAGAGGTAATGCAAGAAAACCTTCAGCTATTCTTGAAGAAATTGAAGGCTTATTTGGTTCACCAGACTTTACAGTTGAATAAATATACTGAAATATAGAAAGAAAGCTCCTATGATTAGGGGCTTTCTTTTTCAAAACTATTTAAGGACGCAATAAAAAATACTTACGCATTTTTTACTGCTCGATTATTTGCTGGTTATAAGAAGCAGGCTACAAAAATACTTATGTATTTTTTACGCTGTCCTTAATGGATTAAAGCTTAAGATTAAACAGCATCTTCTATGTATAATTTCTCATCTTCAAGAAACTTTTCGAGATCAAAAACGCTCATTATGCCACCATCTTCCAATATAACCTCAATAGAAGTGTATTTATTTTTATCAAATTTGCTTGTTGTATTATGGCTTAACTTTTCAACAGGTAAATTTACTATATCAAACACATCATCTACTACTAATCCAAGCTGAAGGTCAGATGATTTAATGACAATTATTTTAGTCTTATCTGTTATTTTTGAGTCTGAGATCTGCAAAAAGCTCCTTATATCAACAACTGTTATAAATTCACCCCGAAGATTGATTATTCCTTTAATAAATTCAGGAACACAAGGAACCGGAATCAAACTTACAAGCTTGAATTTCCTAAATTCTCTGACATATTTTAAACTAATACAATATTTTTCATTATTTAAGCTAAAAGAAACAAACCTATTTTCCTGAGAAAAATCTTTATCTGTCTCGATTTTAAGTTCTTTTTGCAGATTAATAGCTCTTTTTTTAAATTTTTCCTGAGATAATTTATCTTTTGAAAATAAATCTGCTGAAACATATGTTGGAGCTTTAAAATCAAGATTATCTACCTTGATAGCCTCTATATTATTAACGACTATATCCAGATCAAGAAAAGCAACCAAATAATCAGAACTTTTATAAATGCCTGAAATAAATTTTTCACTGGAGTGATAAGGAAGAGGTTCTAAAAATTCTTTATCATATTGAATAACATCATTTACAGAATCTACAATTATTCCAATAATTTTCTCATTGGTATTAATAATTAATACCTGATGCTCAGGAGTATAATCAGCTTGTGGAATCCCGAGAAACTTACGTAAATCAATAACACTAATAATTTTTCCCCTGAGATTCATCACTCCAACTATATATTCAGGAACTTTTTCAAGAATATTTAAAGCAGGAAGCTGAACAATCTCAATTATTTTTTCTGCAGGAATAGCATAAACTTTTTCTGATAAAGCAAAAGTCATGTATAGTTCAGATGATTTCTTTGAAGAAAGATCATTAATAGTTAAAAAATTTTTTTCCATACTTCCTAGTTTTCAAAATAAAATTCTATTCTGTTTCTACCATTATCTTTTGCTGTATAGAGAGCCATATCTGCTCTTTTTAACAGATCTTTTTCTGTAACTACACTAGGCGTTAAATTTGCAATTCCTATACTTACCGTAACTCTAACAGGAGTATCACCATATCTAAAGTCTTCCTGTTCAATTCTCTTCCTTAATCTTTCAATAGGTATTGCTGTTCTTTCCAAGCTAGTTTCAGGCAATATTACAACAAATTCTTCTCCGCCATATCTCGTTACATAATCTGTTCTTCTAAGGGAAGATTTAATAATTTTAGCGACTTCTGCAAGAATTTTATCACCAAATTGATGACCATAGGTATCATTTAACTTTTTAAAATGATCTATATCAAACATTGCAAGACTTAAATCAGTACCATATCTTTTAGCCCTTGCAAATTCTCTATCCAGAGCCTGTTGAAAATATCTTCTATTGTAAAGACCTGTTAATCCATCTGTTATGGTTAAAAATTTTGTTTCTGAATATAACCATCTAATTCTCATCAATATCTTTAATTCTTCGAGAACAATGTTTACAATCCTTGAAGACTGGAATTTTTCAGGCTCCGCATGGTATAAACAAAGCCCGCCTAATACTTTATCTGCATAAACTATAGGTATAATGGTTCTTGATTGAAAACTAGAAAGCTGGGTTACAGAAGTTGATTCATTATTAACTTTTTCAAATATCTCATATGTATAAGAATCTCTATTTAAAGAAAAATCCTCAGAGAAAATTGTGTTGAAGAAATCTTTTTTGATTTCATTAATCATGTTTTCTTCAAGATTTATATTATATAAACTTAAAACAAGGGTTTTCTCTTTTTTATCATCTCTGTCATTAAAGAAAATACCAGCAACATTATAATCAAGAATTGAGGTTAGTAATAAAAGCAGTTCTTTATTAAGAACAACTGTATTAAGTACATATTCAGACAGATTTCTAAATTCATTAATAATTGTAGATTCTATTAAAGACTGATCAAGAATATGCTTGATTTTTGCCTGTATACAACTGGAAGTAAGCAATTGTCTTTCTTCGATAATCTTTTTTCTTTCTTCTTCAGTTATATTCTTTGTATTAGAAAGAAATTTTTCAATTATTTCTAGAAGTTGTGTAATATCCCTGTCTTTTGTAAGAAAAGCATCGGCCCCAGCTCTTAAACCCCAAAATCGATCGAGCTTTTCATTTAAATGGGTAAGCAAAACTATGGGGATGTCTCTTGTTATATCATCATTTTTCAATAACCTGCAAAATTGGTAACCATTTATTTCAGGCATAACAATATCAGCAATAATTAAATCAGGAATCATTTGATAAGCAGCAAAAATCCCCTCAATTCCATCTTTTGCCGTTACTACTTCAAAACCTGATTTTAATAAAGACACTTTCAAGCTTGTAAGCTGAGTTACACTATCATCAACTAAAAGAATTTTTCTTTTCATAAACTTTCTGACTTATTCTAATTTTCTTATATGTCTTAATTTTAATCCATATGATACATGTAATCAATATATTACATATTATAAAATAAATTTTAACACAGTGAAAAATTTTATAATTCAAAGTATTAATAGATGTCTAAAATAGAAATATCTAGTAAAATTAAATAGTAATTGATCGGAAGAAGGTAAAATCAGAATATGTTTAAAAATTTAAGTTTAGAAGAAAAAATTAGATACAAAACCAGATTTAGTCAGATTCTTCTTTTAATAATCAGTGGTATGGCTATATTTGGTTTTTACAAAGTTCAACAATCAGAAATAAGTCCTCTAAGTCTGGTTTTAACCATCTTAGTATTATGTATTTTTGGCATAATTTTGACCGAATTTTTTAAACAATGGGTAAATATCACTATTTCAGAACCAATATATGATGCTGTAGTCCATACTAATTCAGCATCTTCAGAAATTATAGAAGCAACAACCAAACAAGAAAATGTTATTTCAACACATTTAACACTATTAAAAGAAACAGCCAATGCAATTGAAAACCTAAATAAATCATCAAATCAAACAAAAGTAAGTGCACAAAAAGTTGCAGAAAAATCACAAGAAATTCTTTCTATGTCTAGCAAAGAACAAGAAGCAGTTAAAGCTAATATAGAAAAAATGAGAACCTTAAAGCAAAAAATAGAGATAATTGCAGAGTTAATTCTTGAATTAAGTGAACATACGCAACAAATTGGAAGTATTATTGGTGTTGTAGAAGATATTACTGAACAAACAAATATGTTGGCTCTTAATGCAGCAGTAGAAGCAGCAAGAGCTGGTGAACATGGTAAAGGTTTTGCCGTAGTTGCGAGTGAAATTAGAAAACTTGCTGATGAAAGTAAACAAGCTACATCAAAAATTTCTTCATTAATTTACGATATTCAACAAGCAACTAATTCTACGGTTATGGCTACAGAAGAAGGTACTAAAGAAATTGAATCCGGGGTTGATTTAGCTCATCAAATAGCTCAAAGTATAGATCTTTTACGTAATACAATCAATGAAACGGTTAAAGATGTTGAAGAGATTGTTGATTCTGCAAATAGTCAATCTGTTTGCACCCATGAAGTTTCTGATGCGATTAGCTCAATTAATCAGGGATTACTTGATTCAGCCAGCAATATTAAGCAAAATATATTAATTCTTCAAGGTTTAATAAATATATCAAAATCATTAAAAGAAAAAGTTATTGGAAATACCATACACAAGGAAAGCAACGACTACAAGAATTATAAGGTATAACAGATGGACTTTCTTGAAGAAGAATTAGAAGAGATATTAAATATTTTCAGAGAAGAAAGTGAAGAACACCTACAAAAAATAAATCAATGTCTCCTCAAGCTTGAAGCAAATCCAAAAGATAGCATGGTTATTTCTGAATTATTCAGAGAAGCACATAGCCTTAAAGGCGCAGCCAGAATGATTGGTCTAAATGATATTCAAGCTGTAGCCCATAAAATAGAAGATATTTTTGGATTAGCCAAGGAAAATACCTTAAAAATCACTCCTGAAATTGTAGATATTCTTTGTAAATCTGTTGATTGCATAGCTTCAATTGTTGAAGAATCTATACAAACAAGGGGCGCATGCCATTCTGTCAATGTTGATAAAATGCTTGAACAGCTTGAAATCATCAAAGAGTCTGTAAATCAAGCTACATCTAAATCTGAAATCAAACAGAATAATCTTATAAAAGAGGAGAAAATTCAAGAACCTGTTGATGACAACTTAGAAAAAGAGTCCATTGCTAAAATTAATTCTTTTTATGAGAATGCCAGCAGCCTAATTCCTTTAATTAAAGAAAAAATAGGTGATCTTAAAAAGTTTTCGATGGACGTAAACACAATTTCAGAATTTTACAAACTAATTACAGATCTGGATTGTCAAGCACAATCTATTAATATTTATGAGATAAAAGAACCCGTACAAGACATAAAAGTAAAATTAGACGGGGTTGTTAAAGGAAGCGGTATTCTGCTTGGCGCTGAAGTTGATGAAATAGAGGAATCTTTTAATAATTTTCTTGGAAATCTAGAAAGAACCCGACCAAATTTCAGCAGTGGAAGCAATATCCCTATTATTCAGTTAGAAGATAAGGATAATAATTTCTCTTTACCAGAGAAAAATGAGGATATTCAAGAGCACCAGGAGTTTTCAGAAAATAAAAAACAAGAAAAT
>Ga0156446_1163_pt2 | contig 16214 bp, 17 predicted proteins | sample RifOxyA2_FD_108089 | JGI IMG/M metagenome (GOLD analysis project Ga0156446, IMG submission 108089) | Candidatus Melainabacteria bacterium RIFOXYA2_FULL_32_9 | reverse complement strand
TTAATCCTTAAATATTTTTGTTGAAAAATTTTTTTAGCATAATAAACTGATTTTTCATTTTGATCTTGAAGCAGTATGAATGCTTGAATACACATAAATACATAGTGCTTTTGTGTACGTGTTTTCTTGCCTTGGCAATCTTGTAAATGACATAATTGCTTTAGTACCCTGAATAATACTTCAATACTCCATCTGACACGATAATGATTCACAATGTATTTACTTGTAATGTGCTTTCCTGTTGCATTAGTGGCATAATATCTTTTGCAGTATTTGGTAATACTGACTCTATGCCCAACACCTTTAAGATTGCCCTCTTCTGAGTAAGGCTGGAAACGACGCATTTTTAATTGCTGACCATTAAAACTTCTGTTAGATGCAAGTTGGGTAAAATACACCCATCTAAATGAATTTAACAAGTTAAGGAGGCTTTTACTGCTGAATTTACTATCAAAACAAACATATTTAGGTACAATCCCAAGATTCTTTGCATATTCTACGGCTTCCTCAAGAAAAGTATTTTTAGTCTGAACTGGATTACCATTGATATCCTTTTCATACACCATAAATTTTATTGGAATAGTCCGCTTTCCATCAGTCCATGCTAATACCGTAAGAGATATACCCTCAATAAATCCTTTATTCTTGCTTGAATATTGCCAATATACACATTCTATCTTTTGGGCATAAGGCTTTTCAATAATGGTATCATCTCCCATTAGCCAGCCTGTTGACCAGTCAATTTCAAGACTTCTGATATATTCTTCTAATTTCTGATTTTCATCCCATTCTCTATCGAGAAAACGTTTTAATTGATAGGATGAAACATTTGTAAAGGGTTCACATCCTTTGCTATAACTATATTTACCATCATATGCCAAAAGACCTATTGTCAAACTTTTTGCTATTCTGTTAAAATTATACATAACCTCTCACCTTTTAATAATGCATATTTTCAATATTATTATATGGGGAGAGGTCTTGTTTTGTTAAGTTTTTAATTTACTGCATGATTCCTGTGAATTATTTAAGTAGTAACTTGAGTTATTATTTATAATTAAATCCAAGCATTAAACAAAGATTCTGGATCCTATAATGGTCATCGAATTAAAAACACTATTATGCAAAATATATTATTCCTTTTGATCTGCCAATATTTCTTCACTTTTCTCAGCTTTTTCCTCCACTGCAACTGGTGGTTTTTCCTCTACAGCTGGTGCTGGATTACTTGTTTCTTTAGCTGGTTCACTATTGTTTGCTGTTGACATTGCAGCAGGTTCATTTGATGTTGATTTTTGAATAGGTGCAGCTATTGCTGGAGTATTAATAACTGTAGATGCTGCTGGTATTTCTGATATAAAGGTGGCAGCTTCTTTTTGTGCTGACTCAATATCTATAGGATTATTAATAACAATGTAATTTATTATGTTATTGTTCCCATTTATCATTATGTTGCGCTTATCAGCCAAGTCTTTCGCAATTATAGCTACTTTTGATGAATCATTTAACGGTACTTGAAAATCTAGATCTTTCTTTCTCTCACCTGTTTCTGTTTGTGTAATAACTGTTGCATTTACTTTTACAGGCTCGTTTTCTTTAGATTTGGCATCATCTTTTGTTGAGGTTATCTGAGTAGTTGTTACTTGAGGTTGCTGAGTCGTTGTTGCCTTTGTTTTAGTATGTTGCGTCTTTGTAGCTGTATTATTTTGTGTTTGTTGATCTGTATGAGTAGCAATATTATCATTTGTTGAATTTTCTTGATTTGTATTATGTGTAGAATTTGTTTGGTTTGTAGTATTTGTAGTATTTTGCTGAACTTGTTGTGCTTGTTGCGGTTCTATACCTAACATTTTTTGCAATAATGACATTATACTTGTTAAAAGTTGTGTTACCATTGTCATAGGATCATTTGTAGTTTGCGCACCTGGATACTGACCAGCCTGTTGGCCAGTATATTGCCCATAAGGATTTTGCAAAGCATATTGATTATTTTGCTGTACAGGCCATGGATTATATGGATTAAATGTAGGATTTAATAATTCATTATTAAAAAATGAAGTTAAGAAGTTATCTGTATCATTTACAAATGTGTTTACAGTTGGAAATGGATTCAAATAATTATGCATTGGCATATCTCTCAGGGAACTGTCCCATGGGTTAGGATAGGAGACGGGAATGTAGGGAAAGGCAGATGGTGAATAATTACCAATACTCATAGTCATATTATACCCCCATAGAAACACGTAATTACATTCAAATTCTCTCTGAAATAGACTCTTATTTTTATAAAGTAATAAATTATCTAAAAATTGCGCAAATAATATATACTATTGATATAATATTTACATTCCTTAATAAATGGAGTATGCCACTTATGAGAAGAACTCCAGCCTTTTTATAAGCAGGGTATATACTTTATACTTACGTTTAAGAGTATTACCAAATACTTGGAAGTTTTTCTGTCTTTATATTTAGCCTGATTTTCTTGTTATTCCTTAATATATCGAATTTAACAACTTTTCCAATCTTGTGGTTTCTTACTTTTTCCTGAACATCCCGTACATCTTTGACTTTAATACCATCAATTTTCAAAATAATATCATCTTTTTTCATTCTTGCTCTTTCTGCAGGACTTCCAGGCAAAACCCTTGTAATTAGGACACCCTTAGCGTTATATGTTTGTATATCAATGCCATATGGCAATGATAACTCTTTGTCTCTTATCTCAATTCCAATCCAGGGTCTTGCTACATTTCCTGTTTTTATAATCTCCTCGGAGATTTTCTTCACTATATTAATTGGAATAGCAAAACCTATATTTTGCGCATCTGCTCTAATAGCTGTATTGATACCTATAACCTGACCATTCATATTAATTAGCGGGCCACCTGAATTACCAGGATTTATTGCAGCGTCTGTTTGAATAAAATTAACACTTGCCGGTATATCATTAACTCTTCTATTAACTGCACTTATAATTCCTTGAGTTACTGTTTGTTCATAACCAAGTGGACTGCCAACAGCAATTATCCATTCACCTATTCTTAGTTTTGCAGAATCACCAATTTCAGCAACAGGTAAGTCTTCATTATTTGGGTTGATTTTCAGCACTGCTATATCTGTTACGTCATCTGTACCAATAATTTCAGCTTTATATGATTTAGAATTATTTAAAGTAACTATAATATTTTTTGCATTTTTAAGTACGTGGCTGTTTGTCAGTATGTATCCATCTTTTCTTATTATTACTCCAGATCCTCCGGTCACCCTTATCTTTATTTTTGATTTATTATCATCAAAATCAAACGGCATAAATGGGTGCATTTGATCGGGATAAGCTGATTGATTAATATCGTCATATTCCATTTTTATATTTACAACCCAAGGTATGACTTTTTCTGATATATCAGCAATTATATTACTAGAAATTGGTGCCGGTATTGTTTTATTTACATTTTTAGGTAAAAATTTTGTAAGAGAGGGTTCATTTTGTGACTTTTCTGCAATTTTATACCCAATCAGAAAACCTCCTAATGAGCTTGAAAAAAGCAGTACGCACGAAAAAATTAAAATTAGAAAGTTTTTTAGAGTCATTCTTACTCCTCCAATAAGAACTTATATAATTTTATTATCAACTATTATGAAACAAATACAATAACTGAAAAATTACCTTAATGTTTTATTCCTAAAGAGTTTGGTAATAAAAGTGTTTGTGATTAAATAAAGACTATAAAGACAAAAAATTAAGAAAATCTATATTTTAAACTATAATAATTAATTGATGTAAGTATATCTTAAAGGGTAATCAGGAATGTTTGATAAAAATAAGGATAATACCGATAACGAAACTTTAAACACAGAATCTGAATCAATAAATGCTGAAGATGAAGCTAAAAATCCATTTGCTGCTAATAACAAGAATGAAGAAAATGACAATATCACCTCTGATCAGCAGACAGAAGAACAATTAGAAGAAAATATACAATCCGAAATGGAATCATTAAAAAACCAATATTTAAGATTGGCAGCTGATTTCGATAATTATAGAAAAAGGCAAGCTCAGGAAAGAGAATCTTTATTAAAATATGGTGCAGAAGGTACTCTGAAAAAAATATTGCCTGTAATTGATACTTTTGAAAGAGCTCAAAAATGTATTTCTGAGATGGACGACCTTGAAAAAGTTAAGGAAAATTTTAATGTAGTTCAGAAGCAATTTATCGATTCACTGGAAAAAATAGGTTTACAGAAAATCGATGCTATTGGAAAAGAATTTGACCCAATATACCATGAAGCTGTAATGCAAACCCCAACTGATGAAGTAGCTGACCATACTATTATTGCAGAACTGCAAACAGGATATAAGTTAGATGACAGAATACTAAGACCAGCATTAGTCAATGTAGCTGTTAATCAATAATTGTAATTAAGAACATCGGAGAGATCTTAAAGATAAAAATGACTAAAACTGATTATTATGAAATATTAGGCGTATCAAAAGATGCCAGTCAAGAAGAAATAAAACGAGCATTCAGAAAAAAAGCTCGTGAACTTCATCCGGATGTAAATAAAGCGCCTGACGCTGAAGAGAAGTTTAAAGAACTAGGACAGGCTTATGAAGTTTTAATGGACGGGGATAAACGTGCTATGTACGACAGGTACGGGCATGATGGCTTGAAAAACGCAGGCTATGATTATTCTGGACCATTTGACTTTGGATTTGGTGATTTAAATGATATTTTATCCAGCTTTTTTGGAGGCGGATTTTCAGGCACCAGATCGAGACAACATGCCAATTCTCCACTAAGAGGCAGTGATTTAAGGCTTGATTTACAAATAACATTTGAAGAAGCAGTATTTGGTGCAGAAAAAAATGTAGAAATAGAGCATCTTGAGGCATGTAATACTTGTAATGCCTCGGGAGTTGAGCCAGGTACTACCCCAATTACTTGTAGCACCTGTAAAGGTTATGGTCAAATCCAACAAACAACTCAAACAATTTTAGGACACTTTACTCAGGTATCAACATGTCCTGCATGTCAGGGCAGAGGAACTTCTGCAACACCTTGTAAAAACTGCAATGGACAAGGACGTAAAGAAGTTGGTAAAGTCTTAAATGTAAAAATCCCTAAAGGTGTCGATACAGGCAACAAGCTTAGAATAAATTCAGAAGGCGATGCAGGTAAAAATGGTGGCCCTGCTGGGGATTTATATGTTGTTTTACTTGTACAACCGCATAAAAGCTTCAAAAGAGATGGTGTAAATATTTACCTGGATTATAATATAAGCTTCCCACAAGCAACATTAGGTGACGAAGTAGAAGTTGAAACAGTGGATGGAAAAAGTCATCTAAAAATACATCCAGGCATTCAAACTGGTTCTATTCTCACAATAAAAAGTGTTGGAGTCCCACACTTAAATAATCCAAACAAAAGAGGAGACCAATTTATTAGAATTAATTTACTTACTCCTACAAATATTACTGAAGAGGAAAAGAAATTATATAAACGATTAAGCGAAATTCAGAGTGAAAAAAATAATAAAGAAAATATTGTGGATAAAATAAAAGGTGTCTTTACAGGAAATAGTCAATAATATACCATTATTTTAATGAGACGGAACTGTATAAATGAAAAAAATAATAATTACAATAATTAGTATTTTTATAAATCTTAGTCTGATTTTGCCAAGTTTAGGAACAGAATTACCAAAACCTGTAATAGATTTGATAAAAGAGAAAATTCCTAATGCAAATATCAGATTTGACGGACTCATAGAATGTCCTGATGGAACTAAATATTTACCTGTATTGCCAATTAGTTATCAGAATTCTGCTAATCCAGCAGAAATTGTAATGACGATCCCTGCAAAAGCTAGTTTTGCCAGTAAACCTGATTTAATTTTATTTGCAAATAATCTTACTCTTTTAAAAATGATAAAAAAATCAGAAAAAATATACACTTTAACTAACAGTCCAGAAATTCCACTTAAAGTTAAGTTAGGACTTTTACCCCAAGATCTTGTTGTACCGGAAAACCTCGTTATTCCCCCAGAATTACGGATTATTACAGGTGATCTTAAAATTAAAACAAGTAGTGATGCAAGCCAAGTACTGGTAAATACACAAAATAACAAAAATACTGATAATAATTCTGTAACTACAATAGTTGCTAAATCGAATAAATCAGCATCAGCAATTGAAATAGCAGATTTAGTTAATAAAACACTTTATGTAACTAATTTTAACTCTAATTTAATTTATATCGTTTCTCCGCAAACAGGAAAATCCATTAAGTCTATTAGATTGTCTTCAATTCCATCAGACATTACAATTACTGATGACAATAGATATATCCTTGCTACTTGCTTATCTACAAATAAAGTGTCTATTATCGATACAACTACTAGTCGCTTTGTGACAGAAATTGAAGTAGGAAAATTCCCAGTATCAATTGTAATGTCTAAATCTACAGATAAAGCATATGTTGCAAATCGTTTATCATCTAGTATTTCTATTATTGATATCAAAAATATGACAGTTATAAATAATATTCCAGTCACAGGTTCCCCTGCAAATCTGGTATTATCAGAAGATGAACAAAATATATTCTATAACGATGTAGCTTCTGGAAAAATTTACAGATTACAGCTTACTCCCCCAGCTATTGGTAGTAAGAAACCGGATAATCCCAGTATTGATGTAATCACTCAAGTAAATAACGTTGCAAAAATAGCTCAATTTGACAAATATCTCTTAACATTGAGCAGATCAGGCAATTTACTCAATATTTATAATTTGGAAAAGAATGAACAAGTTAAAACTTTGGAAGTAGGTAACAAGCCTGTTGACATAAAGGTGGTAAAAGAGAAAAATAAGCTGTATGTTTTATCAGCTGAATCGCGCACTATAAGTGTTATAGATATCAGTACTTTTACTATAAACAATACAATTACCTTGAAAGATAGCGGTTTTCCAATAAGCATTAATATACTTAATTCAACTGATACAGCACTAGTTGCAAATGCGGATTCATATGAAATTGCAATTATTGACCTTAATGAAGAGAAAGTTATTGATTATCTTCCTGTAGGTACAACTATAAACTCCTTGATAATACCTCAAACTGTAAATAATAAATAAAAATGCAAGAAATTATTAGAAAAAAACTGCTCCACCTAGAAGAAACTAGTGAAAAGTACTGGAATATCCCAAGAGATTCCGGCAATCATTTGAATTTAATTATTAAAGCTGCAAACTATAAGAATATACTTGAAATAGGTACGTCAAACGGTTATTCAACAATCTGGTTTGCTGAAGCTGTTAGAAATAACTCAGGTCACGTTATAAGTATAGAATATTATCAGGAAAGAATTGATATTGCCAAGAGAAACTTTGAAGAATGCGGTCTTTCCGATTTTATAACTGTAAAGCAAGGTAAAGCATTAGACATAATAGAAAATATAGAAGGCATATTTGACCTGGTGTTTATTGATGCCAATAAAGCTGAATACATAAGATATTATGAAATTATGAATCCTAAAATTAGATCAGGTGGAATGCTTGTTGCAGATAATGTAACTTCTCACAAAAGCGAGATGGAAGACTTTTTAGATACGATTTCTCATAATGATAATTATCAAATTTCATATTTACCTTTTGGTGGCGGACTTTTAATAGCATTTAAAAAATGATTTTCCTTATTATAAGTTTAAGCATATAATATTCAGAGGATTCATATATTTGAGAGAGTGGGAAATGGAAGATTCAAAAATAATCATAACAATTATTGGAATAGATAAAGTTGGTATTGTTGCTGCTTTTACTAACACTCTGGCAAAATACCAGGTAAACATTGAAGATATTCGACAAACAATCATGCAGGATCATTTTACTATGATTATGATGGCCGATTTTTCTAAAGCTACAAGCTCTTTTAAAGAGTTTAAAGATGCTCTATTGGATCTTGGCAAAGAAACCGGCATGGAAGTCTGGGTACAAAGAAAAAAGATCTTCGATAATATGCATCATATAGCTTAAAAAGGATTATAACACTAATGGGTGGAATTAATACAGAATATATTATTGAAACCATTAACATGATCAGAATGCACAATCTTGATATTAGGACTATTACACTAGCTCTAAGTTTAAGAGACTGTGCTTCAGGGAATGTCAAAGAAACTGGCGAAAAAATTTATAACAAAATACTTAGCTTCGCTGAAAATCTCAATCAAACTGTAATAGAGATAGAAGAAGAATATTCTATCCCCATAATAAATAAGCGTATTGCAGTCACTCCTATCTCATTAGTAGGTGAAAGCTGTCAAGAATATGACTATGTATATCTGGCAAAAGTACTTGACCAGGCAGCAAAAGTTGTAAATGTTGATTTTATTGGTGGATTTGGAGCCCTTGTTGAAAAAGGCTGTACAAGAGGCGATGCTGCACTTATTGAAAGCATTCCAGAAGCTTTAAAAATAACAGATAGAGTCTGTTCATCGGTGAATGTTGCAACTTCAAAAGCCGGAATCAATATGAATGCTGTCATTAAGATGGGTAAAATCATAAAACAAACAGCTGAACTTACAAAAAATAGAGATGGGATTGGAGCAGCAAAACTTGTTGTATTTTGTAATGTTCCTGGAGACAATCCATTTATGGCAGGTGCATTTCATGGTTATGGAGAGCCTGAATGTGCATTAAATATAGGTATTAGCGGGCCTGGAGTAATACGTGCAAGTGTAGCATCATTACCACCTGATGCTGATTTTGGTGAACTTGCTACAAAAATTAAAAATATATCATATAAAATAACCACTGCTGGTGAACTTATAGGCAGGCAGGTAGCTCAGAAATTAAATATTCCTTTTGGAGTTATAGATCTATCTCTTGCCCCAACACCTGCTATTGGCGATAGTGTTGCTAATATTCTCGAAGCGATGGGACTTGAAAGATGCGGAGCCCCCGGTTCTACTGCTGCCCTTGCATTATTAAATGATGCTGTTAAAAAAGGCGGTGTTATGGCAAGTTCTTATGTTGGCGGATTGAGTGGCGCTTTCATTCCAGTTAGTGAAGATGCCGGCATGGTTGAAGCAGTAAAAGCAGGTTCTCTGACTTTTGATAAACTTGAAGCCATGACTTCTGTCTGCTCAGTCGGACTTGATATGATAGCTATCCCAGGAGATACTGCAAGTGAAACAATATCAGGAATTATAGCCGATGAAATGGCAATTGGCATGATAAATAAGAAAACCACAGCAGTAAGAATAATTCCTGTTCCAGGTAAAAAAGTTGGAGATTATGCAGTATTTGGTGGCCTATTAGGTGAAACACCAATTATGCCTGTAAATAAATTTTCCTGTGAAAGCTTTGTAAAAAGAGGCGGTAGAATTCCTGCTCCTATACACAGTTTAAACAATTAAGAATAGTAAATACTTGGAGCCTATCCGAGAATCCAAGAAATAATGCTTATAGATTGCCACGCAAGTACAATTGAAGACAGTTATTTACGATTCATGGCTCGCAATGACTGCAATAATTTATTTATCGGATAGGTTCTTAATAGCCTAAGCATCTAGATCTATAACTTTTGCTTCCTGTTTATATTGATTCAATAGATTTTCGCGTACTTTTTTACCCTCTTCGCCGTGAATAAAAATTCCCTTCTTTTCACCAGGTTTTATATTACGTTCGATTGGAAAGAATTCCTCAGGGAAAAATTTATCAATCTCACGACTGGTATAAAGAAGATCTTTTGCTTCCTCACCACATATATGTAGTACTTCTTTTCCATCGTTAAATGAATGTTGATATGCACCTTGTATATCAAATGCTTTTTCTAATTGTTTGCTAAAGTTACGTGTTTTTTCTGGATCATTTGATTTAATTAAAAATTTGCTCGTAAAAGCAATATTTGACTGTGGAACCTTCATATTATTAACCTCTTAAATCTATGGATACAGCTTTTTGTTTGTATTGATCCAAAATTCTATTTTTGAGTAATTCCGGATCTTTTACTACCGATGAATTTTGATCTTTTGTAAATTTACCTGCCTGAATGTTATTGATATCTAAGGCATCTTGTCCAGTGAAGAAATATAACTCAGGTTTATCAAAGGAAATTATAAAATTAAGTGGCGCTTTATCTTTGCCACCCTGTTTTGGCTCAATATTATCTCGGACTTTTTTATAATACTCCCAAACTTGTCCTTCACTATTACCTTTAACATGAAATACGCCTTTAAAAGCAATATTTGACTGTGGAATGTTCATATTGTCTATCTCCTGATTTAAAGTTTAAAGATCTACAATTACAATAAAACGTCTAAAAAAAATATTTGCTAGTTCAAGCCAAAAATTCTCAGGAATATAGAATAGCCAGGATTGTGTATACGATTGGGGGATTTCCGTACATTATGGCTTTTGGTTGTATATTAGTGTACTTTATTCATTCTCACTTAACCGTCTGTTTTTCAGCTAAAGATCGGATTTGCCCTACGTCCGATCTTTTTTATATGAATAAATAATTATTTATATCCACTTTTTATGCCTGAAATATGCAATCATAATTACTGCAATAAGTATCATTAATCCAATTGCAATTGCGAAACCATAAACAGTCTCAAATAAAGGGAATTTCATAAAATTCATACCAAAAATACCAGAAATTAAAGTGGCTGGTATGAATATTGTTGAAATTAATGTCAAAAATTTTATTACTTCATTTAATTTTTGAGAGCTTAAACTTAATTGAATATCAAATATACCAGCTATAGAATCTCTCTGGTTATCAACCATTCCAACATTTTTATCCAGGTGATCATATATATCTCTAAAAAGTATTTGATCTTCTCCTCCAATCATATTGTAATATCCTCTACTCAAATTATAAAAAATCTCCTTTTCTATAACTAGTGAGCGCCTTGCATTATTAAGGTTTTCTCGAAAAGCAGAAAGATCCTGTATTGTTCTTGCATAATCAGTTGTTTGAAAAATTCTTGCTTCTATTTTATCAATATGAATATCAAACCTGTCTATAATCCCAAAATATCCATCTACTATGTGATCAGCGATAAAATGACAAGTTAATACAGGATTTTTATGTATATGATTCGTTCCAGACTTAAATGAAGATTTAGCAAGATTTATTTCTTCAATTTCTTCTGTTTTATAAGTAATAATAAAATTTTTTCCTAAAAAAAGATCTAATGATTGGATTTCCAATTTATCATCATCAAATTTCAACTTATTGATGATTAAAAAAAGATAATTCTTGTATTCTTCAACTTTGGGCTGGGTTTCCACGTGGACACAATCTTCAATATTAAGCAGATGTATGCCTAATATTTTCTCAAGCAGATTCATTTCCTCATTATTAGGCCAGATATTAGGAGGATATTTAAAATCAATCCAGATTATATTTTTATCATTCTGCAATAATCCCTGGACTTCTCTTAATTCTGCTGACTTTATTTTTTGAGTGTTTTCATTAAAATAGAGTATTTCAACCATACTTATAACAATTTTCTCGTATTAAATTATTATAAGTATTTTTATTTTATTTTTTTAATAATATCATCCACCCCCTGAGTAAGTATTAGCTCAGGTTCTAACTTTTTAAATTCATTTAAACATAAAATTGCATCGTAATTATACTTAAGCTCAACATACATTAAGCCTAACATTAACCATGATCTAGAATTAGATTTGTTCTTCTTAATTATTTTTATATGTTTATCAATTTCTTTTGAGATAATATTTTGTGCTCTATATGCTTTTATCAAATTTGTATAATATTCAATAAAATTGGGATTTAAGCTTGTAGCCCTTTGAAAACTGGTTGCTGCCCAATCATATCTATGCAAATGCATATAGCTTAATCCGAGATTATTATAAAAAGTAGCCGTTGCGGCTGAATCACGATTTAACCCTATTGCCAGCTTGAATTCCATAGCAGCAGCAGTATAATAACCATCTTCCTGAAATTTAACTCCTTTTTCATTATGCATGTTAGCATTTCTAGTTGGGTCTATGACAAATTTGCCTCCCTGTAAGAAAATCAGGAAAATCAAAATTGGTATGTATTTAATTGGATTTTTCATACACCTACATTAAATCTATTTCAAGGCCTTCATATGCCGCTATAGTATTCTTAAATTGTCTTTTAGCATTTTCCTCTATGACATCAATTTTTGAATCTTCATATGTTGGATCATGGTGAAAAAGGACTAACTTTTTCACATTTGCTAATCTTGCAGTTTCAATAGCCATTTCAGGGGTACTATGCCCAAATCCCTGTTTGGAATGGGTCAATGAAGTATAATCTTCCTGTGTATATTGAGCATCATGAATTAATAAATTCGCATTTCTTGCAAAATAAATAAGTTTGCTATCTCCACCGACATAACTTTCTTTATCAGTAGCACAAACTAAACTCTTACCTTTCCAGCTTACTTTAAATACAAGCACTCCATCCCTTGGATGTGCTGAGCTTTTCATGCATTTGATTGTTACAAGTTCATCTATATTTTTAATTTTATCGCATTCATGGATTCTCTTAACCACAGGTTCATCATTGTCATGGCTTAACACTATAATGTCTGTATTTTTGAGATTATTTATATTTAGATAAGCTGGTAATTCTTCAAGATCAATTGGTGAGAAAGGCGCATACATAGACTGAGACAATGTTTCTTGAAAATCGAATCCCATAGATTTGGCACCAAATAAATAAAACTTGGATGTAGGCATATAAACAGGCTTGAAAAAAGGAAGTCCTTGTATATGATCCGTGTGAGTATGACTATATAGGATAATCCCAGTAATTGGATCTCTGTTAGTTTCATCTGTGCCGCTAACAATGTAATCTTTAACTAAATCATTACCGAGATTAATTATACCTGTTCCAGAATCTATTATAATTAAATATCCATTAACTCTTATCTCAATGCATCCAGTATTACCACCATATTTTAAGGTATTTTTTGATGAGACAGGATAACTGCCTCGTACTCCTCTAAATTTTACTTTAAATTCACCCTTACTTTTAGACATACAGCTCACTCATACAATTAATATTAACTAAACTCAAGTTGCTATTTGTACAATTTATACTTTAGGATTATCACGCATTATTCTCAATTAAAGGCTCACAATGACATCTGTAAATTATTTAAGTATCAACTTAAGTATTGATTAGATAATTTTAAATTATTTATTAAATTAAGCCAATACATTTAAAAAATAGTCTGCTTATAAGCAGACTATTTTTTAAAAAAAGTTTACATTACTATTTGTATTTATTTTCTCTTTGGCTTAGACGAATATCCATCAAAATCTTGTTTAGAAACTTTATACCTCTTTATAGTTTCTAAAATTTTTTCACCATCTTCCCCATTTAATAATTTTTCCAGTGAATTAATAGCTCCATTTAGATCACTAGAAATATCAAATACTTGCATATCACTCCCCCAAAACATACTACTAATGTTAATAGTATATTTTTATTGAAATATTATCATCCTCTAAATTCAGGAAACTATCCTTAATCTAATAAATGATTATACTTATGAGTTATCATTATTCAGGTCTTTTATAATTTGTTTTATATCTGCAAATAATTAACTTATCTATTCCTATTTTAATGTGTCTGGAATCTTCAATTATATATGTATCTACTAAATAAGGGGTTTCTTTAATCAATTTTTCTATATCTTTAAATGCAATTTCTTTTCTTACTACTTCTACAATAGGCCTTCTTCTTAATCCGTCAGATTCCATGTATTGGAATGACTGTACTTTCTCTTCGAGAATAAATTTTTCATACTTTTTAGCTTCTTCTAAAGCTTTTTTCTTCATCTTACCCTCAACTTTTACTTATTAATAATAAGATAATATTTGTTTCAAAATTTGCCAACCCTTTTGCACTTTTTTTGTTTGATTTATCTATTAACTTGAAATATTCTTTTAGCAAAATGATAATTTGAAACAATTTCAAACTATTATAATACTAATAAGACTAAATTGAAATTATATTTGCATATTTTTAAATTTTCATCTAGTTTTATAATAGCTTACGTGCTAATAAATTCATATTATTTTATATATTTTTAAGTTAATATTTAAACTCATTTCTCCAATAGATCTCTAAATTTGTTTAGATCTTCTTCTGTATCAATTCCTATAGGTTTATAGTCAACAATCAAAGTCTTTATTCTCATACCATTTTGTAATGCTCTAAGTTGTTCCAAACTTTCTGCTTTTTCCAGATCAGTCTGATCTAACTCTATCATTTTTAGAAGACTTTCTCTTCTGTAAGCATAAAGACCAATATGAGCATAATATTTTGCTTCACCGGTATTTCTTTCATATGGAACCGGAGATCTTGAAAAGTATAAGGCAAAATTGGAATTATTGCGTACAACCTTAACTATATTTGGATTTACAACTTCATCATTATCACTAATTTCTCTAATTAAAGTAGATATATCGGCATTATTATCTTCAATAAGACCATTTATAGCGCTATCTATACTCTGTGGATCAATTAGTGGCTCATCGCCCTGAACATTTACTGCTATTTGAATTTCTGGATTGTTTTTTACAATTTCACCAATTCTATCGCTTCCACTCTGATGATGAGGAGAAGTCATCTCAACATGGCCTCCAAAAGCCTTTACTGCCTTAAATATATTCTCATCATCTGTAGCAACTATGACAATGTCAGCTAATTTAGATTTAGATGCCTTTTCATAAACCCATTGAATTATTGGTTTATCATTAACCTTAATAAGCGGTTTACCTGGTAACCTTGTTGATCCATATCTTGCAGGAATAATTATAGCTATTTTATTTGAGTGCATAGACATATCCATCTCCAGATCCAAAATATACAATCCCATCATTAATTATAGGCGAAGAAAAAATAGGGCCCGATGTATTAAACTTCCATAATTCTTTTCCTGTTAAAGCATCTAGAGCATATAAATTGGAATCACCGGATGGCACATATACAATTCCGGATGAGGAAACCGGTGCAGCAAGAATTGCCCCTGATGTTATATATTCCCACAGTAAAGAACCGTCTTTTGAATTAAGTGCATAAACACGCCCTTGCCCATCACCAACAAAAATCTGGTTATTATAAGATGTTATTGCAGATGAAATTATTCCTGAGAGCTTCTTCACCCAGATTTTGTTTCCGGATTGAGCATCAATTGCATATAAGTTTTTATCAGTAGACCCGATGTAAACAACATTATCTATTACAACAGGCTTTGCTAATATTGCTCCATCAGTCTTATATTCCCATAACTTCTTACCATTATTAATGTTTATAGCATATAAATAACCATCATACGAACCTATATATAAGGAATCTCCTGCAACAGTAGGAGATGAATCTATAGGACCTGATGTCTTAAATATCCAATCAGGAGTTCCTGTAATAATAGAAACAGAATATATTTGTCTATCTCTTGATCCATAATACACACGCCCATCCCTAACTTCAGGAGTAGAGTGTATTGGTGCTTTTGTTTGATAATACCACTCGGCGTCACCTGTATTTACACTAATAGCATAAAGTTTACCGTTTTCCCCACCAATATATATCTGATTTCCATATACTACCGGAGACGAATTTGTTATAGCTGAATCAGTCTTATATTTCCATTCACAAGCTCCACTATTTGCTTTTAAAGCATACAAAACACCATCTTTAGAAGCTGCAAAAATTCTATTATTATAATAAATAGGTGCAGAATTAACTTCACCACTAATTTTATACTGCCATAGTAGCTGTCCTTGAGGAATAATATTTTGTTGATGAGAGTTTTCTGACTTATTAGATTTTACTACGTCTTCTGAGGGAGCTATTATAGGTGCGCAGCTTGCCAATAATATAAATATACTTAAAATACATATAAATTTAGCTATGTTAAATGCTTTTTTATTCATTATTCGCACTTTCATCTGATTTATATTTTGCTCTTGGATGTGCTTTAACATAAGCTTGTTTAAGTCTTTCTGTCGAAACGTGAGTATAAATCTGAGTATTACTTATACTAGCATGCCCTAATAGCTCTTGAACAACTCTTAAATCTGCCCCGTTTTCAAGTAGCCTTGTCGCAAAACTATGTCTAAAAGTATGCGGTGATATATCTTTTTGGATTTTAAGTTTTTTCACAAGGTTAGATAAAGTTCTATTCACGCTTCT